>Ga0209040_10001647_pt1 | contig 17749 bp, 13 predicted proteins | sample BogFormECP12_OM3_FD_188240 | JGI IMG/M metagenome (GOLD analysis project Ga0209040, IMG submission 188240) | Bog forest soil microbial communities from Calvert Island, British Columbia, Canada - ECP12_OM3 (SPAdes) (version 2) | ecosystem: Environmental > Aquatic > Freshwater > Wetlands > Bog ...
GGAAGGCGCGCGAGTACGATTTCGCGACGCGGTTCATCGAGCTGGCCGGCGAAGTGAACACGGCGATGCCGTATCACGTGGTGGACGCTATCGCCGCGGCGCTGAACAATCACAAGAAGAGTTTGAAGGGTTCCAAGCTGCTGATTCTGGGCATGGCGTACAAAAAAGACGTCGATGACTTGCGCGAATCGCCCACGCTGAAAATCATGCAACTGCTGCAGCAGCGCGGTACGGAATTCGATTACAACGATCCGTATTTTCCGAAGCTGCACAAGATGCGGCACTACAATTTCGAAGACATGAAATCCGTGCCTCTGAATCCGCAGACGCTGGCAAGCTACGACGCCGTGGTCATCTCGACTGATCATTCCAGCTATGACTACGGCGCAATCGTGGACGCCGCCAAGCTGGTCATCGACACGCGGAACGCCACGCGCCGGGTAATGCGTCACCGCAATAAAATCGTTCTGTGCTAGTGTTCATGGCCGACGAGTTAAATCTGCTGGGTCCGTCCACTACGGCGGAGTGCGTCCATTTGGGCGCGATTCAGATGAGACACTAAATTCGCATGAACGAACACGCCGAAGAAATTCGCCGCCAATTGGGGGAAAGCGCCCGCGTAAAAGAGAGTTTTTCTGAAGCGCTGGTGCAGCGCATTGCCATGTTCGGGGAGAAATGTGCCGCGGCTTTGCGCAATGGCGGCAAGATCATTTTTTTCGGGAATGGCGGCAGCGCCGCGGACGCCTTGCATTTGGCGGCTGAATTAGTGGTGCGTTTGCGTACTGACCGGCCGGGCCTGGCGGCGCTGGCGCTGACGACCAACCCCTCGGTGCTGACCGCGGCCGGCAATGACTACGGTTTTGAGCGGATCTTCTCTCGGCAGATAGAATCGCTGGTTAGTTCCCAAGACGTGCTGGTGGCGCTGTCCACTAGCGGTACTAGCCCCAATATTTTGCGGGGTGCCGAAGCCGGCAAATTGCGCGGCGCTTTTGTCGTGGGATTCACGGGTGAAACTGGCGGACTACTTGGGGAAAAAGTTGATCTGCTGTTGAATGTGCCTTCGCAGGACGCGCAGCGGATTCAAGAGGCGCACATCACCATCGGGCACATTGCCTGTTCGCTGATCGAGCAATCGGTCCACAAATACACTTAATACTTAAAGCCAGGCCTGCTGAACTTGACCAATTCCACCCGCGCGGTCGCGACCGGGATCACCGCTTCAATCAGAAGAGGGGTGTGCCACGCATTGTTCGACAGATATAGTGAGAACTGCGCGTCCTTCATCTCCACGCCGTTATCGAACACGTGGATGGCAATTTTGGAAGCGCGGAAATTTCCAGCTGGAACGCTCACGTCCTGGGAAGGGCTCTCCTCCCGTGCGCGCACGTCATACAGTTTGTGACCGTCATACACCGGACTGCGCACCTCTGGCGTCTTGCTCCAATCCACGGTGCGCAGATACTGCAGTAGCCCCAGCGGGTCGCGCGTACCTGCCAGAACCCGCGTCTCCGTAACATTCGAGGGCGCCGCTTCTTTGCCCGTGGCGGTCATGCGTTGCACGGAATCTACTTTTTGTCCGCGTTCATTCAAATGCATTTCGTACTGCACGCTCGCCATCGACGTCCCATCGCTGTAGGAGTCGAACTGGTCGTCCAGTGCGAACACCATGCGCAACGGGTTTTCCGTGTGCGCAGTTGCCTGCATATGCCACACGATTCTGCCCAAAAACTCCTGCCTTTCACCCGTTTGTATCCGCAAATTTGCCACGTTATTCAGATTTGCAACATTCGCGCTGAACTCCAGCAGTTCACCCGTGTGCCAGAGCTCCGCATATTTCTTGGCATCAACCGCCGCAGCGTCCGTGGTGGCGGTGCTGGGCGTTGGCGACGCAGCACTGGGGATTTTGTGCGCAGCGTTGCCCAAACCAGTCGGCTGCGCAACCGCGGCGGACGCGAACGCCGGACGCCCGCCGTCACGATTCCAGTGATACCAGAAATACGCCCCGCCCGCGCAGGCCAGCAGCGCCAGAATCGCCATCACTCGAATTACTCGGAGTCCCATGCTTGCCTGATTCCCGCGTTATACCCAAGCCAAACTAGAAGCAACCTAACACGCTCTCAGCGTAGCAAAACGCGAGCACGGTTGCCTGCTCCATGCTAGGCTGTTGGTTTCATTTAACTATCATCAACCGGCCCAATGGCGTGAATTTTCTCTTCCATCCACAGCGTCGCGCAACGTTCCGCTGGCAATTGCTACTCTCCGTCATTCTGTACGGCAGTTCGCAAATCCCCGCGGTCCATGCCATGCCGCAGCAGGTGCGCCTCCCGAGAGCCAAGGGCCAGCTTGCGGAAATTTCCTCGAGCGGCCCGCAGCGCCGGCAAGGCGATCTGTACATCGCCGACGGAGACGTCATCGTCGTCTACGGCGGCGCCCGCCTGACCGCCGACCATGTGGAATACAACGACGCGACTTCGGAAGTGGCGGCGACCGGGCACGTCCACTATGACTTCGAGAATCAGCACCTGGAAGCCGACGATGCTCACTACAACGTCAGCTCGGGCCACGGCCTTTTTCACCATGTGCATGGCACGGTAAAAATTGTCCGGCAGCCCAGTGCCACGATCCTGATTTCCGAGAATCCTCTGTATTTCCAGGCTGAGGAAGCCGAACGCCTCAGCGAAGACGTGTACGTCATTCGCAAAGCGTGGATTACCATCTGCGACCCCGCGCGCCCCAATTGGCAATTCTTTGCCGCGCATGCGCACGTGCAGCTGAACGATAAAATTGCCCTGGTCAGCGCCAACTTCCGGCTCTTCCGCGTACCGCTGGTATGGCTTCCTTACGCCACCGCTCCCGCCGGTTCCAAGATTCGCCAGACGGGTTTTCTGGTTCCCGACATTGGCGACAGTTCGACCAAAGGGTTTGTTTTGGGCGACGCTTTTTACTGGGCGCCGACGACCTGGATGGACGCCACTCTCGGCGGACAATATTTCAGCAGCCGGGGCGCGGCGGAACACGGCGATTTTCGCGCTCGTCCCACGGAAAACACCTCCATCAGTTACCGCTATTTCGGTGTGGACGACCGCGGCCTGATCAACTCCCAAGGAGTGCGCCAGCCGGAGGGGGGCGAAGAACAGCGCCTGGAAATTCAAACCATACTGCCGCATGGCTGGCGCTTCGTCACGGACTTCAATCAACTATCGTCGCTTACCTTCCGCCTGGCCTTTTCCGACACCTTCAGCAACGCCATCAATTCCGAAGTGCGCAGCGTCATCTTTCTCACCAAGAATTATCGCGGCTTCAGTTTCAACATTGCGGGCGTCAACGATAAAAGCTTTCTCACTCTCCCCACGCTCACACCGCCGCTCATTCCCGCCACCAGCGTTACGCTGCGTAATCTGCCGGAAGGCCAGGTGAGTTCGGTCGACCAATCCCCGTGGAAAAACATTCCGCTGTATTTTTCGTTCGACTCCTTTGCCGGGGCTTCGCGGCGGACCGACCAGAATATCGATACTCCTAGATTTGTTTCCCGCGCGGAGTTCGCCCCGCGGGTCACGGTTCCTCTGCACTTCGGGCCGTGGTTGGACATTGCCGCCTCGGCCACTTTCCGCACCACGCGCTATGGCGCCAGCCTCGACAATTCCGGGGCTACACCTGTAGTTGTCGATAAATCCATCGTGCGCAATACCGGAGAGTTCTCCATCGACCTGCGCCCACCCACACTGGAGCGTTACTTTGAGCGCCCCGAGAAAAACCGGCGCTACAAACACACCATCGAACCGTCCGTGACCTATCGCTACGTAACGGGGGTAAACAATTTCGCCGATTTCATCCGTTTCGATAGCGACGCCACCCTCACGAATACCAGCGAAATCGAGTACGGGTTTACGCAGCGCCTGTTTCTGAAGGAAGGCAACGACCAGCCCGAGGAACTGATCAGCTGGCGCATCGTGCAGAAGCATTACTTCGACCCCACCTTTGGAGGGGCGATTGTTGCGGGGGACCGCAACGTGTTCCAAGCCCTGAATTCCATTACGCCATTTGCCTTCGCGCTTGGCCCTGTGCACTGGTCGCCCATCGTGAGCGACTTCAAGATCACTCCCGGCGGCCGGTACGACTTCGAGCAAATCCTGGAATACGATCCGACATTGCAGAAACTCACGACCATCGGCACACTGATTAAAGTGAAGCCCTACAGCAACTTCTTCGCCACCATCGCGGATTTCCGCATCAACGCCAGCAACGTGCTCCAGCCGCTCTCCAATCAAATTCGGATGCTGGCCGGGTATGGCGCGGAAAACCGCAAAGGCTTTAACTTCACCACCGGCATCAGCTACGACATTGAACACGACCAACTGCAAAGCCAAATCGTCCAGGCCACCTACAATGGCGGCTGCTGCGGCCTAAGCGTTGAATACCTTCGGCTGGCCCTCGGGCAAATCCGTACGGAGAATCAGTTCCGCGTGGCGTTTCTCATCGCCAATATCGGAAACTTCGGCAACCTGCGCCGCCAGGAGAAGGTGTTTTAGCTTGTTCCTTGTGCGTTTGCCGCAGCACTCCTCCATACTCGCTATATGAGCACGCAGGGCAGTCGCATCGCGAATTTTGTGCCGGCAAGCGTCTTAACCAAACGTCCGCCCACGCGCCGCGAGATTTTCCGCGGCGTGGTTCGGCAGGCGCCCTTTGTGGGCAAGAATCTGCGCCTGTATTTTCAGAATGCCTGGCGCCGGCGCATTCTCCGAACCAGCGTCGTAGCGCCCTATGCGGTCACGTTTTACGCGACCCATAAGTGCAATCTGGATTGCAGTTACTGCACGCAAAAAGAGCCGGACGTTTTCAGCAAGGAATTGCCGACGCAAGAGACCAAACAGTTGCTGCGGAAAATTCGCAAGGAGACCGACTCGATTGTAATCACCGGCGGCGAGCCCACGCTCCGCCCGGACATCGAGGAACTTGTGGAGTGGGCGCGTTACGACTGCAAATTCCGCTCGCTGCTGCTGATCACCAACGGCACTTTGCTGGACCGCAAGCCACGCATCCTGGACGCCGTCACCGGCCTGATTGTCAGCCTCGACGCTCTGGCCGCCGATCCCACCAGCCCGCTCTCCAAGCCCGCTGCGCTGCCGAAAGTGATGGAAAATCTTGCCATGGCCAAAGCGCGCATGGGCGATCCTCGGCGCATAACCATCAGCACGGTAATCGAGGAGTGGAATATCGCGGAGGTGCGCCGTCTGCTCGATTGGTGCGGCGAGCAAGGTTATGTGTTTGCCGCGCAATCCGCGCAGCTGGAAAAAATGCCCAACCTCACGCTGCTAAAAAATCCCCAGTATCACGCCCTGGTGGACACCATCATCGCGAGGCGCCGCGCCGGTTCGCAGGCCGTCAATGGCACACCGCGCACCATCGAAACGCTGCTGCGCTTCGGGGCGTTTCAGTGTTATCCGACGATGTTCCCCAGGGTGTACCCCAACGGCGATGTCTTCTATCCCTGTGAACCGTTGCGCAAAGTTGCCGGTAATTTGCTTAAGGATGGATCGCTGCGGAAAATCTTCTCCCGCGGTAAGAAGATTTACGGAGACATCCCTCCCTGCCAGGGCGTGTGCTACCTCTTCGGCAACGTGCTCTCGCACTATTACGTAAATGATTTTTGGGGGCTGGCCGGAGATTTCATTCGATGACAGGGAGTAGAGACAGGTGTCCGAGGGTGAACTGCTCATTCGCGGATCGCAGGTGAGCACGGACTCAAGAAAGGCGCCCGCCGCCCCTCGAAGTTCGGGGTAAAAGACGACGGCGGCTACAGTTCGGAAATCTTGTGGTCCAGATGTGCCAGCGCGGCTTCCAGCGATTTGCGGTGTTGCGGATGTGTGGCGCTTTGCAACTCGTTTACGATGCGAGTGCGGGATAGCTGCAAATCCTTCTTTTCCTGTTCGTGGCGGACCTGCGCGTCCGATTTATTGCCAGCGTTGGGGTTGGACTTTGGAACATCCGCCGCCGCAACCTGTGACTCAACATCCTTGCTTTCCCATCCTCGTGCCATGACCCTAGTTTGACACAATCCTTGTCGCAGCAGGGGATTAAGAGCGGAGCGGTCCTGCGGGTAGGGATCCTATCATGCGCTCGCCGCACGGCGCTGCGGCAGCACCGGAAGCGCCGGGCGCATCACGCTTTGTACTGTGCTCTCCGCCACGCGCGCCAGATGTTCGCCGAAGATTCCGCGATAGGAAAATTCCGCGTCGTGCTCGGCCCAGTGCAGCCGCAAATACCAAACGCCAGCCGCATATTCCGCGCGCGCCGAGGTCAATTCCCGCACCGGGATCACCAGTAAGGGCTGAAAGTGCTTGTCCAGCGCCCAGACATTTTCCACTCCCGTGAACAACTGTGCGGGTGAGGCGGGCGCGTTTCCCGGCTGGTATTCGCCGCCATTCACCACCACCAGAGCTCCGAGTTCGCGCGCCTTTTCGTCCGCGGTGGTATCCGGGCGAGCCGAGGGCAGGAGAATCGCTCCAATAAACATTCCGAGCCCTAGCACCGCCAGCAGATAGCTCTGCCAGAATGCCAACGGCAGGAGCACCAGGGCGGCCCCGGCCACAGCCAAGACGATACGAAACGCAAACCAGGAGCGTTCGTTACGGCGCAAGTGAATGATTTTGGGAATGAGCAGCGCAAAGGCGAACAGCCCCACGATTGCGGCGTTGCGCGCACGTGCCAGGGCAATGTTTTTGGCGTGCGGGTGCGCGGGGTTTCTCGGCAGTACGGCGGCGGTGGAAGGTTCCGTGCGCGGCGTCGGGTTGGGAGTTGCGGCCATGGTGCTTGCTGGCAGTTCTGCGGCCACATTATTACCTATTTCGCCGTTTTCGAGAAATGGCGAAATGGCGGCAACGCCCTGGCGCACGAGTCAGGGGATTTGTTGCTCGCTTCGGGTGTTATGCGCCGGCGGCTTGCAGGGCTTTGCTGGCTAAGTCCTTGGCGCCGGACTTGCCGGCCAGCACGAGCTCGCTCCATTCGGCGGCGACTCTCGAGAGCCGCACGGATTCGCTGGTGAGCGATTCCGGCCCGCTGGAATCCGCGTTGCCAAAATAGATGCGCTCGAGGGGCTGCGCCGCGAGCAGGCGGTTTTTGGTGAATTGTCCGGGCGCGGCGATGAACATGGGGTGACCGCGGCGGTAGATGCGGACTTCCACGGGACTGACATTGAACTCCGGGAGCAATTTTTGGAAATCGGCGAGGACATTAGCGGCCAGGGCCTTGCAACTCGCTTCTTGCAGCAGCAGGGAGCGCTGATACTCGCGCAGCGGCGTGTAGAACGACAGAATATTGTTCTTCTGTTTGTAGCCTGGAGCGTTGCGCACCGTCCAGTCCGCCACGATGAAATCCGTAAAGGTGTTGCCGGGGCACCAATTGTCGTAGCCGCGATTGTAGACCGGCTTGTCGAAGATGACGTTAACCACTGGATATGGCGCGTAGCGCGTGCGGCGCATGGCGGCTTTCTGTTCGGTGGGGAGCGCGGTGATCAGGCGCGAAGCGATGAGTTTCGGGACGCACATGATCACGGCTTTGGCACTGACGGTGATGAGCTGCCCCCCGTGGAAATACGTGACATTGACGGCGTCTGCTTCCGGCACCACCGCCACGACCGTGGCCTCGCCCAACATGCGATCTTTATATTTCGGGAGAAGCACTTCGACCAGGCGGTGGGTGATGCAGCCGAGGCCGCCGGGTAGAATCGCGCGCGTGTCGTCCTCGCCTTTGACGAGGCCCTGCAGGGCCTCGACTGCGACATAGGCGGAAGTGTCTTCCGTGGTCGCTCCCCAATTGGAGGGGCCGTAGGCGTCCCACCACTGGGCAATTTCCTTGGCATAGGCGGCAGTGAAATTTGTGAAAGGCTGCGCATCCAGTTCCATGGCTTGCGATTTCAGGTCCAGCTTCATGATGTCGTCGCGAAATTTCTTGAAGCCGGCGATGACTTCCTTGGGATAGGGAAGATAATCGAGGCCGGTTTTCCAGGTGTCAGGGACGAAGGCTCCGTTGACAATGGTGGGATCGGGGTTATTGACCAGCAGAAGTTTTAAGCCCAGTTCAGCGGCCAGTTGGTCGCCGGCGTCGCCTTTGTAAGCGTAAGCGGAGCCGGTGGCGAAAGGCTGGCCCTCGTACTCCTCCTGATAGGCGTTACCGCCGAAGTGATCTTCTTTTTCGAGCAGCAGCCAGTCGTGTTTGCCGCCGAGAAAATAGCCTGCGGAAAGGCCGGCTACGCCTCCGCCGATGATCACGACACCCACATTTCTTGTGGCTGCGGGACGCTCGAATATATGGCCATCGCGGATCTGATGGCAGACCTCGAAGTGCTCGCCGTGCATTACCGGAGTAGGGGCAGCGGAATCCGGCGCGGCCAGCAGCGTGGAATCGATGGGGCATCCGGTAGCTACGGAGCCGGCGACTACGTATTTAATGAAATCACGACGTGTGTGCGACATGCGTGTTCTCCAAGGGTGCTTCCGAAAATATCTACATCGGGCCCAAAAATTCAGCTGGCATCGCGCAACGTACGCGCGCGCAGGCGATACCAGATGCTGATGAGCGCGACGGAAACCATGAAAATTAAGGTGGAGATGGCATTGATCTCCGGGGTTATGCCCTGGCGCAGGCGGCCCCAGATTTCCATGGGCAGAGTATTGTCGCGGCCGATCAGGAAAAAGGTCACGGCGATTTCGTCCATGGAAAGAGTGAAAATTAAAAGGCCTGCGGCGATCAATGACAGTTTCAAATTGGGCAGGGTGATGCGCCAAAAGGTTTGCCAAGGCGTGGCGCCCAGATCGAGCGAAGCTTCCTCCTGCTTGCGGTCGAGTTTCTGCAAGCCGGCGAAGAGCTCGGTGGTGGCTACGGAGATGAGCGCGGTGCCGTGGCCGAAAAAGACGGTAAGCAGGCTTAGCGGCGCGCCGACGAAAACGACGAACATGAGCAGCGAGAGGCCGGTGATGATGCCGGGAAGAATCAGAGGCAACAGCACCAGACGGCGGAACAGAGCTTTGCCGGGGAAGCTGGCGCGATCGAGTGCCAGGGCAGCGAGCAGGCCCAGCGTGAGTGCGAGGGCGACGCTGGCCGCGGCCACGAGCAAGCTGTTGAGCACCGCGTTCCAGATGGCACCGTCAGCAAATAATCTTTCGTACCAATGCAAAGTGAAATGGCGCGGGGGAAAGCCGCCAACTCCGTCGCGATTGAAGGAATAGGCGATGAGCACCACGATCGGCAGATAGATGAACGCGAAGACGGCCACCGCGTAGGCGGTGAGAAAGGGTGCGCGGCGAGTTGTGGTGACGGCGCTCATTGCTCAGCTCATTTGTTTAAATGACCAGCGTTTTTCCAGCGTTTCCGTTGCGAACAGCGATGTCAGCGTGAGCAACAGAATGCAGACGGACACTGCCGCGCCAAGCGGCCAGTCGTATGCCGCCCCGAAAAGGCTCTGCACCACGTTGGCGATCATGGTGCCAGAAGCGCCGCCGACCAGCAGTGGAGCGAGAAAGTCGCCGAGAGAAAGCACGAAGGCGAAGGTAGCGCCGGCCAGCAATCCGGGCATGGAAAGCGGCAGAATGACGCGAAAAAAAGTTTTGGCGGGCGTGGCGCCGAGGTCTTGGGAGGCTTCGATGAGCGGGCGGGGGATGGTTTCGAGCGCGGCGTAAATCGGCAAAAAAACGAACGGCGTGTAAATATGCGTGAGCATCAGCACCACGGCAAAGGGGCTGTAGAGCAGAAAGCCCACGGGCGCGTGGGTGATGTGCGCATATTGTAAAAAGCCGTTGAGCACGCCATCGCTGCCGAGGACGGTTTTCCAGGCGTAGCCGCGTACCAGATAGCTGACCCACAGCGGGACGATCACGAGTTGGTAGAGGAATTCCTTGCGCACGCCGGAGTGAAAGGACAAGTAGTACGCCAGCGGGTAGCCGAGTAACAGCGAAAAGAGAGTGACGCTGCCCGCGATGCGCATGGTGCGCATCAATACTTGTAGATAGACCGGCCTGGTGAATAGCGCCGCGTAGTTGCCAAGGTTCCATTGATGAACGATGAAGCCGTCGCGCACCAGCCAGAAACTGTGGACGAACATCAAGGCGTAAGGCAGCATCAGGAAAATGCCGACCCACAGAAGGGGCGGCAGCGCGACGATCGCTTTGTAAGCGCGCGAGTACATGTCAGTCGGCCACACGAATGGCGTTTGCCGGATCAAAATAAAAGTCGTATTCGCCCTGCAGAGGTTGCGCCGCGGATTGTGCCGCGCGGATGCGGACTCGCAGCGCCTGATTCTCGACGCAGGTGACTTCCAGAGTTTCGCTAGCTCCGCCGTAGAGTTGCTGGCGAATCGTTCCGCGGAACGTTGCGGCCCCGGCCGCGGGTGGATTATTTGCATGTGCGAGCGCGATGTCTTCCGGCCGCAGGGAAAAGACTGCGAGGCCATCGCGCCGGCTGGTGGGCCAGCGCAGTGCGCCACAAACCGCAAAACCTCCGCGCACTTCGGCGCGCAGTAAATTGGTCTGGCCGATAAATTGCGCGGCGTAAGCGGTCGCCGGGCGCGCGTAAATCTCGCGTGGCGAAGCGATCTGCTCCAGTGCGCCTCCGCGCAGCAGCGCGATGCGGTCGGAGAGGGCCATGGCCTCTTCCTGATCGTGCGTGACGAAGAGAAACGTGGTGCCGATCTCGCGCTGCAGCGATTTCAGTTCGCTCTGCATCTGTTTGCGCAGATTGGCGTCCAACGCGGAAAGCGGTTCGTCGAGCAGCAACAATTGGGGGCGATTTACCAGCGCGCGAGCCAGCGCGATGCGCTGCTGCTGTCCGCCGCTCAGCTTGGCGGGGCGCGCGTCGGCAAAATTGCGCATCTTCACCATATCCAGCGCTTCGTCCACACGGCTGGAAATTTCGCCGGCCGGCGTCGCTTTTGCGCGCAGGCCGTACGCCACGTTCTCGCGCACGTTCAAGTGTGGAAAGAGCGCATAGTGCTGGAAGACGGTGTTGACCGGACGGCGAAACGGCGGCAGGGTGTCGAGGCGCTGCCCGCTCATCCAGATTTCGCCGGAGGTCGGCGCTTCAAATCCCGCGATGAGCCGCAGCAGCGTGGTCTTGCCGGAGCCGCTTTCGCCGAGCAGGGTCAGAAATTCGCCCGCTGCAATATTCAGCGAAATATTTTTCAGCACCGTTGCGGCGCCAAACTGCTTGCCCACGGAACGCACCTCGAGCAGCGTGCTCCCCGCGCTCGCGGGCGCGTCGAGTGTACCGGGCGAATTAGGGGCGGAAGCGTTCACTGCGCGGCCTTGACCTCGTTCCATATTTCGTTGTATTGCGCGCGGCGCGGCACATCCTGCCAGAAATAGATGCGCTGCATGTAGGCATCGGGATTGTCCAGATGCAGACTCTTCTTTTCCTCGTCGGTCATGAATTGCGCCGCCGTGGGATTAGCCGGCGTGTAATGGGTGACATCGGTCACCTGTTTCTGCGTCTGGGCCTCAATCATGTATTCGAGAAAGGCTTGCGCCAGTTCTTTGTGCGCGCTCGCGGAGGTGATCATCAAATGATCAATCCAGCCGGTGGTGTTTTCTTTAGGAATGGTCTCGCCGATCGGGAAGTGCAGTTTGCGCAAATCGTTGGTCATCAACGGCCAGCCCATGGCCGCGACGATTTCGTGATTTTGAAACAAATTGGTGAGTTCGCCGCCGGTGGTCCACATCTTGCGGATGTTGGGCTTCAACTCCAGCAATTTCTTTTTGACCGCGTCGAGCTGCGCATCGCTCAAGTTGTAGAGCTGCGAAGGGTCGGGCTGGTCGTAACCGAGCACTTGCGCGGCCATGTACACGCTGGACAGGTCGTCCCACGCGGAGATTTTTCCTTTGAGCGCGGGATCCCACAGGGCATTCCACGACGCAGGCGGCTGCGCGAACGCCGCGGTGTCGTACAGCAGCGGATTCGGCCCCCACATGAAGGGCACGCCGTATATCTTGCCCTCGAATTTAACCAGCGGCATGTCGCGCAGTTTTTGCGACAACTGCGCATAGGCGGGCAATTTGGAAAGGTCCAGCGGAGCGGCTAGGCCGGCGTGCGCGATGGACGCCGCGACGTCGCTGGACGGCGAGATTACGTCGAAGTTGGAAGCGCTGCCGCCGCGCAATTTGGCCACCAACTCATCGCTCGAGCCCATGTACGACGCGATGACCTTGCAATGATGGGCCTGCTCGAAGGCGTGCACGAATGATGGGTCGGCATAGCCTTCCCACACCAGCAGACTCAGGGTGTCATCTTTTTTCTGGCAGGAGCCGCAACAAAAAAGCAGTCCAAGCAAGGCAACGGCGATGGTGAAGCGTTTCATTGGTCCTCTCAAGCAAAGCCGGTATCGAGCCCGTTTCACCGCGTCCCATCCACTATTAACGAGGCGCTAGAAAGTCGGCGGCGTATTGACCCACAAAAGCGACGTCTCCGAGCGTCCCGGATTTTTCCAGCGATGCGGCGTCGAGCTTTCAAAGTAAAGACTGTCTCCAGCCTTCAGTACGTAGTGCTCCTTGCCGCCCAGCCAAATTTCAAACTGGCCCTGCAGTACATGCAGGAATTCTTCCCCCGCGTGCGCGTACGATTCACCGCTGCCGCCGCCCGGCTTGATGCGAAAGATGTGCGGCTCCATCGCGGTGCGGCCCCAGGCGAGGAGTTCCATACGCACGCCCGGCGTGGTCTCTAGAACTTTGCGCTGCTCGCGCCGGACCACGCGCGGATTCTCTCCCGCGGCCTCAAAGAAGGAAAGAATATTGGTGCGATAGAAGCGTGCGATGCGACGCAGCGTGGCGATCGAAGAACGCATCTGCCCTCGTTCGAGGGCGCTGAGAAAGCCGATGGACACTCCGGTTCCCCGCGCCACCTGCGCCAGGGACAGACCGCGATGCGCGCGCAGCCGGCGAAAGCGCTGTCCGGGCAGCGACGCGGTGTCCGCCGGCGCGGAGACCACGCCTTCGCGTTTCAATTCGTGCACGATGGCCGCGGGATTTAAGCCACGCGCCCGTCGCAGAAACACCGCGCGCTGCAACAAGCGGACGTCCGCTTCCGTATACACGCGGTAGCGGCTGGCAGTGCGCTGCGGCGTCACCAGCCCGAGGATTTCCCACGCGCGCAGCGCGGACGAGGAGATTCCCACCCGCCCAGCCACTTCGCTAATGCGCAGCGGGCGGCTGGGCTGGCGAATGGCAGCTTCGCGGATCGCCGGTTCGCGGCTGGGCGATGCGCGATTTGCCGATACGTTCGATGAATACTTTCTGCTTGACACCGGTGGCGGCTTTCTCTAAGTTTGCGGGATTATAGTAAGGTTCAGGGAACGCAGCAACCTCGAAGAATTGGTTTAGAAAAGAAATTTCTGCCGCAGGGGGGTGGGTGATGAGGGCAGTCCTTTTCATTTATAGCGTGAAATTTCGCGCGAAATCCGCATTGGCGCTGTGTTGGGTCGTAGCTTGCGCGACCTTGCTCATGCCGCTCGCGCCGCGCAGCAGCGCGCAGAGTACCGGCGGACGCATCCGCGGCACCATAACCGATACTAGCGGCTCATCGATTGCCGCGGCGCAGATTCAGCTTGTAAATGAGGCGACCCACGCCACGCGCGATTTGCAGTCCGGCGCGAATGGCGAATACATCTTTATTGAAATTCCCGTCGGGACCTACGACCTAAGCGTGACGATTACCGGGTTCAAAAAGTACGAACGCAAGGGAATTGTGCTGGACCTGAACGAAGTCGTCAGTCTGGATGTGGCGCTGCAGGTGGGGGGCGCGACAGAGACGGTGGAAGTCACGGGCGCGCCGCCGGTGGTCGATACCACGTCTACGCAGCTTGGAGCTGTAGTGAATTCCCGCGACGCCACTGAGCTCCCCCTCAACTCCCGCGATACCTACCAGCTCCTGCAGTTGCAGCCCGGTGTGCAATCGCAGATCGGCAACGACCTCTTCTATGGCTCCGATAAAGCCGGCGTGGTCACCGTCAATGGCGGCCGCGGCCGCGCCAACAATTATTCCGTGAACGGCGGCGACGGCAACGATCTCTTCGCAAACCTTCCGGCCATCCAGCCCTCACCGGACACGATCGAGGAATTTCGTGTAATTACTAACTCCTTTGACGCCGAATACGGCCGCAACTCGGGAGCCGTCGTGAACGTGGTCACCAAATCCGGCACCAACGAATATCACGGCAGCGCCTTCGAGTTTTTCCGTAACAAGGATTTGAACGCCAGAGGCGCGTACGATCCCGTCCGTCCGGCTTCCATCCAGAATCAGTTTGGCGCCACCTTCGGCGGCCCTATCAAGAAAGACAAGACTTTCTTCTTTGCCTCCTTCGAGGGGCGCCACGCGAAGAAGGGCATCTCGTCGTTTCCCGTGTACGTTCCGAGCGCGGCGGAGCTGTCCGGCGATTTCTCGAAATACGAACCCATCGGCCAACCGCAAGTGGCAGCGACGCCATTCAGCGGCTCCATCGGCACCTCCACGGTGGCCGATTTGCTCAACTCGCGTCCGGGATGCGCTTCGGCCGTTGCCAATGCCGGCGGAGCGGCGATTGCCGTTGGCACTGCTTATTCTCAGATTTTTCCGAACAATCAAATTCCGACGGCATGTTTTGATCCGATTTCCCAGGCCTTGATCGCGAACTACGTTCCAGCAGCCAACGTCGGCACCAACGGCCACCAAGCTGCTCCCAACTCGTTCGACAACGGGAACCAGTTCACCATCAAAGTCGACCACATCATCAACAACAACCAGAAACTGGCTGTTTACTATTACTTTGACAACGACAACGCACTCGATCCTTTCGCGAAGTTCCAAGCCTCGGGCGCGGACCTTGGTAATTTCCCGGGTCAGACTGCCACCCGCACGCAGCAAGTAAACGTCACACATACGTGGACCATCGGCGCGACGTCGGTGAATGAAGCGCGCTTTTCGTATTTCCGGGAAGGACAGGGCAAGTTCAATACTCCAACGGTCACCGGCTTGGTTACGGATTCTTGCGGATCAGGCATGGCGGCACAGTATTGCTTTAACGGCACGAGCGACGCTTCTTCCGTAAACGCCATTTGTGCCGCGGGAGCCGCCACCACCGCGGACTGCGGCATCCATCCGAATCTCGGCGCCACCAAGGAAGGTGTGCCGTACATCTCCTTGAATGGCGGTTTTTCGATCGGCAACAACTACGAAGGCCAGTTGCCGCAAGTCGGCAACACCTATCAAATTAGCGACAATTTCAGTAAAATTATCGGAAATCATAGTCTTAAGTTCGGCGCGGACTTTCGCAATCAACACTTCGATCAGCTGCTCTATTACAACGTAAACGGCTACTTTACATTCACCGGCGGCGGTCCAAACGACGTCGGGGCGAACGATCAATATCCTAACTTTTTGCTGGGCTTGCCCAACAGTTACTCGCAGGGTTCTGCGCAACACGAACTGGTTCGCAGCAAGTCCGTGTATCTGTTCGCGCAGGATAGCTGGAAAATTAAGCCCAACGTCACCTTCAACTACGGCTTGCGCTGGGAAGTGAATACTCCGCTGACCGACGTCGGCCAGAAAGTGCAAACCTTCCGGCCCGGACAAGTATCCACGGTCTATCCTTGCCAGATTTCCCAATCCGACCCGCTGTATGCAACCTTCGGATCGGATTGTAATGCCGCCGGGGTAACTCCGGTAGGCTTGGTGTTTCCCACAGACGCTGGCGTGCCCAAAGGTCTCACCAACACCTACTACAATGGTTTTGCGCCGCGCCTGGGCCTAAACTGGAGTCCGGGCTGGCACGATGGATGGCTGGCAAAACTTACCGGTGGGCCCAGCAAGACCAGCGTCAGCATGGGCTACGGCATTTTCTACAATCCCATCGAGCAACTGGTGCTCGAGCAATTCAGCGCCGAGCCGCCTTTCGGAATCAGTAACAGCATTTCCAGCCCGCTGTTCCAGACGCCCTTCATCGATCAGAGCGGAAACGTTTATCCGAATCCCGCCAACGGTATTCTAAGTCCGGCCAAGGGACCGACCGATTGGGCCGCATTTCGGCCGATCCTGCTGTACGGCCAGTTTCCAAAAAATCTGAAGCTGCAATATTCCGACCAATATAATTTGACGATCAAGCGCGAGTTGCCAGGAAACATTCTTTTTCAAATTGGCTACGTCGGCACGCAGGGACACCGCTTGCTGGCGAACTATCAGCTAAACCCTGGGAATCCTTCGACGTGTTTGGGTTTGCAAGCGATCGCCAATTACTACGGACAATACGAAAGCGACGGCGTCACCCCCAATCCCAACTACAACCAGACGCTGAATTCGGACTACACTTGCGGGCCGTTCTTCGAAGATAGCGCCTTTAACCTGCCGGCTAATTCCATACCCGCTGGTTATACGCTGCCATTGCCCTATGGTTCCGTCGCTTCGGTCTCCGGGCCCAATCCCAATCCTATTACTCTCGTCGGCCTGCGCAAGTATTCTTCGCCCTTGTGCCAGCCAACGACGGGCGTCGGCTGCCCGATAGACGCTACGCCGGTTTTTTCCGGAATCTTCAGCCAAAGTACCGTCGCGGAGTCCAATTACAATTCAATGCAAGTCCTGGTCGAGAAGCACTACTCGCATGGGCTGCAACTTCAGGCCGCGTACACCTGGAGCAAATCCCTGGACAATGCTTCAAGCTTCGAGGAAACGCTCAATCCCAACAATTTCCGAAGTACCTATGGTCCTTCGCTCTACGACGCTCGGAACAGATTTGTTTTCAGCTATGTTTGGGAACTCCCGGCGCCAAAATTTGATGGAATCAAAGGTCAATTGCTGGACGGCTGGGAAACCTCCGGTATCCTCACGCTGCAATCCGGCTTCCCTATCCGCATCACTTCATCCGACGACAACGAATTGCTGGACGCTTCGACCCTCTTCCTAAACGTCGGCGAACCGGATCTTCTCAATAAATTCCAAACGCAGAACGCCAGTAAGAACGGCGGTTACGTGTTCAATGGCAATCAATTTAACGAAAATGTTACGCTCGGTACCATCGGCAATTCGCCGCGCACTTTGTGCTGCAATCCCATCATCAATAACTGGGACATGGGCGTCTTCAAGGGATTCCAGTTGCTGGAAAGACTCCGCATGGAGTTTCGCACGGAAATCTACAACGTCTTCAACCACACGCAATTCTACAGCACCGATGGCAATATCTCGGATGGCCCCACGTTTGGTCAGGCGCAGAAGGTGCGCGACCCGCGGGAAATTCAGTTTGCAGTGAAGTTCATTTTCTAGCGTAGCTGCTAGACTTGATTCAGTCTTACCAGGCACGCGGTCTGCGAAGGCCGCGCCTTCGGTTGTACGCGGATGCAAAATTGCGTGCACCACACTGACCGCAGGGAAGAGACCTGCCGGCTGACCGCTCCACGGTCGGCCATCTTGGAGAAGTACCATGCACGACGAACTGCAAAAGGAAATCGCTACTTACGAAAAACGCACGCCGAAATCGGCTGCGGCGCACAAGCGGGCACTGGAACGTATTCCGCTCGGCGTTGCCAGCAATTACCGGCACTACGAGCCATATCCGATTTTTGTGAGAGATGGCAAGGCTGGCCGGATTCACGACATCGATGGCAACGAGTACATCGATCACAATTTGTGTTTCGGCGCGCTGATGGCCGGGCACTGTCATCCAGCGGTGGTGAAAGCCGTGGAAGAAAAGTTGCATCAGGGCACCACATTCGGCATGCCGCATGAGCAGGAGTGGGAGTTGGCG
>Ga0209040_10001648_pt1 | contig 17748 bp, 12 predicted proteins | sample BogFormECP12_OM3_FD_188240 | JGI IMG/M metagenome (GOLD analysis project Ga0209040, IMG submission 188240) | Bog forest soil microbial communities from Calvert Island, British Columbia, Canada - ECP12_OM3 (SPAdes) (version 2) | ecosystem: Environmental > Aquatic > Freshwater > Wetlands > Bog ...
CGGTCAGAGCTACATCTGCGATTCCGGCGCGAGCCTGTTCGTGCGAGAGATGCCCACCGACGGAACGTGCCGCCGGCATCTCGGCGACGAAAACCTCTTGGCCTATGGTCAACTCGGCACGTTCGCGGAATATGCGGTGCTGACGGAAAGGTCCGTCATCAAGATCGACGACGGTATCCCGTTCCATGCCGCCTCACTCGTCTCGTGCGGTGTCAGCACCGGTTGGGGCTCGGCGACGGTCTCGGCAGGCACCGAGCCCGGTGACACCGTCGTCGTCATCGGAACCGGCGGTGTCGGAATGAACGCCCTGCAAGGAGCGCGCGCGGCTGGCGCAACCTATATCGTTGCGGTAGATCCGGTTGAGTACAAACGTGATTCGTCCAAGATCTTCGGTGCCACGCATGCCGTCGCCTCCGCGGAGGATGCGATACCACTGGTGAAAGACATCACCGCCGGCGTGATGGCCGACCGCGTCATCTTGACTCCTGGTGTTCTGCACGTGGACTTGATCGCGTTGGCGATGATTCTGCTTCGCAAGGGCGGGACGTGCGTCGCCACCGGCATCACCCCTTACAGTGAGCCCCTGGTTCCGCTGATCCTGCAGGAGATGGTGCTCTCGGCCAAGCAACTCAAGGGAGTGCTTTACGGCGGGATGAATCCGCGCACCAGCGTGCCGAAGCTGTTGTCGATGTATCAGGCCGGCGTGGTGAAACTCGACGAGCTGGTCACCCGGCACTACCAGCTCGACCAGATCAACGAGGCGTTCGCGGACCTGCGCGAAGGACGCAACATTCGCGGCATCATCGATTTCGCTGGCCACTGAACCGCCGGGGCACAAAACTCTGTAAACCCGCGGGTACAGGATCGCTTCCGTCAGACGGTTTGGGAACCCACACTGGGCGCTGACACAGAAGCCGCCGAAAGCCGCGGCACGGCTCGGCATAGTTCAGCTTTACCGCGTCGTGTCTCCCGCTGATGCGGTCTGGGCGCACCTAAACTGACGGCTTAACCGGCAGGGAGGGCATCGGCGCATCGGCGGCAACTACGGCTCCGGCCAGGCGAGTGGCCGGAGCGCTGCAACGGCGAACAAGGAACCGGCCGGGGTCTACCCCGCGCCGGTTCGCTCTGCTCGGCGTCCCCGATGGGTTGCTCCGCCGGTTACCCGCCCGAGCACCACTAGACGTAGCGACGGTGATGGACGGTCGACGCGCCGTCTCGGTATTCCCGCACTTGATGGCGTGCGTGCGGTGGCAGTCACACTGGTGCTCGCCGACCATGGTGGCATTCCCGGCATGGGGGGCGGATTCCTGGGTGTCGACGTGTTTTTCGTGCTCAGCGGTTTCCTGATCACCTCGCTGCTACTCGACGAGCTGGGCCGAACCGGCCGTATTGACCTGGGTGACTTCTGGATTCGGCGTGCCCGCCGGCTGCTGCCGGCGCTGGTGCTGATGGTGCTGACCGTGGCCGTCGGGCGCCAATTCTTCCCACCCGAGGCCGTCGCCCGGTTGCGCGATGACGCCGTCGCCGCCTTCTTCTGGGTGGCCAACTGGATGTTCGTCGCCGACAAGACCGACTATTTCAGTCAGGGGGCTCCGCCGTCACCGTTGCAGCACGCATGGTCGCTCGGCGTCGAGGAGCAGTACTACATCGTCTGGCCGCTGCTGCTGGTCGCGGTGGCGGTGGTGTTGGCCGCACGCGCGCGTCGTCGGCAGGGGTGGGCCACGGTGGGCGGGGTCCGCTTCACGGTGTTCCTGCTGGCCGTGTTCGGCGCACTGGGGTCCGCCGCGGCGGCCATCCTGCTCGCGTCCAACGCCACTCGTGACCGGGTTTACTTCGGCACCGATACCCGAGCACAGGCACTGTTGGTAGGTGCCGCCGCGTCGGCTCTGTTGGTGCGCGATTGGTCGGCGTTGAACCGCGGATGGTCGCTGATCCGGACCCGGTGGGGGAAATGGACCGCACGGGTGCTGCCGGTCATCGGGTTGGCGTTGTTGGGGGCGGCCACCCATTACGCCACCGGCAGCGCGCGCGAGTTCCACGAAGGTCTGCTGATTGCGGTGGCAATCGCGGCGATGCTGGTGATCGCGCCGGTGGCGCTCGACCAGCGCGGACCCGTCGCTGCCGTGCTGGCGTGGCGTCCGCTCGCCTGGCTGGGCACCATCTCCTACGGCGTCTATCTATGGCACTGGCCGATCTTTCTGGTACTCAACGGCGAGCGCACTGGCTGGTCTGGGCTCTCGTTGTTCGGTGTCCGGTGCGCCGCCACGCTGGCGGTGGCAGGCGTGTCGTGGTGGGTGATCGAACGGCCGGTCCGGAGATGGCGACCGGTGCTGGTGCCGTTGTTGCCGCTGGCCGGGGCGACCGCCGCGACCGCTGCCGCGGTGACGCTGCTGGTGGTCCCGGTCAGTCCCAGGCCCGGCGTCGGACCACTGAGCGGCAGCCTGCCCCCTGGCGTGTCGTCGGTCGCCGTCGTTTCGCCGTCCCCGCCGAAGGGACCCACACCGGCGCGCGCCGTCGCGCAGCGAGATCCGCGGCGACCATTCACCGTGTCGGTCTTCGGTGACTCGATCGGCTGGACGTTGATGCATTTCCTCCCGTCGACGCCGGGGTTCGATTTCGTCGATCACACCGTCATCGGCTGCAGCTTGGTGCGTGGCGGCCCATACAGCTATCTCGGCCAGACATTGGATCAGAAGAGCGAATGTGAGTCGTGGCCGGGCAGATGGAGATCGGAGATCGCCGCCGACCGGCCCGACGCCATACTGCTGATCGTTGGCCGTTGGGAAACCGTGGATCGGGTCAACGAGGGACGGTGGACCCACATCGGTGACCCCGCCTTCGACGCGTATCTGACCGGTGAATTGGGGCGCGCGGTCGACATTCTCAGCGCCGGCAGTGCCCCGCTGACCGTTGCTAACCTGCCCTACAGCCGGCGGGGTGAACGCCCGGACGGGAGCCTGTGGCCGGAGGATCAACCCGAGCGGGTCAAAGAATGGAACACGTTGTTGAGCCGGACAATCGGCCAACGCGCGGGCGTGCGGATACTGGACCTGAAGAAAAAGCTCTGCCCGGAAGGTGTCTACACCGCCTCGGTCGACGGCGTCCAGGTCCGCAGCGACGGCGTGCACCTAACCCAAGAAGGCGTGAGTTGGCTCACGCCATGGCTCGAGAAATCGCTCAGATAGTGGCGGCTATGTGCCGACGCGGCAGCTGATTTCCATGCTGTCGCTCTCGCGGGCGGCGAAATTGACGCTCACGTATCCGTTCTCGGCGTTGCGGACGTGGTCGAGGTAGGGCTTCGCGTCGGCCATCTCCGTGTTGTCGGCGACGACGAGGGCGCCCGATGACAGACGTGGTTCGAGCAGCTTGATCACCGGAACGTACAGCTCCTTCCAGCCGTCGAGCAGCACGAAATCGACCGCTCCATCCAGATCGGCAAGCGTGGAAAGCGCAGTCACCTTCAAGGATGGTGATCAGGTCGTCCAGCCCGGTCTCGGCGAATGTCTTTTTCGCGGCGGCGATCTTGTCGGCGCTGAGCTCAGTGGTCAGCACCCGGCCGCTGCCGTTGTCGCGCACGCCCGACGCCAGATGAAGCGCCGAAATGCCAAACGACATACCGAATTCCACGATGGTCGCGGGACGCGTCGCGCGCACCAACGAGTACAGCAGCCGCCCGGCCTCCGGAGTCACCGGGATGTAGAAAGTGCTCATCGCGTCGGCGCGTTCCTGCACGGTCCGCGCTTTAGACATCGCGCTTCCCATATTGCGCAACTGCGACATCTGTTCCCTCGACTCGGCGTACATCCGATCAAGGGTTGCTGAGACTCGGTGATCCTGCAATGTGGTGGACATACGTCGAGCCTAGGCGGCCGCGACCGAAAGTGGTGTGTCCCTGTGCCGGGACCCGCGGTGGACTCCCGCCGCGTGCGTTCTGATCTGCGCCGGTGCTGTGCTGACGTTAAGTATTTTTCGATCATGTTTGACCTGCACCGCTTCTGGTGCCAGGATGGACTGGCAAGCACCTCGGTAGGTGAGGCGTCTGCACGGATATAGGCCACTGACCCCGAACGTCGAGAGATGCCCCGGGTCAGGACAGCTCTTCCCGGACTAAGGGTTGAGCCCAAGTGGCTTCCGGACGAAAATCCGGATACGCCGTGCAGTGCCGAAGCTCCGACGAGGGGGTGCAGGTTCGTTCGCCAGCCGGCGGGCTCCACACCCCTCCATGTGCGTGCACTGGGTGACACCCGCGTGTGTCCTGGCCGTGAGGAGGTGATGGGCGAAATGAGTCCGAGCGACAGTCCGCATCCGTATTCGAAATCCGTTTCGTCCCGATCCGTTCGCGGCATTCCTTCTGCTGCCTGAGCCTTTCTCGGACGCGACTTTTGTTGGGCCTGCGCGTAACTGGTGCGTAGGGTAGCGACGCGTGCGCGAAATTCTTCGGCGGCTCGAAATGTCTTGCGGTACCGATTGGGCTTCCCACAGGAGACGATCATGGAACTTGTTGTCTCACAGCCAGATCAAAGGGGCAGCCATGGCACGGCCTAATCCCGAACGGCAGATCCACCGGGCGTGCGGAGACGTCCGTGCAGCCCTTATCGAAGCACTGGAGCTGCTCACAGTAAGTTCAGCAAGCAGCGTTCCCCAGGCCACCTGCGACGACATGTTCAAGGCCTTCAGCAACTTGGGGCGTGTCCAGCGTCACGTCGCCGTTGCGTTGCATGCCACCAACTTGCTCGACCAGATGGTGGGCCTCCCGGAAGAGCAGCGTCCACCCTGGTCGTATTACCGCAGCCGAGTTGGCAAGAAGCCGCTATATGTCGTGAACTCCGCCGAAGGTGATCACGGCATCGCCAGGCGGGCATCCGCCTCCTAGCGCGCCGCACCGCTGTCGACACGCCGCGCATGCGCACTGCGTCGCGCGACGTATCCGGCCGCCCGAAAGCTGTCGCGTCCGCGAAACTCCGACATTCCAACCCTTTCCAGAGAGCGAGAGGCTGATGACTTCCATCTCCCCTCAGACCACTGTCGGCGTTCCGCCGACGATCAAGGACGGCACGCACGATGCCGCTCCCAACGGTTCGGCTGTGCTGGATTCGGCGCACGTCGGCGACATCGTCGGCGCATTCGGTCGTATCCGGATGGACGCCGCCGGCCCGGGTCGTAGTTGTTGGCAACGGCTTCGGATGCTGTTGGTGATCACCGGACCCGGACTGATCGTGATGGTCGGCGACAACGACGCCGGTGGCGTCGCGACCTACACGCAGGCCGGGCAGAACTATGGCATGAAGCTGCTATGGACGCTGGTACTGCTGATCCCGGTGCTGTATGTCAACCAGGAGATGGTGCTTCGGTTGGGCGCCGTCACCCGAGTTGGCCACGCGCGGCTGATCTGCGAACGGTTCGGCAAGTTCTGGGGCGCGTTCAGTGTTGGAGACCTGTTGATACTGAATGCCTTGACGATCGTCACCGAATTCATCGGGGTCGCCCTGGCGCTTGGATTCCTGGGCTGTCCGAAGGCGGTGGCGATACCGGTCGCCGCGGTGCTGCTGTTCGCGGTGGTGGCCGGTGGCTCGTTCCGTCGTTGGGAGCAGCTGATGTTCGTGCTGATCGCGGTGAACATCGCGATCTTTCCAGTCGCGCTGTCGGTACACCCCACCGTCGGCGCTAGCGTGCATGGACTGATTCCGTCGTTGCCCGGCGGGCAGGGCTCTGCCGTGCTGCTGCTCATCATGGCGATCGTCGGCACCACCGTCGCGCCTTGGCAGCTGTTCTTCCAGCAGTCCAACGTCGTTGACAAGCGCATCACCCCGCGCTGGATCCCTTACGGGCGTGCCGATTTGGTGATCGGCATCGTCACCGTGATGTGCGGGGCGTTCGCGCTGATGGCGATCACGGGATTTGGGCTTGCCGGAACCGGCGCCGTCGGCAACTTCACCGACGCCGGGGCGGTCGCCACGCACTTGTCGGACCACATCGGCCACACGATGGGCGTGCTGTTCGCGATCATCTTGCTGGACGCGTCCTTGATCGGTGCCAACTGTGTCGGACTGGCCACCACCTACGCGCTGGGCGACGCGATGGGTAAGCCGCACTCGCTGCACTGGAAGATCACCGAGGCGCCGCTGTTCTACGGCAGCTACGCGCTGCTGCTCGCGGTGTCGGCCAGCGTCGCGTTCAGCCCCGACCACGTCCTCGGCCTGATCACTCAGGGTGTGCAGGCGCTCGCCGGAGTGCTCTTGCCGTCCGCCACAGTGTTTTTGGTGCTGCTGTGCAACGACCGTCCGGTGATGGGCCCATGGGTGAACAGCTTCCGTCAGAACGCCCTGGCGTGGATGATCGTGTGGTCGCTGGTGGTGCTGTCGTTGATGCTGACCGCGGTGACGTTCTACCCGAACCTGTCCACCGCGACCCTGGTGATCGGCCTCGGCATCGCCGCGGGGCTCGGCCTAGTGGGCGGCGCGTTCATCTACGGCGCGGGTTGGCTTGCGCAGCGCCGAGAGTCGGAGAACACCGTGCCGTTCGGCGCGCTGGACCTCGACCAGGTGGAGGAACTGGAAGAGCTTCCGAAGCTGACGCGTAAGGAACTCAAGGCTTTCCGCGATCGGGTCCGGGCGCGGTGGACGACGCCGGCGCTCGCGACCCTGGAGCGGCCGGCCATATCGCCACTGCGTCGAGCCGGGCTGTTGACGCTGCGCAGCTACCTGGTCATTGCGGGCGTGATGGTGGTGGTCAAGCTTGTTCAGGCCGGCCTCGGCTGAGGAGAATCTCAGGGCAGCAGAACGATCTTGCCGTGGGTGTGCCGCCGCTCGAGCTCCTCGTAGGCGTCGGCGACCCGGTCGAGGGGATAGGTGGCGGCGACGTCGAAGTCGACCGCGCCGGAGGCGACCAGGTCGGCGATTTCGGTCAGCACGGCCGGCGTCGACGCCTCGGCGCTTCCCTCGGTCTTGGCGCCGACCTCGGCGGCCTTCGCGAAGGAGATGATGGTGTCGATGCGCTCGGGCGGCACACCGAGATCGACCGCGAGCTGAACATAGTCCGGTCCGAACAAATCGATGAAGGCATCGATGCCGTCCGGCGCGGCCTCGCGCAGGCGTTCGGCCAACCCGTCGCCGTACTCGACCGGGACGACGCCGTACGCGCGAAGCCATTCCGCATTGTTTGCCGACGCGATGCCCAACACCCGCACGTCGCGCAGCGTCAACAGCTGGACGACCAGGCTGCCCACGCCACCGGCCGCGGCCGAGACCGCGACCGTCTCACCCGGCTGTGGCGCCACGGAGTGCACCGCGGCGTATGCCGTCGCTGCGACGACGTAGAGCGAGCCGGCGGCCTCCCAGCTCAGCTGAGCCGGCTTGTGGATCAGCTGGTCGACCGGCACCACGGTATGAGTCGCGTGGCTGGACCGCTGGAAGCTGAACCCGAGCACCTCGTCTCCGACGGCGAAATCGCTGACGCCGTCCCCGACTTCGACGACAACGCCCGCCAGGTCGCTGCCTTCGCCGGAGGGAAACGTGGCGGGGAATATCTCCTGCATTGCGCCGCTGCGAATCGCCGCCTCGCCGGGATTGATCCCGGCAGCGCGAACCTCGACAAGCACCTCGCCCTTAGCGGGGACCGGCATATCGATATCGGCCACGTACAACACATCCCGCCCGCCGTATCGATCGAAACGGACCGCGCGCGCTTTGGTAGCTGTCATGCTGATCTCCTTTCTTGGTGTACGAGCAGGCCGAGGAGCTCCAGATCGGCGGCGTATTTGTCTATCAGCGGCGCCGAGAGGTGCGGAATATCCTCGTCTGCACCGATTTTCGCTGCTCGTACCGCCCCGCGGAACACCTCGGTCGGGGCGGGCGCGCCAAGCAACGGTTCGGCCGGCTTCCGGTAGGCATCCAGTAACGGCAGCACCGAATGCTGGCGCTGCTTTTCCGGCAACCCGCGCAATGCGGTCTCGAAGCGCGCGAGCCATTCGGCGTAGTCGTCGATGCGCTGGATGTGATAGCCGGCGTCAATGAGCCAGTCGACGAACACGTCCAGCGACACCCCGTCGTCGTGCGGGTTCATCACGTCGAAGGACCGGAATCCCGAAGATGCCGTTGTCGCACACTGTTCGCCGAGCGTGGTGATCGCTTCCGCGACGAAGTCGACGGGCAGGCCGTCGTAATGTGCCCGGGGTCGGTTCCCCGCGGCGTCGGTCTGATAGAACGAGCGGGGCGCGACGCCCGTCGTCAGCACGCTGAGTATCAGCCGGGTAAATGCGTCGGGCACATTGAGCTGACCGGCATAGCGGCTGTGCGCGAGAATCAAGTCAGAGCGAAACACCGCCACCGGCAGCCGGCACAGGTCGTGTGCCTCGCGCAGCAGCACCTCGCCGGCCCACTTGCTGTTCGCGTAGCCGTTGGCGTACGAGTCGTCGATTGGCCGCACCGGGCTGACGTCGCGAATGTCACCGTCCTCGACGAACTCAGCGGGATCCACCGAGAACGCCACCGCCACGGTCGACAGGTAGGTAATCGGCTTGATCCGCGAAGTGATCGCCAACCGGATGAGTTCTGCCGTGCCAACGACATTCGGGCCGAACAACTGATCGTAGGGTAAGACGTGGTTGACCAGCGCGGCCGGATGCACGATCAAGTCCACCGTCTGCGCCAGCCGCTCCCAAGTGGCTTGATCCAGACCAAGATTCGGCTCGCCGATGTCGCCGACGACGATTTCGAGCCGATCGGCCGCCAACTCCCGGAATCGCGCCAGCAGTTGCGCATCCCCGCTGTCGAAGACCGCTTCTAGCCTTTTCGCGGCCGTCTGCGAATCGCTGCCCCGGACGATGCAGATCAGTTTCCCGTCCGTCTCGGCCAGTCGCTGCAGCCAATCCAGGGTGAGGAACCGGCCAAGGTACCCGTTGGCACCGGTGAGTAAAACGGTCTGCGGTTCACCGGTGGTCGAGGGCAGTGACGGTGCCGCGGCCAGTGTCGCCGCATCGATGAACTTATCCAAAGTCAGTTCAGCAGAGCGGATTTCGGCGGCTCCAGTGCCGTGGACCGTCGTGAATGTCGGGCGCTTGGTGCCAGCGCCGCGTTCGGCCTCGATGTAGTCGGCGAGCTGCCGCAGGTTGCCTGCCGGGTTGATGATCACGCCGACGGGCACTTCGGCTCCGAAGATCTCCTGCAACAGGTTGGAGAAGGTCAACGCCGACAGCGAGTCACCGCCGAGATCGGTGAAGTGCGCTTCGGGCTCCGGCGTCCCGGGCGATCCCAGCAACGCCTGCGCCGCGCGGATCAACGTGTCGAGCACCGGCTGGTCGGCCGCCGCCGCCCTCAGCGCGCGCAACTGGTCGACCCGGTTCGCCGCGAGATCAGCGTACAGCCGCTCGAGTCGTTCGGCGTAGTGCTCTTTGAGCTTGGGCCGCAACACCTTTCCAACACCCGACAACAGACCGTTGTCGGTGCTGAACGGCTCGGACTCGATCAGGAAGTCGACCGGCACCTCGTAAGACTGCAGTTCGGCGGTTGCTGCTGTCTGGCGCAGCGACTCGCTCAGCGCGGCCTTGAGGCCGGCATCGTCGCCAACGAATCTCTGCAACGCATCGTCGGTGGGGACCACAACCGCCAACAGGTAGGGACGTTCGCTGTTGCCATAGACGAAGACCTGCCGCACCAACGCTGCGCCCGCGAACACCGCCTCCAGGTGCGCGACGGCCACGAACTCGCCCTGCGCGAGCTTGAGTACGTTGTTGCGCCGGTCCACGTAGGCGAGTGTGTTCGGCGCGATCTCGGCCATCACGTCACCGGTCCGGTAGTAGCCGTCATCGTCGAAGACCCCGGCGGTGACCTCGGGGCGTTTGTAATACCCGGGCGTCGCACTCGCGGATTTCACCAGCAGCTCGCCCCGCGGATGCGGTTTGTCGGTGGCGAAGTACCCCAGCTCGGGAACGTCGATGAGTTTGTAGTCGATCACCGGCGGGCGTTTGATAACGCCGTCCATGCTGACAAAGCCGACCTCGGTGAGACCGTAGCCGTCGAGGACATGCACGCCCAGGCATGACTGGATGAAAGCTTTCATCTCGGCGGCCAGCGGCGCCGTTCCCACGAAGCTGGTGAGTATCCGGCCACCGAGCACCTGCTCGCGTAGTTCCGACTTCGCCGCCGCATCGGCGACATGCGGTTCGGCTCCGTCGGCCAGCCGACGGTCAACGCCGCTATGGTAGCGCTGGTACAGCATTTCGACGACCCGCGGTACCAGGCCCATCTCGGTGGGGCGCACCAGGTTCCAGTCCTCGAACAGCGTGGACAAGTCGCTTTCCGGCACAAAGAAACTGGTGCCACCGGCCTGGAACGAGGTTCCCAGCGGGATGCGTCCGCCGAGATGGTTCAGCGGCATGAAGTTGACGTTGACCACCGGTGCCTCATCCGTCGGCATCGCGTCGGCGGTCCAGACGCGCGCCACCATGTTCTCGGTGTACATCGCTCCTTTGGGCAGCCCGGTGCTTCCGGAGGTGTACATGATCATGGCCAGGCGCTGGTCGTCGCCGTCGGTGTAGATGGGCTCCGGTGGCAGCGATCGGCCGCGAGCGATGACATCGCTGAGCGTTTCGACGATCGCGGGCACACCGGCGTCCTCCAGCCGCGCGTGTGCCCGCTGCAGGCCTTCGCGTTCGTCGTCGACCTCCGGCTGGTAGTCGAAGACGACGATGCGACGCACCGACTGACTGTGCAGCGCGGACTCGATGGCCAGATCCAGATACGCGGCGCTGACCGCCAATATCCGCGGTTCGACTTCGTCGATGATGGGCCGCAGCCGCGAAGCCGGAGCGTTGTGCTGCAACGGAACTGCGACCAAGCCGAGGTATCCGGACACCAGGTCGATGGTCAGGTAGTCGGGACTGGCGAAGCCGACGGTCGCGACGAAATCCCCGGGCGCGACCGGATGATCTGGATCGTGTCGCCAGGCCGCGGCGGCCGCACTCACATTGGCCCACAGGTCGCGGTAGGTGATGGTTTCGAATCGCGGGAGCAACTGGCTGGTGCTGCGGCCGGTTGTCGGGTCGGTTGTCAGCGTGCGTGCGCGCCATCCGAGCGCCGGACGGTCGGCATAGGCTTCGACGTAGGTCTGCAGCACCTGCGGTAATCGAAGACCCGGGCGCCGCGCCGCCTCGACGACATCGGGCCTCGGGATGGCTGCCCGGATCTGCTCATCGTCGGCGTACAGCTCGGCGAGGTGCTGAGCGACGTGCGTTTCGAGACTGCCTCCTGGAGCCGGGCTGTTGCCGTTCCCGTATCGCGCGTCACCGGTCATACCGCACCCTCCGTCGAAACAGTCTCCCTAGGCGCAAACTCAGCGGCTCACCCGTCTCTTCCACGCCCGGGTGTGACCGTCGCCACAACGGCACGACGTCAGGCGAGGCGCCGGCTAGGCCACCACGTTGATCGGGTCACCGACGTGAACGGTGTTGAAGTACCACTCGGCGTTGTCCGGGCTGAGATTGATGCAGCCGTGGCTGACGTTCGCATAGCCCTGTGAATCCACCGACCACGGCGCCGAATGCACGTAGACACCGCTCCAGGTAACACGAACCGCGTACGAGGCGACGATGTCGTATCCCTCCGGCGAGCTCAGCGGGATCCCGATCGTCCGCGAATCCATGCGGACAGTGCGCTCCTTGGAGAGCGCGGTGTAGTTGCCCATCGGCGTCGGGCGGGTCGGTTTACCCATCGACGCTGGCATCGTGCGCAGCACCTCGCCGTTCTGGCTGACGGTGAATGTGTGCTGCGAGATGCTGGCAACGCCCACCAGCTCGTCGCCGGTGTCGAAGCCGGTCGACAACGCGTGCACCGCAACACCGATGTGGCTGTGGGCAGGCCAGTAGCCGTCCGGAATCCATTGCACGACGTTGTTGTCGACCCAGTCGAACCGCCCGGTCATGTGGTTCGGCGCGGTGATCTTGATTGCCCGCTCCGCCGCTGCCCGGTCGCTGACCGGCCCGGTGAACGTGACGATCACCGGATGGGCCACACCGACCACCGCGCCGTTCGCCGGCTGGATCGAGGCGACATCGGCGGCCGGGTTGGGGGGCGCGATCGCTGCCGTGCTCGGGGCGCTCGATCCCGCCATGGCCAGCACGGCAACGGCCGCCGCGAGCCACACTTTTCGAACCGCTGTACGCACGGTGTCCACCCTCCGAGATGGTGCAAGCCCGAAGCGCTTACATTCTGTATCCGTAATATGTACCCTATCGGGCGCCCAGCAAACGGATCGTAAAACGCGCAAGTCGCGATAAGTGAGCGCAAAATTCGTTAACGTGCCTGTTCGGCAACCAAAAAGAGACCCTAACGTGATCTGAAACTCGTCCAGTTACTTGCAAGTTGGCAAGCGCAGATCGCTGTGTTGCACCAAACCCCATCACCGATCCGTACACCCGGCCGCTGCCGGGCCCGGCGGCACTTGTCGTGATCGACGTCCAGCATCTTCGCAATATCGCAAGCGACACAATAGTTTTCATCGGTTGCAACTTCCCGAACTGCCCGCGTACGTCGATCTACGAGGCCTCCGAGCGGGATTTCCGCATCATATTTCCGCATCATGTTGGTATCGGATGCGGTGTCCGGGCTGGATGACCAGGGCATCAAGGAATGCCGGGCGATAGGCGTTGACGTTCGAGACCTATCCGCGACCCTGACTTGGTTGAGTCGGGGGTAGACCGTAGGTGTCAGTCCGCGGATTTCACCCGGGCTGCAGCGGATTCCGGCATGGGCTCGTACCGGGCAAAGGAGCGGGTAAACGAGGCCGCCCCATGTGACAGCGAGCGTAAGTCGATGGCGTAACGGGTCAGCTCCACCTGCGGCACTTCGGCTCGCACCAATGTGCGGTCGTTGCCTGCGGTGTCGGTACCCAGTACCCGGCCGCGTCGTCCGGACAGGTCACCCATCACGGCGCCGACAAGATCGTCGGGGATCAGCACCGAGATCTCGTCGATCGGCTCGAGCAGGCTCACCTTGGTCGCCGCCGCGGCCTCCTTCAGCCCCAGCGAACCGGCCATCTGGAAGGCGAAATCCGACGAGTCGACGCTGTGCGCCTTGCCGTCGAGCAGCGTGACGCGGATGTCGACCACGGGGTAACCGGCGTGCACGCCCTTTTCCATCTGAGCGCGCACCCCCTTTTCCACACTCGGGATGAACTGCCGCGGCACCGCGCCACCAACCACCTTGTCGACGAACTCGAAACCCGATCCTTCCGGTAGCGGTTCAACCTCGATGTCGCAGACCGCGTACTGGCCATGCCCGCCGGACTGCTTGACATGTCGGCCGTGGCCTTTTGCCTTGCCGCCAAAGGTTTCCCGCAGCGGTACTCGCAGCTCGACGGTGTCCACCGCGACGCCGTACCGGTTTGCCAGCGCCTCGAGTACCACGCCGACGTGCGCTTCACCCATGCACCACAACACCACCTGATGCGTCTCCGGGTTCTGCTCGATTCGCAGCGTCGGATCCTCGGCGGCCAACCGCCCCAACCCGACCGACAGCTTGTCCTCGTCGGTCTTGGCGTGTGCCTGGATGGCCACCGGCAGTAGCGATTCCGGCATGATCCACGGTTTGAGCACCAGCGGTTCGGCCTTGTCGGACAGTGTGTCTCCGGTCTCTGCCCGGCTCAGCCGGCCGATTGCGCACATGTCACCTGGCAACACCACCGACGCGGGCCGCTGCTGCTTGCCCAGCGGGAACGACAATGCGCCGATGCGTTCATCCTCGTCGTGGTCGGCGTGGTTGTTGCCGACACCGTTAGTGATCCCGTTGGAGCCTCCGAAAAAGGAAGCGAAATGGCCCGACACATGAACGGTCGTGTCGGGCCTGATGGTGCCGGAGAACACCCGGACCAGGCTCAGCCTGCCGACGTAGGGGTCCGACGTCGTCTTCACCACCTCGGCCAGCAGCGGCGAATCGGAACCGCAGGTCACCTTGGTGAAAGTGGCGCCCTGCGGCGTAAAGACCTCGGGCAGTGGGTGTTCCGCCGGAGACGGGAATCCGCGGGTGGCGACCTCCAGTAGTTCCAAGGTGCCGACGCCGCTGCCGCTGCAGACCGGAATCACCGGGAAGAAGGAGCCACGGGCGACTGCTTTCTCCAGGTCGTCGATCAACACCGACTCGTCGATCTTTTCACCGCCGAGATAACGCTCCATCAGCGATTCGTCTTCGGACTCTTCGATAATTCCCTCGATCAGCGTGCCGCGCGCTTCTTCGATCTGATCGGTGTATGACGAATCTGGCGGGTGCGCGTTCCGCTTGCCGCCCTGGTACTCGTAATGCGTTTGCGACAGCAGCCCGATCAGACCCTCGCCGGCGGGCAGATAAAGCGGTAAAACCTTGTCGCCGAACGCATTCTGGGCCGTCGCCAGCGCGTTCTGGTAGTTGGCCCTGGCGTGGTCGAGTTTGGTGATCACCACCGCCCGCGGCATTGCGACCTGACTGCACTCCTGCCAGAGGGACTTGGTCGGTTCGTCGACGTCTTCGCAGGCTGCGATCACGAAGAGCGCGCAATCCGCGGCTCGCAGCCCGGCCCGCAGTTCGCCGACGAAATCGGCATACCCGGGAGTGTCGACGAGGTTGACCTTGACGCCCTCGTGCAGCAGCGACGCCAAGGCAAGACCCACCGAGCGCTGCTGGCGGATCTCCGCCTCGTCGTGGTCGCAGACCGTGGTGCCGTCGGCAATGCAGCCGGGTCTGGACAGCACGCCGGAGGCGACCAACAGGGCCTCCACCAGAGTGGTCTTCCCGCCGCCGGACGGCCCTACCAGCACTACGTTCCGGACGGCGGCCGGATCAGCCACGGCAGGAGCGGCTCCTGCGGTTTGGGAACTATTGGACTTGTCTGCCATGACGTGTCTCTCCTCCTGGCCCCGACGCCATCGTGATGTATGTCACTTTTCCCCTAGCGCCCGCGCAGCACAAGAGTGAACGGGCGGTGAACCCATTCCCACGCAGCGGCCGCGGTCAGGCGTGCCAGCTGCTCCAACGTCGGATCGCAACGGCGATCACCGGTCCATTCAGCGGAACCGACTGGTACTGGGCATATTTCGCGCGCAAAAGGTCGTGACCTGCGTGCAGGGCATTGCCGTCGTGATGGATCGCAGCCAGACCATCGATCCGGACCCACCACAGTTGCGTCCAATCAGAGGCGTAGTGGTCGACCAGCATGCTCACCAGCGGGTGTCGTTCGATGTTGGCCAACCGACGCAGCCGTTGAGTGGTCTTGGGCTTCCCGTCCACGGCGGTGTACACGACCTCGTCGTGAAGCGCGAACACCACCGGCACCAGGTGCGGCGTGCCGTCGGGAGCGACGGTGCCCAGCCGGGCCACCGGTGCACGCCCGAAGCTGGCCTTGGGGTCGAAGTCGACCACCACACCGAGCCTAGAGGCTTAGAAAACTAGGTGATCGTCAGGCCGCCGTCGACGACGATCGTCTGCCCGGTGACGTAACCACCGGCCGCGGACGCCAGCCACACCGCGGTGGCGGCGAGTTCGCGTGCGTCGCCCAAACGCCCCAGCACCAGGCGATGCGCCTGGCTCTCCAGGTACCCGGGCTGGTACTCGTCGGTCATCTCCGTCCGGAAGAATCCCGGCGCCAGCGCGTTGACGCGAATTCCCTTTCGGGAGCCCCACTGCTGGGCGAGATCTCGGGTCAGCCCGATGATCGCAGCCTTGCTCGCGCTGTAGGCGGCCTGCGGCAGATCGGCGGTGGTGATCCCCAAGATGCTGGCGATGTTGACGATCGAACTCCCCGGCTGCATGACCCGCCCGCAGGCCTGTGCCACCCAGTACGCGCCGTTGAGGTTGACGTCGATCACCGAGCGGAACTGCTCGGGCGTCTCGCGGGTCGCCGGGTGAGCGGAGCCCACTCCAGCGTTGTTGATCAGGATGTCGACTCGGCCGAAGGTCTGCATCGCCGAGTCGACCAGGGCCTGGCATTGCGCGGGCTCGCTGACGTCGGTGGCCACTCCGAGCGACTTACGGCCGGCGGCTTCGACCAGCGCGGCGGTCTCGGCCAACCTTTCGACGCGGCGGGCGCCCAGTACGACGTCGGCGCCGGCCTCGGCGAAGGCCTCGGCGAAGGCCACGCCGAGGCCCGACGACGCACCGGTCACGATCACGACTCTGTCGTCGAGCCGGAATAAATCAAGCACGCCCATCGAATAGCCACCTTTGCTGTCGAGTTGCCAGGCCGGCCAGAAACCTAGAAGGTATGAAGCTACCGTTTGCAGCATGTCGGCCGAGACACAGATCGCGAACCTGCTCTATCGCTACGCCGAATGCATGGACAGCGGCGACTTCGCCGGGGCGGCCGCACTCTTCGAGCACGCCCGCCTGCGGGTCGCCGACGGCCCGCACGGCACGATCGACTCGGCGACCTTGCTGGCGATCTGGACGTCCGGGGTGATGCGCTACCCGGACGGCACGCCGCGCACCAAACACGTCGTCACCAACCCGATCATCGAGGTCGACGAGGCTGCCGGCACGGCCACTTGCCGCAGCTACTACACGGTGATCCAGCACACCGACGACTTCGGCCCGCAGATCATCGTCACCGGCCGCTATCACGACCAATTCGAGCGCGTCGACGGCCGGTGGCGGTATTCCTTCCGCGACTACTCCCTGATGGACATGATCGGCGACGTCAGCCATCACCTGACCGGGCCGCTTGCGCAGACCCGAGGAACCGCCTGATCAGCGCCCTTTTTGGCCTGACCAGGATGCCCGACGCGCAAACCCCGGTTACGGTGTAGTGAACAGATTCGCGCGTAGGAAACCCCCGACGCTGCGACAATCCGAGCTTGAGTCGGGCTAGAACTATGCAGGAGGTAACGCCGATGAGCGGATCGCACCGCCGTAAACCGCGGTGGTCGTTGTGGTTGCTCAGTCTGATAGCAGTGCTGGGGCTGAGCCTGGCAACGGCCCCCGCCCAGGCGGCGCCATCGACGCCGCGGCCGCTCGACGCTCTGGCCGCGGTCGGACAGGTAGGTCCGACGATCGTCGACATCGACACCCAGATGGAATATCAGAGCGCCGTGGGCGCCGGAACCGGCATCGTGATCGGTCCGAGCACGATCCTGACCAACAACCACGTCATCGCCGGCGCTACCAGCCTCAACGTGAGGTCCATCGGCAACGGTCAGACGTTCCCGGGCACGGTGATCGGCTTCGACCGCAGCCATGACATCGCCGTAGTGCAGCTTGGCGGAGGCGGACTACAGCCCGCCAACATCGGCAACTCCGACTCGGTTAGGGTCGGCGAACCGATTGTCTCGATGGGCAATGCCGGTGGTGCCGGCGGAGCCCCCAGCGCGATCGACGGCCGCGTCATCGGATTGAACCAGACGGTATCGGCGCACGACGCCCTGACCGGCAGCACCGAGACACTGAACGGATTGATCCAGGTCGACGCCGGAATACGCCCCGGCGACTCCGGCGGGCCCACTGTCAACTCCGCCAACCAGGTGATCGGCCTGAACACCGCCGCGACCGACAACTTCAAACTGGGTCACGGGCAGGGTTTCGTGATCCCGATCAATCGGGCCATGGCCATCGCCGGGCAGATTCAGGGCGGTGGTGGGCCGTCGGTGCACATCGGTCCGACGGCCTTCCTCGGTGTCGGTGTCAACGACGCCGAGGGTGGTGCCGGCGCCGTGGTCAGGCAGGTGATCCCGAACGGTCCTGCCGCCGGTGCCGGCTTCGCACCCGGGGACGTGATCACCTCGATCAACGGCCA
>Ga0209040_10001649_pt1 | contig 17745 bp, 18 predicted proteins | sample BogFormECP12_OM3_FD_188240 | JGI IMG/M metagenome (GOLD analysis project Ga0209040, IMG submission 188240) | Bog forest soil microbial communities from Calvert Island, British Columbia, Canada - ECP12_OM3 (SPAdes) (version 2) | ecosystem: Environmental > Aquatic > Freshwater > Wetlands > Bog ...
CGCCTGCCGATCTCAGTTCCCGCCGTAAAAGTCAAGGTTGGCGACCGTAGCTTGCGCGATATCGTTGGCTATATGCCAAGCGTAAAACGTCGGCCGCTCTATCTGTGTATCAAGGCCGTAGCTCACCCACTCCGGGTTCGAGACGATTTTGACGTACGCAGTTTGGCCCGCGGTGAGATCGAGGTCCGCGGACTGGTTGACGTCGACGCCAAAGGTCTCGACGGTGACATGGTAGTGCCCGGGAGCGACGTTGCGGTAGAAAACGCCGCCCAATTCCGCCTGCCCGATATAACCGCCGTTCGCGGCGACGGCCGGAAGACCCTTGCCGGCGTACGGCTCGTAATTCCGGTACACCCAGATCCGCGCATCACCTGCCGGGATCGGTGGAATTGCGACAGTGCTCGTCACTGCGGGCTGAGCGCAGTTGGCCACTGTCAACAGAAGGCTTCCCGCGCCGGCTGACCTTGATCGGCGGAAGAGGGCAGCGAAGTCGACCCGCACGTTCGGCGACGCTCAGCTGCCGCCGTAGAAAGAGAGATGTGCGACATCGGCTTGCGCGACCTGGTTCGGGATGAGCCAAGCGTAGAACGTCGGCCGCTGCCATTCGTTCTTGTTGCCGCCGGTCTCCCAACTCGGCAGCGAAACGATTTTTGCGTAGGCTTCTTGGCCCGGGGCGATATCAACATTGGCCACTTGATTGAAGTCGACCCCGGTCGTCTGCACGGTCACCACGTAGTGTCCGGGAGGAACATCACGGTAGAACGCGCCGCCCAACTCTGCGGCGCCGACATATGTACCATTGGCGGCGACGGCGGGAAGGCCCTTGCCGGCATAGGGCTCGTAATTGCGGTAGAACCAGATCCTGGCATCCCCGGCCGGGACCGGCGGAATGCCGACCGACGCGGTCACCGCCGGCTGGGCGCAACCCGCCATTGCCAGCAGAAGCGCGCCCGGCGCAGCCCCTATCAACCAGGGCGTTGCGGAATTGGTATTCTTGCTCATGCAACAACTCCAATGACCCGGTCGTGTGCAGAAATACCGGTAACGATCGGGGCCCGCCGATATCTCTTGGCCATTGGCATATACGAGGCGCCCAGGATAAACCTACCCAATCGCGTCGTCACTTTTGTGTGAGCCGAGAATCCGCGCGCTTGCCACGCTTGCACTGCTTCTGCTTGCCGCCTGCACTGAAGCCTCGGTGAGCCGGGTCGAGCCGCACTTTTGTGATCGAGAGCGGGGGGATCCCGGGTGGTTCTGAGGGCCCAAACCGGCGGATGGCGGAGCGCGTGTGTCCCGGCGGCTATCGGGTGGTGGACCAGACGGTTCACCGCAACACACCCGACCGAGCCTTCGAGGAGCCGGGTGTTTTCGCCAATTGGACGATCCGCTGCCTCTGACTTTGGCGGCCATCAGCGGGGCCGCAGGGTTGGGAACGCGATGACATCGCGGATCGACGGGCTGTCGGTGAGCAGCATGACCAATCGGTCGATGCCGATGCCGAGCCCGCCGCAAGGCGGCAGCCCGTATTCGAGCGCGGTCACATAGTCCTCGTCGAGCGGCTGGGCCTCCTCGTCACCCGCCGCGCGCGCCTGCATCTGCGCCTCGAACCGCTCCTGCTGGTCCTGCGGATCGTTGAGCTCGGAGAAGGCGTTCGCGATCTCCCAGCCGTAGATATATGTCTCGAACCGCTCAACCAAGCGCGGGTCGTTGCGGTCGGCCTTGGCCAGGGGTGAGATGTCGCGAGGAAATCCGGTGACGTGGATCGGCTGGATCAGGGTGTCCTCGACGCGCGCGGCAAAGGCCGCCTCCAGCGCCTGCCCCCAATTCTCACCCCCGTTCAGCGCCGCGCCGGCCCGAGCCGCCGCCGCGCGCGCCGCGTCGGCGCTTTCGAGAGCGAGGAAGTCGATCCCGGTGACCGTGTGGACGAGTTCGGCCATGCTGCGCCTCGGCCAAGGCACTGATAAATCTATCGCGGTCCCGCCATAGCCGATGCGCAATGTTCCGAGCACCGTCTCAGCCACGGTGATGACGAGCTCTTCGGTCAATTTCATCATTGCGGTGTAGTCGACATAGGCCTCGTAGAGCTCGAGCGTGGTGAATTCCGGGTTGTGCCGGGGCGAGAGGCCTTCGTTCCGAAAGCAGCGGTTTATCTCGAACAATTTGTCGGCCACGCCGCCGACCAGCAGCCGCTTCAAATGCAGCTCCGGCGCAATCCGCAGATAGAGGTCGATATCGAGCGCGTTGTGATGGGTCACGAATGGCTTTGCCGAGGCGCCCCCGGGGATTGTGTGCAGCATCGGCGTCTCGACTTCGACGTAGCCGTGCTCCGAGAGATGGCTGCGCATTGCCGCGATGACCCGGCTGCGCCGGAGCAGCGTGTCGCGGCTCTGCGGGTTCATGATCAGGTCGAGATAGCGCCGGCGATAGCGCAGCTCGACATCGGCGAGTCCGTGATATTTCTCGGGGAGGGGACGCAGCGCCTTCGCGAGAACCGTAACGCCGGAGGCGTTGACCGTGAGCTCGCCGCGCGGCGTGCGCCGAACCAGGCCTTCGACGCCAATCACATCGCCGATGTCGAGCAACCGCACGACGCCGAGCGCTTCGCTGCCGAGCAGGTCCCTGTGGCAGAAGATCTGGATTTTGCCCGAGGTGTCGTGCAGGTCGATAAACATGCCGCTGTTGCGCATCGCTCTGATGCGGCCGGCGACCCGCACTCGATCTTCGGTTTCGGCGCCCGCCGCGAGCCCGGCGTAGCGCCGCTCGATCTGGCCCGCCTCATGCGAGCGCTCGAAACTGTAGGGGTAGGGTTCGATGCCGAGCGCTTTGAGGCTGTCGCGCTTGCCGATCCGAACAGAGCGCAGCGGGTCTTCTGCGTCTCGAAGCGGGCGCTCGCCATCCTTCATCGCTCGGCTCCTTCACTGCGCAGAACGGCTGATCCCGTGTCAGCCGACCGCCGCCCGCGAGACCGGGCTGTGCGCGAGATCGACGACCGCATCGTGGAAACGCCGCAAGGCGCCGTGGTGTCCGACGCTGACAATCGTCGGCCGCCACGGCGCTTCCCGCAACAGCCGGTATAGCGATATTTCCGCGGCCTCGTCGAGCGCCGAGGTCGCCTCGTCGAGAAAGACGATTTCCGGGCGGGCCAGCAGGACGCGGGCGAAGGCAAGCCGCTGCTGCTCGCCGATTGAAAGCCGCTGAGCCCAATTAGCCTCCTCGTCGAGCCGGTCGATGAGCCCCGGCAGGCCGACTGCGCGGAGCGCGTCGGTGAGGCTCTCATGCGGCAGTTCCGGGGCTGCCCGCGGATAGACGAGGGCGTCCGCCAGGGTGCCAAGGGGCAAATAGGGCCGCTGGGGCAGAAACAGGCAACGCCCGTCGCCCACCCGGATTCGCCCCCGTCCAAACGGCCACAGACCGGCGATGGCGCGCAGCAAGGTGCTCTTGCCGAGCCCCGAAGCGCCAGTGATCAGCAGCGACTCACCACGGCCCGCCGCTAACGATATGTTCGGCCGCAGCAACTGACCATCCGGCAGATTGAGATCGAGCATGTCGACCTCGACGCCGGCCCCGCGGCGTTCGATTTCGATCGGCTGGGGCCCACTGTTTTCCGCAGCGATCGCGTTCATCCTCTCGCGAAATCCGGAAAGCCGCTGCACCACGGACTGATATTCGGCGATTTCGGTATAGGAGGTGATGATGAAGGACAGCGAGTCCTGGACCTGGCTGAAGGCCGAAGAAATCTGCATCAATCCGCCGAGCTGGATCGACTTCTCAAAATATCGCGGGGCCGCCACGACGAACGGAAAAATGATCGCGAGCTGCGAGTAGCCGGTAGTGAACCAAGTCAACTTCTTGCGGCGTTTGATGATTCCCCACCAATTTGCTACGATCCGCGCGAACCGGGTTTTGAACGTGTCGAACTCGCGCGCCTCGCCGCCATAGAAGGCGACATTCTCGGCGTTCTCGCGCAGCCTGACCATGCTGAAGCGGAAATCCGCCTCATAGCGCTGCTGGTCGAAATTTAGCCGGATCAGTGGGTTGCCGATCCAGCGAGTCAACAAGGTGCCGGCAATCGCATAGATCAACGCGGCGAAAACCATGTAACCGGGGATTTCGATCGAGAGATCACCGCCGAGCGGGATCGTTAGCGCACCGGACAGCGTCCATAGAATCGTGACGAAAGACACGAGAGTCACAAAGGAACTCAAAAGCCCGAGTGACAACCCCAGGGTTATCGTCGCGAACCGGTCGAGGTCATCCGAAATTCGTTGATCCGGATTGTCGGTCGTTGCCTGGTCCCGCTGCATCCGGTAATAAGCCTGGTTCTCCAGCCAGTTGCCTAGAAAGCGTTCAGTCAGCCAGCGTCGCCAGCGGATGTGCAAGATCTGCCGCAGATAAAGCGAATAGACCGCGACGACGATCAGCAAAAAGGCGATGATCCCGAAAATTGCAAATTGGCGCCAGAACTCGGGCCAATTGTACTGCTGCAGGGCATCATAGAAGTCATTGTTCCACGCATTGAGACGTACATTGAGGCCGACGGTGATCAGGTTGAGCGCGATGACGGCGAGCAGCAGCCCGCGCGCCGTCCACTTTTCGTCGGAATTCCAATACGGCCAGGCAAGCTCCCAGGCCTGACGCAGGAAGCCCCCCTTGGTCACCACCGCCATCATTACCTCCGTCGGTCTCGTCCTGTCTGATGATACGCCCTATGATCCCCTGCTCGTCATGTCCGCGTCCGCTGTCGAGCCGATCGCCGCCGCCCTTCTGGCGCGCGGTGTCTGCCGCACCCTGGAGCAGCTCGGCTATGTGAGCCTGATGGAATTCCCGCTCGCCAATGGCCGGCGCGCCGATATTCTCGCCCTCCGCCAGACCGGTGAGCTCGTGATCGTCGAGATCAAGAGCTCAGTCGCCGATTTTCGCGCCGACCGCAAGTGGAGCGCCTACCGGGACTTTTCGGATCGCCTTTATTTTGCTGTGCCAAACGACTTTCCGCGCGCGCTGATCCCAGATGAATGTGGCCTGATGGTGGCGGATTCGTTCAGCGCTGCTGTGTTTCGCGACGGCAACACGAAGAGGCTCAATGCCGGCCGCCGCCGCGCCCTGACGATGCGCTTTGCCCGGATCGCGGCGACGCGGCTGCGCCGCCTTATCGACCCCGAAGCGGGACGACTGGACTGAATTTGATCTTCGCGGCAGCGCCATCGGCGATTCCGAACAAAAAGGGCAGGCCCGAGGATCCATGAATCGACGGCAACGACGCAGCGCGGCCAAACAAGGGGGGTTTCATGCTCCTACCGCGGCCGGCGCCTTCGGCTCCCCACTCGCAAAGATGTTCGAGGCGGCGCTCAGCTACCATCGATCCGGGGATCTCTTCAAGGCCGAGCGGCTCTACCGCCAGGTCCTTGCGATCGATCCGAACCACGCTCACAGCCTTCATATGCTCGGGCTGGTAGCGCAAAACCAGGGGCATGCCGAGATTGCCATCAGCCACATACGGCAAGCGATCGTGGTCAACAGCCGAATTCCTGAGTTTCACCACAACCTGGGCAACTTATTGAGAGACGCCGGTCAGCACGATGAGGCCGCGGCCTGCTACAGACACGCGCTCGATCTCAAACCGGATCTGGTCGACACGCTCTACAACCTCGGCAACCTCTGCCAGGACCTCGGAAGACCAGACGAGGCGGTGGCCTATTTCCGACGGGCGGCCGTCGCGAGGCCGGATTCAGTCGAGATCCTCAACAATCTTGGCACCGCCTTGCACGACCAAGGAGAGCTCGATGCGGCGGTAGCCTGCTACCAGAAAGCTCTCTCTCAGACCCGATGCGGTCGAGACGCTCGCCAACTATGCCGGCGCGCTTCGCGAGAGGGGCGAGCTGGGCCGGGCGGCTGAGCAGTATCAACGGGCCCTCATGCGCAGCCCAGACAACGTCGAGGTTCTGATCGGTCTCGGCGTCGCGTTCCGCGAGCAAGGCAAGATGGATGCGGCGTTTACCCATTTTACGCGCGCGCTGGCGCTTGCCCCAGACCGGGCCGACGCCCACAACAACCTCGCCGTCGCGCTCGAGGCCACGGGCAATCTGCCGGACGCAATAACCCATTACGAAAAGGCGGTCGCGCTCAACCCGAACCAGGCCGAAATTCACAACAATCTCGGCAACGCGCTCGAACAGCAGGGACGGCTGGACGAGGCAATGACCCGTTACGACCGAGCGCTGGCGCTCAAACCGGATTATCCGGAAGCGCATTACAACCGCTCATTGCTGTTGCTGCTGCTCGGAGAGTTCGCACAGGGATGGGCCGAGTACGAATGGCGCTGGCGATGCAAGGCGAACCCGGAACGCGGCTATCCGACGCGGCCGCAATTGTCGGGAGAGCCTCTCGCGGGCAAAACCATTCTGATCCAAACCGAGCAGGGGTTCGGTGATTCATTCCAATTTCTGCGCTACGTCCCAGCAGTCGCCGAGCGTGGGGCAAAGGTAGTGCTGGCCGTCCCCGGACCGCTGCTCCGCCTCGTCACGGCTCTTCCGGGTATCAGCGCGGTGGTATCCGACGGCGACCCGCTGCCGGATTTCGACTTCCATTGTCGATTGCTGAGCCTGCCGCACCTCTTCGGCACGACGATCGAGACGATCCCCGCCTGCATCTCCTATCTCGCCCCGCCCCCCGACACGGCCGCGGCAAGGGAAGACCGCTTGGCGACCGAACCCGGCCTCAAGGTCGGGCTGGTTTGGTCGGGCAACCCGGCAAATCGCATGAACCTGCGGCGATCGATTCCATTGGCGGCTCTGCAACCCTTATGGCGTATTCCGGGCATCCGCTGGTACAGCCTCCAGGTGGGTTCGCCGGCCGCCGACATCAGCCCCGTTCCGCAGCCGCCAATCGAAGATCTCGCGCCGTTTCTGACCGATTTTGGCGAGACAGCGGCGGCGATCTGCCATCTCGACCTGGTCATTTCGGTGGAAACCGCGGTGGCGCATCTGGCCGGCGCGCTTGGCCGACCGGTTTGGGTTCCGCTCACCGTCGTGCCGGCTTGGCGGTGGCTGCTTGGTCGCGATGACAGTCCCTGGTATCCGACGATGCGCTTGTTTCGCCAAACGACCCCCGGCGATTGGACCCCCGTTGTGGGCGCGCTCGCCGAGCGGTTGACGCGACTGGCTCGCGGAGGCGGGGCTAGCTGCTGACGCGTCTCAGCTGGCGAGGCGCGCGATTGTCGCCGTGGTGCTGTAACCGGGCACGACTTTGGCGAGAAGCACCTCGCCACCGGCGTGCTTGACGAAGTCGGCCCCGACAACCTCCTCGAGCCGGTAGTCGTCCCCTTTGACGAGCAGCTGTGGACGGATGTCCCGGATTAGCTCCATCGGCGTATCCTCCTCGAAGACGACGATCAGGTCGACCGCAGCGAGCGAGGCCAGCACAGCTGCGCGCTCGGATTCGTTCTGGATCGGACGCCTCGGCCCTTTAAGCCGCGCCGTCGAGGCGTCACTGTTGAGGCCAACGACGAGCCGATCGCATGCCGCCTTGGCTTGCCCGAGCAACGCAACATGCCCCGGGTGCAGCAGATCGAAGCAACCGTTGGTAAAGCCGATCTTGAGCCCGTGGCGGCGCCAGCGCGCGACCAAATCGAGCGCATGCGAGCGCGGCACGTGCTTGTCCGCGGCGTGCAGATCCCGGCCGTTGAGAGCGGCGGCGAGCTCGCTCGCATAGACGACAGCGGTGCCGATCTTACTGACGACGATGCCGGCGGCGAGATTTCCGAGGCGCGCCGCGTCGCTCAACCCCACGCCGACCGCAAGCGCCGCAGCAACGGTCGCCACGACGGTGTCGCCGGCGCCAGAAACATCGTAGACCTCCCGGACTTCGGCGCGTTGAATATGGGCCGTCCCGTCGGCCGGTATCAGCACCGATCCCTCCGCGCCGAGCGAGGCAAGGACGGCGTTGAAGCCACAGCGCTCAATCAATGCGCGCGAGGCCGCGATGATCTCGCTGTCGGTGGCAACCGGCATTCCAGTGGCGTGGGCCAGTTCGCGCCGGTTCGGCTTTACCAGATCGGCACCGCGATAGCGTATGTGATCGCCGCCCTTCGGGTCGACGATGACGCGGGCGCCGGCCTCGCGAGCCGCCCGTATGATCTCGAGCGCCACGCCTTCGGTCAGCACCCCCTTGGCATAATCCGAGATAACGACGACCGAATGGTCGGCCACAAGCTCGCGCGCAAGCCGCAGCAGGTCTTCGCGGATATAAGGGTCGAGAGGGATCGCGCTTTCTCGGTCGGCCCGCAGGAGCTGCTGATTGCCCGCGATATAGCGCATCTTTATCGTGGTCGTGCGCTGCGGCTGGACAAGCACATGCGCCTCGGCGCCATCCTGCGCCTCCATCAGACGCCCGACCTCGCGGCCGGCTTCGTCATTGCCGACTACGGAGATGAACGATGCCGCCGCGCCCAGCGCCCGCAGATTGCGCAGCACGTTTCCCGCGCCGCCCAATGTCTTCATCTCCCGCTCGATCCACAGCACCGGGATCGGTGCTTCGGGCGACACTCGCTCGACCTGGCCATAGACATAATGATCGAGCATTACGTCGCCGATGCACAGTACGCGCCCCGTTTTCAGACGGTCGATGTAGGGTAGGAGGTCGCTGTTGTCGGCCATCGGCAATTCACGTTTGGAGAGTAATGCCGTCTTTTGACGGTACCGGGAGCCGCCCGCAAGTGAAATGCCGCGGCATTCTTGCCGTTCTCGCGGGAAATGCGACCATTAGTCTCGTTTTGGTTTAGCGGTGACGGCGCAGCAGCAGGTAGGTGGCACCGGGTCCGCCGTGATGCGGTTGAGCCGGCGCGATCGCGACGATCTGCCGCCGCAGCTCCGGTTCTTCGAGCCAGCGCGGAAGCGAACTCTTGAGGACCCCCGGTCCGCTCTGGCCGAGTCCCCGTCCGGTGATGACGAGCACGCAGCGCCGTCCCGCATCCCGCGATGCTGCAATGAAAGCAGAAAGGGTCCGATGTGCCTCGGCCTGGGTCATTCCATGCAGATCGAGGCGCGCCTCGATCCTGTGCAAGCCGCGCCTTAGCCGCTCGGCATTGGCCCGGTCGATCCCGGCAAAGCGGTCGAGCGGCGGCATGAGCGGTGGGGTCGCACGGCTCTCCTCAACTCGCGCCGAATCAGGGTCTATGGGGCGCGGCACCTCCGAAATGACTGCTCGACTGCCGCGCAACGGCCGTACATCGCGAACCGCTTCTTGCCATAGCCGATGATCACCCCGCGGACGCGCCGCGTCGCTCGTCGCCTTCACGTCTCAATGCCTGATCGTTCTCGACGAGAACGATATGGAGATGCCGCGGCCCGTGCGCACCCAATTCGATGTGCTGCTCGATATCAGCCGTGCGTGAGGGACCGGTGATGAAATTAATGACCCGCGGCAACCCTTCCGTCGGTCCGCCGATCCGCAGGCGGTCCCAACCATCCTCATAAGTCGCGACCACCTGGTCGTCACGGACCACCACGATGTGGGTCTCCGGCAAGAAATTGAGGGTCGTTGGTGTTTGCGCTCCGGAAATCAGCATCAGGGTCCCAGTCTCGGCAACCGCGGCATGGCAGGGTGTCAGGCTGACCCTGTCTTCCGCCACCGCTCGGCCGCGGCGGATCTGCAGCAAGGGCCACGTGCTCCATGGGATCGCGTCGAGGCTCGGGTCGGGAGCCATGACCAGCTCGGCCGGAAAGTTTTCCGCGGCGAGATACCGCGCGACCGCCTCAGGCACCGCCTCGGCTGAACTTACCCTTGTTACCGTCGCCTGCACCTCCTTGGCCATCGCAACGAACAACTCGAGCCGCCCGCGGCCGTCGAGCGCCGTCGCCCGGGCCGGGACCGGGTTTCGGCGATGCGCCGCGACGCGGGCGCGCAATTCCGCGTACCCGGCGGGATCGAGCCGCCCGCGGCCGAGCGAGTTCCGGATGTCGGCAAGGATCCGTTCGCGGGCCTCGCTCACCTCGCGCCCGCGCTTTTCTGACACTGCGCCCAAAGGCTGTGGAAGCTGCGGCCCTCCGGCGCCGGCATGTCGCGCACCCTGGTCCAGCCGGCGGCCAGCGGCAAAGCGCGAAACCGGCCGCGCTCCCCTGCGGCCCAGCCGAGCGCCCGACTGGCTATCGCGGCAAGCGCGTGGTAGAGCGCCGGTCGGCGCGCTACCCAAGCCCAGACCGAGAGGCCGGTTCGGTAGACCGGCGGGCTCAGCTTTTTGGCATATTCGCGCTCGCGCCAATGGCGCATCATTTTCGGCAACGGGATCTTGACCGGGCAGACACTCTCGCAGCGCCCGCAAAAGGTTGAGGCGTTCGGCAGGTGTCCGGCCTGTTCGATGCCGATCAGGCTCGGCGTCAATACCGCGCCCATCGGCCCCGGATAGACCCAGCCATAGGCGTGACCGCCGACCGCGGCATATACCGGGCAGTGATTGATGCACGCCGAACAGCGGATGCAGCGCAGCATGTCCTGGAACTCGGTGCCGATCATCGCGCTGCGGCCGTTGTCCAGCAATACCACGTGGTACTGCTCGGGACCGTCGAGATCACCCGCCCGGCGCGGTCCAGTCGAGATTGTCGTATAGCTCGAAAATTCCTGCCCCGTTGCCGAGCGCGCCAGCAAGCGCAGCAATGTGGCCGCGTCCTCAAAGGTCGGGACGAGCTTCTCGATGCTCGTCATGACGATATGTATCCGCGGCAGGGTCTGCGTCAGATCGCCGTTGCCCTCATTGGTCACGATAATGCTGGACCCGGTCTCCGCGACGAGGAAGTTGGCGCCGGTAATCCCGACATCGGCAGCGAGGAAACGCGGCCGCAGGACCGCACGCGCCTCGTCACACATTTGGCGCGGTTCGACCAGCAACCGTTCCGGGGCGAGCGAGTGGTGCTCGGCCCGGAATGTCTCGGCGACCTGTTCTTTGACTAGATGAATCGCCGGCGCGATGATATGGCTGGGCGGCTCATGGCGCAGCTGGATGATGTACTCGCCGAGGTCGGTCTCGACCGGGGTAATGCCGTTCGCCTCGAGGACATCGTTGAGCCCGATCTCTTCGGCGACCATCGACTTGCCCTTCGTGACGATCTTGGCGCCCGCCGAGCGGCAAATCTGCAGCACGGCGGCGCAGGCCTCCTCCGATGTGCGCGCCCAATGCACCTTGCCGCCCGAAGCCGCGACCTTCCCTTCGTACAGCTCAAGGTAGAAGTCGAGGTGCTGGAGAGTATGATCTTTGATCGACCGGCCGGTATCGCGCAGCGCCTCGAATTCCGGCAGCCGCTCGACAGCGAGGCGCCGCCGCAGCGGAAACCCGGTTCGCGCAAGACCCAGCGCGCGCTGCAGATTATCGTTGGCCAGACCGGCCCGGGCCGCGGCCTTGAAATTGCGGCTGGTCGCGAGCATCGGTGCTACCGCGGCGCGCCGATCGGCGGGACTTTCTCGGTCATGCCGGCAAGAACCTCGGCGACGTGGCGAACTTCGATTCTCCGGCCTTGCCGGTAGAGTTTGCCCGCTATGTTGAGCAGACAGCCGAGATCCCCCGCCAAAACCGCTTCGGCACCGGTCGCGGCGATGTCGGTCTCCTTGTCGGTCACCATCTTGTCGGAGATCTCCGGGTATTTGATACAAAAGGTGCCGCCAAAGCCGCAGCACACCTCCGCCCCCGGCAATTCCTCGAGCCTGAGACCCGAAACGGATGCGAGCAGCTGGCGCGGCTGAACCTTAACCCCGAGTTCGCGAAGGCCCGAGCAGGCGTCGTGGTAGGTGACTCGACGGCGCCATTGCGCGGCGACGGCCCGCATTCCGCAGACATCGACGAGAAAGGAAACGAGCTCCCAACTCCGCTCGGCGAGTTCGCGCGCGCGCGCCAGAGTCTCAGGATCGTCGGCAAAGAGCTCGGGGTAGTGCACCCGCAGCATCCCGGCACAAGAGCCCGAGGGGGCGATAACATAATCATAACCCGCGAAGGCATCGAACACCTGCAAGGCGATCGCCTTGGCGTCGGCCCGGTCACCGGAGTTGTAAGCGGGCTGCCCGCAACAGGTCTGGCGCCGCGGGACCTCGACTGTACAGCCCGCGTCTTCGAGCAGTTTAACGGCCGCAAAGCCAACCGTCGGCCGGAACAAATCGACCAGACACGTGACGAACAGCGCTACACGCATTCAGCTCGGCCCGCCGTCATCAGCTCAAAGCAAGTGAGCCGAAAATTAGGCTTTCTCCCGTCGGCAAATCAATCCGGCTGCGCCAACCGGCCCGGAGCGAGACGCCGCGCCACCCCGCGAGGCAGCAACAGGTAATATCTCCCACTGGCATTCATGACTCCGGCGCGAGCGCCTGCCACATCTCCGGTACCCCAGAATACGTCACCGCGCACCGGGCCCTTGATCGCCCCTCCGGTATCCTGGGCGACCACCAGACGCCGCACCCCGTCCGTCGCGACGAACCGTTCATCCGCTTCGAGCCAGACCGGGATGCCGAGAGCGATGAACGCTCGATCGACCGCAATGCTCCGCTCTGCGCTCAGCACAACCCCTTCGGCGCCAATTGGTCCATCGCCCTTGACCTCGCGGAAGAAGACGTAGGACGGGTTCTCGCGACGCAGAGCGGCCCCAGCCTCGGGATACCGTTTCATCCACGACAGGATTGCGGGCATCGTCAGCTTGTCGCGCGGGATCACGCCGCGCTCGATTAGCAGTCGCCCGACCGGCACATAAGGATGGCCGTTCTGCCCGTCGTAGCCGACCCTGAGGGTGCCGCCCCCGCTCAGCCGGACCCGGCCCGACCCCTGGATCTGCAGAAAGAATGCGTCGATCGGATCGTCGACCCAGAGGAACTCGAGCCCGCGCCCCGTAAGCGCCCCGTCCTCGATCTCAGCACGTGTCGGAGGCTGAGGGCCGAGATCGGGGGGTTTGCGGTAAAGCGGCGCCTGATAGCGGCCATGACGCTGCCGCGAGCCATTGAGCTCGATCTCGTAATATCCGGTGAACAGTCCTTCCGGCGTTCCATAGTCGGCTACGGCAAACGGAATAAACCCTGTATCGAAAAATTGCCGGGCTGCTGCGTCGTCCCCTGGCGGCAGCGCCGCCGCCGATTCACATACCGCCCGCCAGTCGCCAACCCGCCCGAAATCAACGCTTGTCGCAGCGGCATCGAGCGGGGCCACATCAGCCCGGGTCAAGACGCGAGCACAGGATTTGAGGAAAACCGGAAGCGCCGCCGAGAGACGATCCTGTGTCCAGCCGGAAAGCCGGTCGAAACCAACCGGTTCGAGGCTAAATCTACCCGGCCCGCCGTCACGCCCGAGCGCAATCGCCAGAATACCGACGACCACGACCACCGCGACACGGCCGACTCGCCTGGCATGCGCCGGAGGCTCAGCCGCTGCTCGTCGCGACGAGAACCCAGTTTGGATCGGCGGATCGGGTGTCGCGCGCAAAGGTCCAATAATCGGTCTTCTCGGCCGGGCGCTCCGGATCGCCGTCGACGATGCTCCCGTCCATCGCCCGCGTCACGTTGATTTGTTGTGAGGTCAGCTTCACCGTCACCTGCGCGTTGCGCCCCAGCAGCTCGGCTTCGACGATATCCGAGTTATCCAAGCGCAGAATTCGCGTCTCGAGCGTCTCCTTGGCAGCGGCACGCTCGTCGACCGCGGTGGCAAATTGCTGGAAAACCTCATCGCTGAGCAAGGGCCGCAATGCCCCTTTGTCGCCGTTCGCAAACGCGGCAACGATCATTTCGAATGCGCTCCGAGCGCCCTCAAGAAAGGGCGAGGGGTCGAAGCTCGGGTCGACGCGACGGATCTGATTTAATCCCTCCGCGACCGCATCAGCCGGCGGGACCGCTATCGCAGTAGCCACGGCGCCCGGGCTCGGCTCAACCAAGGTCGATCCCTTTTCCGGGGCCGGCCGCGCGCGCCGCACGAACAATTCGCGGCGCCGCTCGTTTCCGGTACGCCGCCCAAGCACGCTGCGCAGGCGCAGCACCAGAAACGCGGCTACCATCGCAAACAGGATGATGTCGAAGTATTGCTGAAACTCGCCCATCTCCCTTCCGCGCCCTGCCGCCGTTAAAATACCGGGCTCTGGGCCTCGGCTCGACCTTGACTACATGGGGGGCGGGGGGCACCACGGCAAGCACGTTTGGCGCAAGGAGGGGAGCTTCTCTTCGGAGTTGCGCCTGCTGATCGGAAGAACTCGGAGTAATCTTGATCCGCCATGGGCAAACCGAATTCAACCGGGTTTTCTCTACCTCCCGCCGGGATCCGGGCATTGGCGACCCGCATCTGACCGATCAGGGTTGCCGTCAGGCGCAGGCCGCGGCCCGGGCTTTGCTGCCTTTCGATCTCAGCCGGCTCATTACCAGTCCCTATGTATGAGCTCGCGGGTTGCCGGTGAGCCATGGTCGGAAATCGGGGCCGTCACCGATTGGGGCTTTATACGCGCGTTGACCGGGCTCAAGGTGCCGACGGGGCTCGCTGAGGATCGATCCGGCCCGCCCGGGCCAGGAGCCCGAGCAGGTTTTGTGCCGGACGCGGACTACCGAGGAGAGACCGTTGATGCGGCTTCCCGATCCGTGTTAGCCAGCGGTCTCCGGTTCTGAGGAGACCGTCATGGCGGAAGAGGCTAGAGGCAACGGCCAAGGCGACATGCCGCCGGCACCGCCCGACGGGCCTCAGCAGCTGATCGTCAATGCGCAATACATAAAAGATTTGTCGTTCGAAAATCCGCGAGCACCGCAGAGCCTGATCCAGCAAACAACACAGCCCTCGGTCGACATCAACGTCGATGTCAAGGCGCAGAATCTGGGACCGGAGGTTTTCGAAGTCGTGCTAACGATCAATGCTACGGCCCGCATCCAAGACGAACCGGTATTTCTGGTCGAGCTCGCCTACGGGACAGTCGTAACCGTCAAGAACGCGCCGCAGGAGATACTGGCCCAGCTCGTACTGGTCGAGACACCGCGGATCGTCTTTCCCTTTGCCCGTGCGATCGTGGCGAATGCGACCCGTGACGGCGGTTTTCCACCGCTGATGATCAATCCGATCGACTTCGCTGAGCTGTTACGCCGCCAGCAGTCTGATGCTCAGGCCGCCGCCCCGCCCGGCAACCCGGTCGCATGAGCTCACCGCTCCATAAGCCAGATCGGCTCGGTGATCATTCGCAGCATCGCCTGATGAGCGATCACCTCGTCGGCTGAGGGCACATGCGGGCGCGGCGCCCGCATAATCCTCTCGGCTGCGGCCACGTCATCGGCGGGCATTGCGAAATTGAGACCGGGCTGCCGGCCGCCGAGCAACTCGAGATAGACGGCAGCGAGCAATCCGCAATCGATTTGCGCCCCATGCTCGACACGGTCCGACAGATCGATGTCGAAACGTCGGCACAGGGCGTCGAGGCTTGCCGGCGCTCCCGGAAACCGCACTCGCGCCAGCCCGAGCGTATCGACAAAGGAGCAGCCGATCGGCTCTCGTTGCAAATGAGCCAGTTCAGCATTCAGAAAGGCTAGGTCGAACTCGGCGTTGTGGATCACCAGCCGGTCCGAACCAATAAAGGCCAACAGTTCGTCCGCGATCGCGGCAAAGGGTGCCTGGTTGGCAAGAAATGCGGCGGTAATACCATGCACCGCGAGCGCCTCTTCGGGCATGTCGCGTTCGGGATTGACGTAGCGGTGAAATTTACGGCCGGTCGGGACGTGATGGACAAGCTCGATGCAGGCGATCTCGACAATGCGATGGCCTTCGCCTGGATCGAGGCCGGTAGTTTCAGTGTCGAGCACGATCTCGCGCATCACCGTTTCCTCCGACCTTGGTACGCCAGGCGCTGGCTCCTTCCGGAACGGCGCTGCCGGCTGCCGAGCAGGAGTCTGATGATCGCCTTCAGGCGGCGCAAGGTCAGGTCGCGACCCGCGCCGGTCGACACGACAAAATCAGCGCGTCGCCGCTTCTCGTGATCCGGAATCTGCTTTTGCAGAATCGCAGCCAGGCGAATCTCCGTCATCCCCGGCCGCCGCATCACGCGCTGCCGCTGCACGAGGGCGGGTGCTGAAACGACGAGCACATAATCGCACCGGTGCTCGCCGCCCGTCTCGAACAGAAGCGGTATGTCGAGCACGGCGAGCGGCTCCCTTCGGGCACGTGTGCGGCCGAGAAACCGCTCTTCCTCGACGGCGACCATCGGGTGGAGAAGTGATTCGAGCCGCCTTAGCGCCGCGGGATCCGCAAACACCCGTTGCCCAAGCAACGCCCGATCGATGCCCCCGGCCTCCGTCTCGACACCGGGAAATGCGGCAGACACAGCTGCAACGGCAGCGCCTGACGGCGCGAACAACCGGTGAACCACGCGATCCGCATCGAACAGCGGTATTCCGAGGCGCCGCAGCGATGCTGCGGCGGTGCTCTTGCCCATGCCGATCGAGCCAGTGAGACCGAGCACGATCAACGCGGCAGTGCCAGGGTTGCCACGATTGCCGCGCGCAGCTCGGGCGTCACCCGCACCGGTGCTCCGTACCAGGCTTCAAATCCGGGACGGCCTTGATGGAGCAACATGCCGAGGCCGTCGACAACGGCATGCCCTCGCCAGCGGGCGGCAGCGAGCAGACCCGTTTCGAGAGGCACGTATACGATATCGACGACCGGGGCCGAAGGCGGCAGCAACAGATCAAGAACAAGGGGCGGTTCACCGGCCATGCCGAGGCTCGTCGTGTTGACGAGCAAGCCGGCGTGCCGCTGCACAAGGGTCGCCTCGCTCCAAGGATGGACCGTGATCCGCGTCGCCGATGTCGAAAGATCGCGCGCTACGATCTCGGCGCGGGAAAGTGTACGATTGACGATCCGGATCTCGGTGACCCCCGCGTCGGTCAGCGCCGCCACCACTGCCCTCGCCGACCCGCCCGCCCCGAGAATTACTGCTGGACCCGCCGCCGGTTGCCAATCCGGCGCGGCTTCTCGCAGATTCTCGCGAAACCCGAACGCGTCGGTGTTACGCGCCTCGAGAGCGCCATCGGGAGCGACAACGATCGTGTTTACCGCACCGATGCGGCGCGCCAAGGGTTCAACCCGATCGGCGACAGAAAGCGCCGTCTGCTTGTGCGGTATCGTCAAATTGCAGCCGCGAAACCCGAGAAGCGGCAGCGCACGCAGTGCCTGCGAAATGTGCTCTGGCCTCACCGGCAATGGGACATAGGCGCCATCCGTCCCGGTCTCGGCCAGCCAGAAGCCATGCAGCAACGGCGATCGGGAATGGGCGACCGGCCACCCCATGATCCCCGCGAGCCGGGTTGTCCCGGTCATCTTCATCGGCAAGGTCCCACGAAGCTCAAAGCATCATTACCCCGACCCGGGTTATGACGGGATTTCGCCTGCATTTCGCAGGAAACCGAGAAGCTCCAAAAGCGGCAAGCCGAGGATTGCGAAATAATCTCCCTCGATGTGTTCAAAAAGCTGTATCCCTCTGCCCTCGAGCCGATAAGCGCCGACCGAGCCGATAATTTCGGCTCCCTCGGCGGCGATGTAGTCATCAAGGAAAGCCTCGGTGAAATCCCGCATCATCAGCCGCGGGCTGCTCACGGCGTGCCATAATCGCTTTCCGCCCTGAACCGCGCAAACAGCCGTGACGAGTTCGTGGGTGCGGCCGCGCAGAGCCTCCAGCTGGGTACGGGCCTGGCCGAGATTCATAGGCTTGTCGAACCATACCTCGCCGCTGACGAGTATCTGGTCGGCACCGATGACGACGGCGCGAT
>Ga0209040_10001650_pt1 | contig 17738 bp, 20 predicted proteins | sample BogFormECP12_OM3_FD_188240 | JGI IMG/M metagenome (GOLD analysis project Ga0209040, IMG submission 188240) | Bog forest soil microbial communities from Calvert Island, British Columbia, Canada - ECP12_OM3 (SPAdes) (version 2) | ecosystem: Environmental > Aquatic > Freshwater > Wetlands > Bog ...
AGCTGCGGACATCGAGCTCAATCGCGTGCGCCTTTGAGCCGCCACTGTTGAGGCGTTGCGCCAGCTCCTGTGCCACACCGAGTTGGCGATCGGCGATCCAGACCTCGGCGCCCCCGTCGACCAACTTGGTGGCCAGCGCGGCGCCGATCCCGGACGCGCCGCCGGTAACGAATGCGACCCTCCCGGACATGTGCGATCCCATTCGGGAAGGATAATCGCTCGCCTTCGCGGTTATGAGGCGATTCGGGCCGCGCAGTCGCCGCGATGATTGCGAAATGTTTTGTACACTCCACCGTTTCGCCACGCCGGCCGCCCCGGACGAGGGCGGTGGGGTTCGGCGCGCGACGATCCCGCGCCCCAGAACCGTTCTAACGGGTCGCGAGCACCCTGGACGCGGCCGATGCAACGGCTGACGTCGCGCTCCCAACATCAATCAGTGGTCCAACGGACGATGTCGACTACAGCGTTAATAAACCGGCGGCCTTTGGAGTCGGGGGCAGGATCGCATGCGTGCGACCGGCCGGTGGGTGGCGGCGGAAAACCGGGTTGCGGCGACCGGCCCGGCCCGGATTGGATTTGCGCCTCAACGAGTTCAAGAAACCCATCAACCTCGTCTTCGTTATAGCCGCGCATTCCCATGGGCGGCTTGGAGAAAGCCACGTTGCGAACCTGCTCTGCGGTAAGGGCGCATCCCGTCGGATCTCGCAGCGCCGCCTCGACGCGGTCAAGAAACGCGTCAACCTCGTCTTCGTTATAGCCGCGCTTTCCGATGGGCGGCTTGGAGAAAGCCACGCTGTGGACCTGCTCCGCAGTCAGGCCACCGCCGGCCGGATTGTTGACCGGGCGCGACCGCTCGGCTAGCTGCCGTTCGAGTTCGGCGATGCGTTTCTCGGCGTCGTCCTGGTCCATGAGCAAATGGTCCCACTGTGGAAGCCGGGGCGACAGAGGTCGTTTAGAGGCGCAAGTCCCTGGCGCAGGCCGCGGCACGCCAGATCGACTAGTGCGTTACAAGCCCGTCGGTTCGGGGAATCCCTGTCGAAGACGGTGCCCGCCCCGGGGCGCCGCTACGACAGGAGCTGCAAATGATCGGATCAATCATCCTCGCGATCATCGCGGGCGCCATCATCGGTGTGGTGGCGCGTCTCGTGATGCCCGGCAAGCAGAACATCGGCATGATCATGACGGTTGTGCTCGGCGCCGTAGGTGGCTTGATCGGCTCAGCGGTGGCAAGCGCGTTCGGCTACCACAATGCGAATGGTGGAGTCGCCTGGATTCCGTTCTTCGTCGGAGTCGTCGCCGCCGTCATCCTCATCGCGCTCTATGAGGCCGTGACGGGCCGCGGTACCAGGTCGCTTCGGTAGCCGCCGCGGGATCTGAGAAGACGAGCGAAGCTAGAGCCGGCTGGCTGCGAATGCCGCGGCCTGGCTTGTCATCCCGGACTGAACATATAAACCGTGTGCGGCCGGGTTCTTGCCTTCGGAGCAGATTGGGTCGTTGGGAACGCACAGGTCAATCGTCTTCGCGCGGTAGAGCTGGCTGATTGTGGGGAGCTGGCCGCCCCCCAGCATCCTTGAGAATGAACTCGCCGGGTTGCCGAAAACGGCGACCGCGGCGACACGTGGAGCCACCTGGGGCGGTAGCGCATCGGTGGTCATATCGATCACACCGGCGCCCTGAGAATATCCACCAAGGACCATCCTGGTGCCGGGGCAGCTTCCGACCATGGATTGGACATGGGCACCCGCGTCGCCGGCCCCGGCTAACGAGCTCCTGACGAAATCGTCGGTGGCAGGGTAATTGACCGCGTAGACCCCGACGGACCGGCCACGAGCTTGCGACCTCAGCGAGTCGATGAAAGCCTGGCCGACGCTGCCAACGCCTGGAGGTTCGTTGGTGCCGCGAGCGAAAACCACCTCTACGTCGGGGCACGGGCCGGCAGAGGCGTAATGAGTGCCGATGAGCGCGGTCAGTAGCGCCCATGTGAACACCACCGCCACACCAAGGATGCGTGCGATGTTTCGTGCACTCATTGCTAAATGCTCACATATCGTCAGCAATCGTCAAGGCTGACGGAGTGGGACCATTTGGCAAATGAAAGCAGACGACCCCGAGCAACGGATCCGCGAGTTGGAACGCGGGCTTGCCGACGCGACCGCGGTCAACCCTAGTTGGGGGTACAACCCCGGCTTGGCGCCACCGTCGCGCAAGGCGCGGTTGCGCGGGGTGTACCTCGTCGTACTGGCGATTCTGCTGCCGATCGTGATGGCAATCGCCGGGGTGGCGCATCTGCTGAACATTGGCGGCGGGACCGGCGGCCCGATCACCGTCTCGCGCGGCGGCACGCTCAGCGTCGGCGGGAACGAACAGAACAAGACGATCGCGTGCAACGGCGGCAGCCTGACGCTATCTGCAATCAACAGCATGGTTAACGTCACCGGTCACTGTGCCAGCCTCACGATGTCCGGCTTCGAGAATCACGTCAACGTCGAAAGCGCCGACGCCGTCCAGGTATCCGGCTACGACAACGCGGTCACCGACACCGCATGCAACGACGGCAAGCTGACGCTGTCTGGCTACAACAACGCGTTTACCGTCGGCGGACACTGCGCGAGCCTCACTGCCTCCAACTACGGCAATCGGGTGGAGGTCGACAGCATCGACACCATCACGGTCAACAACTACGGCAACGGGTTTACCGTGACCGGTCACTGTGGCTGCCTCAAGGTCTGCGCGTACGACAACCAGGTGCAGGTCGACAGCGTCGACACCATCGACGTCTCGGGTTACAGCAACACAGTGACCTACCAGTCGGGCTCACCAAAGATCACCCAGTCGGGCTACGACGTCACCGTGAAGCAGGGCTGAGATTGGTACCAGGCATGCTCTGCAGTAAGGGCAAAGCCGGTGACCGGGATTCAGCGATGTCGGTCACTTTGACGCGGTTAGCGTTGGGCGACCGCAATACCCGGCTGGCAAGGCACGCGAGCAGCGTCCCTGCCAGGCCCCCGACCGTCGCCAGCACCGATGACCCGGACACCGCGAAATAACCGAACACGGCACCGCCGACGAGAAGAACCACGTGTATTGGTGTCCAGCGCGCCATCGAGGGCAGTCGGAACGACAAACCTATGCCCAGCAGCAGCGCCAGAATGTGACCGACGGCGGTGAAGTCGAAGTCCGCCGCCAAGGCTGCCGCCACGGTGATGCCAAGCCACCAACCGACCCATATTGCCCGCCAACGCGATGGTATCGATGCTGTCAGTGCACCCAGAACACAAACCCCGCCGTAGCTGACGCCCACGTCGCTCGCGTGCGCAACGGAAATAGGTAACCAGCCCGCCTCAACCGCGGCGACCAGGCCTGCTGCGACGAGCAACGTGGCACCGATATGACCGACCATGAATGCGATGAGCAGACCTTTGCTGCGCCATATCAGTTCGCCCAGAGCCAGCAAGCACACCAGTCCCGGCAGCCATGCATAGATGTCGCCACCATCCTCGACGAATGCGCTGCCGACCAATGTGCTCAGGCGGCCGTGTGCCAGATTGTGCAGGTTGGTGCTCATCCGACTTACGACGACGTCGCGTGCGTGCGGACCGAGTGCCGTTAGCGTGACGGAGACCGCGATCAGCGCGACGGCATACAACATCGTGAAAGGCAACGCGGCCGCGCTGGAAACCCCGCGCGTCACCGCTGCCGTCCAGCTGTCGGCGTGACCACGAATCGTTTTGCTTGACACCGTCATTCGCTACCTAACTGGCCGTGGCGGCCTGGCCCGGGTGCGCGTGGCCGGACCAGCCGCGGTCGCGGGCCAGCAGGTCGGCAACGGTTTCGCGGCGCACCAGCTCACGGGACTGGCCGTCAGCGACAGCGACCAGCGCCGGGCGGCCCTCCAGGTTGCAGCTCGACCCCATCGAGTGGTGGTAGGCACCGGTGCACGCCACCGCCAGCAGGTCGCCGGGGCGGATGTCGGCGGGCAGGTCGACGTCGCAAGCGATCTCTTCTCCGGCCTCGCAGTGCCGACCCACGACCGTGGCGGGTGCGGTGGCGGTTGGCCGGTGTCGGTTAGCCAGTGACACTGTGTATTTCGGGCCGTAGAGCCCCGCCCGCGGGTTATCACTCGTTCCGCCGTCCACCGCGACGAACGTGCGCCCGCCGGGCTGGCGTTTCACGGCGATCACGCGGTACAGGGTCATGCCGGCGCGTGCGGCGATCGCCCGGCCCGGCTCGATCACGATCTGCGGGCGGGGGTAACCGTATTCGCCACAAGCGGATCGGAGTGCCGCATCGATGCTCGCGGCGAGGGCACGCAGGTTGAATTCCGGATCGCCGGAGCGATACGGGACCGCCGGTCCGCCGCCGAGGTTGAGCTCGGTGAGCACGACCTGATGGCGGTCGCGCACCTGGGCCATCACGGCGATCATTTGCCGGATCGCCTCACCGTATTTCCCCGGGTCGGTGAGTTGCGACCCGAGTTGGCAATGCAGTCCGACCAGGTCCAGGCACGGCTGGTCCAGGACGCGCTTGACCGCGCCGGCCGCCTGGCCCCCGGCCAAGGCAAAGCCGAATTTCCGGTCGGTGTCAAGGTCGGGAATCACGCGGACCAGCACACGTTGGCGGCGACGCACCCGCGCGGCCAGAATCGCGATCTCACTTGGCGAGTCGATCACTACGCGTCCCACCCCGGCGGCGGCCGCATCGTGCAGCTCGCCTGGAGTCTTGGCGTTGCCGTGCAGGATTATTCGCGATGCCGGCATTTCGCCGGCCAGGACGGTGGCCAGTTCGCCGGCCGAGCAGACGGCCACGCCCGCGCCTTCGGCGGCGACCCACCCGGCCACGGCGGCGCTCAGGAGCGCCATACCGGCGTACACCAGCTCGACATCGGGGAGTGCGGCGCGGTAGCAGCGGATGCGGGCCCGAAAGTCTTCTTCATCCACCACGTAGGTGGGTGTTCCGAACTCGGCCGCGATGTCAGTGGCGGCCACCCCGCCGACGCACAGCCGGCCCTGTTCGTCGACGTAGGCGCTCAGCGGCCAGATGGCGCGGTCCAAGTGCGGGTTCAGCCCGTGCCGCAACGACGGAAGCAGCTCGAACAGCGTCATAACCCCCAAGATGCGGGTCTGATGCGGAATCGGCCATGTTCTTAACGAAGTTTTCACACCCGAGCGACCAATCTTCACGGGTTCGGCACGGTGCGACGGCGGGCCTGGCCCTCCAGCTCCGCCGGCGGGCGCCCGCGCCCTATCCTGCAAGAAAGCACTGCTGGCGCCGGCCCACGACGATGCCGCGGCCTATGGCGAGATCACGGGGCTACGAGGGGCATATCGCGTGGGCCGCGGCGATGCCGTGATCGCACTTCTTCATGAAGTTCGAAGCGAGGAAATCGAGGCGACCATTTCTTCCGCGGTCACAATGGCGGTGGCGTAGTTCGGGATATTGATTTCGAGAGCGGCGTGCATCTCGAGGTCCGAATAATCGGCGGTCGCGTCCTTGACCACCGTAACCTGGTAGCCAAGCTCAGCGGCATATCTAACAGTTGCTTCGAGACAGGTGTGTGCTATCAGTCCCATGACGATCAGTTGATGGATACCGTGTCTCTTGAGCTGCAGATCCAAATCCGTGTTGGCGAAGCCACTGGATCCCCAATGCTCGTGAGCGACGATATCGCCCGGTTGGGGGTCGAACTCGGTGCGGATCTCGCCACCCCAGGTGCCGTATTCGAAGGTTTTGCGTGACCAGGCTGCCTTCTGAATCGGCGCTATGTACTTCCAAGTCTCGTAGTCACCGGGGCGGTATCGACGATGCAGCGCATAAAAAACTCGGATTTCCGCAGTTCGGGCGGCATCAAGTACCTGCTTCATATGCGGAACACAATTGTTTGCTTCGATAACGCCCTTCAGTCGATCCCACACCTTGCCGCCCTCGGAAATGAAATCGTTATAGGGATCGATCAGCACCAGCCCAGTTATGTCCTTGTCGTATGCCATGGTGATCATCTTCCATCCCGTTGTTCCGTTCGCTCGACGGATACATCACGTACACGACACGCCGGTCCAGGCCGCCCTGGCTAAAGTTTCGCGGCGGGCCGTAGACCTGGCCCGCAGTAGCCGAGCGCACGAATCTCCGCAATCTCCGCGTTTGCGCCGATGTTCGCCGTCCACCTCTCCGGGAAGCTGGGCCTCACCTCCCGCGTGCGGCTCGCCCAGAAGGCCGCCCGCCACGCGTGACGCCTAGCTAGGCGCTCGCTGCTGCGAATGGCGCATCGTCAGCCGCGGCATGGCGGGCCGCGAGCAGTGCCCGCGCGGCGTCTCCGATCGGAATCCGCAGCGGCAGTTGCGGTTTCTCTGCCGCGTCGGCGACCTCGGCGGCAACCTGTTGCGGGGTGATTATTCCGGCGCGCGGCCCGCCGCCTTTGAGGATGGCCGCGTACGGATCATCGGGCAGCGTGTAAGTGGTCACGTCATCGAGGGCCCCAGAGCTCACCGCGCCGGGTTCGAGCAGGGCCGCCTGGACGCCGAACGGTGCAACCTCGATGGCGAGGGCTTCGACCGGGGCTTCCAGCGCCCATTTGGTCGCGGCGTAGGCGGCGCCGGGCGGACGCACGACGCGGCCGAGCACGCTGGACATGAACATCAGCTTTCCGGCGCCGCGCGTGCGCATCTGCGGCAGCACCGCTTGGGACACCCGAACGGCGCCGACGGTATTGAGGGTGAGCAGGCGCTGCAATTCCGGCAACGGTGTGGCCTCTACGGCGGCGTAGAAAATGACCCCTGCGTTGGCGATCACGATGTCGATGTCGCCGGCGGCCGCAACAGCTGTGGCGACGCTGGCGTCGTCGGTGACGTCGAGGGCCAGCCGTTGACTGACGTCGAGGTCGGTCAGGGTGCGCGGATCACGCGCCGTGGCGACGACGCGGTGCCCGCGGCGGGCGAACTCGGTGGCGATGGCGCGGCCGATGCCGCGGTTGGCTCCGGTGATCAGGACGGATGACATTGTGTTGTGCTCCTTACAACGCGGCAAAGCGAGGCAGGTTCTGCCGGACGAAGTCGGCGAAGGGGGTCGGCGGACGGTTGAGCATGACCGTCAGCGCATGCGGATCGGGTGCGACGAGCGGCTCGGCTCGTTTCGACAGCAAGGCGCCGATAGTTGAGATGTGTTGTGCCATAGCGTTATTGATAGGCGAGGTGGGATCAGCCTCAGCAGCGTTCTCCAGTTCCCGCCGCCACGTGGCAGCAGAAATGTGTTCATAACGGACGGGCCGACCGGTTTCGGCTGAGATGATGCGTGCTACCTCCGCGTGAGTGATCGCCTCGGCCGGTGGCGGATAGCTGATCTGAGCGGAAGCCGGCCGCGGGGTCAATAGGTGAGCGACGGCGACGTCGGCCGCGTCGTCACCACCGATCCACGGCGCCGGGCCTTGGCCGAAGCTGTTGGCGATCAGGGCGTTCTCCCTGATCGCGGCCCCGTGTAGGAGCAGAACGTTCTCGTGGAACAGGCCGCCGAACCGCAACACGGTGGGGCTCAGCCCGGCCCAAACGAAGACCTCCTCGGCCACCGCCTGGGCCTGACCCAGCCTGCTGGGGCTGTCGAGTGCGGACACGGCCATCGACATCACCACGAGGTGCGCGGTCGAGCCGACGTCGCGCAGCACCGAGGCGAGGTTGGCGGCGGCTGGAATCACCCCGGCCGCAATGGGATAGGTGAAATAAATTGCGCTCACGCCCTCGACCGCCGCGGTGAGGGACGCACGGTCGTGCAGGTCGGCGACGACGGTCGCGGCCCCGCGACGCCGCAGTTCGGATGCCCGGTGGTCATCGGTGCGGACCATGGCGCGCACTGGGCGCCCGCGGCTCAGCAGGCGGTCCACCACGGTGGCGCCGGTGCCGGCGTGTCGGCCGGTGGCGCCTATCACCAGGATCGCCTGCGCCGCTGAGTTTGGCTGGGGCATCGTGTCTCCTCTCGGGATCGGGACGGCCAATGACTCAGCTGACGGGTTTTCCGTTGGTGCTGGAACGCCTGGAATGCTCCGTGTGGCCCCGCAAATCGACGACCAACAGCGTGCTTGTCGCGGTGGCGACGAGCTTTCCAGAAGCGTCGGTGACCTTCGCTTCGGTGAACCCGATCCGCGAGCCCGCCTTGACGACGGTGCCAACAGCGGTCAGCGTCCCGCTGTCCACGGTGACCGCTTTGAGGTAGTTGACTTTGATTTCAACGCTGGTGTAGCTGACGCCTTCCGGCAGGGTGGTGTGCAGCGCGCAACCGCTGACGGTGTCGAGCAGGGTGCACACGGCGCCGCCGTGCACCATTCCAAGCGGGTTGTACATGGACGCATCCGGTGTGCAGGTGAAGGTGACGCGGCCGTCGTCGACCTCGACAACACGCGTTCGCAGCAGCTCGGAGATCGGTGGCGGCGGCAAGTGTCCGTCGGCGACCGCCCTCCAGTACGGGAGACCGGGCATCGAGGCCGCTGTGGTCTGTGTCGTGATCGGGTCGCGCCAGGTGACCAATCGCGACTGTTCTGCGCCCCAACCCGCTGTGCTCGCGGTGTCGGCGCCGCCATTGCGAGTGTCGTAAGAAGCCGTCATGCCTTTCCCTTGGAAACTGATCGGTTTACACGATTACCTTCAACATAGCGGTGCTTCGAGTAGATGTAAACCGATCAGTGTATAATTGTGACGTGGGTCAATCAACGACGCGTCCATCGGGCGGGCGCGGAGCGCGCGAGCGGATCGAGCGTGCCGCGGCCCAGCTCTTCTACCGCAACGGAATCCATGCGACCGGCGTCGAACTCGTCGCACAACAGGCCAACGTGTCCAAACGCACGCTCTACCAGCATTTCGCCAGCAAGAAGGAGCTAGTGGACAGCTATCTCCGCGGCATCGATGCTCGCGGCGGCCCACCTGTCGAGAAGCGCCTCAACGACACCGAAATGACTGCTCGAGAGCGCCTGCTGGCCATTTTCGAAATGTCCCGCGCGGAAGTCGTGCGCGGCTGCCCCTTTCACAACGCGGCGGTGGAGTCCGCCGGGTCGCTGGCGAGTACTGACGAGATCGTGCGGACGCACAAGCTGGAGTTCACCCGTCGTCTTGTCGCCGTCGCGCACGAGGCGGGCGTCGCTGATCCTCACCTGCTGGGCCAGCAGCTGGCCGTGTTATTCGAGGGTGCGACTGCCATGGCGACTTCGCTGAATGACACCGCGCCTGTTGTGCATGCCCGGGCAGCCGCAGCCACGCTGATCGATACGGCACTGGCGGCGCCGGATCACTTCGGCAATTAGAGGTTGGTTAGTGCCCGATTCGAGCTCTTGACGAGCTCAGCATGATGCTGCTAGACATGGCCTGCGCCACTATTTGGGCGATCGCCCAACAATTGCTGGTGGAGGTTGCAATGGGCCGGATGGACGGCAAGGTCGCATTCGTGACCGGCGTGGCACGCGGGCAGGGCAGAAATGACGCCGTCCGGTTGGCGCAGGAGGGGGCCGATGCGGTGCTGTTCCTGGCGTCCGACAAAGCGCGTTACATCACCGGCGTGGCGCTCCCAGTGGATGCCGGCAGCTACCTGTAGTAAAGGAACCATCAATGACCGTCGCAAACGACACCGACGTCTACTACGACCCCTACGACACCGGCATCATCGCCGACCCGTATCCGACCTACGCCCGGCTGCGCGAAGAGGCGCCGATCTACTACAACAACCGGTACGATTTCTGGGCGATATCAAGGTATTCCGACGTCGAACGGGCATTGGCAAACTGGAAGGTTTTCTCCAGCCGTCGCAGTGACATCCTCGAGTTGGTCCAATCGAAATTCGACATGCCCGGCGGCGTCATGATGTTCCAGGATCCGCCTGAACACTCGATGCTGCGTGGACTGATGTCGCGGGTGTTCACGCCGCGCAGAATGGCCGCGATCGAGGACCAGATCCGGCAGTACTGCGTGCGGTGCCTGGATCCGCTCGTCGGGTCCGCGGGCTTCGACATCGTCGCCGAGCTGGCTTCGATGATGCCGATGCGGGTGATCGGCATGCTGCTGGGAATCCCGGAGTCCGAGCAGATCTCGGTGCGTGACGCCACCGACGCCACCTTGCGCACCAAGCCCGGTGCCCCGCTCAAGGTCGCCGACGCGGACTCGATCGCCGACGGGCGAGTCTACGCCGACTACGTCGAATGGCGATCCAAGAACCCGTCCGATGACCTGATGACGACACTGCTCAATGTCGAGTTCGACGACGAGCAGGGGGTGCACCGGAAGCTGACCCGCAAAGAGGTGCTGCACTACACCCAGGTGGTGGCCGGCGCGGGCAACGAGACGACGGGTCGGCTGATCGGCTGGCTGGCCAAGGTGTTCGCCGAGCACCCGGATCAGCGCCGGGAGGTCTACCAGGATCGGTCGCTGCTGAACCGCGCCGTCGATGAGACTTTACGGTTCGAGCCCACTGGGCCTCACGTCGCCCGTTGGATGGCAAAGGATTTCGAGTGCTATGGTACGACCGTTCCGGCCGGCAGCGCGATGCTGCTGCTGTTTGGCTCCGCCAGTCGCGATGACCGCCGGTACACCGAGCCGGATACGTTCGACATCCATCGCGACAACATCTCACACCTGACCTTCGGGAAGGGTCTGCACTACTGCCTGGGGGCTAACCTGGCACGCCTGGAGGGCACGGTGGCGCTGGACGAGATGCTCAACCGCTGGCCCGAATGGGACATCGACTATGACACAGCGAAATTGGCGCCGACGTCCACGGTCCGCGGCTGGGAGCGGTTGCAGGTCGTGCTGCCCTGAGGATCAGACCGGTGCGCCCCGGCCCCGGCGAGCCTTCGGTGTCGGCATCTCGAATCGGTCGAGTAATCGGTTAACCAGTGCGACGGCCTCCTGGTGACCGCCCTTGGTGCCCAGGGCCTGCTCAAGTATCAGGGTGCGGCCGATCGAGGCGATGACGACCGCGATGGCCGCGGGCGGGAATTCGTCTGTGTCGATGTCATGTTCGCGGACGATGAAGTTCAGCGCGGTGATCTGCTGTTCGCGCCACCGCTCGGACCAGGCTACGATCTCGGCCTTGATCTCCTTGCGGTGGTTGGCAAGTCCCATGAACTCCAACAACAATCGGGTGTCCTTGGGTTCGATGAGGGTATCCCAGAAGGCGTGCAGTGGGCGGTCAGAGGACAACGCTTTCTGCTGGCGCTCCAGGTAGACCGCCGCACCGCGGCGGAATACGGCCAGGTACAACTCGTCCATGGTGGGGAAGTAGTAATGCACCAATGCCGGTTTGACCCCGGCTTTGGCAGCTACCCGGCGCGACGTGGCCGCGGCGTAACCCTCCTCGACCATGATCTGACTCGTTGCGTCTACCAGCATGTCGCGGGTAGTGGAGTCGCGTGCCTTAGGTCGCTTAGATGCGGTCATGGTGGTCTTATCACACTGCCGGCTCGGCGACCATGTCGAAGAACGCGGCACCGGAGTCGGGGATGCGGTTCTGCTTGAACACGTTGACCGCATAGGAAACCAGGATCATCGAGTAAAGCAGCTGCAGCAGCCTGGTGGCGTCGTCGGGTAATGCGTTGATGTCGCGCCCATTCAGGTAGGCGATCGCTTCCTCGGCCCTTGGGGCGATGGCGTCGTAGAACGCAACGAGTTCGTTGTACGGCTTCGACAGCCGCGCATCGTAGCGTTGTGCCCTCGTCGGTAGCGCCCAATCGGCGACAAACGGCTCGAGATCGGTGAATCCCGCCGGTAACGCAGAAGTGGACATCACGCCTCCCGTGGGGTATTGACGGCCTGGTAAGCGCCGCCCGTATCGCAGATGACCGTGTGGAATTGGCGGATGAGCAGTTCCTGGTCGCTGAGGTGGAACGTGTTCTGTGCCCGCGTCTTCAGCGCCGAGTGGGTGGCCTCGATGGTGTTCACGTCCTGCATTGCGAACTCAATCGTGCTGTCCACCACCAGTTCCTGCGCGAGTCGGTCCAGCGCGTTTGCGGGCGGCACGAAGTACATGTCGATCTCGTAGATGTGCGAGCCGACGGTCTCGGGCCAGTACGTGTAGGTGATGTAGTAGCCGCGTGCCCAGATCTGGATCGAAATGTTCGGGAACAACCAGAATTGGTCGTTGCCCCACGATGCGATGTTGCCGCGGTTCAGGAAATCGGGTGAAGGCCCGATGTCCGGAACGTCGTCGGGCCCAAACAGACCGGCGCGGAACAGCTTGTAGACCCAGCGTTGGTCCTGGCGTGCCGGCCCCGCGGTGCCAGGTTCGCGCGGCGGCAGCGGCGGCGGCCCGGGGACCGAGGTGAGCATGTGCGGCCGGAACAGCTCGTAGTGATACGCGTCGACGGGCGGCACCATCTTCTCGGCCTTGGCGACATCAGGGTCGATGAACCGACCGTGCACGTACGGCGGGTGGTACCACTCGCATACCGAGTCGACGGCCAACTTCCAGTTCCCGTTGATCCGGGTGGAGAACCCGTAGTGCTGTGTCATCTTCTCGAACGGGTAGGCCTCGAGGGGTAACAGCCCGTCGCCAAGGAAACTGCGCAGCGGCACCGGGTCCTCGGCGAGGTTGATGAAGATGAAGCCGGCCCAGACCTCGCAGTGCACCGGCGGCATCCGCAGCGTGCTCTTGTCCAGGTCGAAGAACTCGCCTTCGTTGGTGATGTGGTTGACCTTGCCGTCCAACCCGTATCGCCAACCGTGGTACTTGCACGCAAACGCACGGCACGTTCCGGAGGACTCGCGCGCCGGGTGTTCCTGCCAGACGACCTTGTTGCCGCGGTGGGCGCAGACGTTGTGGAACGCGTGCACGGCGTCGTTCAGGTCGCCGGCGATCACGATCGAGGCAAGGCGCCCCGGCAGGTCGCGGGTGAAGTACGAACCCTTGCGCGGCAGCCGTTCAATACGTCCGACGCACAACCAGTTTCGCTCGAATACCGCCTTGCGTTCGGCAGCGAAGAACTCCTCAGAGATCGAATCCTCGTAGTTGACCGGGGCGGTCCCGAGTGCGGGATAGTCGGTGGTGAACTTTCCCCGTCCGGTCGACAGCCGCTGCTGAATGCTGGTCATGATGGGACTCCGTCGTTCGTCGGTGTGGACCAGGGCTCTTGGTCCCAAGCCCGATCCAGCGGTGCCATCTCGCCGCCGAAGGGAAAGAAGGCCCGCTGAGCGTAGGTTTCCCGCGCCAGGCCATGGCCGAGTTCATCAATGAAGGCCCGCTTGAGTGGGTTGGTGAAGAGCTGGCGTGAGTAGCGCAGTGTCAGCGGGGGGCGCTTGACCAGTTCGCGAGCGAGTTCCCAGGCCCTGTCCAGCAATTGGTCTTTGGGCAGTACCTCGTTGACTACGCCCCACTCCTTGGCTTCCTGCGCGCCGAGCTTCATGCCGGTCAACAGGAAATAGCGAGCGCGGGTGTGGCCGGCCAGAAAGCTCCAGATGACGTGTTGGCCGTCGCCGGGCACCTGGCCGCGGGGGAAATGCGATGCGTCCTGAAAGTACGCGTCCTCTGCGGCGAGGACGATATCGCCGAGCAACGGCACTTCCGAGTGCATATTGCACGGGCCGTTGACGGCGCTGATCATCGGAACATCGACGTCTAGCACGTTAGTGATCAGATGCCTTGCATACCAAGATTTTTCGTCAAGCTTGAGCAGACCTCGGGTGCCAGGCATGAGGAGATATTCGGGCTTGTCGACCGGGTCGCCGTTAGGCATGCGTCCCCAGTTGGCGTTGTAGTTCTCGCCGGTGCCGGTGTGGATAAGCACCTTGATCTCGCGATCACCGGCAATATCGGCGAACACGTCGGCCATTTCGTCGTGCGCCCGCCAGTCCCACACCAGACTGCCGCCGTTGGTGTGGCACTGCATGAACAAGATTCCGTCATCGGAGAGCTCGAGCCGATAATTGGCGTACCGATCGTGGTACTCGCTGTATCTGGTCCGCTTTGCCATTGAGCTGTCTCATTCCCGCGAGTGACGGTCGCACCCGCACTATTTGAGCGAACGCCCAAATCGTCGCATCTCCGGTCGCACCGGTCAAGGCTCAGCGCCCGTGCAGGCGGGTGACCACGGGTGCGAAGGATTCGATCTGGGACTGCTGCACCGTCACGTAGTTGATGCCGAAGCTGTCCCGGCGCGAACACAGCGTTTCCGCAACGCTTTCCGCCGAGCCGACCAAAACATTGGGATGGTCGCGTAGCAGGTCAACTGGGATCCCGCTCGACTTTGCCACGCCTGCCAGATAAGTCTCGGGATCGTCGGTGATCTCAGTGAAGTACGGGGAACTCTCGAGTCGAGACCGCGGTAGCGCTCTCCGGCTGCGGCGCGGACATAGCCGATCCGACGCTGCGCGATCGCCTGTGGGTCAAGGCCGTCGGCGTCGCGTGCCACGAACGGCACGCTGGAGATGCTGACGATGTCGGCTTCCCGGCCCGCCAGCGACAGGACACGCTGTCCACCTCCGCCGATCATGATCGGCGGAGGTGGCCGTTGTGTCGGCCGCGGCCTCCCCGCGTACCCGCGCACCTGAACATAGTCGCCCGAGAATTCCAGTTCCTCGCCTTGCCAATGGGCCTTGATGAGCGATACGACCTCCGACAGTTTGGCGATTCGCCGACCTGGACGGTCGAAGTCGAGGCCCATCGCGGTGTACTCGACTTCGCTCCACCCGGCTCCGACGCCCATTTCCAGACGACCGTCGGAGAGCAGATCAAGCGTTGCCGCTTCCTTGGCCAGTACGGCCGGCACGTGATAGTCGATGCAAAACACCCGGCACCCAATGCGCAATGTCTCGCTGAAGGCGGCCGCTGCCGCCATCGCCGCGATGGGCGCCAGGTCTTGGCGAGGGGTACGCGCGGCTCGTTGCGCGGGGCCCGGGCCCAGGTAGTGGTCCGCAAGGAAAAGCGTTGAGTACCCGAGGTCTTCGACTTTGCGAACGGTGTCGCGCCACTCGCGGCCTCCACCGGCATTGGTCGCCTGCACTGCGAAACGAAACGGTGGCCTGTCCACCAAACGGACCCTACTTGACCGCCGTCGATACGGAGTGATAGGCATGTGGAGCCAATCGTTTGGGCGATCGCTCAGGAAGGCGGGTGGGCGGCTTGGGCGCGAAGACGGCGGTCGTGACCGGCGGAGCGTCCGGGATTGGCCGAGCCGTCGCCGAACGGTTGCACCGTGACGGGTTTCGCGTGGCCGTCATCGATCTGTCCCCCACCGATGACGGCTCGGGTTATGTTGCCGACGTCACCGACCGTGCTCAGGTCGACGCCGCGATATCAGCGATCCGCGACGCGCTCGGCCCGATCCTCGTACTGGTCAACGCGGCCGGGGTGGAGGGCTTCAAGAAGTTCTCCAACATGTCCTTTCAGGAGTGGTCCAGGATCATCGACGTGAACCTGAACGGCGTGTTCCACACCATCCAGGCCGTGCTGCCCGACATGGTCGAGACCGGCTGGGGACGCATCGTCAACATCTCGTCATCAAGCACTCACTCCGGACAGCGATACATGGCCCACTACGTGGCGGCGAAGTCCGCGGTCAACGGCCTCACCAAGTCGCTGGCGCTCGAATACGGCCCGTGTGGGATCACCGTCAACGCCGTACCACCCGGCTTTGTTGACACACCGATGTTGCGCAGCGCCGAGCGGCGACAACTGCTCGGCGGCACCGTGCAGGATCACATCGATCGCACGCCGGTGCGCCGCGTGGGCCGTCCCGAGGATATCGCCGCCGCGTGCGCTTTCTTTGTGTCAGAGGAAGCCGGATACATCACCGGGCAGATCCTCGGCGTCAACGGCGGCCGCAACACATAAGTAGCCCCTAAGTAGTGAGGCATTGGATGTACGACAGGCACCAACTCTTCATTGACGGGAAGTGGACGGCACCGGAGTCCGATTCCGCCATCACCGCGATATCGCCGCACACCGAGTCCGTCATCGGCCACGCGGCCTGCGCGGGACCCGGGGACGTGAATCGCGCCGTCGACGCCGCCCGGACGGCCTTCGACACCGGGCCGTGGCCGCGAATGCAACCGGCCGAACGCATCGAGGCGCTTACCCGGCTGGCCGGCATCTACAAGGAGCGGCGAGCCGACATGGCCGCACTGATCTCGGCCGAGATCGGCGCCCCCATCAGCTTTGCCAAACTGGCGCAGGTCCGGTTACCCCTCACCATGCTCTCGGCGTTCTGTGGGCTGGCGGGCAGCTACGAGTGGCAACAGGAACGCCCGGGCCTATACGGCAAGAACATCCGGATCATCAAGCAACCAGTTGGAGTTGTCGCCGCGGTGGTGCCGTGGAACATGCCGCAGTTCCTCACCGTCAGCAAGGTCGTGCCGGCACTCCTGGCCGGGTGTTCGGTGGTGCTCAAGCCCGCACCGGAATCGGTGCTCGATGCGCAGTTGCTCGCGGAAATGGTTGCAGCAGACGAACTTCCGCCCGGCGTCTTTAATGTGGTGCCCGGCGGTCGCGATGTCGGCGAACAGCTGGTGAGCCACCCGGGCGTCGACAAGGTCTCCTTCACCGGGTCCACGGCCGCCGGCCGGCAGGTGGCCCTTGCCTGTGCCGCGGGGCTCAAGCAGGCAAGTCTTGAACTGGGCGCCAAGTCGGCGGCCATCGTGCTCGACGACGCCGACCCGGTGGCGGTCGCCACCGGAATCCAGATGGCCAGCCTCGCCAACAGCGGCCAGGTGTGCAACGCGCTCAGCCGGATCCTGGTGCCGGAGGCGCGCAAGGACGAGTTCGTGGACGCGTTGGCGGCCGCGATGGAGTCGATGACGATAGGCGACCCCGCCGATCCCAACACCCAAATCGGACCACTGGTGGCGCAGCGCCAGCAGGAGCGGGTCCGGGGCTACATCGAATCCGGGAAAAGCGAAGGGGCGCGCCTGGTGACCGGCGGCGCCGCCTTGCCCGACGGCCTCGACACCGGCTGGTACGTGCGGCCGACGCTGTTCAGCGACGCGCACAATGACATGCGGATCGCGCGCGAGGAGATCTTCGGCCCGGTGCTGACCGTCATTTCCTACCGCGACGAGGACGAGGCCGTGCGGATCGCCAACGACTCCGAGTACGGGCTGGCCGGCTCGGTGTTCACCGCCGACGTCGAGCGTGGGTACGGCGTCGCAACCCAGGTAAGGTCCGGCACATTCGGCGTCAATGAGGGCTACATCATGGATCCTGCCGCGCCGTTCGGCGGTGTCAAGAACAGCGGCTACGGCCGCGAACTCGGAACCGAGGGAATCGACAGTTATACGGTGAGCCAATCGATTTCCGCCGCGGGCGCCGCGAACTGAGCGACGTGGCGACCGCCACGTTTACGGAACTACCCGGCCGGGGTATTTGCCCTCAAACTCCGCCGACCGGAAGAGGCAAAGCTTGGCCCCCAGCTTCATGGACGTCATCCAGTCCAAGTACCTGCTTTTGACCACATTCACCAAGGACGGCCGCCCCAAGCCCACACCGATCTGGGGTGTGCCGGACGGCGACAAGCTCCTGGTCATCACCGACGACGGGTCCTGGAAGACCAGGCGGATCAACAACACGCCCAGGGTGACGATCGCCAAGAGCGCGGCACTGGGCAAGCCGAAGAGTGAAGAGGTCGAGGCCGTCGCGCGAGTCCTGCCGAAGTCGGAGACGCGGCGGGTCTACAACGCCGTGCTGAAGCGGTACTGGTACCACGCCCCCTGGTTCTATGTGCACTCCATCGTGCGTGGCGGCATCGACAGGGTGCACGTCGGCCTCGAGATAAAGCCCGCGGCCTA
>Ga0209040_10001651_pt1 | contig 17737 bp, 16 predicted proteins | sample BogFormECP12_OM3_FD_188240 | JGI IMG/M metagenome (GOLD analysis project Ga0209040, IMG submission 188240) | Bog forest soil microbial communities from Calvert Island, British Columbia, Canada - ECP12_OM3 (SPAdes) (version 2) | ecosystem: Environmental > Aquatic > Freshwater > Wetlands > Bog ...
TAGAACAGCACGTCGAAATCCAGCAAGTACTTGCGGTTGTAATTTCCGAAGAAGGTTCCGTACTGCGGATCGGCGATGTTGGAGTGCACCTGCAGCGGATTGTAGTGGTTGGTCAGGTTCTGCACCGTCACCGTCAGCCGCACCGCGTGTGTCTCTTTCACTTTGAAGTCCTTGGCCACGGCGAGGTCCGCCGAGAAGTAGCGCGGGAAGCGGTACTGCGGACCGGTTGTCTGCACCCACTGCTGCAACGCGTCGGTGGGCTGATAAGGGAAGCCGTTGCGCAGTTCGAGATGCGGATTGACCATGAACTTGTACGGAAGTGAATACGTTCCCCACAGTAGGAAACGGTTCGGAATTTCGCTGGGCAGCGCGGAAACCAGCCCGTCGCGCACCACAGGGTACGGGAAATTGCCCAGATATGAACTCGCGCTGCTGACGTCGCCATACGCATACTGCCGGACATACGAGAAGTAGAACTGCCGATTGCCGGCTGAGCCGATCCGCGATGTGAACTCCGCCTGCCGGGTCTGTGCCGATCCATTCGATCCCAGGACCATCGCGTGGCGGTTATCGACTACTTCCGGTTGCAGCGTGATTACCCCTTCTTCCCAGCTCTGCAGGTACTTCAGCCGCACCGCCAGCATGCGGCTAATCACGCGCTCCGCCTCCAGGTTCCACGCCATACTGTACGGCGCGAAGTTGCCGGTCTTGTCCTTGCGGTCGATGAACGGGAACTTCGACTGTAACGCCTGGTCCGTCAGGTTGATGTAGCGCAGTGGAGGGCCGATCGGAATTCCCGCCGAGTCGTAGGTCGTAATCCGCTGTGCCGGATAGCTGTTGAAGGCGTAAATATCCAGCGGAACCGAGTCGTAGAAGATTCCCATGCCGCCGCGGACTGTGGTCTTGCCGGTGTCCGGAGACCACACAAAACCACCCCGCGGCGCAGTGCGCGTGGTGGAGGTAATCGACTGGGCTTCGTAACGCACGCCCATATCGAATGCCAGGTGCGGGTTTAACACCCAGTGGTCCTGCACAAAGAACGCCGGTTCGAGGTCGGAGAGATCGAAGGGCTTGCCTCCGGTGAAATCGATGCGTTGCAGAGGCAGGCCATTCGTATTCTGGAGCAGGACAGGACGCGCATAGAACTGGCCCATGTTTTCACTGTGTCCCACCACCGAGCCGATTTGAATGGTATGGTCGCCCAGAAAGTGAAGCGGCCGCACGGTGTAGTTTTCGATCCACTCGTAGCGGCTGGAGTCGCGCGACTCCTGGCTGAAGTAGCTTCCTGAATTGCCTGTGGGCGCCAGGATCATGTCCGAGTACGCCTGCGGCCGCACGTCGCTGCTCACGCTGGTCTCCGCTAGGGTGCTCTGCAGGATGCCGCCACCGAGCGACCAGCGGTGCAGGATTGTCGCCGTTGATTCGTGGAAGTTGGCGTTTGGCGTCACCGGCTGCGGGTCGAAATAATTCAGTCCCACGTAATCCATCGTGTGGGGCGCGATGTGCAGGCTGGCCGTCAGCGTCTGGTTGGGAGAGATGATCCAATCCATTTGCGTGAAAGAATTGATCGCCTGCGAAGTGGACTGGTTCTCGGGATACGGTAGCGTGCGGACCGAGCTCTTGTAGAGGAGGTATTCCGCGCCTTCGAGGAAGTAGAGCTTGTCCTTCACGATCGGACCGCTGACGTTAAATCGCGGGGTCGCGCTCTTCACGCCTTCGAGATGGTCGCTGCGGATGCGCCATTCCGGGAACGGGTCGTTGAGGCTGTAGTCCCACTTGTCGCCGCCGCGCCGCGTTTCGGCGGTCACCACCCCAGCGGTGAACCTTCCGTACTGCGCCAGGTATGGCATCACCGACACCTCTACGGTCTGCACGCTGTCGATCGGAACGCTCAATCCAAATCCACCGGTTGCCGGATCGGTGACATCCACCGAGTTCACCAGAAGCGCGCTGTGGTCCTCGCCAAATCCCGCAATTCTGACGGACCCGTCCTGCGCGCGAATGATCCCTGGAATCAGCGGTAGCGCATCGGTCAGTGTAGCCGGCCGCGTTGGCGACAGTTTCGCCTGTGCGGTTGGCAGGTTCTGCTGAATGCCGCTGTCATCGGTCACGGCATTCGCACCATCGCCCTTCACATCAACCGTCTGTCGGCTGAGAGCCACCGAGTTCAAAACAACATCGATGGACTGCGCTTCCAGACTGGCGATCGCGTCCACCGAAGTTTCGGTGTTGAGATAACCCTTCTTGCTGATGATAATCAAGTACGTTCCGGGAGCGGGCAAAGCCACGTTCGCCTTGCCAGTGGCGTCCGTCGCGGCAGTTGTCGCCTGCTTGTCACCCACGGTTACGGAAACGGTGGCATCTCCAACCGGCTGGTTCTTTTCGTCGACGACCGAAATCTGCAACGGCGCTGGTTGGTCAGCGGCCCCCGCCAGGCTCATTGTCAGGCAACAGAACAAGGCAATCACACCCAGCCGGGCGAACCGCCGCCGGAGCCCAAGACGTCTGTCCGTGGCAGGGTCTAAGCATGATTGCGATGTGGCGAAGTGCAGCATTCCTGTCTTTTGAGCTACAAAACTGAGGGTTCTAACCCTCGTCTTTCCTGCAAATTACAATCGCGTCATAAGGGCTTTGAGCCGGAGACGCCGAGTCAGGGAGCCGGCCCGAGCAACAGACTGTCATTGGGTCGCGTGCGCCCTCTCATTTTACGCGATGCGTCAAATCGCACCTACTTAATTCGGGGCATTTCTGCCTCGGAAAGCTACACCCCATCGCCAGCGATTGCCGCTGTTACGCTTGCAACAGCGGAATTGGGAAAGCCAGACCGTGGCGCGCATTTGTCAACAATTCGCAAAAGGTTATGATCAATCCCTATCTTTTGCTGGGTTGCCGAATCAAACTGCCAGTACATAAACGTGGCGTTCAATCAGGACACTGGTCAGAGCTTACGTTCTTCAAGGTGTGAATTTTGTTAGTACATCGCCAAATTTCGAGACTCATAGCTGCGGCTTTCCTTTGGCTGGCATGCGTCGGCTCAGGTGTGGGCCAATCGCCCAACCGGGTCGTGCCCCAACCGGAACTCGATCGCGGATTTCGCCAGATGTACAACCTGGATTTCTCGGGTGCACACGACACCTTCCACCTGTACCAGAGTGCCCATCCCGACGATCCTCTTGGCTTCGTGGCGGACGGCGCCGCCTACCTCTTCGCCGAATTCAACCGCCTGCAGATCCTCGAATCCGACCTTTTCATCGACGATCAGAAGTTTGACAATCGCTCGCAGCAGAAGCCCGACCCGGCGGTGAAGGCGGCATTCGAGGCCGAGATGGCGCGCAGTGACGAACTCGTGAGCAAGTCCCTTGCGGCTTCGCCCGGCAACGCCAACGCGCTGTTTTCCCGGGTGCTGGCCAACGGATTGCGCGGCGACTACACCGCCATGATCGAGAAGCGCAACCTGGCCAGCCTCAGCTACATGAAAACCTCGCGCATAACCGCGCAACAGTTGCTGGCGATCGATCCCACCTGTTACGACGCCTTTCTCGCCGTCGGAGTGGAGAACTACCTGTTGGGTTCCACTCCTGCTCCAGTACGCTGGGTGCTGCGCATGACAGGATCGCAGACCGACAAGGCTGAGGGCATCCAGCGCCTGCGCCTTACTGCCGAAAAGGGATACTACCTCGCTCCCTTTGCCCGCCTCCTGCTCGCGGTCGCCGCCTTGCGCGATAAGGACAAGAACACTGCCCGATTGCTTTTAGCGGGCCTGGCCACAGAATTTCCCCACAACCAGCTCTATTCCAAGGAACTGGCCCGCATCCAGTAACTGCCAACCCTGATTGTGCAGGGGAATTCCGCGGAGCTTTCGGTGGTTCTCGTGAGCTTCCAACTCAGCCGGTGTCGATTCATCCGGATCTGCTCGATACGTTATGCGGCATACCGCTCCTTACATGGCCTCGTTGCGGATCGTCCTAATTGTGTGAGCTTTAGAGTGATGCTGATGGGGACTTAAGTGGCATTTCCGATCGCATGTCGCTCAATATGCGCTAGTAAACTCCACTTTGTGTGCAACCGTTTGCACCTGCAAAATGTCGGCCATTTGTTATCCAATTGAAAATAAAAGCTTTAATCGGCTTCAAGTTTGGAAATTAACGTGCACTCAAGTTGGCGGCGGGTTGTCTCTCCCTCAAAATAGTCGTACGGGGACTTCGTAACAGGAATGCGAAAGCTGAAGCGGGTCTGTGTTGCTGTCCCCGAATATTCCTGAAGGCTGTCATACCAATTTGCCGTCAGACCGAGATCCGATGTCAGGCCGCTTCTGTCACACCGCGATCCCGGCATAACCCCACTTGAGGAGGATCAATGAAGAAGCTCCTGCTCGTAACCATTGCGATGTTCATCTTGGGCTTCGCTATGGTGGCCAACGCCACAACGTTTACCTACACCATTCCCGAGTTTAGCGGGGGATATTACACCGATCCCGGGCCATTCCCCTCTTATGTTGTTGCGACCCTGACGTTTCCGGCCAGCTACAACTACCAGGACGTTTCCCTGTCAGGCACGTTCGGCAATAGTTCAGTGCCCAACTCATCCGGCGCGGACCTGTTCTTCGGAAACATCACCTCAGGTTTCTATCTCGTCGGACAGTGCTTCGAGCTTGATACCTGCTGGACCAGCCTGACGCCAACTCCGTGGAGCGCGGACCTTGGGCCACTGTACCTGCCGGCTGGAGATTACTACTTCATCGCCTCACAGACGTCGCAATTCGTGGTTCAGTTGGGGGTAACAACCGTCAGTGCTACCGTGCCTGAGCCTTCGAGCCTGCTCCTGCTGGGTACGGGCTTGATTGGCGCGGTCGGCGTCATTCGTCGCAAGTTCCTCGGCTAATCGCTCACCGTCGTGGTTGAGCGGTTATCGCCGCATGGAGAGGTTTGTCCTCTCGCAGTCGTGCCTTTGCAAAGGAGAGGGAAACAATGAGAACAGGAACCCGAATTGGCAGGTTCTTGGCAGTCGCGTTCGCGCTGCTGGCCCTATCTGCTTTGATGCTCACAACCGCTTCTGCAGCTCCACCCAAAGCCCAGTCGCTCGGATTGGAGAACCCCAGCAAGACGATGAGTGTCCACGTCATGCTGAACCTCCGTAACGAAAGCGGACTCCAGGCGCTGGTCAAAGAACTGCATGACAAAAACTCACCCAACTACCACCAGTTCCTCAGCAAAGAGCAGTTTTCCGCCCAGTTTGCTCCCACCGCTGCCGATTCCAAGAAAGTGGCGGACTACCTGACGGCAAAAGGTTTAACGGTTACCCACATTGATAGCCACAACCTCGTCGTCGCAGCGACCGGCACGGTCGCCACGTTGCAGAAGACGTTCAACACCCAGATTGAAAAAGTTCAGCTTAACGGCCAGACCTTCAATCGGACGACGTCGACGCCTACGGTTGGACCATCCATCGCTTCGCTGGTGAAGAGCGTTTCTGGGCTTCACACCATGAGGGCCCAGTCGTACGCAATGCCGCAGGTCAAATTCAAGAACAAGAAACCTGTGCCTATGACTCCGGTGAAGTTCACCAAGACAAAGAAGAACGGGGTGTTCTTCCCTGGCGACTGCTTCAGCAGCAGCAACGACGTGCTATATCTTTATGGCACGGGTCTGCAGGCGATCTACAGCGGCAACCAGTTTCCGGATGCCGGCTGTGGCTATTCGCCTGCCGAAATGCAGCATGCCTACGGCTTTGACACTGTGATCCAGTCGGGAATCGATGGAACCGGCCAGTACATTACCATTGTTGACCCTTACGGCTCCGCTACCATCCTGTCCGACGCCAACACCTTCTCGTCCACGTACGGTCTGCCTGCGTTGGTTCCCGGCAGCAACTTCTTTCAAATCGACAACCCCGAGGGCGGCACGCCGGACTGTGTCACTGGGCCTGGCGTTCAGTGCGGTTGGGAAATCGAAACTACGCTTGACGTGGAGTGGGCCCATTCCATGGCTCCGGGCGCCACGATTATCCTGGTCGTGCCCGCAACGAACATGGACACCGATCTATGGGAAGCCGATTTGTGGATCGCAGAGAACCTTCCCCTGGGTCCAGTGTCCCACAGCTATGGCGAACCGGAATCGGTTGAATTTTTCTTCGACCCCTACGACTATACAAACCAGTACGAAGTCAACCTGATTGCCGACGTTTTCGGCTTTTCGTATAACTACTCGTCGGGCGACAGCGGCGACTTCTACCCTTTTGGCGTTAACGTTCCCACCGACGTAAGCTTCCCGTCTGGCTCTCCGAATGCCACTTCCGTTGGCGGTACCAGCCTCGCGCTGACCTCCGCTGGCGCATACAAGTGGGAAGAGGGTTGGGGGTCGAACATTGCCTTCATTAATTACGCTCCGCCGATTCCCTATCCCTTTGGCGCGTACGGAGACGGCTTCTACGGGGGATCCGGAGGCGGGACCAGCCAGGTGACCAGCGCTCCCACTTGGCAGAACTTCTTCCTGGGCAATACTTTACGCCAGCAGCCTGACGTTGCCTTGGATGCCGACCCCTTCACCGGTGCCGAGATCATCTACACCGACTACTGGGATTACTCGCCCCCGATCACGTTCGTTGCCGTGTACGGCGGTACAAGCCTGTCATGCCCGATGTTTTCGGGCGTGTGGGCTCTCGCCGAGCAGAAGAATGGCTCCCCGAAACTCGGCAACGCCGCCCCGTTGGTCGGAGATCTGTTTTATTTCTTCAAGGGCTCTATGAACGATATTGTGCCCTCTGGTTCGGGCCACAATGCGCATGGAACCATCTTCTACGGCAATGTCCCGGTGTCGTACTCGCAGTGGGACCTGGCAGGGTTTTACCAGAACTCGCCAACGTTCTACGAGTCGATCTGGAATGCGCAACTTATTACAGTCACCTTTGGCACCGACACGTCGCTGTTCACGGCGCCTGGTTGGGATAACGTGACTGGTTGGGGCTCGCCGAACGGAGCGAACTTCATCGGACCATTCTAACCAAAGCGGTTTGACTCCCAACTTGTTATGCCGGGCACTTCGGTGCCCGGTTTTTTGTTACCGCATCATCGGCGTTTTCGCAATCCGTCCCGCCGAGGCTCCCTCCTCTACCGTTCCGGACGACGTAGCCACGTCATCGACAGGTAGGCGCCAACCCACGATCCCAGCGCGGCAAATCCCACGTACACCCAGTTGCGCGTGTAGCTGATCACGGCGAATGCCGACAGTAAGTACCACACGCTGCTCCAGGTAGCGGCGGGCACGCGTTTGCGCGCGGACACTGCCGCATTGAACATTACGTACACAGCGTCGGTTGCGGCAGTCGAAGCGCACACGCCCAGGGCCAACACGGGTTCTATCTGCACCACGTCCTCACCTCTTCCCAGCACAAGATGAGAACCACACTAGCCTATAGGATGAGGTTCTGGAAAATTGCGTCGATCGATCACTGCCGCCGGTGATCCATTCGTTTGTCCTTTTCCGCCTGGCGACTAGAATGCTGGACGTTGGATTATTTCTGCCTCAAAAGGCTTGGCAATGCGTACTCTCCGAATCGTGTTCTGGTGTTCTTGTATCGTTCGGCAACGGGCTGACCTACAGCGCGATTAGTTACTCGCCGACGGAGGTAAGCGCCGGTTCGATGAGCGCGAAGGAGCTGAATGCCGGCTCCGCCAGCCTGAAGGTTACGGCGGAAGTGCGCAACACCGGCAGCCGCGCTGCCGAAGAAGTAGTGCAGATATACATACGCCAGACCGGGACCGGAGTGGCGCGTCCGGTGCGCGAGCTGAAGGGCTTCCGCCGCATCACGCTCGCTCCCGGCCAGTCGCAGAAGGTCGAGTTCACGCTGGGTCGCGATGAGTTGAAGTTCTGGAATATCGACATGAACGATGTGGTCGAGCCCGCGCAATTGTCGGTGTGGGTCGCTCCTGATTCAGCGCAAGGCAAGCCGTCGCACGTAAGCATTGGACAATGACCAGCCGTGGAAACGCACTAGCGGGGGCGGAGATGTCGTCGTGCACCCGTTGACGATCACGACAAAATCGCGTGCGGTGGGGGGCGCAAGCATGATCATCGTCACGCACTCAGCGGTTACGATTCGCCTGACGCCATGGCTCATTGCCGCAATGACTGTTCTTTGTTTGCTGACAGCCGGCGCATTCGCGCAGGACAGCTACGACCAGCCGTGGCGGCCGCAGTATCACTTCACGCCATCGCACAACTTCATGAACGATCCCAACGGCATGGTCTTCTACAAGGGCGAGTATCACCTGTTCTACCAGTACAACCCTGAAGGCCAGGTCTGGGGACACATGAGTTGGGGCCACGCCATCAGCACCGACATGGTGCACTGGAAGCACCTGCCGGTGGCGATTCCCGAGGACCCGAAGTACATGGCGTATTCGGGAAGCGCGGTAGTGGATTGGAACAACAGCAGCGGCCTGTGCAAGAATCCCGATCCGCAGGACCACTCCTGCCTCATCGCGATTTATGCTGCGGCGTACAAGGACCGGCAGAAGCAGCACATCGCCTACAGCAACGATCGCGGACGCACCTGGACCAACTACGCGGGCAATCCGGTGATCGACGTGGATGCTGAAGACTTTCGCGATCCCAAGGTCTTCTGGTACGGGCCGCAGAGGAAATGGGTGCTGGTCGCGGTGCTGGCTGACCACCGCAAGGCGCTGTTCTTCGACTCCACCGACCTCAAGCACTGGACCATAGAGAGCGAGTTTGGCCCGGCGGGCGATGACGCGGGGCAATGGGAGTGCCCCGATCTGCTGGAGCTTCCCGTCGAAGGCACGAAGGAAACGCGCTGGGTGCTGATCGTCAATCGCAACCCGGGGGCGCCCGCCGGAGGAACTGGCGTGCGCTATCTGGTCGGTCATTTCGACGGCGTCCAGTTCACCGAAGCAGAGAGTGCCGGCAGCAAGCTCTGGGCGGACTACGGCAAGGACTTCTACGCCACCAACTCCTTCAACGATATGCCGCAGGGTGACTCGCGCAGAATCTGGATCGGCTGGACCAGTAACTGGCTCTACGCGAAAGACGAGCCCACCGTGCTGTGGCGGGGCGCGCAGTCGATTCCGCGGACCCTGTCATTGCGCTGGGTCGAGTACCCACTCATTCCAAAAGCAGGAATGAGTGGGGCACCCAGTAAGCAGTTGTTGATGGTGCAGGCGCCGGTGCGCGAGTTGCAGAGGTTGCGCGGTCCGTCATTTTCCGTCATCAACGCAACGGTGCCGGATGCGAACGCCAAGCTCACGCAAGCGGGCATGAAGGGAGAGACATACGAGATCGAAGTTGAGCTCGAACCGCAGAAGGCTGCGGAGATCGGCTTCCGCCTGCGCAAGGGCGACAGCGTTGAGACCCTGGTGGGCGTCATTCCGTCGTCGAACACGCTCTTTGTGGACCGCGCCAAGTCCGGCGAGGTGTCGTTCAGCAAGGACTTTCCCGGGCGCTATTCCACCACGTTGCGCGCCACAAAGCGCGTAAAGCTGCACATTTTCGTGGACCGCTCCAGCGTGGAAGTCTTCGCCAACGACGGCGAGGAGGTGATGACCGACCGCATCTATCCTCCGCCGGGGAGCACGGGGATTGACTTGTACTCAACGGGCGGAGCGGGAAAGGTCGTCGCAATGACGATCTGGCAGTTGCAATCTGTGTGGGGCGCGGGGAAGTAGATTCGTCAGGAGATCCGGTCTCCCACTCATTCGAAAACCGCGAATGAGTGGGGCACCCGGCGCATCGTCCGGCGTCGGCGTGTCGTCTGCGGGTTGCGGAACCGCCAACTGGCCGATCGTCATCCAGGAACTGTCTCGCCTGCTATCTCCCGGATCACGAGTTGGTCCCCGAGTGCAGTCGAGGTTTGGGCAATCACACCCGCAGGCAGTTCCAGCACGCACCGGGCCTTCCAATGCAGGCCGGTCATTCGGAACGGCGCCATCGCACGCCGCAAGTGGACAACTCGCCACGCACGATCCAGGAAAACCACGTCAATCGCGAAGCGCATGGCCACGGTGTGTATGGCTTGCGACGGCAGTATGAGCAAGCCGGTGCCCGGATCGAGGCAGCGCTTCCCGAGTAAGCCGACAATCCGGCGCAGGGTTGTCCCTGCCACGCTGACGCGTTCGCCCAGCACAGTCTCCCTGGTCCGGTTGAGAACCGCTATTGTCTCCATACGACCACCGTCGCTAGCGGTTCGAACTCGTGTGATTGCCAGTAGCCGTTCTCTTACGCCTGGCGATTATGACTGCCAGCACGATCACAGCGATGACCGCAGCCACCACCCGAATCATCATTACGTTATCCATAAATCAACCTCCATGATTTCCTTGTGTTCATTTACCAACTTGCTCGAAGCCTTGCATGATCGCGATTGCTGCTGGTCCCAGCAGCACCACAAAGATTGCGGGAAAAATAAACAGCACCAGAGGAAAGATCAGCTTGACCGTGGTTTTGGCCGCGCTCTCTTCCGCCAGCAAAAGGCGCTGGGTCCGCAAGCCGTCGGCGAACTGGCCAAGCGCCCGCGCGATCGGCGTTCCCAGCCGCTCCGTCTGCACCAGCATGGCGACAAACTGGCGAACCGTATCCAGTTCGACGCGCTCCGACATGCTCCGCCAGGCATCCAGGCGCGGTTTACCAGCCCGCTGTTCCCGGCTGATGATGAGGATTTCGTCCGCCAGTTCCGGATAGGCAACCTGCAGCTCCATCGCGATTCTCAGCGCAGCCTGATCGATGCCTAAACCGGCTTCCATGCAGATCACCAACAGGTCCATCGCGTCCGGCAGGGCCTGCCCAATTCTGGTCCTTCTCCGTTTAACGGCGCGAAACACGAACATGTCGGGCGCAAAGAAAGACGTCGCACCCAGAATCAGGCCGAAGAAAAGGAGGTTCTCCGTGCCGGCAAAGGTAGCCAGCAGAACCGCGACGACCGGGGTCAGCAATTTTGCGCTCAGGAACGTCTCGACGGCTTCCGGTCGACGGTAGCCGGCAAGCGCCAGACGCTGCGTCAGTTCTGCATCATTCGAACGCAACCAGTTACGGAAAGGGGCCAAGGGACGGGTAAGCAGCGAGAAGATGCCTTCGACTCGCGGTTGGTTGGAAGCCTGCGCATCCTGCGCCGCCAAGGTGCCCAACTCGTGCAGCCGCGCTTGGGCCGGCGAGCGCTCTCCCATGACCAGGAAAATAACCAGTGCGCTTGCCGCAAACACCGCGATGGCAGCGCAGACCGCAATGAACAGTGCCGTCATATCAGTACTTAACCTGAATGATCCGGCGAATCACGACGATTCCAATCGTCATACTCGCCAGGGTCCCATAAACCAGCTTCCGCCCAATTTCATTGTCGAGCAGGAGTTGCCCATAACCCGGCCTGAGAAGGCTCAGCCCCAGGAAGCAGACGAACGGCAGCGCCACCAGAATGCCCCCGGTCATCTTGCCCTGAGCGGTATGGACCCTCACTTTCTGCTGCAACTGAATTCTTGACCGCAGCAGCGCCGCAGTTTTGTCCAGCAGCTCTGCCAGGTTTCCTCCGGTTTCCTTCTGCAGCAGAATTGCAGAAACCAGAAACTGCAAGTCCTGCAAGGGGAATCTCCGGCCAAGATTCAGCAGGGCCTCGCGAAACGGCATTCCATAATTCAGTTCATCTGCGGTACGGCGGAATTCCGGTCCCAGCGGATCTGCCATCTCATCCGCAACCAAGAGCAGGGCACTGGGCAGCGAATGCCCGGCGCGCAGTGCGCGCGCGATCAAGTCGGTGGCATCGGGAAGCAGCAAATTGAACCGGCGGAAGCGGGCCGCCCGCTTGTTGAGGGCGAAGAGGAAAGGAACCGCACCCAGCGCCAGTCCGGGAATCCATCCGGCAAACCCGGCGGAGATCCACACGTTGCCGGCGATCGCTCCGGCAAGAATCATGACCGCCGAGTAAAAGAAGAAACGTCCAATTGTCCAGGGCAGCTTCGCCTGGTCCAGCATCAACTGCAGCTTCCGGGTGATCGCATGATTGCGCAGCAGGCGATCGAGGATGGCGATTCGGCTGAAGGTAACCCGCTTGACGATTTCTTCGTCGCGATCGCGCTCCAGGGAGCGCTGGTCCAACTCGCTCAGGCGCTGGCGAATTCGCTTGTCGGTTTCGGAAGGCTCTGTAAAATATGCGACCGTGGCGAAGACTGCCAACACGATGATCAGGAATGCGGTGATGATCGACATGGGTGTGCTCCGACTTAGACCTCAACCGAGTGCTCAAAGGTGCTGGGGGGAAGATGGATTCCGCTGACCTTCAGCTTGTCGGCGAACTTGGGCGATACTCCCGTCGCCTTGAACCTGCCCAACACCCGCCCGCCGGCATCGATGCCCAGTTTTTCGAAGACAAAAATGTCCTGCATGGCCACCAAGTCGCCGGTCATACCGGTGATTTCGGTGACATAAGTGATACGCCGCGAGCCGTCGCTCAGCCGCGAGATCTGCACCACCAGGGCAATCGCCGATGCCATCTGCTGGCGCAACGCTTTTTCCGGGAGATTGAGATTGGACATCAATGCCATGGTTTCCAGGCGCGACACCGCATCCCGCGGAGCGTTGGCGTGAATCGTCGTCATCGAGCCATCGTGACCGGTGTTCATGGCCTGCAACATGTCGAGAGCTTCTTCGCCGCGCACTTCGCCGACGATGATCCTGTCCGGCCTCATGCGCAACGCATTGATGACCAGTTCGCGCTGCCGCACCGCTCCTTTTCCCTCTACGTTGGGGGGACGGCATTCCAGGCGGACCACGTGTTCCTGCTGCAACTGGAGTTCGGCGGAATCCTCAATCGTGATAATGCGTTCGCTGTCGCCGATGTAGCCGCTCAGCACATTCAACAGCGTGGTCTTGCCGGCGCCCGTGCCGCCGGAAATGACGATGTTGAGCTTGGCCCGCACGGCCGACTTCAGCACCTCAAAAATCGGGGCAGTCACGGTGCGGTTGGCTATCAACTGTTCAGCTCCAATGGGAATCCTGCCAAAGCGCCGGATCGAGAGAATCGGACCATCGACCGCCAGCGGGGGGATGATGACATTGACCCGCGATCCGTCGGCCAGGCGCGCGTCGCACATGGGCGACGATTCATCGACCCGCCGCCCGACTTGGGAGACGATCTTGTCGATGATGTGAGTCAGGTGGGCCTCATCTTTGAAGACGACATGCGTCTTCTCTAGTACGCCTCCCCGCTCCACGTAGACCTTGCGATGCGTGTTGACCAGGATGTCGTTCGTGGTAGCGTCCTGCAGCAGGGGCTCGAGTGGTCCCAGACCGAACACTTCGTTCACCACTTCGCGGGACAGGCGGTCCCGTTCGCCGGCGCTGAGGGGTGTGTCCAGCTTGGTGATGAGGCCCTGAATCACGTCCCGCACCTGCGCGCGCGCCCGCGCATCCTCCAGCGACGTAAGCTTTTCCAGATCGATCTGGCTCAGCAGTTCGCGATGCAGTGTGGTTTTCAGCTCCTGGTATGCCCGGGCGGAGACGCCGATGCTGCGTGGCGATGTCCACGTGCCACTCCCGGTGCGCAAATCAGGGACAAAGATCTTTGCATTGGCCATTGAAATTTCCTCAACCTACGATCGCAGAAGGCTGAACAATCCCCGCGACCCCTTGCTCACCGCGGCGGCAGCCGGTTTCTCTCCCATCAACCGGGCTGCCCAATATCCGAAGGCCGCAGGCAATTCCGACTTGTGCCCGAGGTCGATCGGCGTGCCGGCATTGATGGCATTCACGATCTGGTCGTAACTGTTCGGGATCTTCACGGCTATCGGCCGGTGCAGCGATGCTTCAATCTCGCTGTCACTCAACGCGCCGCGTTTGGAATGGCGGTTCAATACGATGTCGATGTTGTCGTCCGGATAATGCAAGCCAGTCAGGTATTTCATGGCCCGGATGGCGTTATGGATCGACGGAAGCTCGGGAGTGATGATGATGGCCACCCGTTCCGACTGCCGGATGGCGGCGCACGTGTCCTCCGTCAGTCCCGGAGGACAATCGAGGATGACAAAGTGGTAGTTCTCTGCCAGAAACGCCAGCGTATGCTCAATGGCTTCCGGCGAAGCGCCCGGAAAAGCGTGAATGACTTCCGGGGAATCCAGGACGTGGAGCCCGCTGGAGTGCTGCAACAGGAAACCCTGCAGCAGGTCAGCATCAAGCCGGTCCATGTTGTAGACCAACTCATAGAAGCTGTATTGGTGGCGGGTGAGCCCGAGGTACAGCGAGACATCGCCCAGCGCAGGATGTTCGTCTACTAGAAGGCATTTTTGTTGGTTCTTCTGCAGCAAGGTCAGCGCCAGATGAATCGCGAGGGAAGTGACGCCGGTTCCGCCTTTGGCCCCCATCAGGGTGACAACCCGGCCCTTCTGGGCCTGCAGGCTGCCCCGCCTACGCGCCTGTACATGCGCCAGCGCGCCCAATATCTGGTCCGCTTGAAATGGCTTGATCAGGTACTCTGAACACCCGCAGCGCATGGCCCTGATGATATGGTCGGGACTCGAGTCGCAGGACGCGGCAAAGAGGCTGACGCTGCCGTCCCCGCCGTCGTGAAGCCGCTGGCAAGCCCGGCCGCTGTCCTCGCCTTCGTCGAAATCGATGACGCAGACGCGATGCTGAAACTGCTCCAGCAGGCTGACCACTTCGCGCGCGGTGACTTGCCGATCGACGTTGTCCACGACATGCGCTCCGGGTGTCTCGGCAACCAGCATTTCCAGCCTTTCCCGCGAGGCCGGGTCCATATTGATGCAAAGGACGCCGATCGCCAGTTCGGAGCTGCGCGAACCTTGTATGTTCATCCTGTTGTCCGTCATCGTCATTTTGTGCCTGGATTCTTAGCCGGATTCGGCAAGCCCTTATCGAACGTCCCTGGGTCCAGATTTTCAACGGGCATGTTGACTGGAGGTTCCTGACCAGGAACCGTGCCGGAAACAGGATCGACAATCGTCGGCGTCACCAGCACGATCAATTCGGTGTCGGTGCGATTGATATTCCGTGACTTGAAGAGCTGACCCAGAATAGGGACATCTCCGATCCCCGGGACCTTACTGAGCTGCACCGTGGTGCGTTCATCCAGCAGTCCGGCAATGCCGAAACTTTGTCCGTTCTTGAGTTCGATCTCAGTCTCCGCCCGCCGGGTCTGGATGGCCGGCATGGTGAACCCCGAAATCGTGACGGTATTCGAGTAGTCCAGGGAACTCACTTCGGGCGTGACTTTAAGCCGGATGGTGTCGTCATCCTCGATCGTCCCCACGAACTCCAGCCGCACCCCATAAGGTTTGAACTGTATGGTGACGGTACCCACGCTATTGGCACCGCCGTTACCCTGAACGACCGGGTAGGGAAACTCTCCGCCCGCCAGGAAGCGTGCTGGCTGGCCGCTGAGGGCCATCAAATTGGGTTCAGCAAGGATTTGCAATACCTGCTTCTGCTGCAGAGCCTTAATGGTTGCTCCCAGGTTAATGTCCGGACGAAACAAGAAGATGTTCAAAAGGTCCGAGATGTTGAACAACCCACTTCCCGTACTCTGCCCCTGCGTGTTTAGAGACAGGGGACCAAATTGCTGCGTGGATACGGTGCCAATGGTGTTGGTTGCGCCGGTGCTGAACAGGTTGAAGCCAAACTGCGTCAGTTTGGCACGGTCTGCCTCGGCGAAGCGCACTTTCAGCATCACTTGTCTCTGGCGTGGGGGCTGCTCGATCTGCAAGCCGTTCACCACCTCCTTGGAGAAGTTCGCAGCCATCTTCAGCATCTGCTCCGCCACCGGAGTTGACGGCACGACGCCGACGAGTATCACCTTGTCAGCTTCCGATTGCGCCTCCACGCCACTATTCGGGAAGGACTGCTCCAACGTATTGCGCAGCGGAGTCACGTCCACGTCGGCAAACACGTCCAGCATGCGGTTCTGGCCGGCCTCATCCCACAGCATCAGGCTGCTGCCGCCGGTCTGCTTGGCGGTAATCACCAGTTCCCGGGGTGAGGTCAATACCCACTCGAGGACCGCGGGGTTGCCGTTAACGATGCGCTTCACCCGCGCCGTCGTGCGAATCAACCGGGAATGTCCTACCAGGATGTGCACGCTCTCCGAACCTGGCTCCGCGGCTGTATCCGGAGCCGCCTCGGACTGCGGGGCTGCCGCCTGCACCGGCGGCGGCTGGGCTGCGCCGGCGAGCGTAGCCAAGCCCAGCCACGCACCCGCCAGCAACCCGAACGATGCGATTTTCCAAAGCCAGCCTTGCTTGTTCCGTCTCTTTGCTTTCACGGGATACTCCGTTCCACTGCCCGGTCAGAACTTGACGACGCTCTGCTTGGTTCCATCGAAGCCTTCCACCTCATACGCGCGAGCGGCTGGAGCGCGAGCGGCCGCCCGGCCGCCCGCCACAGGAGCCGCCGGCGCGGCGATGATTTGCAGGTCCTTCAGCTGCAAGGGCCGGCGTTCCTCCTGGTCCTGATCAGCACCATTGCGGAGCGCCAGCTGCACCGTTCCCTGGTTGGCCGCCAGCACCAGCTTTTCCGCCTGATCAGGCGCCAACAACAGGGTCACCTGGCGTACGCTTTGCGGTTTGGCGGACGGATCGGGTTGCAACTTTTCGCCCGTGCTGAGCACGGCAATGTTTTGCAGCACGGTCGCCGTCATCGAGTCCCGGCCGGCGTCCGGCCGAAACGTCACCAGCACATCCACGTGGCAGCCCGGAAACAGGAAGCCGGAGACATTGGAAACATCGTTGGTTTCGACTGCCACGGCGCGCATACCATTCGGAATTTTGGCGGTCAGACCCGCGGTCGCTCCCGGCGCGGCCAGCATCGTCTCGCGAATGGGTTCCTTGGCCGCGATGGGATACAGCACGATCCTGCCAATAACATCCCCTTGCTGGGTGATCGATCCCTCCAGCGGAGAATTCACCGGCCAGTCAATTTGCATCAGGTCACCCGCGGTAATCAGCATGCCTGGCTCCATCGCCTTGGCCGCGGCCACGATCTTGACCGGCTGTGACATCACCGCGAATTGCCGCTTGATGCGGGTGTAGAGAAGGAAGGACAGCAGCAGCGAGACTGCCAGCGCAACTACGAGAGCGAGACCCAAGCGACGGTTTTTCGTAACTCACCTCCACCACACCGCCAGGAACACGTAAAGCGTTCCCGCCGCTATTGCCAATCCGTAGGGCATGCGCAGGGCAACCGGATTATCGAGGTTCAGTTCGGGGTGAGCCTGCATGCCGGCCCAGGCATGGAATCGCAGCACCGCGCCAAGATTCATGACCGTGGCCCGGATGCGGTGCCGGTACACTGCGTACACGATGGCCAAGCCCCCCCCGCACAGCGCCGTAGCCAGAAGCATGACGACAGCATCGGCTGGTCCGAGCATCGATCCAATCGCAGCCGCGAGCTTCACGTCACCTGCTCCCATGGCCCGCACCAGGTAAAACAGCAGAAAGACCCCGCCCGCCAGCAGACAACCCAAAACCGCGCTGCCCGCACCCTTCCACCCCAGCAGTAGCCCGCGCAACGCCACGCCGAAGAGGATTCCGGGATAGGTGAGCCAATTCGGTATGCGACCTTGTCGCACATCGCAAACTGCCGCAGCGGCGGCGAGGGCGAGCGCGATGGCGGGAAGTTCGAGGTCCGGATTCATGGCGCGACGAAACTCATAACAGTGGCCATTCATCTCCCGGATGAAGGTCTATAGAGAAGATCGACTTATCTGCTCAAACCTTGAACGCCGAGCTTCC
>Ga0209040_10001652_pt1 | contig 17731 bp, 15 predicted proteins | sample BogFormECP12_OM3_FD_188240 | JGI IMG/M metagenome (GOLD analysis project Ga0209040, IMG submission 188240) | Bog forest soil microbial communities from Calvert Island, British Columbia, Canada - ECP12_OM3 (SPAdes) (version 2) | ecosystem: Environmental > Aquatic > Freshwater > Wetlands > Bog ...
TTCCGATCTCTCCATTGTGCTGGCGCCGGGGACTCGTTTAGGATTGCTCGGGCCCAATGGCAGCGGCAAGACCACGCTGCTGCGATTGCTGGCCGGTGAGATCGAACCGGATAATGGCGAGATTCAGCGCGCCGACCGGGTCAAAATCGTTTATTTCGATCAGAAGCGAGAGCAACTGGATCCCTCGCAAAGCCTGCGCCGGGCGCTCGCTCCCGACAGCGATTCGGTGATCTATCGCAGTCAAACCATCCATGTGGCCGCCTGGGCGGCGCGTTTTCTGTTTCGCAGCGATCAATTGGAACTCGCGGTTGGCCGGCTTTCCGGTGGCGAGCAAGCGCGCGTGCTGCTGGCCCGCCTGATGTTGCAGGCGGCCGATGTGCTGATGCTCGATGAACCCACCAACGATCTCGATATTCCGACGCTCGAGGTGCTGGAAGACAGCTTGCTCGAGTTTCAAGGCGCCATTGCGCTAGTGACGCACGATCGCTATCTGCTGGATCGAGTCTCGACTACCATTCTTGGAATGGACGGCGCCGGAAATGCCGCTATCTACGCCGATTGCGAGCAGTGGCAGGATGACATTGCCCGGCGCCGCAAAGAGCCGGAGCGCGAGCGCCCCGCCGCTTCCACGAAGCCAAGACAGACGCCCAAGCGGCTGACCTATCTGGAAAACCGCGAGTGGGAGCAGATAGAAGCTAAAATCATGGAGGCAGACGATCGTTTGAAACACGCCCAACAGGAATTGCAGAATCCCGACGGTTTATCCGATCCGGCAACGGTTCAGGCGCGCTACGATTCCCTGTTGGCGGCGCAAGCGGAAGTGGATCGACTCTATGTGCGATGGGCCGAACTCGAAGCGAAACTAGCCGGGTGATCGCGATCGCGCCCCGGGGTCTGAAGCTCCTTTGGCGGCTCTTCGCGCGCACCATGGTGGCCGCGTTTGAAGACAATTGCTTCGGTATCGCCAAAGGCGCGGCCTATTCGGCGCTGTTGGCGTTCTTTCCCGTGCTGGCGTCATTGGCCGCAATTCTGGTGCAGGCCAACGCAGACTCGGTGGCCCGCTTGATCGCGCAGTTTCTCGTAGGCGTGGTACCGCCCGGTTCCGAAGATCTGGTGCAGTATGAATTCGCCATGCGTGGGCAAAGACCGGCCTGGCTTATCGGACTCGCGGCCGTGCTGTCGTTATGGGGTGCATCGGGCGTGATGATGAGCCTGATGGAGGGATTCGACGCAGCTTATCGCTTGCCCGCCAGCCGCCCGTTTCTCAGACAGCGCCTGATGGCGATTCTGATGACGTTTACTTTGGCGATTCCAGCCCTAGGAGCTTCGTTCCTGATTCTATTCGGCTCGCGGCTGGAACCAACGATTTATGCGCGGCTGGGCTTCGGGGTCGACGGTGGGGATATCCGCACGGGCGTCAAGATCCTGGGGAGTCTCTCGCGGTATGTCATCGCGCTGGGAACCGTAGTGCTGGTGACCGGACTGCTGTACTACTTTGGTCCCAATACGCCCGTCAAGCTGCGTAAAGTTTGGCCGGGCGCCCTGATCGCGACGTTTTTCTGGGCGCTGGCGACGGGCGGCTTCGCCTGGTATGTGCGCCACATAGCAAACTACAACGTGATGTATGGGAGTATCGGCGCGGTGATCACGCTGCTGGTCTGGATGTATCTGTTGGCGGTGATCGCCATCGTGGGCTGCGAATTTAACGCCGAGAGCGAGCGCCAATCCATGCCGTAGCCGGCGTGCCGGGCTCGTTAGCCGGCGTGCCGGGCGCGCCCGGTTCCTGGGCGGCGGGCTTTTCGCGTGCTTCTTCGCCCAGCAGGCGCCGGTTCAGCTTGGCGAGCTGTTCTAAGTTGCTGAGGACCTGGTTCAGTTTGAGTCCTACCAGGAATCCGCCGGAGCGCGGCTGACAGTAGCAAACTTCGCCGAGGATCATGGAATCGTCAGGCTCAACCTTCACCGCCGCGCCGATGGGGAGCGGGCGGCTGAGAATCAGCCTCATTCCATTCCCGGATACCTCGACCGCCAAGGCGGGCAAAGGCGTGCTGTTTTCTTCTAGCGGCGTCACGATTACAGTCTTTTGGGCGTCAAAGCGAGGTTCACTGCGTCGTTCCACATGGCGCTTATCGGATCGGGCGAACCGAACTTGAACTTTTGATTTATCATTGAAGGACGATGACGGCGCATGAGGTCACGATGGGCATCTTGACGGGGTGCCTGCTGGTGGTGTTTGGTTTGGTTCCGGGCCTCTTCCAGAGCCTTGTCGAGGGCATGTTAAATGCAATCCATCGCCTCCGGGATCAGATTACATCCGGCTTGCCGACCCCCATGGAATACGCGCCAATTCAGAAACCTACTTGGTTGGTTGGGCTGGGAGCGCTGTTGATCGTGCTGAGCGTGCTGGGGTACCTTTCGAATTGACGGCGTCACTTTCCGCCAAGGTACGGATGTGCGTCAGTACGCGCATATGAATGCGATGGATAATCGCGTCCGACCACCAGCGCCAGTACTCCGCTGGCCACAAGCCGTGCTGGTATACGCTGGCGCCTTCGAGAAGGGTTCGATTGTTCGCCAACTGCGTCAGACGAAACTGGCCTTGCCTGGAAATGAAGTACCCATGCAGATGCCTGGGAAGAATCTGTCCGTAAGGACTCCATTCGTTCAGCGGCGCGGGATTCTCCGTCACGCGGAACCGCAGCAGCCGGGGCTCATCCCAAACCTCAACGGGCTCGACGAAAGGCCCGGTAGAAAAATCACAATACCGCGTCGCGCCGGGGCCAGATCCCTCAATACGCGCCCGTTTGGGATAAGCCAGTCCGGCCCGAAAGAACCATTCCCGTGGCTCGGGCAACTCGGAAAAAGTTACCACGTGCTTCCAGACCTGCTCGGGAGTGGCCGCGATTTCGATCGCGCTGCGCACTTCGAAAGCCGTCGGAGGAGCTTTTACGTCCCATGCCACGCTGGCCGTGGGCAGTAGCAACAGCACCGTGGCGCCGGGTCTCGCGAGACGGGAAGACCGCATCCAGTAAACCAATAAACCTCCCAGGGCTCCCAGTGGCGCGGCGAGTGGAAGCGCCATCGCGATGCAGATCAGTCCCTCAGAACCCGTGAGCAGCACAGAAAAGAGCGCCACGGTCACCGCTAGAGCGCCCCACCCTGCCGCGGCCGCCGGGGTCGCGGGCTGCGCCGTGAAGGACGCGATCCCTCCCAGAAAAACCGGAAACAGGACAAAGACCGTCCAGCCATAGATTCCTTGGTGAAACAATACGAAACCAGCGCCAAACAGCAAGACGGTTAGCAACAGCCCGATCAGCAAACGCACAGGAGTGAACATAAATTGAACACGTTCAATAACAGTATGCGCGCCGGACGATTCGCTTGTCAAGACCTATTTTGAACGTGTTCACAAACGCCCTTCCGCGTAATGGGTCGACTGATCCCAGCTACTGCTCCAACCGAATCGTCCAAAAATCGTCCGCCAGATTGCCGTTGACGGCATAGGCATACGGCAGGGTGAAATACCCGTTGATGCCCCAATTTGGCCCCCAGGAGTTCCGGCAGAGAAAGCGTTGCGACGCGTCGCTGTAGCCGGCAATCACCACCGCATGCCCCCCGACTACGCTCTCGTTCGAGGCCGGCATGGGAACCTTACCGGTCTGGGCGACCGCGTCGGATTCAAAACTGGCATACACCGTGAACCCGAAGACGAAAGGATAGCCGGACGCCAGGCAGCTTTTCATATGCGCCAGATCCTGCGCCACCCGCAGGTAGGAAAGTGTGCGATGCTCGATCGCCGCGCTGTAGCACGCGCTCGCGGGAAGCTTGGCGAACTGGGCAATATCGTACGGCCACAGCGATTCCGGGCAGGCGCCCTGCGCGGCCACGGTCTTCATGCCATCCCGCAAGGTCGCTCCGCTGTCGGTCGCGGCGGAATTCTCCAGCACCCGCTCATTGTAATAGATGAACAATCGGGAAGGAGACAAGAACGGCAGCTTTTGTTTGTGGCGCTCGAAATCGATCGCGCCCGCGATCGCGTTCGCGGTGCAGCTTCCGAGATTGCCCTGGTCGTATACCGGAGGAAATGCGGCGTGCAGGTCTACCTTCGAAGGTAGCGGCGCCGTGAGCCGCGAGGCGCGGAATAGAAAATCGCGCTGGTCGGGAAGATCGGGCCGCCAGCCGTAGCTGCGATTAGTGGAAGTCATTCGTAAAGTCCTTTATTACTGATTGAGAAAAGCTTGCCAGGCGGCAAGCCCGTTGTCGTTATGCGCGGTCAAGGCCGCGAGTCCGTCCGCGGCCGCCCGCGGATCGTTTAACAGATAGCGGCCGACCCGGGCAATGTCGAGGACATCGTCGGCGCCGGCCTTCCAGTGCTCCGGCGCCCAGTCGATCGCGCTCGAAACCACCGACGGCACGCCCTCGGCGATTCCATCGGCCGTGACCATGTTGAACGATTCGGTATAGCTGGGCTGACAAAGCAGATGCATGTGCGCGATGCTCCGGCGAAACGCCGGCCAACTCTGCCAGCCGTTTTCCACCAACCGGATCTGCGGCAACCCGTCGATCATCGCGTGCGCGGCGCGCAGAATCGTATCGCCGCCGCCTTCCGTTCTTCCGGCGGACAGCCAAAGTTCGGTGTCGGTCTTCAACTCGCGCGCGATTTCCAGGGCCGCCCCAGCCGCGCTCATCAAATTCTTTAAAGGACGTGTCGCGCCAAACGCACCGATTCGCAACGTGCCGCCGTTAAAGAGTGGCCGCGCAGTTGGAGTGGAACTCTCGAGATAGTACAGGTTCGGCAAGAACGTGCAGGGACGGCCAAACGCCGATCGAACCCATCGGCAGAATTTGCTGCTATTGCCCGCCAAATGGAAATTGTGCGAGCCCACCTCCAGCTCCATCGCTTCCCTCACCAGCTTCACGCCGTTGCTATCGGCCTGCAGGAATCCTACGTTGGAGTGACAATTCACCGCGAAACGGGTTTCCGGATATTGGAGCACCAGCCGCTGCAGATCCGCCGTGGGAATCCAGGGCGCCGAGATCGCCACTTGCGTCACGCCGCTGAGATTCTGGGACAGTTGTTCCGCGTTCGTAATCGGCCAGACATCGGTCTGGATGCCGTGCTTGCGCAGCACTTTGGCGGTGTTCATCGCGGATACGCCCAGGCCGATGTGACTGATGTTCCGGTTGGCCGCGAAATTCTTGTAAGCAAGGATGACTTTTTGCATAAGGACGCACAAGGCTTTCCTGTGATGAGCGTACCCGGAGGGTTCGCCGCCCCGCGCATTGTTTTCCCCTAAGTCGTTCAAACGGTGGTAGAAGATTTTCCAACTTTTTTGTGACTGGCTTTTTGTGCACTCCGGATTTGTGCCTCGAGCGCACCGCCTTGACACCATGGCGGCGCGAAATCCTACCTGCCCATTTGGCCCACGAAAATGTGCCCATCAAAATCGAGCATCTCCCCGCTAGCGTCAGCTAGAATAAGAACTTCACCCGCCGCTTGCGAAGGTCGAGTTGTGAAACCGGATTCTGGGTGTGAACGTCTGGACCAATTGCACCGCAACGTGGAAAGGAACTCGCTTTTGATGATGTTCTACAGGCCTGGCTGCCTGCTTCTTCTGATTCTCACCGTTGCGGTTGCATCTGCGCAGGAGCCGCGGCAGCAGCCTCCGTCGCAGCAGCCGCAACAGCCGCCTCCGCAACCACCCAAGAAGCCTAATCCGTTTGAGACGGTGCCGGTGGGTCCCGCGCAGGAAGCACCCAAACCCACGCCGCCTCCCTCGGCCGCCATCCGCCAAGCTCGTCCGGGTCAGCCGCCCACGGATACCATCGAGTCCATCGTAATTCGCGGATCGAGGCGCGTCCCTCAGGACACGCTAAAAGCGCTGATGTATGCCAAGCCGGGCGACAAGTACAGCGAAGACACGCTGCACCGGGACTTCATCGCCCTCTGGAACACCGCCCGCTTCGACGATCTCCGCCTGGAACGCGAGCCTGGCGAGACCGGGTGGATCATCACCTATGTGGTGGTGGAGCGGCCCGTCATCCGCTCCATTAAATACGAAGGCAACAAATCGATCACGGTATCCGAAATTCTGGACCGCTTCAAGGAACGCAAGGTCGGATTGTCAGTCGAGTCTCAATACGATCCCAATAAGATCCAGCGCGCCAAGAATGTGCTGTTGGAGTATGAATCCGAGCGCGGACACCAGTACGCCAAGATCAACGCGGAGGTTCATCGCGTTCCGCCGTCGTCTCTCGAAATCGTCTTCAACATTGACGAAGGTCCGAAAGTGAAAGTCGGCAAAATCACCGTCGAAGGCAACAAAGCCGAGAGTTCCAAAGATGTGATCCGTGCGATGAAAAATACGCATCCCATCGGCATTCCTTACTCCATCTTCTTTGAGAACCTGTGGGCCAAGACTTACGATTCCACCAAGCTGGACGAGGATAAGAGCCGCGTGCAGGATTTTTATCAGCAGCATGGATACTTTGTGGCCAAAGTAACGGATGCGAAGGTGGAGATTCGCCAGTACACCACGACCAGCTTTCTGCACATTCCCTTTTTCCAGCACCCTAAGCCTCATCAGGAGTCTCGCGCCGATATCACCGTGGTAGTGGATGAGGGCTTGAAGTACAAACTGGGCAATATCACATTTACCGGAGTAAAGTTCTTCCGGACTCCGGAGGCCCTGATGGTGCCCTTATTCGGGATGCAGAAAGGGGATACGTTCTCCACCTCGAAACTGCGCAAAGGGATTGAGAACATGCGCAAGCTTTACGGCGAGTTCGGATACATTGACTTTGTCGCCGAGCCCGGGTTCGAGCCCGATCTGAAGGCCGGCATCGTCGACCTCTCGCTGTCCGTGGACGAAGGCAAGCAGTTTTTTGTCCGCCGTATCGATTTTTCGGGCAACCTCACCACGCGCGACAAGGTCATCCGCCGTGAACTGCTGATCGACGAGGGCGACATATTTAACAACCGTCTCTGGGAAGTGAGTTTGCTGCGGCTCAATCAGCTCGGCTATTTTGAACCCTTGAAGCCCGAGGAAGCCGCGGACATGAAGCGCGACACCAAGACCAACACCGTGGACATTACGCTCAAGGTTAGGGAGCGCGGCAAGAATTCGATTCAGTTGAACGGCGGCGTATCGGGCATTGCGGGCAGCTTTGTTGGGCTGTCCTATTCCACCAACAATTTCCTCGGTTTAGGTGAGACGTTGAGCCTGAGTTCGCAGTTGGGCACCCGGCTGCGGCAGGTGCAGTTCGGCTTCACTGAACCTTATTTGTTCGACAAGGCAATCCAAACCGGCTTCACGATATACGGCCAGCGCTTCGACTACAATCAGGCACGTGAGGCTTCGATTCTCAGCGGCCAAAACCTGATCCCGCTGTACAACCAGCTCGGTACCAACAATCTGCTGAATTACGTTTCCAACGGCTATGGCGCCACCGTATTTGTGCAATATCCGTTGAAGCGCAGCTTTTCGCGGTTTGGTTTGACTTACGGCTACGATATTCAGAACATCTCCACTCTGACCGATGCCGCCAGTCAATACTTCAGTTACCTGGATTTCCAGGGGGTGAGCGGCCCCAACGCTTTGTCGGGTATCCGCACCAGCAAGTTGACCCCGTCCTTCACCTACAACACCATCGATCATCCCATCACGCCGAGCCACGGCAAAGAGTTCTTCTTCAGTATGGCCGCCGCCGGTCTTGGCGGGAATGTGAACACTCTCGAGCCCACCCTGGAGGCAAAGTATTTCCGTTCAGGCTTCAAGAAGGGTCACGTGATTGGGATGCGCTTCCTCGGCCAGTTCATCACTGGCTATGGCGGCAAGGTGGCGCCTCCCTTCAGCCGCTACTTCATGGGCGGAGAAAACGACATTCGCGGCTTCGACATCTGGGGCATCAGCCCGATCGCTTACATTCCCGCCAGTGCTTCAGTGAACGTGTTGAATCAGGACGGTACGCAACGCGTGCAGCCCGTCATCTCGAATGGGATGACCGTCTATAGCCCCGTAACGCAGAGCATTCCGATCTACCGCATCGTCACGCCGGGTGGCGACACCAAGGTGATTACTAATTTCGAATACCGCATTCCGATTTTCGGCCCGGTGACGCTGGCAATCTTCACGGACGCGGGCGTGGATCGAATTTCACTCAAGAATCAACTAAAGCTGAACTCGGGTTTTGTGGACCAGTTGAATCAGGCGTACCCATCGGCGGGTGTCCAGAACCAGGTATCCGTTCAATCGGGTTCGGAGAAGCCCCGTGTTTCGAGTGGTCTCGAACTGCAGGTGCTCATGCCAGTGGTCAATGCGCCGTTCCGCGTCTATTGGGCCTACAATCCGAGCTTGTACCGCGGCACGCTGCAAAGTCCCATCGCGGTGGACAGGTCGATATTCCCCAACAGTGCGACATACCTGAACGCGATCAACACCGTGGGAGCGCCGATCCCGTTTCTGGAGAGGCACTCCACGTTCCGTTTTTCCATTGGCCGGACATTTTGAGCGTTCAGTTGAGGCGCCCGGAACAAAGCTGTATTCCGGTGTGAGCGCAGGATACAATTAGGATTAATAGATGAGAAGGTTAGGAGTTTCAACCGTGATGAGTAGTTACAGAATTCTGCCGGCTATCGCGCTGGCTGCAGTTTCGGCGTTCGCTCAGGCTCCGGCAAAGTACGCTGTGATCAACATTCAAGGCGCCCTGGTAACCACCAAGGATGGCCAAAAGGCGGCCGGCGAGTTGGAATCGAAAGCCGGTCCCCGGCGTAAGGAGCTGGAAGGCAAGCAGAACGAGATCAATGCGCTCAAAGATCAACTGCAAAAAGGCTCCAACACGTTGAGTGAGCAGGCCAAGCAGGACTTGTATCGCAAGATCGAAGCCCGCACCACCAGCCTGAAGCGCGACGTGGAAGACGCCGAAGCGGACTGGAATCAGGAACAGCAAAAGGTGCTGCAGCAACTGGGCCAGAAGATGATGGCGGTGATCGACAAATACGCAAAAGACAACGGTTACACGCTGATTCTCGACGTCAGCTCGCCGCAAACTCCGGTCCTGTACGCGTCCAACACCATCGACATTACCAAGGACATTATCGATCTGTACGACAAGGGAGCCGCGACGGCGGCGGCGCCAGCGGCCACGCCCGGTCCTCCCGCCAAACAAACTCCCGTCAAACCCGGCGCCTCCAAGTAGCGGGTCCCCAATACCGCCCGGCTGACTCCGCTTATCCGGCGGGGGTCTTCAACTTCTATCGAAATTTACCCCTCTCATCCAGTACGTGGACTAAGGCGTTTAGCGTGGTCGCCTTAGGAAAATCCTCCATACGCGTCGGCTGAAATACTGCCGTTTAAGTATGAGGAGGCCTGCGCTGGTCTATGAAGAAGAACATGTTTCCCCTGTTAGGCATCGCGTTTGTAGTGGCCATCGTGTCCACGGGCGTCTTTTATGGCCTGTTTGCGGGTAAGCTTCGCAGCAGCGTTCCGGAAGGAGCCAGCCAGATGGTGGTGGTCGCCACGCGCAACTTAGACCGCGGCGCCATAATGCAGGCTGGAGACGTAACGGCTGCCGAAATTCACAACCAGATTGCCATCAAAGGTTCCTACACCAAAGCAGATCAGGTCACTGGCCAGAGGCTTCTCGATGCGGTTCAAAAAGGCGAACCCATCACGGAACGGAGCCTGGCAGGCAAAACCGGCGGCATTCCTGCTGGTATGCGGGCGATCTCGATCCGGGTTTCCGATTCGGCCGGACTCACTCCTGCCATCAAGGCCGGCGCCAAAGTGGATCTGCAGGCGTTCTTCGGACGCGAAGGAGCGGTGGAACTGCGTACCATTCTTCAGGATGTCGAGGTTCAGACGGTTCAACCTCCGGCATCGGAGAATGCCCCGGCCATCGTTACGGTCTTGGCACGGCCGCAGGATGCGGACCAGATCGCCCTGGCGGATTCCGGCGCGCGCATTCGTATTACGCTGCGCAATCCCGAAGATAGCAACACTGGTCCCACCCGCCCGATTCTGCTGAGTTCGTTATTTTCCGATCCGAGGGTTCCCGGCCAGAGCCAAGCCGTCGCTGTCAACCCTCCCGCCACCGGGTCAACCCTGGCTCACGCTAGCACTCCGGTGCCGCCGGCGGAATATTTGACAGTGCAAGTCTTGGGCGCCTCCGCGGCTGCCTACAAAGAACTGGAAACGCGTCTCGCCGATCCGCACTCCGCGGACCCGGTCCAGTTGGCTTCCTTTCAGGCCGGGACCGATACCGGTGAGTTGGTCCGCTCCCTTGCCGCCAAACAGGAACTGGAAGTGCTTTCGACACAGAGACTTGCATTGGACGCCAATCGGCCCGCGATGTGGAACGCAGGCGCAGGCGCCGGGTCTTGCCAGTTCCGGATTCAGTTTCAGGCCAGCCGCGCGAACGTCCGGGTTCAGCCCGAGTGGAGTTGGAGTCATCCCAGTGGGACCGAAAGCCGCCGCTTTGATGGCTCGGTTCCCGATGGCAGAAATTTTCTGGTAGGTGGCCTGTTTAATGCGAAACCCGACCGCGGCGCGCTCGAGGTCATTTTTCCCGGCCACGCATGGGCAACGCGCGATCTGATCGTGATGGTCTCGCCGGATTCGGCGAAATCCCAGACCCCGGCTGCTGGCGCGCGGCCAACAGCGCAAGCCACTGCAGCGCAAGCCACTGCAGTTCAAGCCACGGCCGCGAAGGCCACGGCAGTTCAATCCGCGGCAGTGCAAGGACGTTAACAAGTGCTGGCTCTTTCCGCCATTCTGGTCTTCGTCACTACGTTCGTCGCCGTCGCATTGGCGGTCTTGATCGCATTCTTCACGCTACAAAGGTTGCGGGCCGAGGCCAGCGCCGGCGATGTCGAAGACATGCTCGCCGAAGACGGCCCGGCCCTGCTCAGGAGCGATTCGCTCAGCACCATTGCCATCTGGAGCAAAGTGCTGGAGCGGTTTGATTTCATCGAGATTCTACGCCGCCAACTCAACCAGGCGGGGCAAACTTGGTCGGTCGGACGGTTCACCATGCTGATGCTCCTGACTGGAACCATCACTCTAGCGGCGCTTTCCAGTCTTGAGAAATTGCCCATCTGGGCTTCCGTAATGATCGCTCTGGGCGTTTCCTTCTTACCCTACTTGTACATTCTGAAGCGCCGCGAGATGCGTTTCAACCGCTTTGAAGAGCATTTCCCCGACGCGCTGGACTCACTGGCTCGCGCCATGCGCTCCGGCCATCCGTTTCCCTCCGCGATGGAAATCGTCTCCGCTGAGTCCGAAGAACCGGTTGCGTCGGAACTGCGTCAAACCGCGATCGAGGGCAACTTCGGTACTTCCTGGGAGGTTGCGCTGTCCAATTTGTGCACCCGGATGCCGCTGCTCGAAGTCAGCCTCTTCGCCTCCGCCGTGCAACTACAATCGCGAACCGGTGGAAAGTTGAATGAGGTGTTGGGCAAGATTGCCGAGAACATGCGTGAATCGGTGGCCCTCAAAGGCGAGGTCCGGGCCTTGGCCGCTCACGGGCGGATGACCGGGATTGTCCTGTCCGTGTTGCCGCTGTTCATTGCGGGAATGATGATGATTGTCAGCCCTGGCTACCTGGCCATTCTGATCAACGCTCCCATGGGCAAGTACCTGATTGCCGCCGCTGTGGTATGCCTGATTTTGGCCCATTTTATTATCCAGCGCCTGGTGGACATACGCATATGAGTATCTGGATCCTGCTGGGTTTCTTTGCGTTCGTGATGGCGGCCATCACGCTCGCCGGATACCTTCTCTCATCCAAAGGAGCGGCTACCGATGGCGCAAACGGGCCAGGAATAGCGCCATCTCCAGGCGCACCCGCGGCACTCTCCGAACCCTCCCTCTCATCCGGCCGGGCGGCCTTTGTCGACGTATTTCGCAGCATTGGCGAAGCCTTCCCTGGCGCTAAGCGGGAAGCGAACCCATACCGCAAGAAGCTATCGCTCGCCGGATACCGCTGGCCTTCGGCCGTTCCGGTGTATTACGGGATCAAATGCGCCTCCGCCGTCTTCTTCGCGGGATTGTCGGGAGTTGGCGGTTTGACTTACAGCGACGATTCATCAATGATTCCCATTGCCATGGTGTGCGGCGGAGCGCTCGGGTGGATGATTCCGGACCGCATACTCGCCAGCCGCATCCGGGCGCGCGCCAATCGAGTCCGGGCCGGGTTGCCCGCCGCCCTCGATCTGTTGGTGCTGGGGCTGGAAGCCGGCCAGTCGCTCGATCAAACCATCGCCGACACCAGCCGCGGCCTCAAGCATACCCACCCTGAGTTGAGCGCCGAACTGGCCCAGCTCTATCTGGAACTTCGCGCCGGCAACAGCCGCGCCGAAGCATTCCGCGATGTTTCCCAAAGGACCAGCGAGCCCGAAGTTCGCAAGCTCATGAACGTCCTGGCCGATAGCGACCGGTTTGGCGTCACGCTCGGCCCTTCGCTGCGCTCGCACAATAAGTATCTTCGGACCCGTTTCCGCCAGCGCGCGCAGGAATCCGCCCGCAAAATCGGCGTCAAGCTCATCTTCCCCGTATTCTTTCTCATCTTTCCTTCGGTACTGCTCGTCACGCTGGGCCCGGCGGTCCTCATGATGACCACGCAGTTGCATAATCTGATGAAGTGATCGATCCGCCCCGTCTCACCCCCAACGTAATTAAGGGGATTGGCGCTTAGCCCGCACCCGGGCCGCCATAGCCGATTCATTCGCTTGTATACTCATTCTGATGCTCGGGACCATGCAGGACTTTCCCTTGACCGTGGGGTTTTTGTTTCAGCACGGCGCGCGAATTCACGCCAACAGTAAGGTAACCACTTTTCTCGGCGATCGAACAGTCTCGACGACCTTCTCCGCGGTCGCCGCACGCGCCGCTCAATTGGCGTCGGCGCTGAAACGTCTCGGCATTCAGCCGGGCGATCGTGTCGGCACGCTGTCCTGGAACAACCAGCAGAATCTCGAAGCGTATTTCGCCATCCCCTGCATGGGCGCGGTCAATCACACGCTGAATCTACGCCTGTTTCCGGAGCAACTCGCCTACATCGTCAACCATGGCGCGGACCGCGTCATTTTGGTCGACCAGTCGCTGCTGCCGATCCTGGAAAAAGTCGTCCCTCACTTGAAAACCGTCGAGCATTACATCGTCATCGGACACGATGACGGAACGCTGCCCGGCAGCCTGGACTATGAAGCGCTGCTCGCTCAAGAGCCGCCGCACTTCGATTGGCCCGAACTGGACGAGCGCTCCGCCGCCGCGATGTGCTACACCAGCGGCACCACCGGCAATCCCAAGGGCGTAGCTTATTCTCACCGTTCGGAGTTCGTTCACGCCTTGGCCGCTTGCCAAACCGGAACCCTGGGCATTTGCGAGGACGACCGCATTCTGCTCGTCCCGCCCATGTTTCATGCCAATGCCTGGGGTCTGCCTTACGCGGGCTGGATGGCCGGCGCCGATCTCATCCTGCCTGGCAAGTTTCTGCAGGCGGAGCCGCTGTGCCGCATGATCGCCGAGCATCGCATCACCTTCACCTCCGCCGTGCCCACCGTTCTCAACGACATTTTGCGCTATGCCGCCGATCGCGAAGTGGATTTCTCCTCACTGCGTGAGCTGATGTCCGGCGGCTCGGCCGTCCCTCGCTCCTTGATTGAGCGATTCCAGCAGCGCTTTGGAGTCAAGCTGATTCAAGGTTGGGGGATGACCGAGACCAGCCCGCTGGCCGCCATCGCCCGGCCTCCCAAGGGCAGCGCCCCCGAAGACGAATTTTACTACCGCGCCAAGACCGGGCGCGTGGTCGGAGGCATCGAAATGCGCCTGGCCGACGGAGAGAACATTCTGCCCTGGGATGGTAAATCGATCGGCGAGATCGAGGTGCGCGGTCCCTGGATCACCGGCTCTTACTTCGGCGAAGATAGCCCCGAAAAATTCCACGACGGATGGCTCCGGACGGGGGATGTGGGCGCCATCGACGCCCAGGGCTTTGTCCAAATTTCCGACCGCTCCAAGGATGTCATCAAATCGGGTGGGGAGTGGGTCTCTTCAGTCGATCTGGAAAACGAGTTGATGGCCCATCCCGACGTGTTGGAAGCCAGCGTAATCGGCGTGCCGGACGAGCGCTGGGACGAGCGCCCGATGGCCTGCGTCGTTCTGCGCCAAGGGGCCGCCGTAACCCCTGACCAGTTGCGCACGTTTCTGGTGGCCAGGGTGGCGAAGTTTTGGGTCCCTGAGCGCTGGGCCTTTATTGAAGAGCTGCCGAAAACCAGCGTCGGCAAGTTTGATAAGAAAGTCCTGAGAGCAAAGTACCGCGCCGGTATGCTGAACGTCACTACATGACAGCCGTAACTCCCTGAAGGGAAGTAACTTCCCGGTTTTACAAAGAGTTTACGATTCGTGTAAGACTTTGCACGATAGCAAACGATAGCATCGCCCTTGGGTTCGCATCTAACTCCCAAGCGCACATGCCTATCACCGAAGAACTCACCGACGAGGAACTGGTTCAACGCTATCGCACCGGCCCCGATCCGGACGAAGCCTTTCAGGAACTGTTCCACCGCTACCACGGCCGCATCGTTGGCTGGTGTTGCCGCTACACGCGCGACCCCGAACATGCCTTCGATATCGCGCAAGAAGTGTTCCTCAAGGTCTTCAAGCATCTTTCCCGGTTTCGCGGCGATTCCAAATTCAGCACCTGGCTGTATGTGGTCGCCCGTAGCCAGTGCCTGGAGGCCGCCAAGAAGCGCGCCAACGAACCGGCCTACGCCGCTGGCGCCATCTCCCCCAACATTCCGGACCACCGCCATGTCCGCATCGATTCTCAAATCGAAGAGGATCAATCCTACAAGAATCTCTGGACGCTGATTCGCAGCCACGTCGATCAACTCGAAGCCGAAATCCTGATTCTTCACTACCGTCAGGAAATGCAGTTGGATACCATCACCCGCTTGCTCAATCTGCGCAATGCCAGCGGCGCAAAAGCTTATATCGTGAGCGCCCGCCGCAAGCTCAGCCGCCTGGTTCAGGGAGGACGCTAAATATGCGGCTCAGCCTCGCGCCCGTCCAGCCATCCTTGAAAGTTCCCGAGCCGCTGACCAAAAAGCGCACCGCCATTGTTCACTACTGGCTGGTCGGAATGCGTGGCGGTGAAAAGGTGGTTGAGACCTTGTGCCGCCTGGTTCCGGACGCGGACATCTTCACGCTCTTCTACGAACCGGATCGCGTCTCCCCTCTGATCCGGTCGAAGAACGTCCGCGCGTCCTTCTTGAATCCGCTGCGCCGTCAATACCGGTCTCTGCTTCCGCTCATGCCGCTGGCTCTGGAGACGTTCGATCTGCGTGGTTACGATCTCGTCATCAGCAGCGAATCGGGCCCTGCCAAGGGTGTGATTGTTCCGTCGTCGGCGCGCCACATCTGTTATTGCCACACTCCCATGCGCTATCTCTGGGACCTGTACCCGGCGTATCTCCACGACTTCACCCCCAGCGCCTTTAAGCGCGCCATCATGGCCCCGTTGGCCGCTTACCTGCGCTTGTGGGACTTCGCCTCGGCGGCTCGCGTGGACGACTTTGTTGCCAACAGTTACAACGTTCAGCGGCGTATCTGGAGAACCTACCGCCGCCAGTCGCAGGTGATTCATCCGCCAGTCGCCGTCGATCGCTTTTACTGGAGTCCCAGCCAGGACTATTTCTTGATCGTTTCGGAATTGGTCGCGTACAAGCGCCTGGAATATGCGGTCCGTTTCTGCGCCCAGCGCGGCATCCGGCTGAAAGTGGTGGGCGATGGACCGGAGTTTCGCAATCTAAAGCGTCTCGCCGGTCCCTCGGTCGAGTTCTGCGGGCGCGTGACGGACATCGAGCTATGCAATCTCTACGCCCGATGCCGGGCGCTGATCGTTCCCGGAGAAGAAGATTTCGGCATGACCATGGTGGAGGCGCTGGCCAGCGGTAAGCCCGTGGTTGCTCTCGGCTGCGGCGGCTCGCTGGAGATCGTCGAGCCGGGATGTGGTCTCCTTTACCGGGAACCTTCCCCGGATTCCCTGCAAGGTGCGCTGCGCCGGTTGGATCGTGAGGAGTTCCACGCGCGGGACTTGCAGGCATCCGCTCAAAAATTCTCCGAAGCGGAATTCAATGGACGCATGCGCCTGGTCCTCGAGAGTTGCGCTGGTGTCTGAAATGCACCGCGGGATCTTATCGGACACCGTGCGCATCGGCGCGCTCACCGCGTGCGTAAAGCTTTCGGGCGCGCTCAAGACCGTCATTATCGCGCGATCTTTCGGTGCGGGCGATTCCGTGGACGCGTACCTGATCGCCTTCTTGATTCCGTCCGTCGCCGGCGATGTATTGGCCGGCGCAATCGCGCCCGCGCTGCTGCCGGCTCTGGTCGAAGTGCAGGAGCGTCAAGGAAGCCGCGCGGCTCGGGAACTCGCCTCGCGAGTGCTCGGCGCAACCACCATTTTGCTCGCCTTGGTGGCGCTCCTGGCCGCCGCGCTGTCCTGGCCCGCGCTGCATCTGCTGGCTTCCGGCTTTCCGGCCGGCAAGCTCAAAATCACCGCCGCGCTGCTGTTCCTTATGCTTCCCATCCTGCCGCTCAGCGCGGTTACCGCGACCTTCCGGACCATGCTCAACGCGGAAGAACGCTTCGCTCTGCCCGCGCTCGCGCCAGTCGTCACTCCAGTCGCGATTGTCGCGGCTATTTTCTTGCTGCACGGGGCCCATGCGCTTGCCATCGGAACTGTGGCTGGCGCGCTATTTGAGGTCGTGTTGCTGGCAACGGCGCTCTGGAGGCTAGGCATGCTGGTGACGCCCAAATGGCGTGGAGTGTCCGGTGAACTGCCCAGCGCGGACTTGCGCCGAGTGTTCTCCGAATACGCGCCAGTTGCCTCCAGCTATCTCATCCTGGGCGGTTCATCTCTCATCGATCAAACGCTGGCTGCGACCTTGGGCTCGGGCAGCGTATCCGCGCTGAACTACGGAACCCGGCTGGTGACGGTGATTCTCTCCATCGGATCGAGTTCCTTGGGCACAGCCGTTTTGCCGCGCTTTTCCAAGCTCACCGCCGCCGGCCGGTGGCAAGAGGTCCGTGGCGCGTTTCGCTCTCTGGCCATCGTCGCGCTTTGCGTCACCGTTCCCTTAACGCTCTTGCTCGTGCTCTTTTCGGAACCATTAGTGCGGTTGTTCTTTGAGCGCGGAGCATTTACAGCCGGCGCCAGCCATTTTGTCGGCGGCGTGCAAGCTTTCTCGTTGTTCCAAATCCCGTTCTCCGTTTTGCTGGTCCTGGTGGTCCGCATCGTATCTTCTCTGAAGGCAAACCGGTTGCTCTTTCACCTCGCCGTGTTCAGCTTGATCGCCAACGTGGTGTTTGACTTGGGGCTGATGAGGTGGTTAGGGGTCGCGGGCATCGCCCTGTCCACGACACTGGTTCACGCAACCGGTCTCGCGTTTCTAGCCTGGGCGTTGTTCCGGAGCAAACCGTGGAATGTTTTCAACGTGCAACCGCCCGTGTTACCAAACGTGTTACCAAATACGCTGCATGCAGCCGTGGAAGGAGTGTGACAATGACCGCAACCATGATATCCGCGCACGATCCCTGCCGGTACGACGTCGCGCTTCCGCTGCAGCAAACCTTTTATCCCCTGGGCTTCCCCGTGACGCTTCACACCAATTCGAAGCAGATCCAGGATGCCGCCCGCGAAGTGTGGGCGCAATGTCAGCCCGTGTTTCAAGAAA
>Ga0209040_10001654_pt1 | contig 17727 bp, 18 predicted proteins | sample BogFormECP12_OM3_FD_188240 | JGI IMG/M metagenome (GOLD analysis project Ga0209040, IMG submission 188240) | Bog forest soil microbial communities from Calvert Island, British Columbia, Canada - ECP12_OM3 (SPAdes) (version 2) | ecosystem: Environmental > Aquatic > Freshwater > Wetlands > Bog ...
CAGTCCATCAAGATCGAGTATAAAGCTCAGCGCACCTCTTTGCGCGCGTTCTGGGGATAAATCACCTCACTAACACCAATCGCGCAAGAGGCAGGCGCTATGGCCAGCCTTGCGCGATTTGAGACTGAGTCCGATTTGGAAAAAAACTAGCTCTTCTTCTCGGTGCTGGCAGTGGTGCTGGTCTTCTTGGCCTTCTTTGCCTTTTTGGCCTTGGCAGGCTTGGTGGTGTCGGTGGTCTTGGCGTCGTCAGCGAACATCGCGGTCGCACCAATCAGCAGCGAAAGGCCGAGCATCAGAGTCATGATCTTTTTCATTTGTTGTGGGATCTCCTAGTAGATTAGTTTGAAGCAGAACTTCACTTCCATGTTCGCAGGGCAACATGAAGTCGCCCTTAAGCGGGGGTTAAAATCGGTTCATTTAGGGGCCAGCTTTTTCCGGACCGACTCAGCGTCTTTGGCCCCGGGGTTTAGTTCCAAGTACTTAGCGTAGGCTTCCTGCGCCGCCTTGCGGTCGTTCAGCTTTTCCTCGGCGTCGCCCAAACGCAGAAAAGCGTCGGCGAAGTTCGGATTCCAGCGGGTGGCTTCGCGAAAACGATTGGCGGCGGCGCGGTAACTCTTCTTTTTGAAATAGTACTCGCCGATGCGCAGTTCCTTGTCCGCCTGGAGAGGATTGAACGAGTATTCCTTCGGCTTAAGCGAGGTGTCCTCTTCCGGCGGCTCCTCCTCTTTGGGAGGCGGCTGTTGTTGCTGTTGCGCCGAGAGAGCAATGCCCAACGCCAGCGCTAAGACCCACGCGCGCATCACTTTTTCAGTATACGGCGGAAGAGCGCGATCATGTCCGCAAACGCCTGGTCAGTGCACTCGGGATCGTACCGGATGCCCTCGTCCTTCATAAAAGCGTGCTGGGCTGGATAGAGGTGGCGCGTGTAGCGGATGCCCGTCGCCCGCAAGGCGGTGTCGATTTTGTCGCGGCCTTCGCTCGGAACATGCGGATCTTCGGTCCCGAAGACCATGAGCAATTCACCCTTAATCTCGCCCGCGCGCTGAAGCGATCCCGCATCGGCATCCTTCCCCAGCCTGCCATCGTGAATGCCGGTGCCGTAAAAACAGGCCGTGGCCAGCACATCGGGCTGCAGCGCGGCGCGAAATGCAAGATGGCCGCCGATGCAGAAGCCCATGGCGCCCAGCATGCCAGGACTCACCTTGGGGTGACGGCCCAGCCAGTCCAATCCGGCGCGGCAATCGGCATCGAAGTGCGCAACCGGTGTTTTTTGCGCGTCTTCCAGCCCGCGGGTGCGGCCGGGATCGTCGGCCACGATCACCGTACCAGCCGGCTCCACCCGATGATAGATCTCCGGCGCAGCCACGACGAACCCATAGCCCGCCAAGCGAACGCACGAGCGCTGCAGGGGGGCGCTGAGTTGAAAAATATCGGAATAGCACCAGATGCCGGGATACTGCCCGTCGGCAGCCGGAGCCGCCACAAACATGCGCATCGGCGATTGATCCACGGGAATGTCTACGTACTCGGTTTTTACGACCATGGCTCTTATTCTAACCACAGCGTCAGAGGTACTTGCGCATCCGCTCTGTTGAAGACGCAGTCCAAATTCCTGATGCTGCGAGACCGCCGACGGCGTCTTCATCCCTCTGGGAGGGCCAGAGGCCCATGGTCACTCCCTCACGGTCGCGGTTCTGTTACGGAACCGCGCGCGTCAGCAAGCGGCCACTCGCCAGTACTCTTGACGCCATGTCAACCACAGCTCGCGCTCACGTTACCATCGCAAATAGAGACGCGTGGAGTTTACTAACATTCTGATCCGCGCCACCAATTGGGTCGGCGATGCGGTGATGTGTCTGCCGGCGCTAGCGGCCGTTCGCGAGCGCTTTCCGCATGCGCGCATCACGATTCTCGCCAAACCCTGGGTCGCGGGCCTTTATCAGCGGGAACCATTCGCGGATGAAGTGATTCTGTACGATCCGAAAAAGCGCCGGGAGCTGGTCCGCGATCTGCGCCGCCGCCGTTTCGATTGCGCCATTCTACTGCAGAACGCGCTGGAAGCCGCGCTGATCGCATTCCTGGCGCGTATTCCCACCCGCATCGGATATAACCGGGATGCCAGAGGGTTTTTGCTCACTCAGTCGATCCCCGTTCCGCGGCCCGGCGACATTCCGCGTCACGAACGTTTTTACTACCTGGAACTGTTGCGCCGCGCTGGCATTGTCGATCGCCTTCCGGAAAGCAGCTTGATCCGCCTCACGCCGCCGCCAGTCGAGCGCGGTCGCGTGGTTGGCGTCAGCCCGGGCGCGGCTTATGGCACGGCCAAACGTTGGTTACCGGAACGTTTCGCCGAGGCCGCGTTGCGCATCGCGCGCCAGCGAAATGCATCCATTGCTCTTTTCGGGTCATCGGACGAGCGTGCTTTGTGTGAAGAGATTGGGGCCATTTTGGGCGATCATCCGCACGAGAATTACGCCGGACGGACCACGCTTAGCGAGTTCATTGAGTTGGCTGCCGCCTGTGAAGTGTTTCTCACCAACGATTCCGGCGCGATGCACATTGCGTCCGCGCTGGGCGTGCCAACTGTCGCAATATTCGGCGCCACCGATGACGTCGGAACCGGCCCCACCGGCTCCAACGCGCGCATCGTCCGGCAGAAAGTGGATTGCAGTCCCTGCCTTTTGAGAGAATGTCCTATCGATCACCGCTGCATGAAGCTGGTGACGGCGGATCGTGTCGCCGCGGAAGCAATGGCGCTGCTTGGGGAAAACCATTAACTCGATGAACGGCCCGCGCATACTGGTTGTCCGTCTGGGCTCAATGGGCGATGTCATTGCCGCTCTGCCGGCGGTGGCCAGCCTGAAACAAAGCCTGCCGGGCGCCAGCATGAGTTGGATCGTGGAGCCGCACTGGGCGCCGCTGATCGAGGGCAACCCTTGCTTGAGCCAAATCATTTTGCTGGATCGCACGAATCTGTCCAGCACGCTTGCCAGCCTGCGCAAACTGCGTAGTCAGCACTTCGATTTCGCGGTCGATTTCCAGGGCCTCGTCAAATCCGCCGTGCTCGCGTCTTTGGCGCGCGCCGACCGGATTTATGGCTTCGACCGGCGGGCCGCGCGCGAATCCGCCGCCTCCTGGTTTTACTCGCATCGCGTGCCGCTACGCAACTATCATGCGGTGGAGCGCAACCTCGATCTCGCCGCTGGCGCGGGCGCCACCAGTCTGCTGAAACAATTTCCGCTTCCCGCGGGTGTTCCGGAAGGGAGGCTTCCCGATCGGCCCTTTGTTCTGGCCAGCCCCCTGGCCGGTTGGGGCGCCAAGCAATGGCCGCTCGAATACTATTCTGAACTTGGTTTACGGCTTCGCCGAGAATGCGGAATGACGCTAGTGATCAACGCCGCGCAGCCGGTGGAAGTTCCCAACACCGTGGTCCACGTCTCCACACTGGCTGGACTGATTGACGCCACGCGCCGCGCTTCGGCGGTGGTCGGGGTAGATAGCGGACCCCTGCATCTGGCGGCCGCTCTCGGCAAACCCGGCGTGGCGATTTACGGCCCCACCGAACCCGCCCGCCATGGGCCGTATGGTGAAAGCATCGCGGTATTGCGCGACCCGAGCGCGGAAACGACCTATAAACGGACTGAGCAGCCCGCCGCTTCCATGCGGGCGATCACTCCGGATATGGTCTTCGCGCAATTAGTGAGAATGGTCCAGCCGGAATCGCAAGCGCAACGCCGCGGATGAACTGGTTCCCCAAACCCTACGCAGACCGCGTGGCGAAACTGCGCGTGCCGTTTGGGTTCGTCCTGGCGATCGCGTTTGCCTGGTTTGCGCATCCGGCGGTGACATCATTGGCCGCCGGACTGCCGGTCTCGCTAGCGGGCCTCGCTTTGCGCGCGTGGGCGGCGGGACATCTGGAAAAAGACCGGGAGCTGGTCCGTAGCGGTCCGTACGCCTACGTCCGCAATCCGCTTTATATCGGAACGCTCTTGGTGGCCGCGGGACTGGTGATCGCCGCGCGTCAATGGGGCTTGGCCCTGTTGTTTACTGGCGTGTTCCTGCTCATATATCTGCCTGCGATTCAACTGGAAGAACAGCACCTGCGGGATTTGTTTCCCGGCTTCGCCGACTACGCCCAACGCGTTCCCGCGCTTTGGCCGACGCCCCATCCGCTGCGATCGGCCAAGCCGTTTCGGGCCAGATTGTATGTTTACAATCGCGAATACCAGGCGCTGCTCGGCTTTGCGGCCGGAGTAGCGCTGTTGGGCGCGAAAGTTTTTCTACAATGATGAAGGGAGGCCGTCGGGGGCGTCGGCCGCAGTCCGGGGGGACCGCCCCACAGGGAGAGCGCCAGCTTCTCCGGGTAGGGGACTCTCGCGAGTTCTTAATTGTCAGCGCGGTGGATTGCGAATTTCAGCCGAAAGGGCACCCGTCGGCCTCAAGCCGCCAAGCGAGTGATCGCGGGAGAATGTTGCGACCGGGAAGGGAACATCAGAACCGTCGCTTCGGTCTTCCTCGATGCGCAAACAATGCACTGCTGCGTTTCGATCGGCGCCAATGACGAGGACTCAAGGCTTTCCAACGCGGAACGAATCCCTGCAAGCACAGCTTCCTTGTGAGGACTATCCGGCCACTCCTCTATACAGTGCAATCGATAGTGCTCCACGTTCATCCACTGCCTGATCATCTCATTTCCCCCGCTTGGACTGTTGCATATACGCCGCCAAAAGAATCGGCCGATTGCCAAGGCGCAAACCGGCGCCAGGCGCTGTCTGCCGGAAGCTGCCGGTACTTCGCAGCACGAACCAGATCTCCACCCTGTTCGAAGTGATGCGCCAACTCAGGCGCGGCTTCGCTCAACCGCTGCGCGTAAAGTGTTTCTAACCGCCCGGCGACCAGCAGGTGTAGCTTCGCCCTGTGCCCCGGCGATTGCCGTCGATACAGCACTTCGCGGTACAGTGCGTGGACAAACTCGTAGCGCCCCGAGGCGCTTCGATCTGGGAACTCGTGGCGATCCGCCGAGCGCACAATGTAGTGCCGGCGGGACAACCCTTCGCACAAGTTTTCAAACTCCTCCACGTCCATGTTCGCCGCGGTAGCGCTCACCGCGGCAGAGAACAGAACCCCGGTGACGCTCGCTGCCTCTAGAGCGCGATGTTCTGCCGGGCTCAGCCGCTCGATCTGCAATTCGATCATCTGGCGCAGACTTTCCGGCGCCTCCAAATCGATTTCTTCGATGGGAACGTTGAGTTTCCAGGTTCCGTTCTCGCTCAAGACGAAACCACGCCGGGTCATGTGGTCTAGCGCAGCCACCATGAACAACGGATTGCCTTCGGAACGCCTGTGGAGCAGCGCGGCGAGACCGTTCGGGACGCTCGCATCCGGCGCCCCGGCGCCCAGATACGCCGCAATTTCTTCTTCCCGCAGCGGCTCTAAAGCAAGTTCATGACACAACTGATGAACCAGAAGATCTTGTTTCACCGCCCTCAGTGGATGGCCGGAGAGCGCCACGTCCGCCGGACGGTAGGCGCCAATCACCATTAGCTTGGCCGTACCTCGGCCACGCGCGAGAGCGGAAATGAGATCGACCGTGGACGGATCAACCCAATTCAGATCCTCCAAAACCAGCATGAGGGGTATCTCTGAAGTGATGGTCTCCAGCGCTTCGCCGATCTCACGGAGCATTCTCTGCCGTGTAGCGCCGTCGATTTCGCGCTGCAGGGTCTCGCGCTGTTGGCGGCTTAGTAGGGCAGGGAATTGAACCAGCCAGGTGGGAGCTTGCACGGCAAGGATCCGGACCACTGCGTCTCCTTCGGGGCCACGACATAAATTGCCTAGCGCCTCCAGCACCGGGTAATAAGCTTCCTTGCCGCCGTAACCCTCAACACACTGCCCTCTGGCGATACGAATGGGCGCGCCTGCCCCCGCTTGCCCCAGAGACGCTTGGCGCTGAAATTCATCCACCAGCGTGGTCTTGCCGATGCCCGGCTCGCCGGTGACGAAAACGATCTGCCGCTGTCCTCCGATCGCCTTCCCCAGGTGAGCCCGCAAATCACTGAGAGCTCGGTCTCTTCCCACGATTTTGGTTCGCGCCGGGATCTCCGCCGGAGTGGGTTCAGCCGGCGCCAGATTGCGAATGGGCGCGATGAACTGGTATCCGCGCCGCGGCAGCGTCTCGATATATGTAGGATTCTTCGGATCGTCTCCCAGCACCTCCCTGATGTCGAAGATGTGCCGTTTGAGAACCTCGGGTTGAACATGAGTGTCGGGCCAGACGGCATCGAGGAGTTCATCCTGGGTAACCAGGCGTCCGGCGTGGTTCAGCAGATATCGCAGGATGGCGAATGGCTTTGGCTTCAAAACAAGGCGCTCGTCTTCTCCGCTATGGCCGCGCCGCCAGAGACACTGATTGACCGTGTCCAGCCGGAAGGGTTCCTTGGTGCTGGCGCTTCGGGAGCAGTGGTGGCCAGTCACCAGGCGCGGACCCCTTGCTTGTGCTCCAGTTACTTGTGCTCCAGTAGAATGTGCTCCGGCGCCGGACTGGGAATGCGGAATCTCACGGATCATGACGGTGCTCATTGTTGCCATTTCTTTTTGCTTCCTCTGTTTGATTGTGGAACCAGTTTCTCCAGCAGCCAACCCTAATTGGGGGTCCCATCGGTACACCGGATCGTGATGGCTACCGGCACTACTTTAGAGGTGTCGACTTCCGCCCCCGGCAGTGCGATCCCCGTTAACGAACAGCTTCCTTCCAAAAAGGCGAGCGTCAACGGACCACGCCCCAGGACCGAGCAGTGCCAGACCCGCGCCCAGCACTGCCAACAGACTGTGGGTCCACAGGTCCCCAGATTGGGTGAAATGCTCGGACAAGGCGATCCATATCTCAGCTAGCGCAATCACCGTTCCGGCAATGGGCGTCCAAAAACCGGCGAGCAGAGAGATTCCCGCAGCGGCCGCGGTCAGGTCCAGCGCCAGTGTGATTGGTTTCCTCGGTATAGGCGCGGGCATTGGCGACAGTCTGGGACGCCGCGGTCAGGTCCAGCGCCAGTGTGATTGGTTCCGTAACAGGCGCTCCCGACAGAATCGCGACCCCACAGTGTAATGAAGGAATGCTGGCTCCAAGCCTTAAGAACAAAAGGCCGATCCCGGGCGAACCCTCCGGAAATGTTGAGAATAGACGTTGCAAGAAACCTTCCCAAGCCAATGGTAAGGATTCTTGGGCACGATCTGAACCCTAGAAAGCTTGGTTCGACTGCCGCTCGTTCGAGGGGGTACGTCCCTGGCGCTGAAGCTTCAGTTCTGAGCGCCAACATTTGTCGCCAAAGTCTGACTCCTGGCCAGGGCCGGGCCGAACCGTCGCCGTCCGCCAATTTGACAAACCGGGAAGAGACGACTGAGCTGCAAGTCAGCGACGGTTCGATGTTCAGGGGTGGGTTCCGGCTCTGCGAGCGGCTTTACCAAATTGCGGCGAGAGCCGCGGGATCCGCGGCAGATGCAAGACGATCGTCACGCTAGTGAATCGCACGATGATAGCGGCGGAGCGCACTGGGCCGAGCCGGTACGTCTTTCGGGCAAAATGAGCTAATCCCCAATTGATGAGCGCGGCCTTCCCGGCGCACTGCAATGAAAGTGTGAGCGTTACCAGAGCGGCGGCAAGCGGCCGGCGATCCGTCGCTTAGCCCGCTGTGGCACTCCGGCTTCAACGCCGTTGCTCAACCTCATTCGAACAACCATGGCCGGGCTCGGTTAACAGAAGGCTCGCGGTGCGGAGCCCATTGCCGGCCAGGGAGATGGTTAGTGCCACCAATCGTGCACATCGTTTTGTCCGTCCTCTGAACCCGAATCGGGCCGCCCAACTCGCGAGCAAGCCAGCCGGTACGCGCGAAAACTCACGAAGTTAGACAGGGCGAAGTTGCGACGTCTCTGGCAATCTCCGACGCGAGAGACGTTGTTAGGTCATCTATGCCGCGAAGTAGGGTGATGAACGATTGCGCACGGCCGGGAGGTAACTGTGAAGAGTCTTGACCTTGGATTGCTTCTACCGTTCTGTCTAGAAGCTCCTGAGAATCTTCGACGCTATTGGTTGCGTATGGTGTACAGTCCTGGATCCGGCCGGCCATTTCTTCCAGCATCCGGGCTGAATGCTCATCATACGCTTGCTGTCGAACACGAACACTCTCCGGCAATTCGAAGCCGGGCAACTGGAGACGGTATTTCAGGAACGCAATCCGCATCACGAACAGGGTGCGCAATTGCGGTTGCCACTGGCGGATGTAGCTCCGTAGCTCGAGATCCGTGCGGCGTGAGGGACCGAGTTCGAAAAGTACGCCGTCGCCAAGCGCCCTTACCTTATCCAGATTTGCATTGATTGTCGCGCGAAGAGCAAGGCTCCGGCCGAGCGCACTTCTGAGGTCGTTTGCAGGCGGTTGTGTTGCAAACTGCGCCAATAATCGAAGATTGCGAATGAACGTCCTTTTCATTTCGACAGCGGCGCGTGTTCCCCATAACCGGTCAAAGACAAGCCACATCATGATCAAGCCCAGCAAAATCCCGACAACGCGATCTCGAGCTATGGTGAGCGAGGTCTGTATTGTGAATTCCTGCAGGTGGATGAGGTAGAAAGCCAGAGCGAGCTGTACGCCGAAGTATGACAACCGGGGGCTGGAGGTCATGAACCAGGAGGACACGGCGGTGACGATTCCAAATAGAACTAAGAACCCAGCGATAGAGTCGACGTAGGGCAAAATGAAAATCTGCGAGCCCATCCCGATCACAAACCCGCCTACGATCGCGCCCGCGATACGAAGGACCTGCTTCTGACGAGATGCCCCAACCGTGGACAGCGCGGTCAGTAAACAGGTGGTCACCGCCGTGCTGATTCCCGGCCAAGCCAGCGCGTTGTAGATCACGTAACAACTGCTCGCGGCCAAGCAGCCTTTTAGCGCGAAACGAAGGTGCTCAGGATTAACGAATGCATCTCGGGAAAGAAGCATCTTTCGCTCAAGATGGTCTGGCGAAGGCAGGTATACTTGAGCCGGTTGAGTACCCGCAAACACTTCCGTCAGCAGAGTCACCGTACGCTCCATCTCGCCCAGTAATGGAGCCACCGCCGCAGATTCTGTCTCTGCATTGAACTGAACCGGCGGCGGAATTTCGCGGTTCAGCAGATCGTTGCGAATACTCGCCAGTGCCGAGGCCAAGTTGCGGAATCGCCTCTGACTATCAGGCGAAAACTCGAGGCTGAGCGGCGTCAGAGTAGCTGCAAGATCGACCAGCCGGCCAACGAGGACCGCAACGCCTCCGGCGGCAGCCGAGTACTGCGGCGGAATGTTAGAGCGCGTTAAAATTCGCCGCAACGTGGATGTTCCCAGCATCGCGAGCCGTACGATTTTCCGCTGGATTGCGGTATCGGGAGCGCGGCCCTGCGCGTAGCAACTCAAAAGATCTTCGACTGTCGACAAGCGGTCCGTCAGGGGTAAGAGGATTTCATCGCCCGGCCGTTGCCGCACAAACGCCAGTTCCACCGCCCCGGTAACCGCAACTGCGATCAAGGTTGCCAAACACAGCCAAAGCGTGTCCTCTACGTTGGTCTCAGCGGAGACATGACGGTCCCACAACGGAATTCCAAGCGCGTTTGTATTCACAAAGGCAACCGCCGCCAGGTAGTTTGTCAGCGTGCCGATCCCATAAAACGCAAAGAACAACGTGGCAATGACCCAGAGGAAATGAAGCGGGGGAATATTGAGCACCAACTTCATCGAGAGGATAATGTAGGCCGCGCCGATCCCAGTAACGAGCAATATCGTTGCCGCGGATTTTACGGTGGCTTGCGGGTTTTCCCGTGAAACCAGAAGCGCGTAAATCGCGCCCTGCCATGCGTACGGGATCCGAAAAGTCATGCTAATGACGACGACCAGAGTCGCCGCGACGACCATCCGAGCGACCAAGGAGAGTCTGCCGGGATATGGGGTCAGCTCGTCTTTGAGCCATTCCCAGAGCCAGGCGAGCGGGTGATTTGCCGCAGGTAGAGATTGTGCAATTGATGCCATTTCAACTCCCGCGAATCACGACGACTGCCGATTCACTCACCCGAAACAGATCTGGCGGAGGGTTCTCGACGCGCACCCGGACCGGATAACGCGACGCCAGATGCACCCAGTTCAGCGTCCTCTGCACATCCGGCAGGCCTTGGTCGAAGCGGCCGACAACGTCTGCGTCGGGAGTCACGCCGAATCCGATGCTGTCCACGACGCCCGAAAAGCGCACGTTCGGTTTGGACAGGACATAGACATCGGCCCGCATTCCGGGCGCGATGTGCTCCAGTTGGCCTTCGCGGAAGTTGGCCACCGCCCACCACGTACGCGCGTCGATCAGCGTGAACATCTGCTGGCCGGTGTGCGCATAAGCTCCTTCCGAAATCGTCAGATTGGTGACACGAGCATCGAACGGCGCGTAGACTCGACAGTTATTGAGGTTGTAGCGCGCGGTTTCGCTGGCCGACGTTTTTGCGCCGCGTTGGTTGACCAGGGGCTCCAGTGTGGTGACGGCGTTCTGCGCCTGTTCATGCTGAGCCTTACTCTGTGTCAGCATCGACTTGGAGCCTTGCTCCTGCGCCAACGTGGCCTGAAGCGCAGCCTGGGCCTGCCGCAGTTGAGATTCCGACTGTTTGAGCGCCTGTGCCTGCGCGATCTCCGAAGTGCGCGCCCGATCCACCTGATCGACGGTGACAAACTGCTTGACCAACAGCGGCTCAACGCGATGCAGGTTGTTGCTCGCATACGTCCACTCGGCTCTCGCACGGCTGACAGCCTGCTCGGCGGCTGCCACGTCTGCCCTGGCCTGATCGACTGCCGCCGCCCATCGGCGTACATCCGCTTCCGTGCCGTGGATGTTTGCCTCCGACACCGAGACTGCGCTCACCAAAGCGGCAATTCTTCTGCGCTCGTCCGAAATCTGTCCTTCGAGCGTCGCCTGCTCGGAAATTGTTCTCTCCAGGGCGTACCGATACGGCCGGTCGTCGATTTCGAAAAGGAGATCGCCTTTTTTAACGAACTGATTGTCATGCACATTCAAACGGACGAGTGGGCCTTCGACCTGCGGCGCGATTCCGATAAAGTTCGCGAGAATCTCGGAATCGTCGGTTCGCGGATAGGAGTTCGTCCGATAGACCACCACCAGGCCCAACACGATCGCGCCGGTTACGATAACCACGCTTAGAATGCGGCCAACTATTATTCCCATCTTGCTATTGCTGGTGGTCTCCATGGATTTCCTCGCTATCGAAAAAAGGCGAGCCAGAGCGCGCATGTGAACAGCGCGGTCAGGCTTGGATAGGTCAATATTGGAAGCGCAAGTACAGCACGAGCGCGCAGGAACAGCCAACGGGCCGCAACCGTGAGCAGCAGCTCAACGCCAGACATATTTTGATCCCAGCTGAAGGGGCCACACCGGTATGATTCCGCTTCACTTTATCGTAGCGCCATAGTGCACCTGGCACACCAATGCAGGTTCTTGATTTCACATGCTGGCCGCATTGCCCTCAAGCCGAAGCAATGCCGGAGTCATCGTCGGCGTTCCAGAGTCGCGACGCCGGCCGCTTTTCGAATGGGAGCCCACCAAACCCATGGCGGCCCGATGCTAGCCTTCGGTTCGCACCATACGTTCAGCCGGTATAGCTCCCTTCTCACCGCGCCGACGATGTGCGGAATGCGCGTCGAGCCGGGCCCGAAACGACCGCCTAGCAGGCCGATGATCAGAAATTCGCGCGGTATTGCTCCCATCAACTCCAACAGTGAAAACGAATTCTCTCAGCGCGGACGAGTGCTGATCGTCGCGAGCACGTGAAGGATTTCCGAGATCCGCGAGTGCCACATTGTCCGAGAATGAATCCGGCGGTAACGTCACTTAACGGCGTGGACGTAAGCGGCAACGTCATCCAGGGCTACCCCGGAAACCGAAGTGATTGGCCGCATCTTGCCCTATCCGCTGGTAACGATCTTCTTGATGTCGTCGTCACTCGTCGCCTGGACATCGGCCGGCTTCAGGTCCTGCATTTCAACCTCGATCATCTTTGCTATGGCGGAGGCCGCCACGCCGGATAAACAAGAGATGGCTACCGCTGTGAGTATGATTTGCACCTTTTTGGCTCCCTGTTCTTGTTGCACTTAGCGGGCCAGGATGCACGTTCGTTGCGAATACCGAACAAGGCTGCAAGGCTAGCCTAGTGGTCTCGTTGAATCGCTCCTCTTGACGTTGCGCTGCTTAGCCACACCGCAGCAAACAAGAGCTCGCATCACTAGAGTTCAATGATTCTTCAAGAGGGAGCGCGTCGGCTTCGTCACGGCCCGTCAAGTCTGTCCGCGTCCCGGCAAGTGTCGAACTACTGGCAGCCTTGGGCAGTACTTTCGAATAAAAGCCCCGAACTTAGCTTCCGGGGAATTCACTCCCCGAGCGGCGATTCGCAGTGCCAAGGTGGCGCGGGAGCAACGTCAAGGTCAAGGACCGGCGGCTGCATTTGAATAGCTGTTACGACTTGAGAGTACGGCTCCGTTCCAACTCGGATAAAGGCAACACATCTTCTTCTTCGGGAGCAACCCGGCGAGCCGGGGAAGTCCGGCCGCGTGGCAGTCTACGGCACGCGTGTTTTGCTTCTGTGCAGCATTCCGGAGCAGCATTCCGGACGGAGCATTCCATAGCTACTTGGGGCAGCACGGCGAACGCTCTGCCTCATTTGGGGCAACTCAAAACCGCAAAGAATGCGGCGCGATCGAGACGTCACGAGCCGGAGTGGATACGCAACCCGCGAGATGCATCGCAAGTCTTATGGCCTGTATTTGCTTGGTCGACGTGAATGCGGGAGTTTGTTGAATAGAAGGTGGCGCGGATCGACTATGCTGACGCCGCCGGATGCTGTGAACCACAACTTACCGTCCGCGGACGTGGCGACCGGCGGGCTATAGGCGAATGTCAGAACGGCTACTGACTCCGACGGTACAATAAGGGTACCGATAACCTATGGTTCCGCCTGACACAAGAGGCGACGGACATTTGGGGATCGTCCGTTGCGATTCGGCGGGGCTGGAAAACGGTGACAGGCCTCGCCACGGTTACAAAATGGCCACATGACAGGCGGGCATTCTCAGCGTTTCGTTCTAGGGGGTGGTAAGAGACATACTTGGGCCCTTAGCTCAGCGGTTAGAGCAGCGGACTCATAATCCGTTGGTCGTAGGTTCAAATCCTACAGGGCCCACCAAATCCCTCCATTCAACGTTGCCGCATCGGCCCGGCGTCATAATTAAAGGGTGTCCAGCTACGAGAATGAACTCGAAGCGATCTCGCGGAACGCAATCGGGCCGGCGGATCTGGTGCAGATGCTACGGTCAACCCACTTGGCGCACCGATAGCAAGCGTCGGCACTCAGTAACTTGGCACTTCCAGGTCCAGCGAGCCGATCATCTGGAAATGCTTTCGGTTCTTAGAAACCAGCGTGAAGCCGTTCTCGATTGCAGTGGCGGCGATCAGGGCATCGAGCGTGCCCAGCCCCGCGGATTTCGCATGCGTTTTCATCAGACAGTATGCGCGCCGGCTGACATCGTCGGTCGGCGGTATCTGCTCGTAGGCCGAAATCAAGATGTCGAGATCGGTCACTTCGCGCTGGTTGCGGGCGCCGGCGATCAATTCGAGCCCCGTGATCGCCGAGAGCCGGCAATCGTCGCCGAGGCTATCCAGGTAGTCGGCGGCCTTGGCGTTTCCGCGCGTGAAATCTACCATGACGTCGGAATCGATCAGGTATGCCATCGGGAGCCGCGAGCGGTTAAAACCGGGGTTCCCGCAGGCGGTTCACGTACGTGACGCCGTCGGGGATGTCCTCGCGGTCGGCCCACATTCCGAAAGCGGCAAACTCACGTACGGATTTTGGCCGGCGGCGCGGCTGCTCAGCGACGTGCACCTCGACCCTGGTGCCTTCCGTGAGCTTCACTTCTTCCAGTGGCTTGAAGACCCCGTCCTCGTATTTGGCGGCGATGGTCATGACGTTCGCCCTCGCAATTCAAGGATACCAGGGATGGTCAGTCGGGGCGCGCCGCACGGCTCCGCGACCACCCGAAGATCTGGTGGCAAAACTGGTGGCAATGGCGATAGATTCGGGCGCTATTCCGTGGAATCAGTGGACACCCGCCGCCCGTAAGTGTTTTGAAACGTCGCGTCAATGGACGGCATGGACGCCGAGCGTTGGCACTCATAATCCGTTGGTCGTAGGTTCAAATCCTACAGGGCCCACCAGTTCTTCCTTCAACGTTGCCCGCACCAGGTCGGGCGTCATAATTGAGATGTGTCCAGCTACGAGAATGAGCTCGAAGCGATCGTCGCGGAACTCAATCGAGCGGCGGCAACGTCGCGCGAGCCGAAGCCGGAGGAAGCCAAGAGTTCGGCAAGCCTGGATCCAATGCTGGCCCAGGCTGTGCGGCGCGGTGCTTCCGACCTGCTGCTCATCGCACACGCTCCCGTTACGTTTCGCATCAATGGGTCGCTGACGGCGGCCGCACGCCCGGCGCTCGCGCCGGAAGAGACGCGCAGTTTGCTGCTTCCGCTCTTGAGCACGACCCAGCAGCAGGGCCTGGAGCGCGACAAATCCGTGGACTTATGCTTTACGCGCGAAGGGATCGGGCGTTTTCGCGCCAATATCCATTTTCAGAGGGGAACGCTCGCAGCGAGCCTCCGGCTGCTCCCCGACAAGATTCCTACTCTCGAATCCCTGCATTTACCGCCGGCGCTGAAACGGCTCGGCGAGGCACGGCAGGGATTAGTTCTGGTTACCGGCGCTACGGGCTGCGGCAAGAGTTCGACGCTAGCCGCTTTGGTGGACCTGATCAACACCCAGCGGCGCGATCATGTGGTGACGATCGAGGATCCGGTCGAGTACGTCCATACCAACCGCGATTCCATCGTCGAGCAGATCGAAGTGGGACGGGACACACCCGATTTCGCAAGCTCGGTTCGCAGCGTACTTCGGCAGAATCCGGACGTGATCCTGGTGGGGGAGATGCGCGACACCGAGACCATCGCCACTGTGCTTACGGCGGCGGAAACCGGGCATCTGGTTTTATCCACGCTGCATACCAATGACACGTCACAAGCGGTTTCGCGGATCCTGGATTCTTTTCCAGCGGGGCGTCAGCAGCAAGTGCGGCAGCAGCTCTCGCTCGCCTTGCTGGCCATCGTTGCGCAACAGCTTGTTCCCGCGGCGGACAAGGGCGGGCGTTATCCGGCGGTGGAAATCATGAGCGCCACGCATGCCGTGCGCAATTTGATTCGCCGGGGAGAAGACCATCAGATCTATACCGCGATTGGGACGGGGCGCGCCGAAGGAATGATCACCATGGAGCAATCCTTGGCGGATATGGTGCGGTCCGGCAGGATCACGCGGGACACGGCGCTGGCGCATTGCTTCCGGCTGGAAGACCTGAAGCGCTATCTTTAGCTTGGTGGCTGGGAATGTGAAACAGCAGCAGCCCAGAACAAGCTCCCATCCCTAACCTAGAGGTGATGGAGCACAGCGCAACTCAGGTGACCGAGGACAAACCAGAATGCCCCTTCCAGAACTCTTTTCACTTTCGGCGTCATGACGTAAATCATAGCTCGCAACTGGGTCAGAACGTACTAACCTGATTTCCATGGACCCCGAATATACCGACCGGTTTCTCCAAACCGTCCGCACCGCCCCTGACGAAAGCCGGCAAGAGATCCTGCATAGAGCCTACGCGTCCGTCATCCAGGGTAACTTTGAGGCCTTCGCCGATTCCGTCACCGGCGATGTGGAACTCCATATTTCCGGCTTTGCGCCAATGGATGGCGCCTGGCGCGGCCGTCAGCAGGTAATTGACGCAACGCGAAATAACGTCGCGCTCGTATCCAATCAGCAGCCCGTGATTGAGAGCATGATCAGTCAGGGCGATTGCGTCGGAGTTCTGCTGCGGGAAAGCGGCATCTTGAAATCGACCGGACAACCATACAGCATTCGCGGAGTCCAGTGGTTCACATTTTCAAACGGCAAGATCAGGAGAATCGACCAGATTGCGGCCGGCGTTACTGCTTCCCATCCAATTCCACCACCGCCGTCAACACCACATCCTTGAGCGCCGCCGCTTCGGAGAACAGCGCCCAGTACACTTCACCCGTAAGCTCGTCCACCTCTCCATTGGTCGACACCACGCGCCCGGGAAATTTCAAGACGAACATCATCGGCGTCAACCCGCCGTTATCTTTACTCGCGGGAGGGCCGGCCGTTGGGTCCGGTTGCGACGGACGGCTGGATGAGACGCTCGTCTTAATGAGCTTCACCGCTATCTCGCGCCGTTGCGCCGGCGTCAGTTGATTGCCGAACTGTTCTTCCAAAGCCTTCAGCAGCACCGCTCCAATGCGCTGGGTCATGCGCCGCTCGGCGAGATCCGGATGGATCAGCCCCACAGCCAACAGCGGATCGCCAGGTCCGAACAAAAGCGGCACCGCGAGCGCCGTCATTTTTTCCGCCACCGCCCGAGCGTTCTCATCCGTCGCCAGGGGCTTCGGAAGCAACGCCTTAATCTCGCCCAGATTCTCGGGCGTCAAATCCATGCCCTTCGATGGCGCGCCCTTCCAGTGCAGTCTCTCGGAATACTCGAAACGGTTGCCGGTGCGCGTAACGGTAACCGAATTCGCCAGTTGCACGTTGCCGCCCTCGGTTCCATCCTTGAGCGAAACATCTCCTTCGAGCGGGCGGCCCAGAACCAGCTTCCGCTGGTAAGTCATGGTGCGGTTGCCGTCTTTCTTGGTTTCCAGCGTGGTCCACTCCTTGCCCGCAGGCAAGACAAATGTGTCCTCCAGCTTGCCGCCCATTTGCATGCTGCCTTCCTTTTGCTCCTGACCCGTAAGAGCGACGGTCCGGCTACAAGATCCGTCGCTCTTGACTTCCGTGGTTACCCGGACGCGGGCGCATCCACTCAGCAAAACCGCGGCGGCAAGCGCGGCCAACAAGACAGAGATTCGCATAAGAATGATCCTGTCTTATTTTCGGCGGAATTCTCTCGGATCGTTAGCACCTACGTAGTTGCATTCGTGCTGTTTCTGGCAGAATGTTTTTCGTGCCATGCGTTTCACCCAATATTTGCGGGCCTCAGGACGCGTTTTCAACAATCCGGAACTTGCGCGAATCTTACCGAGCCGCGACCGTGAGGGAGCGGTGGCGCTACGTCGCCGAGCCTGTTTGGTTCCGGCTATGCCGGGTTAGGGAGCGTTTGAATTGGTCGTTTCACGACAGGCCCGAATTGTTCCCGCTTCGCCGACCGAGCCGCGACCGTCAGGGAGCGCTTCCAAATCGGTTGTTTCGCGACAAAGGTTCCCCTTCTCCGTCGCCATTCCGCCAGTCCTCGACGGTTCCCGCGGTTTGGAAGAAAAACCGGCCCAATCAGGATAGAATAGAGCGTCTGAGTAAGAAACCAGACAATGACAGGCCAAATGCTTCGCCACTACCGGATTGAAGCTAAGCTCGGAGCTGGCGGCATGGGCGAAGTGTATCGCGCGCTCGATACCCGTCTGGAACGGCTGGTCGCGATCAAGGTTCTACTCCCCTCGGCGCTCGCCAACCCGGAGCGCAAGAGCCGCTTCATGCACGAGGCCAAGACCGCCTCCGCCCTGAGTCATCCCAACATCGTCACCATTCACGAGATCGATTCCGCCGTCACCGAAGACAAT
>Ga0209040_10001655_pt1 | contig 17712 bp, 17 predicted proteins | sample BogFormECP12_OM3_FD_188240 | JGI IMG/M metagenome (GOLD analysis project Ga0209040, IMG submission 188240) | Bog forest soil microbial communities from Calvert Island, British Columbia, Canada - ECP12_OM3 (SPAdes) (version 2) | ecosystem: Environmental > Aquatic > Freshwater > Wetlands > Bog ...
TCGTGCCCGAAATACCTCGGCTGCCCTCCGGAAAGGTGCTACGCCGAGTTCTCAAGGAGCGCTATGGATGTACGTCTGACAGCTGAACAACAACAACTGTGCGACGCCGCCGCCAAAATGGCCGACGACCTCGGCCCGGGTTCGGTGCAAGACCTCGACGACGACGATCGAATTGCCCGGCTGGACAAGCAAATCGAGATGACGGGCTGGCGATCGCTGCGTACCGACGGGGCCTCCGGGGTGGAAGTGGCTATCGTCGCTGAGGAATTCGGCCGCGGATTGGTCGACGCCCCGTTTCTCGGACCGGTGCTTGCCGACGATCTGGCCCGGCACGTCGGCGGCGACGGCGCCGGGTCGACGATCGCCGTGGGGGGTCACGGTGTCGACGCTCGGGGTTATCAGCGGGCGTTGTCGTTGGACGGGACGACGGTCCTGGCCGCCGATCTGAGCGCAATCGGCGAGGCCGTGGACCTGACCAGGGCCACCGCCGACGTCGTCGGAAAAGCAAGCGCCATAGGCGAACTGGACGCCGATGTCGCCGGCCGCTGGCTGGCACTAGCCCTGGCCACGACCTCGGCGGATCTGGTCGGAACGGCCCGAGGCGCACACACCCTGGCCTGCGACTACGCGAAAATCCGTGAACAATATGGTAATTCGATCGGCTCCTATCAAGCCATCGCGCACCTGCTCGCGGAAAGCCTGGCGCTGATCGAGGGTTCGGTGAGTGTGCTGCGACATGCCGCCTGGGCGGTCGACGAACTGGCCCCGGACGAGGCCATCCGCGCGGCTCGGGTCGCGAAGATCTATTGCGCGCGCGCCGCGCGAACGGTGTGCGAGACCGCCATCCAGGTGCACGGCGGCATCGGCAACACTTGGGAATGCCTGGCGCACGTCTACCTGCGGCGCGCGTTGACATCGACCGAACTGTGGCCTGTCAAGTTGGAGGAGATCGACGTTGGACTTTCGTGATTCGGCCGACGAAGCGGCCTTCCGTGATCAGCTGCGGTCGTGGCTTGCCTTGCACGCCAAGGAGTTTCCGAGCTCGGGCGACGAATACTGGGCCAAGCAGGGCGAATGGCATCGGGCGCTGTATGAGGGTGGCTTCTTCGGGCTGTCCTGGCCCCGTGAATACGGCGGGCAGGAGCTGCCGCCGGTGTACGACGTCATTCTCGACGAAGAGCTGGCGCGGGCCGGCGCCCCGCCCCGGCCCAGCCTCGGCTATCTGGTCTCCGGCCTGACCCGACACGGCAGTAAGGAGCTGTGCAGTCGGTTTTTGCCCGGCATGATCAACGGCACCGAGCGATGGTGCCAGGGCTTCAGCGAGCCGGGCTCCGGCTCGGATCTCGCGTCGCTGACCACCACCGCCACCCGCGACGGCGACAACTACGTGATCCAGGGACACAAGATCTGGACCAGCTACTCCGATGTCGCGGACTGGTGTCTGCTGTTGGCCCGTACCGATCCGGACGCCAAGCGCCATCGCGGCATCTCGGCGTTCATCATCTCGATGAAACAGCCTGGCGTGCAACAGCGCCCGCTGCGGATGATCAACGGTGTCACCACCGAATTCGGCCAGGTGTTCTTCGACGGCGCTCTCGCGCCGGTGCAGCACATGGTGGGTGCCCCGGGCGAGGGGTGGGCACTTGCCATGACGGTGGTCGGCCACGAACGCGAACCCTCCACGCTGGGGTACGCGGCGCGCTACGGCAAGCTCGTGCGTGAGCTGGCCACCCGCACCGATGGTCCGGCACCCCCCGAATTGGCTTGGGCCGCAGTGCAGACCGAGATGCTGACCCATCACGTCCGGCGTCGGTTGTCCGAACAGCTCGACGGCGTGACGCACACGTCGGACGGATCGCTGGACAAGTTGCTGATGACCTGGGTCGAGCAGTCGGTCGGCCACGCCGCGTTGGCCGTCACGGGCATCGACGACCCCGGCCTGCTGTCCGCCTACCTCTACAGCCGCGCGCAAAGCGTGATGGGCGGGACATCGCAGATCCAGAAAAACATCATTGCCTCACGAATCTTGGGATTGGGAGCCTGACGTGTACGACATGCCGACCGAAATCGACGTTCAGGCCGACGGGCCGCTGCGGATCATCACGCTGAACCGGCCCGATTCGCTCAACTCGGTCAACGACGATCTACACCACGGGCTGGCCAAGCTGTGGCAGCGGATGAGCGACGACCTAAGTGTCCGTGCCGCGGTGATAACCGGTGCCGGCCGGGCGTTTTCGGCCGGCGGCGACTTCGCGTACCTCGAGGAGTTGGCCGGCGACGCAGCGTTGCGGGCCAAGACGATCGCCGACGGGCGCGAAATCGTGCTGGGCATGGCTCGCTGCCGGGTCCCGGTGGTGGCTGCCGTCAACGGTCCGGCCGTCGGGCTGGGCTGCAGCCTGGTCGCGCTGAGCGACATCGTCTACATCGCCGAAGACGCGTACCTGGCCGACCCGCACGTGCAGGTGGGGTTGGTGGCCGCGGACGGAGGACCGCTGACCTGGCCGCTGCACATCAGCTTGCTGTTGGCCAAGGAGTATGCGCTGACCGGCATGCGGATTTCCGCGCAGCGGGCGGTCGAACTCGGCCTGGCCAACCACGCGGTGGCCGACCCGCTCGCCGAGGCCGTGAAGGCCGCGAAAAAGATTCTCGAACTGCCGCAGCAGGCGGTCGAGAGCACCAAACGCGTCCTCAACGTGCATCTCGAGCGCGCGGTGCTGGCCACGATCGACTATGCGCTGTCCGCCGAGAATCAGTCCTTCCAGACCGAGGACTTCCGCTCAATCGTGACGAAGTTGGCGGCCGGCAAAAATTGACCGGTCACGCACCCACCGAACGTCACGCCAGAGTGGCGTTGGGCGGCGACTGTTGCGCTGGCGTGACGTTCGACGCGCCGACGGCTATTCGACCGCCGGCACCGCCAACGACGATTGCGTCCCCGCTTGCCCATTGGAGAAAAGCCGGCGATGTGTGCGGGCGGGGAGTTGGGTTCGGCCACGGTCATCGAGGCTCCGGCGGCATGATCGTCAGATGACGATCGCTGATCTGATCGCCGCCGCGCGCGGCGGTTCGCCGCGAGCCGCCGGCCGGTTGCTCAGCCTGGTCGAAGGTGAGCGTCGCGACGAGGTGCTGGCGAGCCTCGATCCGTCGTCGGTGCTCGTCGTCGGGATTACCGGCCCGCCCGGCGCCGGTAAGTCGACGACGATCGCGGCGTTGGTGGGGGCCTACCGGCAACGCGAGTTGCGGGTGGCGGTGCTCGCCGTCGATCCGTCGTCGCCGTTCAGCGGTGGTGCGTTGCTCGGCGACCGAATTCGGATGGCCGCACACATCAACGACCCCGATGTGCTGATCCGCTCGGTGGCCACCCGGGGTCATCTGGGCGGGCTCGCCGCGGCCGTTCCCGCGGCCATCCGGTTACTCGGGGCGCTGGGCTACGACGTGATCCTGCTGGAAACCGTTGGCGTGGGGCAGTCGGAGATCGAGATCGCCGCGGTCGCCGATCCGACCGTGGTCATCCTCAACCCCGGTGCCGGCGACGCGGTGCAGGCCGCCAAGGCCGGACTGCTCGAGGTCGCCGACATCGTGGCGGTGAACAAGGCCGACCGGGAAGGCGCCGAGCAGACCGTCCGCGACCTTCGCGGCGAGACCAAAGCTCCGATCATCAGCCTGATTGCCGCCAAAGGTGAAGGGCTGTCGGGCTTGATGGAGGCGATCGACGCCCATCACCGCGCCGACAGCCGCGATCGCCGCTCTGCTCGCGCGCGGGCCCAGATCCTGTCGCTGGCGCAAACCGTGCTGCGCACGCACCCCGACCTCGATCGGCTCGCCGAATCGGTGGCCGACGGCCGCGACGATCCCTACACTGCCGCCGAACAGCTGCTTGCCCCCGCACCCCAACCGTACTGTGCCGCAGAGGAGAAGACGCATGACAACGCGATCCACGACTAGCGAGGTTTTGGTCATCATCGGCGTCGGCGGGATGGGGCTGTCGATCGCCCGTCGTGTCGGAACGGGGCGGACGATCGTGTTGGCGGACGTCAACGCCGCAGCTTTGAAAGCTGCTGCCGATGCGCTCACCGGCGACGGGCATCGGGTGTTGACCCGGGAAGTCGACGTCACTTCCCGCAGCTCGGTGGCCGCCGTTGCGGAGATGGCTGTTGAGGCCGGGCGTGTCACGGCTGTTGTTCATACCGCAGGACTTTCGCCGCAACAGGCACCCGCAGAAGCGGTGATGGCGGTCGACCTGCTGGGGGTCGCCTTGACGATCGACGAGTTCGGCCGCGTGATCGAGCCAGGCGGCGCCGCGGTCGTCATCGCCAGCATGGCCGGCCACATGCAGCCGGCACTAGACTCGGAAGTCGAGCGGCAGCTGGCGACCGCGCCGGCCGACGAGCTGCTCGGCCTCGAAGCGTGCTCGAAGATCACCAACAGTCAGATGGCGTATCCATTCGCCAAGCGGGCCAACCAAATCCGGGTTGCCGCCGCGGCCGGATCCTGGGGCGAACGCGGTGCGCGGATCAACAGCATCAGCCCGGGGATCATCTCCACGGCGATGGGCCGCTTAGAGCTGGGCAGTGAATCCGGCGCGCTCATGCAAGCCATGGTCGACAACTCTGGACTGCGACGGCTTGGCACACCCGAGGACATCGCCGCCGCCACCGAGTTCCTGCTCGGGCCGTCGGCGGCATTCATCACCGGTGCCGATCTGTTGGTCGACGGCGGAGTGGTCGCCGCGATCCAAACCGGCACAATCGATCTCGCCAAGGCGCTCGCCGGTCGATGAGAGCCTCCATCGTCACAGCGCCGGGGGAGACGCAAATTGTCGAGCTACCCAAACCTGCGGCTGGTCGCAGCGATGTACTGGTGAAGATGCGGGCCTGCGGCATCTGCGGGTCGGACGCGTTGTACATCTCGTTGGGTGGCCTGCCACCCCGCCAGGGGAAGATGCCGCTCGGCCATGAGCCCGCCGGCGAAGTCGTCGAAGTCGGTCGCGACGTCACCGGCATAGCCGTGGGCGATCATGTCGTGATCAACCCGATGGTCGCGCCGGGCGGGATCATCGGCAACGGTGGTCCGACCGGTGCGCTCGCGGACTATCTGCTCGTCGAGGACGCTGTGCGCGGCAAGAGTCTCGAGGTCGTGCCCGATCACATCCCGTTCGAAGTGGCGGCGCTGAACGAGCCGATGGCTGTCGCGCGACACGCCGTGAACCAAGTTGCGCCCAAGGCCACCGACAAGGTGGTGGTGTTCGGCGCCGGTCCGATCGGGCTCGGCGCGACAATCGGATTCAAATCGGCTGGGGTACAACACGTCACCGTGGTCGACCTGATCCAGTCACGGCTGGAGAAAGCCCTCAGAGTGGGTGCCGATGCGGTGCTCAATTCCGCCGACGAAGACGTCGCGCAACGCCTGATCGACATCCACGGACGGGGCGAGTCGATGTTTCCGGGCAAGGCCGGCACCGACATCTATCTTGACGCCGCGGGCGTACCGGCGGTGATCAATACCGCCTTGACGGCTGCGAAGACCGGAGCCAAGGTTGTGGTGGTCGCCGTCCACAAAGAACCGGTACCGGTGGACTTTCTCAACATCATGAGCAACGAGGTCACCATTGTCGGGTCGATGGGCTACCCGAAGGAAATCTTCGAGGTCACCAAAGACATCGTCGCCAACTGGGAAAAGTATGCCGTCATCGTGAGCCACACGCTGCCCTTCGAGGACGTAGCGGAGGCCCTGCGGATGGCCGGCACGCCCGGCGCCGCCGACAAGGTAGTGGTCACTTTCGGCTGACGGCGCGCTCTTGATTTGCTGCCGGTCAACATGTTGCATGAGAACATGACTCGTTCCGCCGATGAGCTGGTAACCGAATTCTGCAAGCTGTGGTCATCTCCGAACCCGGACGAACTGGCCGGCTATTTCACCGAAGACGCCGTCTACCACAACATTCCCATGGAGCCGGTGCAGGGTCGCGAGGCGATCAAGCAATTCATTGCGGGCTTCGTCGCCGCGGTCGACGGCATCGACTTCAACGTGCACCGACAGGTCAGCGACGGCACGGTGGTGATGAACGAACGCACCGACGTGATGCACCGCAAGGACGGCGGCGAGGTATCGCTACCGGTGATGGGTGTCTTCGAGGTACACGACGGCAAGATCGCAGCCTGGCGCGACTACTTCGACATGGCAGCCATCACCCAGGCTTTCAGTTAGTCGACCGGCTTGCCTGTCGCCGCGGCATAGCCGGCGCGGAAGCCGAAAACCATTGCCGGACCGATGGTTCCGCCTGCGCCGCCGTAGGCCCGCCCGGTCACCCCGCCCATCGCGTTGCCGGCGGCGAACAGGCCCGGTATCGGCGCGCCACTGACGTGCAAAACCCGTCCGTCACGGTCGGTCCGCGGTCCACCCTTGGTTCCCATCGCACCGATCGAGATCGGGACCGCGTAGTACGGCGCGGTATCGACGGGGCCGAGCGTCTTGCCGGCCAGCGTCGTCGCACGGTCGTCGCCCCAGTAGCCGTCGTACGCGCTTGAACCACGGCCGAAGTCGGGATCCGAGCCAGCGAGGATATTGTGATTAAAGTTCTCGATCGTGCGGGTCAGCCCGTCGGGGTCGATGCCGGTCTTGGCTCCCAGCTCGGCCAGATCGGCCGACGCGCAGAACCAATCCGGGACCGGCTCATCCGGCTCGACGCCCAGGAATCCGTAGTGCTTGTGGTGAATCGAGTCGAACACCATCCACGCCGGGTCGTTGACGTAGCCGTCCCGCGGGTCCAGGTAGTGGAAGGCGCCGGCCATCGAGTTGTAATCGCAGGCCTCGTTGACGAAACGTTTCCCGGCGCGGTTGACGATGATGCTGCGCGGGCGTGTTCGTTCCAGGCGTACGCTGCGGCTGCGTTGTTTCCCGTCGATCGTGTCGCCCGGGATCTGCACGATCGGCACCCACCACGCTTCGCCCATGTTGGCCAGGTCGGCGCCGTGAGCCATCGCCATGCGCAAGCCGTCGCCGGTGTTGTTGGGCGGCGAGACGGCGCCGTGCATCGGTCCGCGCAGAAAAGCGTTGACCAACGAGGGATCCCATTCGAAGCCGCCGGTGCCCAGGATGACACCGTGACGCGCACGCACGGCCAGTTCCCGGCCGGCGCGGCTGACCCGGACGCCGACGATCTCGCCGTCGTCGGCGATAAGCTCCTCGGCCCGGGCGTTCGTCGCGGGCGTCACGCCGGAATCCAGTAATCCCCTGAGCAGCCCGGCAATTAGCGCAGTGCCCGCCACACACAGGTCGGTGGTGGTCTCATCGACCGCCGCGTGCAGCCTCGCCCGGGTTTCGGCGTCGAAACCGACGTTGGACCAGTCCGCGGGAAACGACGTGATCCGATCCCGCCAGTCACCCAAGCGGGCGATGTCGAACGGGGCAGCGGTCAGCGATCGACCTCCGGCCGGGCGACCGCCCGGCAGCTCCGGCTTGTAATCCGGGAAACCGTCCGCGATTTCGAAGCGCAGACTGCTGTGCGCCTCGACGAAGTCGAGCATCGCCGGCCCGGTTCGCACAAACGTGTCGACCAGCGCCTCATCCATCGAGCCGAACGACTGCGCGTCGAGATACCGCAGCGCATCCTCTACCGTCAATTCCCCGTCGGGCGAGCGATTATGCGCGGGGATCCACACCACGCCGCCCGAAACCGCCGTGGTGCCACCGACAGTCGCGGCTTTCTCGTAGACCGCCACCGAAGCGCCGTTGGCGGCCGCGGTCAATGCGGCGGTCAGCGCGGCGCCTCCGCTGCCGAGTACGACGACGTCGACTTCGTGGTCCCACGACCGCATAAGCTCGTTATCCTTCCAGCTCAGGTCAGCTGAGTAGCACCGATAATTCCTTGGCTGCCTTGATGACTGCGTCCTTGCCTCGCATCACCACGTCTTCGCGGTGCGAAATCAGGTTGATGCACGTCGGTAGCGACGGCGGCAGGCGGTGCACCGGGACGGCCAGACCGTAGGTGTTCGGCTCGATCTCGCCATGGGTGATCACCCACTCCTGCTCGCGGGCACGGACGACGAGGTCGCGTTCGTCCGGGCGCGGCGGCATGCTCGCCAGCAGTGCGATGCCCGCGGCCCCCCGATCGAGCGGGTAGCGGCTGCCCTCATGGAAGGCGAGCTGGTAAGCGACCTGGGTCGGGACGATCACCGCGACCGCGACCTGCTGGTCGCCCTCGGCGACGAGCAACGACACCGTGGTGCCGAGATCGTCGGCCAGGGCGCGCAGGGTGGGCAGACTCAGCTGGCGCACATTGCGATCGAACGATGCACCGAGAACCGCCAGGCCCGCGGCCGGCCGGTAGCGCCCGTCGTCGCCCTTGGCGACGAACCGAAATTGGGAAAGCGTCGCGAGCAGGCGATAGGCGATCGTTCGATGGACGCCAACCCCGTCGGCGACCTGCGTCACGGTCAGCCCCGATGGGGCGTCGGCCACCAGCTGCAGCGCATTGAGCCCTCGGGCCAGCGTCTGCGAACCGGGCGCGGCAGTGATCGGGGTGTCCGGCATGTCAGCACACCGTGCCGCAGTCGGCCAACGCGACCTGCGCTTCCCTTGACAGACAACCGACGGAGAGTGATGCTCTATACATAGTGCACATTAGTGTGCGATTTTAGCACACACGATTGGCGCAAAACGAGAACAAAATTTCCCTGAGGCCCACGAGCCATAACAAGAGAGGAACCGGTGGCCGAGCACGAGAGCGTGTGGAGTGATCTGCAGGGTGTCCCGTTTGTGCAGGGCTACCTCGACGCCGGCGGTGTGCGAACCCGCTACCTGCATGCCGGCGATCCGGCCAAGCCGGCGCTGATCCTGCTGCATGGCTCGGGTGGCCACGCCGAGGCGTACGTCCGCAATCTGGAGGCCCACGCGGAGCACTTCTCGACGTGGTCGATCGACATGTTGGGCCACGGCTACACCGACAAGCCCGGCCATCCGTTGGAGATCGGCCACTACATCGAGCACCTGCTGGCCGTCCTGGACGCCGTCGGCGCCGAGCGCGCCCACTTGTCCGGTGAATCGCTCGGTGGTTGGGTGGCCGCCCGCGCCGCTGTCGACCATCCCGACAAGGTCGACCGGCTGGTCCTCAACACCGCGGGCGGCTCGCAGGCCGATCTCGAGGTAATGCAGCGGATCATCACCTTGTCCATGGCCGCCGCGGAGAACCCGACCTGGGAAACCGTGCAGGCGCGGATCAAGTGGCTGATGGCCGACAAGTCCAAGGATTACGACGATCTGGTCGCCAGCCGGCAGCGGGTGTACCGCCAGCCGGGCTTCGTGGCGGCGATGCGGGACATCATGGCGTTGCAGGATCCTGAGATTCGGGCCCGAAACCTCTTGGGCCCTGCCGAGTATGGCTCGATCACCGCGCCCACCCTGGTGTTGTGGACCAGCGATGACCCGACCGCCGATGTCACCGAGGGCCGCCGCATCGCGTCGATGATCCCGGGCGCGCGGTTTGAGCTGATGCCCGGTTGTGGGCACTGGCCGCAGTACGAGGACGCCAAGACCTTCAACCGCCTGCATCTCGACTTCCTGCTGGGGCGCTGACTGTGGCCGACGACCAGGATGTAGACGTCGACGTTGTGGTGGTCGGCGCAGGCCCGGTCGGTTTGACCCTGGCCAATATCCTTGGCCTGCAAGGCGTACGCACCCTGGTGGTCGACGAGCGCGCGACGCTGATCGACTATCCCCGGGGCGTGGGCCTTGACGACGAGTCGCTGCGCACTTTCCAGGCGATCGGTCTGGTCGAGCGCATTCTGCCCCACACCGTGCCGAATCAGATCCTGCGATTCGTCGACGCCAAACGTCGGGTGCTTGCCGAAATGGCGCCGCCCGACGCGCGTTTCGGCTGGCCCAAACGCAACGGCTTCGTGCAGCCGCTGGTCGATGCCGAGTTGCTGAGCGGGTTAGACAGATTCGAGCACGTCGACGTGTGGTGGAACCGTCCCATGACGTCATGCGCCGAAACCGCCGATGCGGTAACCGTCGAGCTCGACGGCGACCGCGGGCGAAAGAACGTGCGGACGCGTTACGTGGTCGGCTGCGACGGCGGACGGAGCACCACCCGGCGGCTGATGGGCGTGTCCTTCGACGGCACGACCTCACCGACGCGCTGGCTGGTTGTCGACGTCGCCAACGATCCGCTCGGACATCCCAACAGTGAGGTCGGCGCCGACCCGCAGCGCCCCTACGCTTCGATCTCGATCGCGCACGGAATTCGCCGCTTCGAGTTCATGATTCACGCCGACGAGACCGACGAACAGGCCGAAGATCCGGCCTTTCTCGCGCGCATGCTGGCTTACTTCGTCCCCCACCCGGACCGCGTCGAGGTGATCCGGCATCGGGTTTACACCCATCATTCGCGGATCGCCGGGGCGTTTCGGCGGGGTCGGCTGCTGCTCGCGGGTGACGCCGCCCACTTGATGCCGGTGTGGCAGGGCCAGGGCTACAACAGCGGGATCCGCGACGCGGCGAACCTGGGCTGGAAACTTGCGGCGGTGGTGACCGGATACGCTGAGGATGCGTTGCTCGACACCTACGACGTGGAACGCCGCAAGCATGCCCGCGCGATGATCGACCTGTCGACGATGGTGGGCCGGGTCATCTCGCCGACCAACCGTCGAGTCGCCGCGGTTCGTGACATGGTGGTGCGATCGGCGTCAATTGTGCCGTCGCTCAAGCGGTATGTCCTGGAGATGCGGTTCAAACCGATGCCGCGATACGAGCACGGGGCCGTCGTGCACTCCGAACCGCGCCGTACCGATTCGCCGGTCGGCACCTTGTTCGTGCAACCCTGCGTGGACACCCGCGAACAGCAGAACGTCCTGCTCGACGATGTCCTCGGTGGCGGGTTCGCCGTGCTGTGCTGGAACAACAATCCGCGCGAAATTCTCGGACCGACAGCGTTTGCGAACTGGAAGGCGCTGGGCGCGAAGTTCGTAGCGGCGCGGCCAATGAGCCAGCTGCACTGGACCGGGCACGACGATCCGGACGTCCTGGTCGTCGGCGACCACGGCGGCGACCTCAAAGCCTGGTTCGACACCCACCAAGAGTCCGTGCTGTTCCTGCGCCCCGACCGTTGCATCGCGGGCGCCTGTATCGCTCAACTCTCACCCGAGCTGAGTGCCTCGCTCTTCGACGTCCTCACCCTGACACCGGGAGGCAACCGTGCCACTAGCCCTGTGCTGTATGTCTCACAGCCCGCTACTGAATCTGCCCGGGCCGGCGCAGGACCTCCTTGATGACATCGACGGCGCACTCACGCAGGCAAGGGAATTCGTCGAGGGCTTCGACCCGGAGCTCGTCGTCATCTTCGCCCCCGACCACTACAACGGCTTCTTCTACAAGCTGATGCCACCGTTCTGCATCGGTACCGAAGCACAGGGGATCGGCGATTACGGCACACACAAAGGCTCGCTTGACGTTCCCGAAGCCATTGCGGTCGCCTGCGCGAAAGCGGTCCTATCGGCCGGCGTCGACGTCGCCATATCGGCGAACATGGACGTCGACCACGGAACCGTACAGCCATTGGAGAAATTGTTCGGTCGCGCGACTGCGCGCCCGGTGATACCGATCTTCATCAACTCGGTCGCAACCCCGCTGGGGCCGCTGCATCGTTGCCGGGCGCTGGGAACCGCGGTCGGTAGCTATCTGGCCACCCTGAACAAGCGGGTACTGGTGGTGGGATCCGGTGGGCTGTCGCATGATCCACCGGTCCCTACGCTGGCAACGGCGACGCCGGCAGTGGTGGAACGAATTGTGCACGGCCGGCCGATGACGACCGAACAACGGCAGGCCCGGCAGACCGCGGTGATGGATGCGGCCAGAAGCTTCGCCAACGGGGGCAGCGAGCTACAAGCCCTCAACCCGGCTTGGGATCAGCGATTCCTCGACATTCTCGACAGCGGAGAACTCGACGAGCTGGACAAGTGGTCTAACTCGTTCATCGCGCAAGAGGGTGGCAACTCCGCACACGAGATCCGCACCTGGGTCGCCGCTTTTGCGGCGCTGCGGTCCACTGGGCCATACCAGACCGGGGTGCGCTACTACAAGCCGGCTCCCGATCTGATCGCCGGCTTCGCCGTCAGAACGGCGGTGCCGACATGACTGCGCCGGCGACGATGCAGAGCGTAGCGATGAGGAGGAGCGGCGCCGATGACCTGTGACGTTGACGTGCTGGTGATCGGTTCCGGCGGCGGCGGCATGACGGCCGCTCTGGCTGCCCACGCCTCCGGTCTGGAGACGCTGGTCGTCGAAAAGTCCAGCCAATTCGGCGGTTCCACCGCGCTGTCCGGCGGGGGCATCTGGGTACCGGGCGCGCCCGCGCAGCGCCGGGCAGGCTACGCGCCGGCGCCAGAGGGTGTTGTCGACTACCTGCGGCGGATCACCGACGGTTTGGTCAGCGCCGCGCGCATCCGGCAGTACGTCGACTCGGCGCCGAAGATGATGGAGTTCCTCGAGCAACTCAGCCCGTGGTTCGAGTTCGTGTGGAAGCCCGGCTACGCCGACTACTATCCGGAACTGCCGGGTGGTTCCGAACTCGGTAGCACGATCAATGTTCCGCCGATCGATTTGCGCACGTTGGCGGAGGAGGAACAACATCTGCTTCAGCCCCTGGCCTTGGCACCTCGCGGAATCTGGCTGGGCCCCAAGGAGCTTCGGTCGTTCTACCAGGTTCGCCAGTCATGGGCCGGCAAGGGCGTCCTGGTGAAGCTGGCGTGGCGGATGGTCAGGGCGCGAGTCTTCGGGGATCGAATCGCGGCGATCGGCCAGTCGCTGACTGCGCGGCTCCGGCTGGCGATGAAAGACCGCGGTATCCCGCTGTGGCTGGACTCGCCGATGACCGAACTGCTCACCGACGACGACGGGTCGGTGACCGGTGCGACCGTCGTGAAAGACGGCTCCCCGCTGCAGATTTCCGCCAGGCGCGGGGTCATCCTGGCGACCGGCGGATTCGATCACGACATGGCATGGCGCAAAGAGCACCAGCCGACCGTGGAACAGGACTGGAGCTTCGGTAATCCCGCTGCCACCGGTGACGGTATCCGTGCCGGCCAGCGGGTCGGCGCGGCCACCGACCTGCTCGACGAAGCCTGGTGGTTCCCGGCCATCCAATGGCCCAATGGCCGAATGCAGTTCATGCTCAACGAGCGAATGATGCCGTCGCAGTTCATCGTCAACGGTGACGGGAAGCGCTTCATCAACGAGGCGGCTCCTTACATGGACTTCGGCCACGCGATGATCGAGGGGCAGAGATCCGGTGTGACCCACATTCCGAGCTGGCTGATCACCGACCATCGCTCCTTCAATCGGTACGTCGTCGCGGGACATCTTCCGCTGCCCAAGATTCCGGGCGCTCCGGTGCCCACGGGGCGAAACCTACCCAAGGCGTGGCTGGAGTCGGGCGTGGTCAAAGCGGCGAACAGCTGGGATGAGCTCGCCACCAAGATCGGGGTGCCGACCGGACAGCTTCGCACCACCGCCGAGCGTTTCAACGAACTGGCGCACAAAGGCCATGACGACGACTTCAACAGGGGTGACAGCGTTTACGACAATTACTACGGAGATCCCACTCTGCCCAACCCCAATCTGTATCCGCTGGGCAAACCGCCCTACTACGCCTTTCGGGTCGTTCTCGGCGACCTGGGCACATCGGGTGGTCTGCGCACGGATGAGTACGCCCGGGTGCTGCGCACCGACGGCACCGTCGTACCCGGCCTCTATGCCGTCGGTAACACCTCGGCGGCGGTGATGGGACGCAGCTACGCCGGCGCCGGCGCGACCATCGGGCCGGCGATGACCTTCGGCTACGTCGCCGCCAAGCACCTAGTCAGTGAAAGCTCAACTCACTCAATTGTTCCGGGAGGTTCCAGTTGAAAATCTCATTGTTCTACGAATTCGCGCTACCCCGTCCGTGGGTACCGGACGACGAGCACGTCCTGCTGAAGGATTGTCTCGACGAGGTCGAGGCGGCAGACAAGGCCGGCTTCTCCACGGTCTGGTTGACCGAGCATCACTTCCTGGAGGAGTATTGCCATTCCACCGCACCGGAGATGTTCCTGGCCGGGGCCAGCCAGCGGACCAAGAACATCCGGCTGGGATTCGGCATCATGCACCTGCCGCCGGCCGTCAACCATCCGGCCCGGGTCGCCGAACGGATTGCCACCCTTGACCTCATCTCGGACGGACGGGTCGAGTTCGGCACCGGAGAGTCCTCATCGATCGGCGAGTTGGGCGGCTTCAACATCGATCCCGCCGACAAGCGGGCCCAGTGGGAAGAAGCGCTGGAGGTCGCGATCCGGTGCATGATCGAGGAGCCGTTCACCGGGTTCAAGGGCGAGCACATCGAAATGCCGGCCCGCAATGTCATCCCCAAGCCGCTGCAAAAGCCGCACCCGCCGGTGTGGGTCGCCTGCACCAGGCCGGCGTCGGTGCAGATGGCCGCCCAGAAGTGCATCGGCGCATTGAGTTTCGCCTACACCGGGCCAGGCCCGCTCACCGAGCGGGTGAACGGCTACTACAAGGAGCTCGAGGAAGCCGGCGTCCCGATCACCCCGCAGATCAATCCGAACATCCTTGCCATCGGCGGTGACCTGTCGATGATGGTGGCCAAGACCGACGAGCAGGCGGTCGAACGCCTCGGGATGGGCGGCGGGTTCTTCTCGTTCGGGATCATGCACTACTACATGACCGGAATCCACACCCCCGGACGGACCGGAGTCTGGAAGCGCTATCTCGAAGAATGCGAGAAGGATCCGACGCTGGCCTATGGACCCGGTCGCGGCGCCATCGGCTCGCCGGCCACGGTGCGGGAGTTCCTCCGCGGTTACGAGGACAGCGGCGTCGACGAGATCATCTTGCTGCTCAACCCGCGCAGCCACGAAGGCACCATGGAATCCATCGAGCTGATGGGCAAAGAGGTGCTGCCCGAGTTCATCGAGCGCGACGCAAAAGCGGTCGCCGACAAGAAGAAGCGGCTGGAGCCGGTGATCGAGAAGATCGAGGCGCGCCGGCCGGAGTCGACCGCGCCGAAGTTCGACGAGGGCTACTCCTTCGGCGGCCTGCCCACCGGCCGCGGCGGCAAGTTCACCGCGAGCGAGATCCCGGAAGCCATGGCAGAAATCAACGAAGGTCGCGTTCAGGCGGCGCAGCGCGCCAAAGAGCAGAAAGCGCAGCAGTCGTGATAGCGGAAGTTGCTTGACACTTGGGGCAAATCGACGAGTTGTGGCGTTACGACGGTCGCCGAGCGGTGGTGACCGGATGCGCGTCGGGGATCGGGGCGCACGTCGTCAGGCAGCTCACCGAACTCGGCGCCGACGTCGTTGGGTTGGACAAGCATCCGCCGAGCACCGACATCGCCGAGTTCCACGCGCTTGACTTGACCGACCCGGCGTCCATCGACGGTGCCGTGGCGTCGATCGGCGGCGACATCGACGCGCTGTTCAACATCGCCGGCGTCTCCTCGGGCATCGGCGATCCGTTGCTCGTCGTGACGATCAACTTCCTCGGCCTCCGGCACGTCACCGAGGCGGTGTTGGAGAAGTTGCCAACAGGGTCGTCGATCGTGAGTGTGTCCTCCCTCGCGGCCGCTAAGTATCGGGAGCATCAGCAGGTCGTCGGCGGGCTGCTGAACACCCGCACGATGCCCGAGGGGATCGAGTGGTGTCACCGCCATCCCGATGCGCTGGCCGACGGGGGCTACCGGTTGTCCAAAGAAGCGATCATCCTTTACACCATGAGAAATACCGCTGCGCTCGGTGCTCGAGGCATTCGCATCAACTGCACCGGACCGGGCGTCACCGAAACTCCGATCCTTGACCAGCTGCGGGCCGCCTACGGCCAGGGGTACCTGGATGACATCCCCAAACCATTGGGCCGGGTCGCCGACCCGGCCGAGCAGGCCGCGGTCCTGGTGTTCTTGAATAGCCAAGCCGCCAGCTATATCTCGGGCCAGGTCCTGTGGGTCGACGGCGGCAATATCGGCGCCGCGGTCGCGCGGGAACTCGAGGAAGGGCAAGCACTGTGGCCAGCCTGACCGATTTTCGCCGCGTCGCGCACGACGTCTGCAACTGGGGACGCTGGGGCGACGACGACGAACTGGGCACGCTCAACTTCATCACCGCGGAGAAGGTCGCGCAGGCAGCCAGTCTGGTCAAGCACGGCAAGGTGTTTCCGCTCGGTGTGGACTTCGGGTCGTCGGGTCCGCAGGGCGCATTCAAGTTTCGGCACAACCCGATCCATGTGATGACCATCGATGGCGGCGATGTGAGCGCGTTGGGCCGCTACGGGCCGGAGTGGGCGCGCAACCCCGGTGCGCAAGAGCTAGGAAAATACTTCGGGGGCGGTCTGCTCCGCTTCAACGACGACATGATCATCATGCCGCTGCAGGCGGCCACCCAGTGGGATGCACTCTCGCACGTCTACTACGACGATCAGCTCTACAACGGCTTCCCGGCTAGCTCGGTGACGAGCCTCGGCGCATTTCATTGCGGCATCGACAAGGTCGACGGCAAGGGCATCACCTCGCGTGGCGTGTTACTGGATATTGTTCGGCATCGCGGGGTGGAGACTTTTCTCGAGCTCGGGAACCCGATCACCCCGGACGAGCTCGACGACGTCGCCCGATCGCAGGGCGTCACGGTCGAGCGCGGCGACATCGTCTTGATCCGAACCGGCTGGTGGGCAAGGTTTCTGGAGACCGGCAACGGCGGCGAGCCCGGTTCGGGATTGGACTGGCGGTGCGCCTCCTGGCTGCACGATCACGAGATCGCGGCGGTGGCCGCCGATAACCTGATGGTCGAAGACCCGATATCCGGGGTTGAGGGAACGTTCCTGCCCATGCACATGCTGTGCCTGCGGGACATGGGGCTGATGCTCGGCGAGTACTGGGATCTCAACGCATTGGCGGCGGATTGCGCGGCCGATGGCGTGTACGAGTTTCAGCTCGTCGCCCCGCCGTTGAGAATCGTTGGTGCGGTGGGTTCTCCAGTGAACCCCATCGCGATCAAGTAAGGAGGGGCGCGGTTGATGCTGACAGAAGAGCCGGAAGGGGACGGGCCGCTGGTGGTCGGCCTCGGCGGCACCCTGCGGGCCAACTCGTCCACCGAACGAGCCCTGCGCCACTGTTTGGCCGCCGTTGCGCGGCAGGGCGGACGCACCAAACTCTACTGCGGCGGGGACATCGAACTGCCGATGTACAACCCGCATGACCCGGCCCGCACGCGAGAGGCGATTCAGCTGATCGAAGCCCTGCGCGAGGCAGACGCCGTGATCGTCGGCTCGCCCGGATACCACGGCGGCGTCTCCGGGCTGGTGAAAAACGCGCTCGACTACATCGAAGACATGCGTGCCGACTCCCGGGTCTACCTCGACAACAAACCCTGGGGCTGCATCAGCTGCGCCTACGGGTGGCAGGCGGCGGTGGGAACACTCAACCAACTCCGCGGCATCGGTCATGCGTTGCGAGCCTGGCCGACTCCCCTCGGCGTCGCGATCAACTCCGCGGACCAAATCTGGGACGAGGCAGGCGAACTGATCGATGTGACCGTTACCAATCAACTGGATCTGTTGGCGTCGCAGTTGTTGACGTTCGCGCGATCCGGACCCGGCCAGGTCGTCGGGTAAGGATGCCATGGAGATTCAACGCAAAGATCTCGTCGTCGACGGCCTGGTCACCAGCTACCTGGA
>Ga0209040_10001656_pt1 | contig 17711 bp, 15 predicted proteins | sample BogFormECP12_OM3_FD_188240 | JGI IMG/M metagenome (GOLD analysis project Ga0209040, IMG submission 188240) | Bog forest soil microbial communities from Calvert Island, British Columbia, Canada - ECP12_OM3 (SPAdes) (version 2) | ecosystem: Environmental > Aquatic > Freshwater > Wetlands > Bog ...
CTCGGCTTCGCGTCCCGAGAGCGGTGTAGTGATCCGCGGCGTATTCGCACAAGTGGACCCCAACGCTGGACTGCGGCGCATGGTGATCGGGGGCATCACCACGGATCCGAAAATGGTGCTGTTCGTCGGCATTGGCAATCTGGCCAAGCCCGAGCAAACCTTATATCAGGTGGTGAAGCCGGCGCCGACGGGCAATATCGGACCGGTAATTTCGGTCAGCGTCTATGCGCCGGCAGCCCGCTACGAACTGGAGTTGGATCCCTCCGCGCAGCAACTGACGGCCACCGCGGAATCGATTTCGCAGGATTTGACACGCGTATTGAACGCCAATGCGGTTGCGCTCGAGCAGTAGAGCGCCCTGGGTTAATCAATTTTTTTAAACCTTATGATTCGCGCACGCGAGAATCATCGTCCGCGCAAGAGTAAAACCACGTCGAGCAGCGCCAAGATGGCGATGCCCAGTTCGATGACGAAAGACCGCGCATCATTAAACTGGTCCATCATGAAATCGTACATTTCGCCGACGGCGCGCAATTTTTCATCCACCAGGTTGCGGTAGTCGGGCAGGCCGATGCGCGTGGAGGCCAGGCGGTAGACGCGCGCGTAGTAAATGTCGCTGACGAATTTGATGGAATTGTCGATGCGCTCGGTCAGCTCCATCACGTCCAGGCGGATGGCGTTCACGCTATGAGCCTCGCGGGGCAGGCTCCAGCGCGCCAGCAGCACGTTGCGCTTGCGTTCCAGCATGTCGTAGACGTCGGAAAGCAATTGGGTCATCAGTCGGTCGTAGTAGCGAAACTCCAGCAATTGCATTTTGGCGAATTCCAGCACTTGCCCCGTCGCCGTGGCATCCTCGGAATCGTCCACCACCAGGGCGCCGGACGCGCCAATCACCACGAGATCGGAAGGATAGTAGGACAAACTTCCCTGCAGCGCCTCTTCCGTGGCCTTGGGAGAGAGCGCTGCGGATTCACCACGCACCAGGCGGGCAATTTCGTTGCCGTGGGTGGCGAGCAGTTCCGCGCCACTGCAGGCTGTGCCGCTGGCTTGTTGAGCGGTATGCTGCGCGGTTTGCACCCCGATGATCAGATAGCTTTCTTCCAGCCAATCGGCGTTCGGCTTTACCACCGCGGGAGTGACGCGTTCCAGGTGGCGATGCAGCGTGGCGCGGGCCAGCGGCTCGACTTCGGAAGAGTCCATCCAGCGGGAGGCTTGAGCGATCAACTCGTCCCAATCACAGGAGAAAGGGACGTCAAGTTGCACCACGGCTACAGCGTAAGCGTGATACTTGATGGAGCATGCCAATTCCTCACCGGAGGGCAGCGTAACCGGGTCACCAACCTCTTCGATCGGCGGGTTGGCAAAATGCATATACTGCGGCGAGCGGCGGGGGAGGACATGGCGCAGCGGCGCGCCGCGCGTGCCGATGAGCTCCTGGATTTTCGCCAGGTCGAACGCTTCGGCAACATCATAGAGAAATAGAATGCGAAACCAGCCGCGAAGAAGCACAGTTCATTTTAACTGTTGCTGCACGCGGAAGCGAACGGCGGGGGCCGCCGCCCGCGCGGCGCCATTCCGTGCCCGAGCCGCAAGAAAGGAAACTTTCCAAGCGCCCGCACCGTATAGCTCAAGGACCGTCACAATCGATCAGGAGCGTTCATGGGAACTCGTGTCTTGAAAATCACGCGATGTGCACTGTTGGCCGGCTTGGCGCTCGTCAGCGTCTCCCCGGGAATGGCGCAAGTGAGTACTTCCAGTACGGCATTGCCCGCGGATCTGCCCAAGGCCGTTCTGCCCAGTCATCCGCCGGCGATCGAGAGCGTCTATGGTGAGACCTACGCGACCTTCGACGCCGACGCCGCTACGGAAGCGTACCTGGCGAAAATCCTCGCGGAAAAGCGCGCCGCTTCCAACGCCTACTTCGAGGGCGGCTACTGGCTGCAACTGTGGGATTTCCTGATTGGCGCGCTGATCTGCATTTTTCTGATGGGCGCGGGCGTCTCCAGAAAGATGCGCGATTTTGCACTGCAACTGACGCGTTTCAAGCCGCTGCAATCGATGATCTACGGCGTGCAGTTTGTGCTCATTCTGTTTTTGCTGACCCTGCCAATGGGCATTTACGAGGGTTATTTTCGCGAGCATAAGTACGGGCTGTTGAATCAAACCTTCGGTCCGTGGTTCAAGGAACAGCTGATTGCCCTGGCCCTTTCCGTGGTTGGCACGTCCCTGTTTGTAGCCCTGGTGATGGGCATCGTGCGCAAGCTGGGGCGCAACTGGTGGGTGTGGGCGGCGGCCGGCAGCATCGTGGTGATTTTGTTTATCCAGTTGATTGCGCCAGTGTATGTTTTCCCGCTGTTCAACACCTACACCAAGCTGCAAGACGCCACGGTCCGCGATCCGATTCTGAGCCTGGCGCGCGCCAATGGAATTCCGGCGACGGATGTTTACGAAGTGGATGCCTCTCGGCAGTCCAACCGCGTGAGCGCCAACGTCAGCGGCTTTCTGGGAACGCAACGCATCACCCTGAACGACAATCTGTTGCGACGCTGCTCGATGGCCGAAATCGAAATGGTGATGGGTCACGAGATGGGCCATTACGTGCTCAATCACAGCTACAAATTTGCGCTGTTCCTGATCGTCATGGCCCTCATCGCGTTCTCGTATCTGAACTGGGGGCTGACGAGGTGTCTGGCGCGCTGGGGCGCAGCCTGGAACGTGCGGCAGATTACCGATGTCGCAGTGCTGCCGCTGGCCGTTCTGATTCTTTCCATTTTCAGTTTTGCGATGACGCCGGTGTTCAATTCCGCGGTGCGCACCCAGGAAATGGAAGCCGATATGTACGGGCTGAACGCCGCGCAGCAGCCGGACGGCGAAGCCGAAGTGGACCTGAAACTCGGGGAATACCGCAAAATGAGTCCGGGGCGGCTCGAAGAGATCGTTTTCTTCGATCATCCCAGCGGGCGCACGCGCATCGCCACGGCCATGCGTTGGAAGAAGGAGCACCTGCCGGGAGCGCCTCTGGTCACAGTACCCGCAGGCAAATAAACATGGAAAGATTTTCGCAGCGTAACCTTGCGGGAGATTATTTCCAGGAAACGGCCAGGTCGGCGTAGCCCTTGGCTTCCTCGATTCGCGTGGTGAAGCGCACATCGCGCTCGGTGGCGCCGGAAAGCTCCAGCGCTTTGCGGAAAAAGCCGACGATAGTCAGGCCGATGAGTCGGTGTTTGGCCTCGAACCCGGTGTAGCGAATGGTGGCTTTGCCGGGGCCGAGCGAAGTGAACTCGATGGCCACGCCGTTGAAATAGGTCATATGCACGGCCGCGATGCGCTTCATCAAGAATTCCGGCGAACCCAGCTTCACGAAAACCTTGTATATTCCGCGCAGTTGCCGCTCGATGACTTTCTCGGAGCGCGTCACCAGGACTTCTTCATTGCCGTTGGCGGACTTATTCACCTCGGCAGCCAGAAAGCGCAGGAAGAGCTCGAGCGAATACCAGCTGGAGCCGGAAATCACGCCCTGAAACATGCGTTTGGTGTCTTCGTCGAGGAGGGCCACCAGCTCTTCGTAGGCCTGCGCGCCGTCGCGTTTCTTGATCCCGGTGATTGAGTCCAGAATCACGGATCCCTTGATTTCGACCATAGTGAAGCTCCACTCGAGCTTGCCAAAAGCTGGATGATTAGAAGAATGCAATGCTGGTAGGGGCTGAAGGGGCAATTGTTCCGCGGATTCCCTCAAAGAGGTATTGCAGGATTGGCCCCGCCGCGGACCAGCGGATAGGACTTGCGCAGCCTTCGCAGGGGATGAGGTCCGGGACAGCGCCTTGGGAGTCAGGACGCACTAGCTCTACAATTGCGCGAGGCGCGCGGCGGGCGATCCCACGACCATGGACACAGCCAAGAAGAAAGACAAGGTTAGCGCCGGACTGCTGATGTACCGGACGCCAGCGCACAAACTGGAAGTGCTGCTTGTGCACCTGGGCGGGCCGTATTGGTCGCGCAAGGATGCTGGGGCCTGGTTCGTACCCAAGGGCGGTATCGAAACGGGCGAAGACGAATTCGCGGCGGCGCGGCGGGAGTTCCGAGAGGAGACGGGAATGCAACCGCAAGGCCCGTATCTGAAACTCGGCAGCATACAGCACAAAAGCGGAAAGCGCGTGGTGGCCTGGGCGTTTCGCGGCGACTGCGATCCGGCGGCGCTGCGCAGCAACACGTTCCGGATGGAGTGGCCGCCAAAGTCCGGTAAGTTCCAGGACTTCCCAGAGATTGACCGGGCGGAATTTTTCACCGTGGAATTGGCAGCAAAGAAAATGCACGCGGCGGAATTTGCTTTCGTAGAAGGCCTGGAAAGATTGCTGCGCGACAGCTAGCGGCTGTGATTTGCGACTGCCAAGTCAGAGAGCCCGGCAACCGCGTCGCGCGATGTGCCGGGCCGCTTCTCAATCCGTGGATGTTGCCGTCAGGCTCCGGCGGATTGCGCCATCTGCTTGGAAAAGGCTTCTGAGCGCCGCTGCATTTCTTCGGGAGCCACGTCTTCCGTGTGCGTGGCGACCGCCCAGCTGTGTCCGTAAGGATCGGTGAATTTGCCGTAGCGGTCGCCCCAGAACATGTCCTGTAGCGGCATGTCCATGCGGGCGCCGGCGTCGGTGGCGCGTTGTACCACGGAGTCGACGTCTTCGGTGTACACAAAAATGCCAGACCCCTTCACGCAAGCGGGTGCTTGCGCATCCGGGGCTTGCGACATCCCGGGGAATTCATCGGAGACGAAAATCCGGGAGTCGCCAATTTGCAATTCGGCATGCATGATCACGCCGCCGGGACCGTCCATGCGTACAACCTCCGTGGCGCCGAAGACTTTCTTGTAAAAGTCGATGGCGCTGGCGGCGTTCTTGCACGTGAGGGCGGGCGAAACCGAACGATAACCTTCGGGGATGGGTTGTACTTTTGTAGACAAGGTGAGCTCCTGTAGTTTGAGTGTGCGCACGCTAACTGCGGCAGAGGGAGGGACGTACGAGTGCGCAGAGCAGTAGTACCGCAAAGTCTGGGGCTAGTCAATCGGGTTTGCAGAGCAGTCCGGCCCCGGCCTAGGCGGCGGGCCAGCGGGCGATGTTCGGTTCCCGAAGCAGGCGGGAATCTGCTGTTCGTCTGAACTTAGCAAGCAGATTCCTCGCGGCGCTCGGAATCACCTGTGAGGGCGCATACCAGCGGAAACTACTCAGCCTTGCTGATGACGCCGCAGGCGATGCGCGCGGGAGTTCCAGGCTCCCCGCTCTCCGCGGCGTGAATGACCAGCGCTGTGCCGCCGTTGCTGAAGACGGAGTGATCGTCGGTGCCCATGGTGACGTTGGGTGCCACCACTGTGACGTGCGCTGTGCGGTCGGCGGCCACAATCAGGAAGAAATTCGGGATGTCCCCAGCCATCGGACCGCCGGCGGCGTGACCCGCGGCGCTAAAATGCGGTCCGGCGGATTTGAAGTCGGGAGCTTCACACTTGGCATTCTGGTGGATGTGCATGGAGTGCTGGCCCGGTGGAAGATTTTTGATATCCAGCTTGAACTTCACGCCGTCCGGCGAAGGCGTTAGGCTGGCGGTGCCCACGCTTTCCCCTTGCGTGTTCTTGATGTCCACAACCACTGGCTTCGTGGCTGCATGGCTATGACTATCTTGCGCCGCCGCCGAAGCGCTTAGGCAGGCGAGCAGCACGGTAACGCTTATGATCGCTCTCACGTTGAACTCCTGGCTGACAAGGATTTACTGCGCGCGGAAGACCCAGCTAGCACTATAGCGCGCGGGTTGCTGGCATTTGCAGCGTGTGGCCAAAGCGCCACCATCGGCGGTGGCTTTGATTCCGGAGACCGAATCAGTTCGGACGGTACAACTCGGGGTATTCCCGTTTCAACGCGTCAAGTTTCGGAATATCGCAGACCTGTATGTAGGGATTGTCCGGATGATGCTCGGCGTAGTCCTGATGATATTCTTCGGCAGTATAAAACTTATCGAGCGGAATGATTTTGGTGACGATCGGGCGCGCGTAGACCTTCGCGGCTGTCAGTTGAGCTACGTACGCTTCCGCAATCCGTTTTTGCTCCTCCGAAGTATAGAAAATCGATGAGCGGTACTGGGAGCCAGTGTCGGGACCCTGGCGATCGAGTTGCGTGGGGTCATGAACCACGGAGAAATAGATCATCAGCAACTGGCCGTAGGTGATCTGCGACGGATCGTACACCACCTGGACGGATTCAGCGTGCCCGGTCATCCCGGTGCTAACCGCTTCATAGCTTGGATCTTTCACGAAACCGCCGGCATAGCCCGCGGTGGACGAAAGTACACCCTTGGTGTGCTTGAAGACCGCTTGCACTCCCCAGAAGCAGCCGCCGGCAAGTACGGCGGTCTGTTTGGCTTTGGCAGACGCCACCGGCGCATCCACCGCCGGCCTGGGCATCGGCCCATTCGGCATGGCTGGCGGCCGGGCACCTAGCGAGCGGAGAGCCGTCCACCCTACGAGCAAAACGATAATCCCTATGGCGATGGTGCGGCCGATGTGCGGTGTAGGCATGGCGTTCCCTTTATTAGACTCCCAGCGCGTCGAAGGTTACACATGAATTGGATGCCAAGGCTGGGCCCGGCGATGGAACGGAATCACCCTGGTAAACATCTCAGATACAGGCGCAGCCCAGCCGGGTCTTCGCCGTGATTCCTACTGGTCGTACGAGGCCCGTTTATGAACGTGAAACTCACCTTCGCCGCCGTGGGACTCAGCTGCGGGTTCATTGCTGCGTCCGCGAGCGCGCAAGTCACAAACGGCAAATCGCCGGACCTGCCAGCGCCATTTGCCACCCGGTCCGCGGGAAATCCCCCCGAACAGACGAATCCGCCGCAGGGATTCTTGCCCACGGTACCCGCGGGATTCCGCGTGAACGTATTTGCCTCCGGCTTTAAGGAAGCGCGTTTTCTAGCCGCCGCCCCAAACGGCGATATCTTTCTGGCCGACTCTGGTGCCGGGGAAATCTATATCTTGCGGGATGCCCAACATTCCGGCAGCGCGCAACAACGCGAAGAGTTCGCCTCGGGCCTCAACCGCCCGTTCGGCATCGCGTTTCATGAGGGCTACGTGTACGTCGGCGACACTGACGCAGTTCTTCGTTTCTCCTACGACGCCAAAACCTCCAAACGCACTGGCAACGCCGAAAAATTGATGGACCTGCCGCACGGCGGCCACTGGACGCGAAATCTGGCCTTCACCGCCGATGGCCAGCATCTGCTCGTCGCCGTCGGTTCCGAAGGCAACATAAACGGCGGCGAACCCCCCCGCGCGGCCATCACCATTTGCGATCCTGATGGAAAGAACGCGCGCCCGTACGCCACCGGACTGCGCAATCCAGTTGGCCTGGCAGTGGAACCGCAGAGCGGCAAAGTTTGGACTTCCGTCAACGAACGCGACGGCCTGGGCGACGACCTGCCGCCAGATTATTTTACCTCCGTGCAAGACGGTGGATTCTACGGCTGGCCCTACAGCTACATCGGTAACCACGTGGATCCGCGCGTCAATCCCCAAAAGCCGGAGCTGGTAAGCAAGGCCATCGTCCCCGATGTGCTGCTCGGCGCGCATCATGCTCCGCTGCAGTTCGCGTTTTATACCGGCACGCAATTCCCGCAAAAGTATCGCGGCGGAGCCTTCATCGCCGAACATGGTTCGTGGAATCGTTCCCACCTGGCAGGCTACCAAATCGCGTTTGTAGCGTTTCAAAACGGCAAGGCCGTGGCTGGACCAGAGGAATTTATGACCGGCTTGGTGCCGGATCCCGCGAAATCCGAAGTGTATGGCCGTCTGGTGGGCGTAACCGTCGCGTCAGATGGCTCGCTGCTGGTTTCCGACGACGCCGCGAACATCGTCTATCGCGTCTCTGTGGCGAAATAGCCAGGAATGACTTGGAGCATCGAGGGAAGTCTAACAAACAGTTCAAAAACCTAAGAGTATTCTTGAAAGTGAGCGGACGGACTATGGGCCGCGATTCCCGCCTTGGCCGCAGTCTAGCCCCGAAATTTCGCGTTAACAAGATATTCATATTCTTCCCCGGGGCTTTGCGCTAATCTTCCCGACTTATGACACTCGCCAACCTGGAGTTTGTGAAGCAACCAGAATCCTCCGAAGCCCGTCTGGTTCTACTACTTAACGGCAAATTGAGCCTGGAGACGGTGCACAGTTTTATCACCCAGCTCAGGCCCGACCCCACGCCCGCGATGGTCCTCGATATGAGCGGCGTTACCTTTCTGGATTCGGCGGGGGTGGGCGCGCTGGTTCAGCTGTTCGTGCACCGCAAGAGTTCCGGGAAGAAGTTTGCTCTCGCTGCTTTAACGCCCCAAGGCGTCGCAGTGATGCAGGTTTCCGGCCTGGTGAAGCTGTTGCCCATCTATCCGAGCGCGGCCGAGGCGCTCACCAGCGTCTGAGTATTTTCTGAGATGATTTCCCTGCTTGCCCGGCGAATCTTATTGCGGGGTCCAAACCGGGTGGCTGGTGAACAGTCCGTCCACGAAACCGATGTGGTAGGCCACAAATAACCCAAATCCAAGGCTGAGCAATCCCGAGCCGGTGACTAGGCTGCGGTTCAGCCACGCAAATCGATACCCAGCAAAGCTGAAGGGCAGCGCCAGCGCCGTGGTAATTAGCATCATCCCGGCGATCGTTCCTACGCCAAAGATCACCAGATACGCCACCGCCCATTTGGGTTCGCGAATGGTACTGAGCACCAGCAGCGCCACTGCGGCAGAGCCTGCCAACCCGTGCACCAGTCCCACGAACAGCGGCCGTAATGTGTGAAAAATTCCCAGCTTGGCGAAGGGGCCACGCAGCCACGCGGGCGGCGGCACAGCGTCGCCATGATGCGTATTCTCCGGAGCGTGCGTATGGCGGTGCACATGCAATGCCGTGCCATGCGCGTGCACGTGGCTATGCTCGCCGCTAACGGCGGAGTGCGAAGGAGAAAGCTTCTCCGTAAGCCACTTCATCGCGCCCGTCAGGTTCAGAATGCCCAACAGGATGAGCATCAGTCCCACGGAAAATTCCATGGTCAGTCCGAGGCGCGCGGGTATTACCAGCCCACATAGAATAATCGCCGCACCCACGATGGCAATCGTGATGGTGTGTCCCAGACCCCAAAGCGCCCCAATCAGCCCGGCCTTCCCCATGGAGCGCTCACGACTCACGATGGTCGAGACAGCGATGACGTGGTCCGGATCCGTGGCATGCCGCATCCCCAAAAAAAAGCCCAACGCGAGAATGGCGAGTCCGCTGGCCATAAGCTACCCGCAGCTTACCCCATTTGAAGGGAGCAACCATACCGAGACTTTGGTCACACAGTGAGGAGTACTGGAACTGTCAGACAAGCTGTGCCGTCCTACTCTTCTTTCAAGATTCGTAGCAACTCCGTCGCCGCATGCGGCAGCCGCGCCCCGCGCCGCGACACCATATACACATGCCGCGGCATGCTCATCTGCCGTATCTTCACTTCTTTCATCCACCCGTGCTCAATCTCCCAGCGCACGCACATGCGCGGCACGATGGCCACGCCCATGCCCATTTGCACAAATCTCTTGATGCTCTCGATGGTCGGCATTTCGATGGGCATTTTCAAATCCGTTCGGTGCCGCGCAAAAAGCTCGATCACCCGTCGCCGGAACGGGCTTTCCACGCTGTGCGCGATAAAACTTTCCTCACTCAACTCCGGAATATCGACTTCCTTCTTCTTCGCCAGCGCATGTTTCGGCGGCACCACCAGCGTCAGCTCGTCCTTCAAAATCTCTGTGGCTTGTAATTGCGGATCGCGTGGTACAAAAGAAATCGCTCCCAAATCCAGCCGGTAATTTAGCACTTCATGCGGAATATCCCGCGAGGACATGCGGTTCACGCGCACCTGCACTCCGGGATGCTTCTCCCGGAAAACCGCCAGCGCGGGCAGCAGTGCATGAATTGAGCTTTCATTCACGCCCAGCGAAAGCTCCCCGCGTTTCAAACCCTCCAGCTCATCCAGCCCTTTCCTTACCTCGTCGCGCAAATTGATGAGCCGTTCCGCATACTCGCGCAACAAAGTGCCCGCATCCGTAAGCCGCACCGGCCGAGCCCCCCGCACAAACAAGGGCTGGCCCAGATCATCCTCAAGTTTGCGGATGGTCAAGCTGATCGCCGGCTGAGTCCTGAAGAGCCGCTCCGCCGCACGCGAAAAGCTCCCTTCCTTCGCCACCATCAAAAAAACCTGCAATTCTCCCAAATCCATAAAAGCCGCCCACCTCTTCAATGCGAACTCTGTGTACTCTGCTTAAGAACCGCTTATCCCCGGCAAAGCTGCACGTTCAGCAGTATAAGGCAGAGTTATCAAAAGCAGAATAAAGATAAATTTGACTGGAACGCCCGCCTCTGCGTTACTAGAAGGGGGAGACTCCATGGACGTAGTCCGCATTTTCGATACCACGCTCCGCGACGGCGAGCAGTCGCCCGGGTTTTCCATGAATACCGCGGAGAAAATTCGCGTGGCGCATCAACTCGCCGCCCTCAACGTGGACGTCATCGAAGCGGGCTTTCCAATCTCTTCCCGTGGCGACCTCGAAGCCGTGCGTCAGGTGGCCAAAGAAATTCGCAGTGTGCCGATCGCCGCCCTCGCGCGCGCCCGCAGAGACGATGTCATGGCCGCCGTCGAAGCCCTTGAGCCCGCTGCTTCCTCCCGCCTGCACATTTTCCTGGCTACATCCGACCTACACCTCAAAGTTAAGCTCAACATGACCCGTGAGCAGGCCCTCGACTCCATCGCCGCCATGATCCGCCTGGGCCGCCAGCACGTAGGCGAAGTCGAATTCTCCGCCGAAGATGCGGGCCGCACGGACATCGATTTTCTCTGCAACGTGTGCAGGGTCGCGATCGAAGCCGGTGCCACCGTCCTGAATCTGCCGGACACCGTCGGCTACGCTGTTCCCGAAGAGTATGGCGAGATGTTCCGCAAGGTTCGCGCCTCACTAGGCGACGCGCATGGCATCACCTTAAGCGCCCATTGCCACGACGACTTGGGCTTGGCCGTAGCCAACTCCCTCGCCGCCATTCGTGCCGGCGTCCGCCAAATCGAGTGCACCATCAACGGCATCGGCGAACGCGCCGGCAATGCCTCTCTCGAAGAGGTCGTGGTGGCCCTCGCCGTGCGCAAAGAGAGCTTTGGCGTCACCACCAACATCAACCTCGAGCAGCTCTTCCCCGCCAGCCGCCTCCTCTCCGAAATTACCGGCGCTCAGGTTGCGCCCAACAAGGCCGTCGTCGGAGCCAACGCTTTCGCTCACGAAGCCGGTATTCACCAGGACGGCATCATCAAGAATCCCCTGACTTACGAAATCATGTCCCCGCAAATGGTAGGCGTTCCCAAGCGCTCCATGGTTCTGGGTAAGCACTCTGGCCGCAACGCCCTGCGCGAATCTTTGCGCGACCTGGGCTACGAACCCACGGATGTGGAACTCGGCGAAGTGTATAAGCGCGTCACCGCACTGGCCGACGAATCCAAGCAAGTGCGCCCCCGCGACGTAGTAGCTATAGCGCACGAAGTCCTGCGCCGCGGCTCCACGCTCGCCGCGGAAGCCACTTCCGCCGCCTAACCACAATGCGGCACTCGAGCGCGCTCTTCTCCGCGTTGCTCTGTGCACTCTGCGTCTCTGCGTTAATCTTTTGTTTTTGGGGCTTCCCATCGCCCTGCTACTATTAGCGAAAGGCCTCTTCCATGAAGAAGACCATCGTCCTCCTGCCCGGTGACGGCATCGGCCCGGAAGTAACACGCGCCGCCTCCTCCGTGCTGCGCGAATGCGCCAAAGAGTTCGATCATCAATTCGATTTCGCAGAGCTGCCCGTAGGCGGCGCTGCCATCGATGCCGCCGGCACGCCACTCCCCGCCTCCACGCTGGACGCCTGCCGCTCCGCCGACGCTGTATTCCTCGGCGCAGTAGGCGGACCCAAGTGGGACAGCCTGCCCGTAGGCAAACGCCCGGAAACCGGCCTGCTCGACCTGCGCAAGGGCATGGGTCTCTACGTCAACGTTCGCCCCGTGAAGGTTTGGGATCCCCTGCGCGGCATTTCCCCGCTGAAAAGCGAACGCCTCGGCGACCTGGATCTCGAAATCATCCGCGAGCTGGCTGGCGGCATGTATTTCGGCGAACGCGGCACCGTCACGGAAAACGGCGTCGAGCGCTCTTGGGATACCGAGTCCTACTCCACTCCCGAGATCCAACGAGTAGCGGCCTTCGCCTATGCCCGCGCCGAGGATCGTTCCCGCCGCCTGTGCTCCGTCGATAAAGCCAACGTGCTCACCAGTTCACAGCTCTGGCGTCGCACGGTAGTCGCCATGAACGCAACATATCCCACCGTAAAGGTCGAGCACATGTACGTCGATAACGCCGCCATGCAGCTGACGCTGCGCCCCGCGCAATTCGACGTGATGCTCAGCTCCAACATGTTCGGCGACATTCTGAGCGATGCCGCAGCCGCGCTGGTCGGCTCCATCGGCCTCATCCCCAGCGCCAGCTTCGGCAGCACCGCACCGCTCTTTGAACCCATCCATGGCTCCGCCCCGTCCCTCGTGGGTACGGACTCCGCCAATCCTGTGGCCAGCATCCTCAGCGCCACCATGATGTTGCGCGACGCCTTCGGCCTAACCTTGGAAGCCGAGTGGGTCGAGCAATCCCTGACCCGCGTCCTCGGCGGCGGCTACCGCACCCCCGACATCATCGAACCCGGCGCAAAGGCCATTGGCGGCACGGCCTTCATGGAAATCCTCCGCGAAGAGATGCAGCGTACCCTCGAACACGCCGAACGCTACGGCTGGGGCGTATAAGAAGGGGGCCACGGCCCGCCGGATCCGCGAGGCCGTCGGTTTCGGGCCTATCATGGACCTGAATCTAGCGGAATGAACGCTTAGCGCCCGCACACGTCACAAACTGCTGTGCCAGAGCCAGGAGCCCGAATGAACGCAACGTGTCGGGCTTCGCTCTGTATTGCGAGAACCTAGGAGGGATGATATTTTGATGCTTCTCTTGCAGCGCCGCCCGCGTGAGTCCGGGGGAATCCGGATCGTTTCGGGCGCAGGTGTTTTGTCCTTCAGGCCATTTCCACGTATGCGGATGGCAGATACGTGTGTAGCGTTGCTCGTCATGCAGAGTGTTGGCGCACGATAGCGATCGCCCGGCAGGTATGCTCGAAACTCATTCCAATTCGCAGAATTCCGTGGTGCGCGCGCTAGGCGAAGATGTGACCTACTGGCGCGTGGAAGGCTCCCTGCTCGAACTCGGCGCGCTGCGTCCCGTCGGATTCTTCACCTGGAATGGGCAGAGCTTCTCCGAACGCTGGGTGCGCCGCGCGGGCATGGCCGGCATGGCGCTGGTGCGCCCCTTTGCTTACGCCGCCAACCGCACCTTTGCCACGCGCTTCCTGCACACTCTACTACGCAGCGTCTCGCGCGACCGCCTGGATCTCCTCGGTGAAGAGTATTTTCACTACGTCCTGAAGCCGCAACTGCGGCGCGAAGCCGCGGAGCAATTAGTCGCTGCAGTACGCAGGGGCGAAAACGTGGTGCTCGTCGGTCAGTTGCTCGAAAGCGTGCTGCGCCCCCTGGCCGCGCATTTCGGCGTAAAGCATTTCATCGCCAATCGCCTGGAATTCCGCGATGGTCAGGCCACTGGCCGCCTCATGGATCCCATCGTGCGCCCGCGCGGCCCGCTGGCATGGCTCTCCGGCGGCGCCACGAATGGGCGCATCGCGCGCGAGCAGTTGCTCCGCGGCCTGGGCTGGCTGAACGAGCCGGAAAAATTGCAAAACGCCTTGTGCACCACCGCGCGGCCCAAGATGCCCGCAGGCAAAGCGGTAGCCATGTTTGGCAGTGAGCCGCGCGTGCAACATTTATCCGTGCGCGAAACGCTTGCGAACCGCCACATCCTGCTGGTCGGCGTCACCGGATTTATCGGCAAGGTTTGGCTCGTTGATTTGCTCGAAAATATTCCCAACATCGGCAAGGTCACGCTGCTGATTCGCCGCAACCGTACCACCTCCGCGCAACGACGCTTCGAGAAGATCGTCGAAGAGTCGCCCACCTTCGACACCCTGCAGCAGCGGCATGGGCGCAATCTCGGCGCGTTCCTGCGGGAAAAAGTGGAAGTTGTCGAAGGCGACGTCAGTCAGCCGGGTCTCGGCCTGGGGCCTGCGGTGCAAGAGCGCCTCGCACGTTCGTTGGACCTGATCGTCAACAGCGCAGGGCTCACGGATTTTAATCCGGACTTGCGCGACGCCCTTTCCTCCAACGTGGACTCCGCACTGTATCTGCTGGATTTTCTGCGCCGCTGCCCGCGCGCCGGCTTGATGCACTTGTCCACGTGCTACGTAGTGGGCATGCGCGACGGCCGCGTCACCGAAGAACTGCAGGACAATTACAATCCCGCCGGCGATATCGAATTCGATGCTGAGCGTGAAATCGCTTCGCTGCGCGAGACCATCGAACGCATCGAAGCCCGCTCGGAAAGCCCGGAGCTGAGCAAAGCACTGCGCCGCCAGGCCCTGGGACGCGGGGTCGATGCCGCCGACGCTCCCGCCGAGGAATTACAGGGCGTGCTGAAGCGCAATCGGGCACGCTGGGCGCGCAATCGCCTGGTGCGGGTGGGCTTGCGCCGCGCCCAGCATCTTGGCTGGCCAAATATTTACACTTTTACGAAAAGTTTGGGCGAATCGATTCTGTCTCGCCATGGCCGTGATCTGCCCATCGCCATCGTGCGGCCCTCCATCGTCGAGAGTTCCGAGCGTTCGCCGTTCACCGGCTGGAACGAAGGCATCAACACATCCGGGCCGCTATCTTATTTGCTCGGAACGAATTTCCGCCAGTTGCCGACCAACGAACGCAAATGCCTGGACGTGATCCCTGTGGACATGGTCTGCCGCGGCATGTCGCTGATCGCCACAGCCGTCATCGCGCGTTGCAACGCACGCATGTACCAGCTGGCAACGTCTGCAATCAACCCTGTGAACATGGGGCGCAGCATTGAGCTGACTGGTCTCGCGCACCGCAAACACTACCGCCAGCAGTCCAGCGTGGATAATTGGCTGAAAGTAAAATTTGAAACCATCCCCGTATCCAAGCAGCGTTACGAGCGGCTCTCCATCCCCATGCAGAAGGCGGTGGTGAGCGGCATCAATCGCGCGGCGATTTCTTTGCACATGAAAAAAGCGCCGCTGGCGAAGACGGAACGCGAACTTTCCCGCGCGGAGAAATTGATCGAGCTTTACGAGCCCTTCATCCTGCACAACGAGCATGTGTTTGAATCGGAGAACGCGCGACTGCTCTCCGCCGCGCTGCCCGACGACGAGCGCGCAGCCTTTGAATTCGCACCGGAGGCCATTGACTGGTGGGATTACTGGATTAATATCCACATACCGGCGTTGCGCCGCTGGTGCTACCCGCTGATGGAAGGCCGCCCGCTCGAGGCTCGCACCCCGCGCGCGCTCGATTGGTCCGCGGAACCGCCGAGTGCGGCATAGTTTCGCGTAGCATGCGGCTCACGATCAGTTTTCTATGGCCATCTTTCTAACCGGCTCGACCGGCTATCTCGGCAGTTACCTCGTGGCAGGTCTTTTCACCGGCCATCGCGATCCGCTGAATCTGCTAGTGCGAGCCAAATCGCAACAGAAAGCGCGCGAGCGTTTGTGGACCTCGCTGCAATTGCATTTCGACTTTCCGGACTTTGACGAATTTCTAAATACACGCGCGCGGATCTTTCTTGGCGATTTAACCGTCGAGCGTTTTGGCTTGCCCGACGATGAATATCGCGCGCTGGTGGACACTACCGATTCGGTGCTGCACTGCGCCGCTTCGTTGAATCGCAAATCGGAAAAGCAGTGCCTCAACGTGAACCTACGCGGCACTCTCGAAGTTTTGCAGCTCGCGCGGCGTGCACAGAATCATCATGGCTTGCGGCGCTATTCGCACGTCTCAACGGTGGCCGTTGCAGGCCAACGCCAGGATGAAGTAGTCACCGAAGACGCTGCCATCGATTGGGCGCGCTCGGATTACGATCCTTACGCGCGAACCAAAAAATTCTGCGAACACATGGCCGCGCAATTGCTTCCCGATGTGCCGCGCACCATTTTTCGCCCGGCCATCGTCCTGGGCGACAGCCGCCGGGCGGAGACCACGCAATTCGACATGGTGCAGGCTTTCGATATTTTGTCGCGCTTTCCCGTGCTTCCGCTGCGGCCACACGATAAAATTGATATCGTGCCAGCAAACTATGTGGGGAGCGCGATTGTGGCCCTCCATCAGAAAGCCGCCCCGGCGCACGGTATTTACCATCTTTCGTCCGGCACCGGATCGCCGACTTACCGCGAACTGACCGACGCGCTGTCCGCTGCGGGAGCGTCGCGCCGCCCAATCTATTTTCCGGCGTTGGGCGGGGGTTTTTCGGGTACCGTAGACTGGCTGGCGCAGAGGCGGACCGGAGTGGGTTACACGGCGTCGCTTTTAAAGGTCTTTTGGCCGTATTTGACCTGGAACACGGTGTTCGATAATTCGCGCGTGGTGGCGGAGATGAACGAAGGGCCCGCGAAATTCACAACGTATGGACATGCACTCTTGAAATTCAGCCGCGAAAATCATTTTAAATATCCGGCCAAGCCCTGGCCCGCGAACACCGGCGAACAGCGCCTGGCGGCGGGAAGCGTGCGCGCATGACCGATTTTCTGCTGGTGGCGTGGGTCAGCGCGTTGATTGAGATTACGCGCATCGGCTGGACGTTCGGGCTGGGCAAGCGCTGGACGCCCGGCGAAAAACTGCGCCTGCTCTTTGCCGGCTACAACGGCACGCGAAACACCGGTAGCGACGTACGCGTGCAGGAAATGATCCGCCAGGTGCGCCACGTGCTGGGCGCGGACAAAGTCGATTTCAGCGTAATGTCGCAGAATTTCGAGTTCACGCGGGGATATTTCGAAGGTACGAGGCAGGTTCATCTTCCCGACGTGTTCCCGCCGTTCCTCTTTCGCGAAGTGCGCGCCAATCACGGCGTCATCGCTTGCGAAGGCTCGATGTTCAAGAGCAAATTCGCCAACGCACTGACCACTATGATGATCGGCTCGTTGGGCCTGGCCTCCGCGGAAAATAAATTATCGCTGGGCTACGGCGGTGAAGCCGGGCATATGGACCGCCTAATCCAGGATATGTGCGCGCGCTACGTGCGCGATTCACTGGTGATTACACGCAACGTCGAGTCGCAACAATTGTTGAGCAAGCTGGGAATTCCCACGGAACTAGGCACCGATACGGCTTGGACCTTCGAGCCGCGTGATGCGCAATTCGCGCACAACACTTTGCGGCAAGCGGGCTGGGATGGAAAAACGCCCATCCTGGTGCTTTGCCCCATTCATCCATTCGTATGGCCGGTGAAAGCTTCCATCGCGAAATATCTGGCGCGCGTGACCACCGGCGCATATAAAGACAGTCAGTACCGTACGGTCTATTTTCACGAATCCGGCGCGGACGTGGACTGCAAATATCGCCATTACATTTCCGCGTATGCAAATGCGACCAAAGCCTTTTGCCAGCGCCATCACGTCTTTCCCATTCTGGTGGCCATGGAGCGCCTCGACGCCGTGGCCTGCAGCGACATCGCCGCGACTTTGACCGGCACTCCGATTTTTACTTCCGACGGCTACAACA
>Ga0209040_10001659_pt1 | contig 17694 bp, 13 predicted proteins | sample BogFormECP12_OM3_FD_188240 | JGI IMG/M metagenome (GOLD analysis project Ga0209040, IMG submission 188240) | Bog forest soil microbial communities from Calvert Island, British Columbia, Canada - ECP12_OM3 (SPAdes) (version 2) | ecosystem: Environmental > Aquatic > Freshwater > Wetlands > Bog ...
CCCTGATAATAGCCGAGCAGCCCCAGCGCCGGCAGAAGCACGGCGAAAGCGAGGAGCAGGTTCTTGAAGTGCGGATAGGCCCGTTTAAGCGCCAACCAGAAATGGACGCCGATGCAGCCGTGAATCCAGACGATGAGCAGGAGCACGGCCTGCAACGCTCCGGCGCCCGGCGAGGCGATCCAAAATTTGAACAGTTCTTGAGCATAGCCTTTCTCCAGACCGAACAGGCTCAGCGCGACGCGCGTGCCGAAGAAATGGTCGGCCAGGAGGAACGGAATCGTGAGCCCGAGGGCGAGTTGCGCCGCCTCGAGCCGCGTCCAACGGAACTGCCGCCGCTCGTAGAGAGCCCAGAACCCCAGCCCCATATGAGTGAAAAGCGCGGCGTAGAGCAGGATCGCCCCGGGGGCCGACTGCCAGACGAACTTCTGGACGACAAGGCCTTTCTCCATCGCGTCGACGGAAATGTTTCCAAGGGCGTGGTTAAAGAAATGCGTCGTCGCATAGGCGAACAGCACGAGACCCGCGGCGAGCCGAATCCGGCGCAGCGATAGAAACGCCGGTCGCCGCGCCTTGGGCGTGGCTGAGAATGGGGGCGCTATCGGCATGACCTGCCCGCCAATCGGCCCGATAGAAGCTTCCGTCAACCCGACTGACCATTTTCTATAGGCGCGCGGCTGGCTCAGGAAAGTGCGCCAAGTTAGGCCCAAACCGAAGTGATTTGGAGGCGGCGGTCGCGAAACACCCGTTCAGCGGCCATTCAGCCTGTGGCGCTTAGTTCATCCTGCGCTGAGGGGCAGGTCTCTCAGGGGGCGATTGCACATCGTTCTGGAGGACTTGACGCGCGGCCGCGCGTCGAAATTGCGCGCGGTCAACCCGACTAAAGATAACCACGTTAGGCTGAAAATTATGTTGATCTCGCCGATCCGTCAGGGGTCGCCAGCTCTGGAAGCCGGGCGAAATCTTCGACCGGCCGAGACGGCGCTCCCCGCCTCTGTCCTGGTCGACGCAACCCCGTTGCGCTGGCGTCAAGGGGAGCGGCTGGACGACGTTCTGGACGAGGCATGCCGCCGCAACTCCGACCGGACCGCGATCTCGCTCGAAACCGAGGACGTCAGTTATGTCGAGCTCGACGCGCACGCCAACCGGATGGCCCGGTTTTTCTTGGCGAACGGCGTCAGGCCGGGTGACAGGGTCGGCGTGCTGCTCGACCGCGGGCTTGATGTCTATGTGGCGCTGTTCGCGCTCTTGAAAGCGGGCGCGGCTTATGTTCCGCTCGACGCCAATCATCCGTCGGAGCGCCTCCGCTTCATCCTCGCCGACGCCGGCGCCTCGCTCGTTGTGACGCATCAGCGTCTGGCGGATCGACTCGCTGGCATGGAAGCTTCCCCGCTGGTTTTGGATGGCGACCGGGCGGAGATCGACGCAGAGGACAAGAGCCCGCTCCGCGAAGGGGAGCGACCTGGCGCTGATTCCCTCTGTTACGTGCTCTACACGTCCGGCACGACGGGGCAGCCAAAAGGCGTCGCGGTTGCGCATCCCAGCATCTCCAATTTCGTGCGCGTCTCGGCCGAAAGCTACGGCTTCGGCCCCGGCGACCGCGTCTATCAGGGCATGTCTATCGCCTTCGACTTCTCGATTGAGGAGATCTGGACCCCGCTCGTTGCCGGCGCGACGCTCGTGCCCAACGCCGCGCCGACCAGCCTGTTCGGAGACGAGCTCGCCGAGTTCCTTGAGGATCGCTCTGTCACTTGCCTTTGCTGCGTCCCGACGCTGCTCGCCTCGATCGAGCGCGATCTGCCGAAGCTGCGCGTCCTCTTGATCGGAGGGGAGCCGTGCCCGCCGGCGCTCGTCAACCGCTGGTCGCGCCCCGGGCGCATTCTCCTAAACAGCTACGGGCCGACGGAGACCACCGTCACGGCCTCGCTCGGCGTGCTTCAGCCCGGGAAGCCGGTGACGATCGGCCGCCCGCTGCCGACCTATTCCATCGTCATCCTCGATCCCCACCGGGACGTCGCGCTCGCGCTCGGCGAGGCCGGCGAGATCGGCATCGCGGGCGTCGGCGTCGCGGAAGGCTATCTCAACCGACCGGAGCTGACGAGGGCGAAGTTCATCGACGATTTCCTTGGGCTGCCCAACAACCCGTCGGGCCGGATCTATCGTACCGGCGACCTCGGCCGCGTCGATAAGGACGGAGAGATCGAGTACCTCGGCCGCATCGACACGCAGATCAAGCTGCGCGGCTACCGCATCGAACTGACCGAGATCGAATCGGTCCTGCTCGAGATCCCGCAGATCGCCCAGGCCGTCGTGATGACATTCGAGCCCGAGCCGGGCGCGCCGGAGCTGGTCGCGTACTATTCCGTCAAGCACGGCGCGCCCGCTCCGGACCGCTGCGCGATGATTGCGCTCATGCGCGCGCGCCTGCCGCGCTACATGACGCCGGCCTATCTCGAACATCTGCCGTTCATCCCGACGCTCGTCAGCAACAAGGCGGATCGGACGCAGCTGCCCGCGCCCAAGTCCCCCCGCCTGCGTTTTGTCGAGAGCGCCGCGCCGCCCGAGACGGAGACCGAGCGCGTCCTCGCCCACGCCTTGTCCGAAATCCTCGGCCTTGGGGATGTGTCGGTCGAGGCGGACCTCTTCGCCGACTATGGCGCGCATTCGCTGCTGATGGCGCGCTTCTGCGCCAGGGTGCGCGCGCTGGACCCCGCGTTGCGCATCGCAATGCGCGACGTCTACGCCAACACGACGCTGCGCCGGCTCGCGGCCGCGCTCGACGCTCAGCGTCCGACCACGGGGGAGGCCCTTGAGCGGCCGCCCGCACACAGGCCTTCGAACTTCGCCTACTACGCCTGCGGGGCGGCGCAGACGGCGGTCTATGCGCTCTTAGGCGCGGTCGCCGTCGCGGCCGGAATAATCGGCCTCGACTGGACCTTTGAGGCGGTAAATTCGCCGCTTGTCCTCTATGGCAGAGCGCTTACGGTTGCGGCGATCTGGTTCTTCGGCCACTCGGCGCTTGCGATTGCGGCGAAGTGGCTCCTTCTCGGCCGCGTTCGCCCGCAGGCGATCCCATTGTGGAGCTTCGGCTATTTCCGCTTCTGGGCGGCCAAGCTCGTCGTGCGCTCGACGCCGATCTTCGCCTTCGCAGGCACGCCGCTCTACAATCTCTATCTGCGCCTGCTCGGCGCGAGGATCGGACGCAACGCTCTGATCCTCTCCCAAGTCGCGCCGATCGCGGCAGACCTCTTCGAGGTGGGCGACGATGCGGTGGTCATGCGCAGCGTGCTCCTGCCGGGCTACTCGGCCTTCGGCAACCGCATCCATCTCGGCCCGATCAAGATTGGCCGCAGCGCCTATGTCGGCGAGCAGAGCGTTCTCGACATCGGAACGGAGATCGGCGACTTCGGCGAGCTTGGCCATGCGTCCTCGCTCCAAACCGGCCAGCGCGTCCCCGACGGGCAGAGCTGGCACGGCTCGCCGGCCGAGCCCGCGACGACCCGGTTCCGCCTCAAGGACGAGGCGCGCGTCTCGCCGCTCAAGGGCTGGATCTTCGGAGTCGCGCGGCTTGCTTTCGTGCTCGCGATCGCCGGCGCCCTAACCGAGGCAGCCATTGTCTACGCCGTAAATGTCCTGACCGGCGGGGACGACGCTCTGGCGCTGAGCCCCTGGGAGGCCACGGCCACGCTCTGGCCGACCGCCGCGGTCTCCGCCCTTGTCGCTTGCGCCGCCGTGCTTTTCGGCGGGCTCGCCGCGGTCTACGCCGCGCCGCGCTTGGCCAACCTCTTCCTCACGGAAGGCCGCGTCTATCCGCTCTACGGCTTCCACCACGGGATGCAGCAGATCGTGCAGGCCGTCGGCAACTCCCGGTTCTTCAACCTCATGTTCGGCGACAGCATTTTCATCGAGCGCTACTTGCGCTTCGTCGGCTGGACGCTCGGCCTCGGCCACAGCACCGGCTCCAACTTCGGCAGCGAACAGGGCCAGGACAATCCCTTGCTCTGCTCGGTCGGCGCCGACACCGTCGCCTCGGACACGCTGTGGCTCGGCAACCTCACGATGTCGGCGCATGGCTTCCGCCTCGGTGTCTGCCGGATCGGCGAGCGCAATTTCCTCGGCACCTCGGTCTTCGTCCCGCCCGGCGTGCGCACCGGCGAGAACGTGCTGCTCGCGACCAAGGTCATGGCGCCGATCGACGGGCCGGTCCGGGAAAACGTGGGCTTGCTCGGCTCGCCCGCCTTCGAGATCCCGCGCGCCGCCTCGCGCGACCTCGAAATGTTGGCCGCGATCGGCTCCGAGGAGCGGGCGCGACGCTTGAGACGCAAGACCTTGCTCAACGTCGCCTCGATCGCGTGCCTGCTCGCGTCCCGCTGGCTTGTCGCTTTTGTCGGCGTCTACGCCTTTGTCTGGACCGCGGCGGTGTACGGTTCGAATAACGTCTTGGCGATGGTTGTCGCCGCGGGCGTGGCTATCATTCTCTCGCTCGCGGTCTTCGTCCTCATCGAGCGGCTGTCGATCGGGTTCGGCCGGCTCACGCCCGAGATCGCGACGGTCTACGATCCAGCCTTCTGGCGGGTCGAGCGGCACTGGAAGCTCTCGGACACGCCGCTCGCGACCGCCTTCGCCGGCACGCCGATGCGCAACGCGATCTCCCGCCTGCTCGGCGTGAAGGTCGGCCGGCGCGTGTTCGACGACGGCTGCATCCTCTCTGAACGCACGCTGGTCGAGATCGGGGACGAGGCCAATCTCAACGAGCACGCCATCGTTCAGGCCCACTCGCTGGAGGAGGGCGTGTTCAAGTCGGACGTTGTGAGCATCGGCGCCGGCGCAGCCATCGGCGTCGCGGCGCTTGTGCATTACGGCGTGACGATGGGCGAGGGCACTCATCTCGACGCCGACGCTTTCCTGATGAAGGGCGAGATCACCCCGATCGGCTCTCGCTGGCGCGGCAATCCGGCGAAGCTCGTCAGCCTGGCCTGAGCCCGAGACGGCTGGGCGATGGGCGAAGAGCCTCGAGGAGACCTCGATCTCGCGCCGCTCTCCGCCTCGCTCCACCAATATGGCGTCCTCATCGGGGCGCGCCGCATCCGGCCGGGCGACGAAGCGGCGGCGTCTCATTCGATGAGGGCAGGCGCCGCGAGTCTCGAGCGCCGACGGGCGAGCGGCGCGGCGCGCATCGTTGCGCGAAGGTTGCTTGCGGAGCTCGGGTGGGACGCGGATGCGCCGCTCATGCGCGACCCCTCGGGCGCACCGGTTTGGCCGCCGGGAATCGTCGGCTCGCTCGCGCACGACGAGGAATTCGCGGTGGCGGCCGCCGCGCGCGCGGGCAGGGTGGTCGGGCTTGGCGTCGACGTCGAGCCGGCAGAGTTGCTGCCGGCCGATCTCGTCAACCTCGTGCTCCTTCCCGTTGAGCGGAAGGAAACGCGGGACGACGGCGTCAGGCAGCGGCTCATCTTCGCGTGCAAGGAGGCGGTCTACAAGGCGGTCAACCCGCTCGACGGCTCGGTCCTCGAATATGCGGACATCGAGACGCGCCTTCAGGAGGGAGGCGCGCGGTTGCGCGACGGGCGGCGGCTTCATCTCGCGGCGCTCGCGGCCGGGCGGCTCGTCGCGGCGGCGCTCGCCTTCGAGGGCTTCGCAGCGCGTTGCCCACCCGACGCCGCCGCCCGGGCCGACCCATCCTGAGGACGCGCCAGTCGCGAGCGCTAGCTAGCGCGCGAGGACCTTGATAGCCTCTCCGGCCTTGGTTTGGAGCGCGGCGCTCCGCATGGTATTCGTTTTGTCAAAGGTCGCGACCCTCGGGGCGACGGCGGACAGGCCGCGGACGCACCGGGGCCGCCGTAGCGCCCAATTCGGTTGTCGCAATCATGGAAACGCCAAACCCGGAACGCCGCCTCGCCGCGATCGTCGCGGCGGACGTGGTCGGCTACTCGCGCCTGATGGAGGTGGATGAGGCCGGCACGCTCGCGCGGCTCAAAACCATCCGGATTGAGCTGATCGAGCCCGCCATTACAAAATGCAAGGGGCGCGTCATCAAGACGACCGGCGACGGATTGCTGGTCGAGTTCCAGAGCGTCACTGAAGCGTTGCGTTGCGCGGTCGATTTTCAGGAGCGCATGGCGCGGCGCAACCGCGACATGCCGTCCTCGCGCGCCCTCCTCTACCGCATGGGGATCAACCTCGGCGACGTCATCGTCGAGGACGGCGATATTTTCGGCGATGGCGTCAATGTCGCGGCGCGGCTCGAATCGATCGCCGAGCCCGGCGGCGTCTGCATTTCCGGCGCTGTGCGCGACCAGGTCGGCGACCGGCTCGAGGTCGATTACGTCGATCTCGGCGAGCAGCAGGTCAAGAACATCAATCGGCCGATCCGCGCCTACAGCGTGGTGGTGAAAGGGCAGGCGGCCGCGCCCAGCCCGGCGCCCGCCGCGCCGAAGGCGAACGCCAAGATGCCGGGCATCGCGGTCCTGCCCTTCGTCAACATGAGCGGCGACGCCGAGCAGGAGTTTTTCGCCGACGGCCTCACCGAGGACATCATCACCGAACTCTCGCGCTTCCGGGAGCTGCTCGTCATCTCGCGCAACGCCGTCTTCGTCCACAAGGGCAAGCCCGTCAAGGCGCAGGAGATCGCACGCGAGTTCGGCGTCGACTACATCGTCGAGGGCAGCGTGCGCAAAGCCGGCGGCCGTGTGCGGGTCACGGTTCAGCTCATCGACGGCGAGACCGAGACGCACGTCTGGGCCGAAAAGTACGACCGCAAGCTCGAGGACATTTTCGAGATTCAGGACGAAGTGACCTCCTCTATCGCCGCAACTCTTTTCGGCCGGGTGGAGGCGGCGCGGCACGGCCGCGTCCAGCGCAAGACGCCGGAAAACATGGCCGCCTACGAGTACGTCCTCGCCGGCAAGATTCTGCACCACGCGTCAAAGAGAGACTGCAACGCCGAGGCTTTGCGCTACCTCAACCGCGCCATCGCGCTCGACCCGAACTATGCGCATGCGCATGCGTGGAAGGCTTGCGTCACCGGCCAGTCCTATCTACACGGCTGGTGCGAGGACAAGAGAGCGGCAGAGCAAGCGATTCTTGGGGAATTGCAGACCGCACTAGCGCTCGACGACAACGACGCCGACGTGCACCGAATCCTGGCGGCGCTGAGGCTCACCTTCAACGAGCACGACAAGGCGACCTACCATCAGGAAAGGGCGCTCAGCCTCAACCCGAACAGCGATCTCATCGTCGTGCAGCAGGGCGAGATCTTGACCTGGCTCGGGCGCCCCGAGGAGGGGATCGACTGGATCCGCCGGGCGATGCGCCTCAACCCTTACCACCCCGAGCGATTCTGGAGTCATCTCGGCCGCGCGCAATACGGCGCTAAACTCTATGGCGACGCCATCGCCTCGTACAGCAAGCTGACGGCGCCCGATTACACCCACCACGCCTTCCTGGCCGCCGCGACGGCGCAAGTCGGCGACAAAGTCGCGGCGGGCGCGCATGCGCGAGAGGTGCTGATGCTCGAGCCCGCGTTCGCCGCGAAGACGTTCCTCGACACGATGCATTACCGCCAGCCGGCCGACGCCGACCATTTGCGCGGGGGCCTATTGAAGGCGGGGCTGCCGGAATAACCGTCGGGCGCTGTCTGCGGCCTCCTGATCCTTCAGGCGATCCTGAGATCGTCAATCTACCCTCGGCCGAGGGACCCATCTACGCGCGTCGGGTCTACTCGGCCGGCTCTCGGGCGGCGCGGCGCAGGGTCCAGATCTCGCCGCTCATGTCGACGAGATGGAATTCGCGGCGGACGAGTTCGCTGAACGTGGTTGCGTCGTCGGCGCGGACAGTGGCCCAGGAACAGGGCTCGGCGTCCTTGATCTTGTCGAAGTTCTGCAAGTCGAAGTGTTGCATCCGGATTCCCATCGTCTGCCGCCCCAGGACGATTCGTCATCCATATGACACGAACGCATCCGACCCGTTACGGTTCCCAGCAAGGAGGGTGCATAACACAGTTTGCTGCACTGCACCATGCAATGCTGCTATGCAGCAAGCGCGGTGCGACGCCAGGAAGCAAAAGAAGCCGCGGACTCATACCGGCTCGGCCTTATCTTCGAGCTAACAAGCGACGGGAAAACTTCGGCGCCGGTTTGGATTTGCTTCGCGCGCGCTCTTTAAGCGCCGTTTTGGCCGCTTCGGTTGGGTCTGCTGGTCCACGCCGTCTCGCTCTTTTGCGAAACACGGAATGATAGCATGAATATATTATGAAAATAAGAAAATGCCGGCTTCAGAAAATGTCTTAAGCAGGCGCTGGCGGAACCGGGACGCTTGGTTAAGCAAACTGGGACGCTTGAAGCATGGAATTTCGCTCGCCGAGCACAAACGCTTCCGACAGGAGCAAATTCGCCGCGATTTGGACCCAGGCGAAGTCTTGCTCCGGAACGGGATATGGGGAACGTGGGCGGTGGCTCTGCCTGTTGAAACGGCCGGACTTGCGGCCCGAAGTGGAAGTACCCCCTGCTGACACAAGCGGGAGTTCCTACCTCAGTCTCAACTTTACGCAGCGCAGTCGCACCTATTCGACCTGCCGCTGTGCGGGTGGACCATGATCGGCCGGCGTTCCCGAGACAATGACCAGATAGCGACGCGGCGTCTCTTCCTCGCCCTGAACAATTTGGCGGATCGGGCCGACCGCGTTGACGATGGCCGAGCCGGCGGGATTGGTCGTGAAACTCGACAGCGGCGTTATGGCGCCCGACCCGTCCGCATTGTTCGACAGCGCCAGCACATAGCGTCGCCCCGGCTCAAGCCCGGTCACCGCGGCTTGGAGAACCTGGACCAGCCCCTGATCGAATAGCGTCACGCTGGTCGGCGTCTCCGGGTCCGCCGATGCGGCGCCGCCAACGCGGGCGAGCTTGAGCCGGGTCGCTTCGCTGGCGACGCCAAGCGGTTGCAGGCTCTTCGTTCCGTCGCCGTCCGGCACCGCGTCCGGCACATAGACGACCGCCTGGGGGGCCTGGCCGATCGGCGCGGTCGCGATCACGGCATTGGTCAGCGTATCGATGGCGACGAGCATGTCGTCGTTCTCCAGGCCGACGTAGACGCGCGAACCGTCGCCCGATGGCCATATTCCATGGGGCAGCTTGCCGACCTTGATGGTCGCGACCTTGCTGAAGTCGTCGGTGCGGTACGCCTGAACCTCGTTCAAGCCGCCGACGGTGACATAAGCGAATTGGCCGTTCGCATTCCGAACGATGTTAACGTGGTTGGTGATCGGACCGGTGTCCAGGGTCTTGATGAGAGAGAAGGGCGGCCTTGCGTCAAAGACCTGAACTTTCCCGATGTCCTTGAGAGTGAACCAGACCTGCGCGCCATCCGGAGTCGCGGCGATATTGGGGCAGAACGGGCTCGCCTGTTGCACTTTGCCGACCACCGTGTGCTTGGCGACGGAGATGACGTCGGTCTCGGGGTCGAAAGACGAGCACACGTAGCCGAACTTGCCGTCGGGCGAGAAGATCTGCATGCCGGGGCCATTGGGGACGGTAATCCGCGCCTTCTCCTCGAAGGTCGCTGCGTCCAGGACGTCCACATAGTTTTCGCCTCGGACTGTGACCCAAACCTCCTTGCCGTCCGGCGTGAAGAAGGCCTCGTGCGGCGACCGACCGACATAGGTCACGTGCTTGGTCGCATTGGTCGCGGTATCGATGAAAGTCACTGAGTTCGAACCAATGGAAACCACGGCGAGCGTACGGTGGTCTGGTGAGAAGCCCAGCCCGTGCACCAGAAGCTGTCCCCTGTAGAGGGGGCTAAGATTTGCCGGCGTCGGGTCTCCCAGGCGAAGGACGCCAAGGAGCAGGTTGTTCGCAGGGTCGGTTACCGACACCGTGTTGGAGAACTGCTCCGCGGCGTAGACGCGGTCATGATGGCTGATCGGGATGTCGGGCGCCGAGGCGGCCCCGGGCGCTTGGCCCGCCCTTGCCGATAGGCTGTCTGTCAGCGCCGCCGAGCCGACAAGAATGGCGGCTATGATCGCGTGGCGCTTCATTTGGGTCTCCCCGAGCATAGGTTCGCCGAGAGGAAAGAGGCCCATGCGCGAGAGGACGATCCGGAGTCTGCGAGTTCGCCGCGAGCGGATGCCGGCGCCGGCGAACCCCCGACGAGCGCCAGCCGCATGGCCGCGATCTCCTGGTCTTGATCGACGATGATCTCCTGCGCGATGCGGCGCAGTTGCTCGCTCTGCCCGTGGCGCAGCTCGGCTTTCGCCATGTCGATCGCGCCCTGGTGGTGAGGGATCATCATGGCTGCAAAGTCGCGGTCAACATCGCCCGACGGGCGAATATCCATTCCGGCCATCATGGCGCTCATGGCCGCCCGATTTTCCGCCATGAACAGATTTTCGGCGGGCTTGGCCGTCAAAGCAGCAATGGCGGCAAGTATGACCCCTGCTGCCGCCAATCCAAAGCTCCAACGCCAGCGAGCGGAGGGAAACATACCAATCCTCCCGCTAAAACCTATCTATCTTCCCGCTAAGAAGAGGAAAAGGCGGCCAGCAGGCGACTCAGTCATTAAACACCAGTCGCGGTGGGCGATTTACTCCGATGGCATTGACGCGCTGTGTCTGGCGCCCTCGGGGCTACTCCATCATGCCCCACCAACCGGAGGGTTCCCAGCCAAAACCAACATCCCCCCCGCCATAATACCCTTCCACGGACTGGGGCTCACGCCCGGACATCATCATGCCGCGACCAAGCACTTCGAAGTTGCGCTTCTGTTTGTCGTCGAGGCTGGCGTACAATGGCTTGGCCGCTTCCGCGATCGTCTTGAGGTTGGCGGCGCCTTGAGCCATGCGGCCGGCCATGAACTCCATACGCTCGACGGGGGACATGCGCTCGCCGCCCTCGCGCATCTTCATCATCTTCTGCATGGCCTCCATGCGCGACTTAAAGAGTTCGTTTACGGCGGCTTCAAACGGGTTCCAAAGCTTCTCCTGGTCGGCCGTCAGTCCAAGTCCGGCTTTCATGCCGGCGAGCCTGGCGTGGTGCATCGTCTCGCGGTCGGCCATCCAATGCTGCATGCGCTCCTCGCGCGAGGGTTGCTGGTCACTCTGCGCGGCTTCGGAGATCAAGGTAAAGGCGGAAACGGAAACGACGGCGGCGATAAGCGTCCCAAGGAGAATGCGTTTCATGGCGATACCCCTATCAGCGTCGGCAGAAAGCTGCGTTCTAAAGGAAATGCGGGCCAATGCGCTATACCGACGTTCCTCGGATGAGCTCCAGCGTGGCCAAAGCTGCGCTTTTCTTGCAGTTCGGGCAAGTCTGATTCGCTGGCGTGAGACGAGAACGATGCGAATCGGGACAAGCGATGTCGGGCCGGCTGCTGAAAACAGTCAATGTCCGACACCGCGCCCTCCCTCGAACGGGCGGGGTTGTCCGAATGCGATCCTAAGGATCCTTATCGACGCATGTCCGCGGCGCCCGATCTCGCCGAAGCGAGGCCGGTGTTATTCCGTTAGGCGTAGGTCCGTTTTGGGACGGACACTTGCTACTTGTCGATGTTAACGATGGCTTCCTGCAGGGCGGCCGGGTTGACGCGGAAGAGGCCCGTGTACGGCAAGCCGAGTTCCAGGATGAGGAAGATCGCAAAGGCGACGCAGAGGGCGCCGAAGGTCATGGCGGACAGCACGAGGCCGTTCGCCTGCGCAAACAGCCCCATCGCAAAGAACAGAATGACCGTCCAGACCACCAGCACGAAGAGCAGACCCGCGCTCACCGGGTTGCTGGCGACTTGCAGGGACTGAAGAATGCGCGCGTGCTCGATCTGCCCGGCGAGCGCGTTGGCCGACGCGAGCGCCTGCTTCTGCGCCTCGGTCGTCGGATTGAGCGTCGCGAGGAAGGCCTTGGTCGCCTGGAAGGAGGCCATCGGGTCGGAGACGTCGAGCAAAGCGGGGTCCGGCTCGCCCCCGCCCCAGAAGGTGTCGTAGGCCTTCTGCGCCGACGCCTTCAGCTTGTCGCGCGCCGGCTTGGTTTCCGGCCCGTACTGCGCGAGCGCCTGGTCGAGTTCGAGGATCTGGGCCGAAAGCCCCTCGAGCGCGGTTTTTTGAGAGCCGAAAAAGGCGAAGCTCGTCCCCACCAGCGTCCCGAGCACGAGCGCGAGCAGCAGGCTCACGAGGCCGGAGACCTGGCCGACGATGGCCTTCGCGCTGTCGTTCTTCTGCTCGGGCGGCAGGAGCTTATGGACATAGAGGCCGAGCAGCCCGGCGCCGAGCGTCACCACGAAGATGAGGATCGAGATGAGAACCATTGTCGCGGACGCTCTTTGGGATCGGACGGACGGCGGGCTTAACTCTCGCCCGGCGCCCGGCCTCCGTCCAATAAGAACTCTTACTTTTTTATTTGGTCGAGCAGCGCGTTCTCTTTGAACAGGAACCCGGCCGCCCCGGCGCCGATGAGCGGGGCGATGATAAATAGCCATAGCTGAGCAACCGCGCCCGGGTTCGAGGCGATGCCGATGAGCGCCGGACCGATCGAGCGCGCCGGATTGACGGAAGTGCCCGTGATGTTGATGCCGACAAGGTGAATGACGACCAGGGTCAGCCCGATCGCGAGGCCCGCGAAGCCCGCCGGCGTGAAGGGGTGCGTCACCCCGAGGATGGTCACGAGGAAGAGGAACGTCGCCACGACTTCGAACACGAAGGCCGCGACCACGTTGTACTCGCCCAGATAGCCTGGACCCCAGCCGTTCTGGCCGAGCCCGCCGGACCAGCCCTGAGCCTTCCCGGAAAGGATGATGTAGAGCACGAGCGCCGCGACGATTGCGCCGGCGACCTGGGCGATCCAGTAGCGGATCATCTCGTCGGCCTTCATGCGGCCGGCGACGAAGACGCCGAAGCTCACCGCCGGGTTCACGTGGCAGCCCGAGATCGGGCCAATGCCGTAGGCCATGGCGACGATGGCGAAGCCGAAGGCGCTCGCTATGCCGAGCAGGTTCACCGCGGTGGGGCCAGAGCCCATGCCGCCGACGACGGCCGCGCCGCAGCCGAAAAAGACGAGAGCGAAAGTTCCTATGAATTCCGCAAGCAACTTGTTCATCGAGCCTCTCCGATTGCTCCTAAAGGTCCCACGAGCGCGTCTGCGCCGTCACGCGAAAAAACGCGCGGCCTAGCGCGCCGCGCCGTTGGTCTTTTAGACTCGACAGATTTCAGAATCGACCCAATTCTTCGCTTTCATCTTCCGCTCCTCATGCATGACCCGGGAGCGACCGCCGGCTATTTGCCGATGTTGGCCATCGCCTCATCGAGCGCGGCGGTGGCGCGACAGGAGAGGCGCGAGGGCGCACCAGAAGTAGCCGCCAATCCGCACAACAACTTCAAACGGCGGCGCGCGCGCAATTGTGATCGCCGCCGTCCTTGCGAGTCGAGGCGCTGCAGAGGCGCCGCTCACTTCACGGTGAACTGAAAGGCGCCCTCCGTGCGGTGCGTGTCGACCGACACCGCATGCCAGCGCACCGAATAGCGGCCGGGCGACAACGGCCGCGAGATCGGCACGACCAGCACCTTGTTGTCGCCGGGCTCGACCTTCGGGCGGCCCAGCGGCTCGGACGATCCGTTCGCCGCCTTCAGCGTCATGCCGGAGAACAGCGGCTCCACCCCCTCGCTGAACTCAAGTCGGATCTCGGACGGCGGGGGGACCGAGCCGCCCGCCGGCGGCGTCGTCTTTTGCAGTTGCGCGTGCGCGAACGTCTGGCCGGCTGCGAGGCTGAAAGCGAGCGAAAAGACGATTTTGGCAGCGCGCGTCATGCTCTATCCTCCTTGCTCACCGCGAATTGACGTTGAAGACCGGCGCCACCGGCGATCCCGGGGAAGATGACGTCGAAAAGCGAGTGAGCGGCGATGTTTTGGACAGGCGAGGGAGAGCGCCAATGGGAGCCCCGGAGGGCGAGACGCCCCGCCACGCGGGCGCGCTTCGACAGAAGTCCGCGGCGGGCCGAGCCGGTCATCGGGCGTCCCTCTTTCGGCTAACGCCGTGCTCCATCTGCATGAAGCCTTAGCCCAATGACCAAGCTTGAGCAAACGCGGCGATGGAAGATCATCGGCTCGCGCGATAACTACTTGTGAATGCACCTCCGCTTGGCCTAACGCTTGCTCTGCGGTGAAGCGGGTGAATGGGGATTGGGCGCATGTGCGGGATCGTGGGCGTTCTTGGGTCGCGGCCGGTCGCGGGGTCGATCGTCGAGGCCTTGAAGCGGCTCGAATATCGGGGCTACGATTCGGCCGGGATCGCGACGCTCGAGGGCGGCAAGCTCGAGCGCCGGCGGGCCGAAGGCAAGCTCAAGAACCTCGAAGCGAAGCTCACGGCCGCCCCGCTTGGCGGCTCGATCGGAATCGGGCACACGCGCTGGGCGACCCACGGCAAGCCGACAGAGACCAACGCCCACCCGCACGCCTCGCGCGGCGTCGCCGTCGTGCACAATGGCATTATCGAGAATTTCCGCGCGCTGCGCGCGGAACTCAAGGCCAAGGGCTACAAGTTCGCGACCGAGACCGATTCGGAGATCGCCGCCTTCGCCGTCGAGGACGAGCTCGCGCAGGGCAAGTCGCCCGCGGAGGCGGTGCACGCGGCGCTGAAGCGGCTGCGCGGGGCCTTCGCGCTCGTTTACCTGTTCGAGGGCGAGGAGGACTTGCTCATCGGTGCGCGCGAAGGGGCGCCGCTCGCCGTCGGCTACGGCGAGGGGGAGATGTACCTCGGCTCCGACGCGCTCGCGCTCGCGCCGTTCACCGACCGCATTGCCTATCTCGAGGAAGGCGACTGGGTCGTCGTCACGCGCCAAAAGGCCGAGTTCCGCGACGCCTCCGGCGCGAAGGTGAAGCGTCAAATCCAGCGCAGCCCGGCCGGCGGCCTGCTCGCCGAGAAAGGCAACTACCGGCATTTCATGGCCAAGGAGATCCACGAGCAGCCGGAGGTGGTCGGCCACACCATCGCCCACTACGTGGACATGGCGGCGCTGCGGCTGAAACCCTTCCCCTGGCCCGCCGACCCGAAGACGCTGTCGCGCCTCTCGATCATCGGCTGCGGCACCGCTTACATGGCCGGCCTCATCGGCAAATACTGGATCGAGCGCTTCGCCCGGCTGCCGGTCGAGATCGATGTGGCGTCGGAATATCGCTACCGCGAGGCGCCGGTCGCCGAGGGGGACCTCGCCATCGTCGTCTCGCAGTCCGGCGAGACGGCCGACACGCTCGCCTCGCTCCGCTACGTCAAGGAGAAGGGCGCGAAGACGGTCGGTGTCGTCAACGTGCCGACCTCCAGCATCGCCCGCCAGACCGACGCTCCCGCCCCGACCCTCGCCGGACCCGAGATCGGCGTCGCCTCGACCAAGGCTTTTACCTGCCAGCTCGCGGCGCTGGCGGCGCTCGCGATCAGCCTGGGCAAGGCGCGGGGCGAGATCGACGAAGCGCAGGAAGGCGCGCTGATCGAGGAGCTTGCCGCCACCCCCGGCCTCTTGGCGGAGGCGCTGAAGCTCGAGCCCGCCGCCGAGAGCCTCGCGCATGCCATCGCGCGGGCGCGCGACGTGCTCTATCTCGGGCGCGGCACGGCCTATCCGCTGGCGCTCGAAGGGGCGCTAAAACTCAAGGAATTGAGCTATATCCACGCCGAAGGTTACGCGGCGGGCGAACTCAAGCACGGGCCGATCGCGCTCATCGACGAGGCGATGCCGGTCATCGTGCTCGCGCCCGGGGACGGGGTGTTCGAGAAGACCGTCTCCAACATGCAGGAGGTCGCGGCGCGCGGCGGGCGCATCGTGCTCATCGGGGAAAAGCGCGCGGCCGAGGAGGCGTCGGTGGCGGTCGAGCGTTTCCTGGCGATGCCGGACATGGGCGCGAATTTCGCGCCGATCGTCTACGCCGCGCCGGTCCAGATGCTCGCCTACCATACGGCGGTCATCATGGGCAAAGACGCCGACCAGCCGCGCAATCTGGCGAAATCGGTGACCGTGGAGTAGGAACCGTCGCGAAGGGGCTGCTCCCTTTCAGCGAACGCTGACGCAATCACCGTTGCAAATAAGACCTACGCAGGGCTCTTTAACGCATCCCCCCTGGCACACTGTGCCCGGTGGACAACCACATCGGGGGTTTGGACCGGGGCCGCCGCCCCCGCCTCCACTGCCGCTGCAGCCGCTTTGACAATTATAGAACGCGTAAGCGCATCCGGGCACGCAGGCGAAGATGCCGCAGCCAGCCAAACAGGCAGTATACTCGAGAGTGCATGTCGCCGTGCAGTCGAGTTGCGCGACGACAGTATCGCTGGTCTTGATCGACGATCGGCCAGTTCCTTTACGGTAAAATTGGCGAGTCTGGTAGAGAGAGCTTTCGGCAGTATATCCGGGCATGATTATTTGCGTCTCCGCGTTTTTCCCGATTGAGAGGTCCTAGTACGACGACGTTTCGGGCGCCAGGAAACGATTGACGTACACATCGAGGACGTTGCGCGTCTCGCTCAATCGCGAGTGTCGTACTTCGTCGGTGCATTGTTCTTCGGGACAGGCAACGGGACGAATGCCTTCGACGCCCCTCGACGAGCCCAATCTTCATTTCGGGACCGCCCGAAGTGGTTTGCGTCAGCCCGGAGAGCTTGACCAAAACCCAGCGAGTTCAACGGTCTTGTCCTCGTTGCGGTACCGAACATACAAGCGATGCTTCTAGGCGGAACGAACCTGCTTCGAGCGGCGATAATAAAGCTCAAATACTTTGTAAGATGCCGGTCGGGTAGGAGCATCACTATACATAGACGCTGCGGCAACGCAAGTTTACGAATCGCAAGGAAGCGCCCCCGGCGGCCGGCGCCGAAATGAGGAGGGAGAGCTGAACAGAGCGCACAAAAGCGTCGGGCTGCACATGGCACCCGATTCTTGTTGGAGCAATCGGAGGGGCGGCAAGTTTCTCCTGCGCCGGCTTTGACCTGCCGCAATTGGCTCGCGACGGACGGCGCCATGATATCGGGAAAGGAGGCGCCGACGATGCGCGTGATCGATGAGGGCGAGCGGCCGATGCCGGAAATCAATCCGGAAAAAGTCTGTTTCATCATCGAGATGGCGCGCGACCGCCTTGGGGCCGACGTCGGAACCGAGCCCGACGCCTCGAACCCGAGCGACGACGGCGAGCGCGTCGCGCTGACCGACGCCAGTAACTCAATCGTCCGCGAGCTCGTCGAATACATCCGCGATCTCGATGTCGACGAGACCGCCGCGCTCCTCGCGCTCGCCTGGATCGGCCGCGGCGACTTCGAGGCGAGCGACTGGGAAAGCGCGGTCATGGCGGCGAACGAGCGAGGGCGCAACGACGCCCCGGCGTGGCGATATCTGCTCGAGATGCCGCTCCTGCCGGACTACCTCGCCGACGCCCTCTCATCCTTCGGCCGCTCCTGCGAGGACTTCGAGGCCCGCGAGGGGATGTAGGCGGCATCCACCGCGTGATGGCGCGGCCTCCACCCCTGGAGGCCGCGGGAAGATGGCCGCTTTTCTCCTCACCTGCGAGGGGCAAGGGACCATGCGAGGCCGGCGGCGCTGCGCGCATTGCACACCCGCGTCCATGATGGAGCGACAATGGTGGAGCATCAAATGTCGATAGCGAATTAAGTTGTCCGGTTTTGGTAGCACCTCATATGTCCGCTTCTTCTGGTTCTGTTCTGCCTCGTGGGACTGTGGGCAACGCGTTGG
>Ga0209040_10001660_pt1 | contig 17686 bp, 14 predicted proteins | sample BogFormECP12_OM3_FD_188240 | JGI IMG/M metagenome (GOLD analysis project Ga0209040, IMG submission 188240) | Bog forest soil microbial communities from Calvert Island, British Columbia, Canada - ECP12_OM3 (SPAdes) (version 2) | ecosystem: Environmental > Aquatic > Freshwater > Wetlands > Bog ...
CCCACGGCCGTCGCCTATGAGCCCCGCGTCCAATCCGTCAAGGTCACCTCATCGCCGAGCCAAAGCGTCTCGCCGGCTTGAAGCGCCGCCGCCTCGAGGCAAGCCTCGGGCTCGCCGCAGCACAGGGCCCTTTCTTTGGTTGGCCTTCGTATTTGATTTCGATCTCGAATTTGTCGCCCGCTTTGGCTGCGTGGGGCAGGGAAACATTCAGCTTCTGGTCGGTGGTATCGAATTTCGCTGAGGCTTTGTTAACGGTCACGGTATGAATTTGCAGTCCAACCGAATCGAATGACAGCTTTTCTATTCCGGGGCGCAGGATGCTGACCGTATGAGTGACATCCCCGATCACTTTTCGTTGATCGAGGTCAAAACGCAGGGCAACTTTGGAGTGCTGTAGATCGTAATTCTTGCTACGTGCATAAGGCTCGTCAGCGTTGGCTAGGGACCAGCAAAAAACCGCTACCAATAGCGCTAGGAGTTCGCGAACGAGTCCTCTCCTGGTATGCTTTGGGGCCGACTGAATCGATTTCATACTGCTGCTCCTTCATTTCTCTGCTAGAAATTCGCTGTCCAAAACTGTATGTCCGACGGCACGCAGCGACTGGACTGCTTTCTGGACTTGGTCGACTTCGACCAGCAGGTAATCCGTCTCGAATGTGGAGATAACAAAAAGGCCAACTCCATCTTTCGCTAGAGGTGCAGCCAGACTTGCCAGCACGCCAATGTCAGTAAATGCGAACGGTCCGTGCGCCTTAAATGCATACCACTGCGAATGGGCTGATTGGGAACTTGGCAGATTCGTTATCTTGGTTACAATCGATAACTCCTCTTTGCTACGTGTCACCGAGAAAAAATCGCCTCTCATGGCCCAAGCAGGCGGAGTAGCTTCGGGCATGAATCGCAAAATGGCATAACGATCCTGTAGAAGGGAAAGAGTTAGGGAGCGAGAGTTGGCCGTCATAGACGCTTACTAAACTCTGTTAGAGTAACTCGTGCATTCCGGGCCCAAAAACGCAACCGAAGCAGCCTCCAGACCGGCGGCGGTGGCCACACGGCCCGCTAATCCCAGATCCATCAAACCTCCGAGTGCAAACTCATAATTTTCTCGTGGAATAGAGGTGCTCGTCAACTTTGCCTTGGACTGATCGCTTGCCCGTCTTTCCCAGGAATAGTGTTTGCAGGAAAGCCTCCGCCGCACTAACATGCAACTACTGTAGCAATCCAATTCACTCGGAAATTTGACTGGAGGTCTTATGTTTCGCCCCAGAATTTTGCCGGGTCTGTTGTTCCTCCTCGCGTTCTTTGCTCCCGCTTGTCAGGCACAACTGGGCAAAAATGTTTTGATACCGGCCGGCTCAGAACAGGACCGGCAACTCAAAGCCATCAACGATGCCACAGACCCTGCACAAAAATTGACTCTGATGAACGAGTTCGCCCAGGCGAACCCAGATGGGGATTTTGCCATCGTTGCCGACGAGCAGTTGGTGAACTACTACATCGGCGTGAAGCAGTATGACAAAGCCTTTGAGTGGGGCGACAAGCTGTTCGCGGTTGATCCCAATAATTACAACAATGCTGTGAACATGGTGCGTGCCGCGAACGAAAAAGGCGATACCGAGCGGTTGTTCACTTACGGACAGAAGGCTAGCGGCATCGTTCAGAGATACCAAGCCGCAACTGCACCAGAGGGCACAGCCGCGGACGCCTGGCAGGTACAAAAATCGCAAAAGCTCGAAAGCATCAAGGAGGACCAAACTTATATCGAAAACTCTCTCCTGAACGCAGCATATCAACAGAAGGATCCGGCCAAGAGAGCCGATTATTTTCAGCGATTTGCAAAAATATTCCCAGACTCGCCGAACGCCGAGCAAGCGCTCGGCATGTCGGCGTTTTCTTACCAAGCTGCGCAAAATCGCCCCAAGATGCTGGCAGTCGCCAACAGCACGCTCGAGAAGTATCCGAACGACATTGGCATGCTGATTCTACTTGCGGACGATTACAGCGAAAAGAGCGAGCAACTGGACAAAGCGGAAGCCTACGCGAAGAAGGCAATTTCCCTCTGCGACACTGCGAAAAAGCCGGAGGGTGCGGCTGAGGCAGATTGGCAACAGCAAAATACGCTGCAAAAGGGACTGGCGTTGAGCGCGCTCGGCCAGGTGAATATCGAAAAGAAAGACAACCTGGCGGCAGTGAAGAATCTGACGGCGGCTGCGCCACTGCTGAAATCAAATGCCGTTAGCTATGCCCGCAACCAGTACCGACTGGGGTTTGCTTACCTCAATTTGAAGAAACTGCCAGAAGCCAAACAGGCGCTCACGGAGGCGGCCTCCTTGGACACGCCCTACAAGGGACCGGCACAACAGAAGCTGAAGGATTTGAGCAAGCCGGCGCACTGATAGGCTCTCTCAGGTCGGCCGAAACCTACCTTGTGGGCCTCCGGCGGATCTGATCGCTGATTGCACCCAAACGGAAGCAAGCCGCATCCAACCTGCAGTAAATTGAGGAACCTTTGATAGGGAATTCGGGGGAGGTTATGCAAGAGATCGCCACATTTGGTGCCGGGTGTTTCTGGGGAGTGGAAGCTGGTTTCAGGCGTGTACCTGGAGTGCTAGAGACTGCCGTGGGCTACAGCGGAGGGAAATTGGACAATCCGACGTACAAGGATGTCTGCACCGACACAACCGGGCATGCCGAAGTTGTGCAAGTGACGTTTGACCCGGAAAAGCTCTCCTACGAACAACTTCTCGAAGTGTTCTTCAAATTGCACGATCCCACGCAGGTGAATCGCCAGGGCCCAGATTTTGGGAAGCAATATCGGACGGCAATTTTCTTTCATTCACCGGAGCAGGAAGCCGCAGCGCGCAAGGTGAAGGCAGCGCTTGAAGCAAGCAAGAAGTTTTCAAAGCCCATCGCCACGGAAATTTCTCCCGCTTCCACTTTTTGGCGCGCTGAGGAATATCACCAGCGATATCTCGAGAAACGCGGCGCGGAAAGCTGCCACATTTGATGCGCCGGAGTAAACGGCGATTCTGGACGATCACATAAAAAATAATTCAGCGATTCGATAGAGGTAAAAAGAACGGGCGCCTTGCTCTCTCAAGGCGCCCGTTGAAGCAGAAGGGAAGCCAAATTGAATTACCGCATCGATGAGCCGGTGGAGCTGCTCGCTGAAGCCTTTGCGTTGGGGTCGAGGCTGAGCATACCCTCCGTGGCAGAGACCGCGACCAAGGAGCCATCGCGACGGGTACGTACAACGGGGAAGTAGCTTTGCGAAAGTGGGTCATCCAAACGCTGCCAGGTTTTTCCGCCGTCGAATGAGGCCATCAGTCCCTGCTTTTTCAGCGAAACGACCAATGCGTTGCTGTTTCCCGCTACCGACTGGAACGATAGCTCGCGGAGGTCTGTGCGATTCCAGGTGCGGCCGGAATCGCGAGATCCATACAAGCCCATGTTGGTTGTGATGTACAGGGTAGTATCGTCCAAGCGGTGCAAATGCAAGTTGCCTGCTGCCGCGAAAGAAAGTTCCTTGGCTTCCCAGTTCGCGCCGTTGTCTGCCGAAAAGAGAAGATTAGTTTCTGCAATCGCCCAAACTTGGTTTCCATCGGTGGAAATTTCCACGGACTGAGTAGGCTTGCGGGTCAGCGGATCGATGCTGACGGATTTCCAGTTGGTTCCCTTGTCGTAGGAAACGAGCACGCCGCCGGTAGTCGCTGCGTACCAGGCCGCGTTGCCGAATACCATATCATTTACGAGGTAAGCGGAAAGCTGCGGAACTGGTTTTTTCGCCACGGGCGCTGCCGCGGCCGTGCTTTTCTTTGTTTTCGTGGTCTTAGACGCTGCCGCCGAAATCGGGTCGGGTACATACAAGCCGGCCCGTGTCCACTTTTTGGTCGTTTCGTCATATTTCGACCAGCCGCCGTTGGTGAGGGAAGCCCACCAGCCGTTTGGCGACGCATAAACGTGACGCAGGTCGGTGCGCTTCAGCCCTGGGCCAAGGGTGGTCCAGGAAGCTCCACCATCTTTGGTGGCGAGGAAAGCGTCATTGTCGAACGCTAGCACCACAAGCGCGCGATCCGGATGTTCACGGTCTATGGCTACGTCGGTGATGTGCTGATGTTGAAAGCCATTGTTTGCGGAGGTAAAAGTTTCGCCACCGTCGTTGCTAACTTGCACACCTTCACGTTCCGTGCCGATCATGATGCGTTGTGGGTTCTTCGGGTCGATCAGCAGCGCGTTGATAATCCAGTTTCCGGGTGTTACGCGCTTGAAATCCTTGTCGTTCACGGTCTTCCACAATCCGCTGGTCGTTCCTGCGTACAGAACGTTGGGATTTGTGGGATCCATGCGAATGATCTGGGTGCGGCGGAAGGTGTTGGGAATGCCTTGATATTTAACCCACTGCTGCGCACCATTCGTGCTGTGGTAAATGCCCGAGCAAGCCGTAGCGTGAACGTTATCCGGATTTGCGGGATCAACGATGATGCTCATTACGTCGGAGTCATCAATCATGCCCTTCACAACCGGGAACCAATTCTTTCCGCCGTCGGTAGTTTTCCAGGGCAGGTGGAATGTTCCCGCATAAATGATGTTGTTGTCCTTCACATCGAACGCGACGGAGTCAAAATTCTTCAGGTCAGAGTGATTGTCTGGCGTGATCTTCTCCCAGCTTGCACCTTCGTCATGTGAGCGATAAACGCCCGTGAGCGACCCTGCAAGAAGTAACGTCGGATCGGTCGGAGATTGTGCAAGAGCACGAACTGTTTCATGAGCGAGACCGATGACGTTCCAGCTGCGACCCGCATCGTCACTGCGATAGACGCCGCCGCCGTTCGAATAGAGAGCCCAAGTGCTGGCGTAGAGCCGATTCGAATTGCGCGGATCAACAATGATGTGAGTAATCACATCGTCTTGTGAATTGCTGATGCGGCTAAGCAACGCCCAATGCGCGCCCTGATCACTCGACGTGAATACGTGTCCATCGGCGGTGCCCAAATAAAGCTTGTTGTTATTGTTGGGATCTGCGGACAGGGAAAAGACAGTTCCGCCAGATGGACCAACCTGATGCCACGTCTGCGCCGGAGTTCCGAATACGGAACCCAAGCAAAGTGCGGTGAACCCCAAAATAAATCGCTTCATAGGTTTCTATTCTCCCCGATGTCGCAGTCCCAGTACAAGATGCTAGTCTACGAGAGTAGGAGTAGAATAGGCCCTGTTCTTAAGTACAGATTCCGAACCAGTTACCGTTAGTCCTAGTACCCCGTTCGAGGGGGCATTCGCGCTGGAACTCACTCTGAGACGAGCAACTTATTTCCCATTTACGGGTTGTACTCACCGGGAGCCTTTCGCATCCTACTTTTAGGGGTAAAGGTTTCCCGGGTTCGGTCGACTGTTCCGAGCCCTTTCAGGGGAAAAGCGATGATCAATCTTCTTAACCGGAACCGCAGCGCGACGTACTTGCCATTCCTCGTGGCGCTGTTGTTTTCGTTTGCACCCATGACCAGGGCGCAGAGTACTGTGCAGTATCCCAATCAAAGCTCGATGGAAGCTCAGGGCGAAGCCGCGGACGATCTGGCGGACCCACCCTCACGAGTGGCGCGCATCAGCTTTCTAGATGGTTCCGTTTCGATGCAGCCCGGAGGAACCGGGGATTGGGGCGCAGCGTCTCTGAATCGCCCCGTTACGATTGGCGACAAACTTTGGACCGATCAAAATTCGCGTATGGAATTGGAAGCTGGCGAGGCTTCCATCCACTTGGGCGGAATGACGGCCCTTTCGTTTTTAAACCTCGACGAAAACGCAGTGCAAATGAGATTGGCGGAAGGCCGAATCAATTTTCGCATTCGTGAAATGCGAGAGGGTGACGTTGACGAGGTCGACACGCCGAACCTGGCATTTACCGTTCGTAAGGCTGGAGCGTTTCGGGTCGATGTAAATGAAAATGGCGACACAACAAACGTGACCGTAATTCGTGGCGAAGGCGAAATTGCCGCTGGTGGCCAGGTCTACACGGTTCACGCAGGTGAACGTGCCACAGTCACGGGCACAGATAACAACGTTCATTACGATGTGCATGCCGCGCCTCTCACTCCGGACGAATTGGATCGTTGGGCCGAGCAGCGCGATCTTCGAGAAGAGAATTCCGTTTCGGCGGACCACGTTTCGCGCGAAGTTGTGGGATACAGCGACTTGGATGACAACGGAACTTGGAATGAAGAGCCGACCTATGGGTCGGTCTGGTATCCAAATTCAGTGCCACCGGGCTGGGCTCCGTACAGCAATGGTTATTGGGGCTGGGTTGGGCCCTGGGGTTGGACTTGGATGGATTATTCGCCTTGGGGATTTGCTCCGTATCACTACGGTCGATGGATCTATGGTGGGGGACGCTGGGGCTGGTGCCCAGGCCCGATTTACGCACGTCCTTACTATGGGCCCGCGTTCGTTGGGTTCTTGGGTGGTGGATTCGGATTTGGAGTGGGGTTTGGTGGGGGATTCGGTGTCGGGTGGTTCCCGCTTGGTTGGGGCGAGGCATTCCATCCGTGGTATCACTCTGGACCGGGCTACTGGAACAACATCAACGTCCACAACACCTATATTGCCAACGTAAACAACATTCACAACGGGTCGACCAATTACGCTTATGCGCACAACACCAATGCGGTTACGATTGCTTCGCATAGCGCATTTACCAGTGGGCAAGCGATCAACCGCGCCAATCAGCACCTGACTGCAGCTTCGCTGCGTGGCGCAACGGTCACAAACGGCGTAAACGCCTCACCGACACATGCCAGCTATTTTGGCGCGTCAAACACACACGGAAATGTATCGACGCCGCCCAGCAGCGTACAGAACCGCGCGGTAGTCGCGAGAACTGCTCCCGCTGCAGGCGCTTCTCATTTGCCGGTGCATACGATGAACGCCGGGACGCTGCATACCGACACTACGGCAAGCAATAGCGCACGTGGCGCTTCTTCGCCCACGTATAACCGAACAGGCGCCTCTGGGAATTCGGCGGCAACTATCAATCGACAGCAGCATCTTGCGGCGAACCGGCCACCATCGGCTCGCCCGTATGGCTCGTTCAACAGCACAAACGCCTCGCGTACCAATGGAACTTCGACAAGGTCTTGGAACGCCCAGGGCAACGTCACCGATTCCGGGCGGGAGCCGCAAGGATTTGGCGCCAACCGGCCAAACACGACCGCCAACGTTCGCACAACCCAGATGAATCAAGCCAACCGGCCGCCGAACGCAGGGGGTTCGTACACGAACCAAAGAACGAATGTAAATCGTCCACCCTCGACATATCGTCCGCCATCGAATTACAACGGCGGAAGCAATCGCTCCTATTCGCCGCCCCGTACGAATGGTTCGATGCCCTCGAGAACGTACAGCGCTCCGCCCCCGCGCGCGCCCTCCAGCGGAGGTTCTCATGCAGGTTCGCATCCGGGCGGTGGTGGAGGCGGTCACCCGCATCGCTAAACGCTCGTTGAGCTAGCTTGTGAAAGGCCCGTCTTCATCCGCTGGCGGGCCTTTCTTTTAGTCCTTCTGTCGCAGCTTATCTCATTCGCACCTAGTCGAATCAGCAAACAACTCTTAAAGCTCCCTTGTGTTAGACATATAGAATGGGGATGTCTTCATTTGTTTATCTTTCCCAATGATTTTAGGGATTGAAGGATGCATCAGGAGAGAAGATCTCGTATGAAAATTCGGAAGCGGTATTGGCTTGCATGCGTTGCGATTGTATTTTGCCTTGGCCTGCCCATGGCAAGTTCAGCTGTTGCCGATGACGACGATCCGCCAGGTCGTGTAGCGCGGCTCAGCCTTGCCGATGGCCAGGTTTCCTTTAGTCCCGCGGGAACAGATGATTGGGTCTCTGCGGTGGTCAATCGCCCTATGACAACAGGCGATAGGCTGTGGACTGATCACGACAGTCGAGCGGAACTGCACGTAGGCTCTGCGGCATTTCGCGTTTCAGGGATGACCGGTTTTTCGTTTCTAAATTTGTCCGATCAAATGATTCAAGTACGGCTCACGGAAGGCACTGTCAATGTGCGGGTGCGTCGTCTTGGCGACAATGAATCGATCGAAATCGATACGCCAAATCTGGCGCTTTCCATATTGCGCCCGGGCCGTTATCGGATCAACGTCAGCGAAACTGGCGATACGACGGTCATCAATATTCGCGACGGGGAAGGGGAAGTGACCGGAGGCGGCTCTGCCTACACGATTCATGCCGGCGAACAGGCAGTTCTTTCGGGAACGGACTCCCTCAGCGCGGATATTCAAGCGTTGGCGGTCGACGATGACTTCGACAATTGGTGCAAAGAACGCGATTTGCGGGAAGAGCACGCCGCTTCTCGCCGTTACGTTTCCGACGATGTGATTGGCTACGAAGACCTCGACGACTATGGCGGGTGGCGTCCTGATCCGCAATATGGCAACGTTTGGTTCCCGCACGTCACCGTAGTGAATTGGGCGCCGTATCGATATGGCCATTGGGTTTGGATATCGCCGTGGGGATGGACCTGGGTTGATAGTGCCCCTTGGGGCTTTGCACCATTTCATTATGGTCGTTGGGTATCTGTCAGAGGCGCTTGGGGCTGGGTGCCATGCCCGCCTCCTGTTGTAGCCGTTGGTTATGTGCGCCCGGTTTACGCGCCCGCACTTGTGGCTTGGGTTGGCGGGCCGAATTTTGGCTTTGGGTTTGGTATAGGTGGCGCGGTCGGCGTTGGCGTCAATGTCGGCTGGTTCCCGCTTGGGCCTCGTGAAGTGTTTGTGCCTTCTTATCCTGTTAGCCGCGTGTACGTAAACAGCGTCAACATTTCAAATACCACTGTGAACCAGACGGTGATCAACAACTACTACAACACAACAATCGTGAACAAAAATGTCACCAAGAATGATGTTCACTACATGAATCAGAGCGTGCCCGGTGGAGTTACGGCGACATCTGGTCAGAACTTTACCTCCGCGCGTCCGGTGAATAGCAATCTAGTGCGAGTCGATCCGAAGGAAGCGGCTGCCGCGCCGGTTGGCTACGCCGCACCTTCCGTTGCGCCGCCGAAGCAAGCGGTGCTGGGCGCGGGCGCTCCGACCAACAATCATCCGCCGGCTGCGTTGATGAGCCGGCCAGTTGTGGCCAAAGCTACTCCGCCGCCGCCTCCACCAACATTTGCGAAGCAGCAAGCGGCGATCCAGGCGAACCAAGGACGGCCAATCACGATCGCGCAAGCGCACCAGCTTGAGCCGGAGCGTACTCACGCAAACGTTTCGCCCGTGCGCATGGCACCTGCGGCGACAGCCGTTGCGCCGAAAATGAACACTGCGCCGGGAAATTTGAATCGCAGCGCTGATCCCGGACCACTCACGACCAACCATCCGGCAAATGGCCAAGCAAACTACAATGCCAATCGTCCACCGTCGGCAAAACCAAACGGCAATTCCAATGTTGACACTCAACTCGAGCAGAAGCACCAACAGCAGATTCAGCAACTCCAGCAAAAGCAGGATCAAGAACGTCAGAAACTCGATGAGCAACGCTACAAGCAGCAACAAGAATTGCAGAAGCAGGCTGCCGACCAGCAAAAACAGAGCCAGATAGAAGAAAAGCAGCAGCAGCAGCTTCAGCAATTGGAGCAAAAACACGACCAGCAACAGCAACAACTGAAAGAGAAGCAGGAAGCGGAGCACGCGAAGACACAAGGCCAGAAACAGGCGCCGCCTCCTAAGTCTAAACCCAGCAGTGACGAGAAGCCTCACCACTAGTTCCCGCTTCGCTCGGTCACGGATTGGCAGGACGCTCCGAGGTTCTCGCAGCGTTTTGCCCTTGGGGGCTATCGGCGAACTGATATGCTATCTTCGAAAGAATTGGTATGCGTTCAACAGCCCTTACACCGCAATCATTTCGTCGAGTGGTCGGCCATTTTGCTACGGGAATCACTGTTATTACGGTGGAACGCGAGCCTGGACTTGTCCATGGCATGACCGCCAATTCGTTTACCTCGGTTTCACTCGACCCGCTACTGATTTCGATTTGTGTGGATCAGAACGCACGGCTGCTGTCGTTTTTAGAGGTGCAGGGCCGCTTTGGAGTGAACATTCTCAAAGAGAACCAGCAAACGATCTCAGAACATTTTGCAAAGCCGTTGCAGGATTACGATGAGCACCGGCGTCTTGGAATCCGATTTCGCTGGACCGACACGGGAATTCCATTGCTTGAAGAAGCACTCGCGCATTTGGCCTGCAACGTTGTAGCCAAGCATCCGGCAGGGGACCATACTCTGTTTCTGGCGGAAGTGGAAAGCATGGATACTGGGGAAGGGGATCCACTTGTATACCACTTAGGGAAATACCGGCGGATGGCGACGTAGTTCCCTTCGAAGGTTAAACGATTTCCGCCGGGTTAGCGGGTGCCTGAATTAGCGTTCTGAGCCAGACGGTCGCGCAGGTTCGGCATTGTCGCCAATTTCTTTGCGATGGCTTTTCACTTCGCGCAAGGCATAAATGGACTTATTTTGCGACTCATAATAGGTGCGCGAACTAATCTCCCCCAGCAGTCCCATCGAGATAAACTGGATTCCGCTGACAAACAGCGCGATGGAAAGCAGCAAGAGCGGGCCGTGCTGCGTCATGATGCTTTCATGAGTAACTAGTTTTTCTACGGCCAGAAAAACGGCGAGCAGGAAGCCGGTTCCCGCGCCGGTCATCCCCAGCAAACCAAAAAACTGCAATGGCCGTGTGGAGTAATCTAGCAAAAACTTAATCATGATCAAATCGAAAAACACGCGAACGCTGCGCCCGATTCCGTAATTTGACTTTCCATTCTTGCGCTCGGGGTTAGAAATGGGAACTTCGGCGATACGCGCGCCGGTGGCACTTGCCAACGCAGGAATAAAGCGGTGCAATTCACCGTATAACTGAATTTCTTGAAGGATTTCCCGGCGATACGCTTTGAAGGTGGTCCCGAAATCGTGCAGGTCAATCCCGCTAAGCTTAGCCATCATCCAATTCGCAATGCGACTGGGTACTTGGCGCATCAGCCAGTGGTCTTTGCGGCGCGATCTCCATCCACTGACCAGGTCGTAGCCTTCTTCGATTTTTTCGAGGAACCGCGGAATTTCTTCGGGATCGTGCTGCAGATCTCCATCCATAGAAATGATCACTTCGCCGCGTGCAAAATCAAATCCCGCCTTCAGGGCAGGCGTCTGCCCAAAGTTCCGCCGCAGCCGAACTACATTCACGCGCCGGTCGTGCTCATAAATATCGGATAACACTTTGTAGCTGTTGTCTTTACTCCCGTCATCGACAAAGACCATCTCGTACGGCTCGCCAATCGCGTCCATGACTTCCGTCAGCTTCATGTAGAGCTGCGGAATATTTTCTTGTTCATTGTAGAACGGAACTACCAATGAGTACCGGATGGAAGCTTCGCTTCGCATGCTGCTGTTCTTGCCTCTCAAATGTTCATTCGCGGCGCTACTCGCCAGGCCTGCCAAGTGACACGCTGTCCCGAATGCCTCAAAACTACGAAACCCTAAAAATAGCCTTCACCACAGCTTTTCAGCTAATTGGCTATTTCCCTAAAGTTTATCAGGCGAATACCCTGTGTGGCGACAACTTTTCTGATCCCATCGTCGGTCAGGATGTCCAGCTCCGTTTGCCGGCATTCCTGCAACCGGGTGTGAGTCTGTCGCAAGTCTTCATCGACATAACCGGGGTGGCACATTAACTCCGTAGACCCCTCGGGCAATATCTCAAGCATGCGCCGAACACCTTCAAGCATCAGAGCGCCGGTCTGGGCGATTCCACAAAAGTAATCGGTGGTGGCAATGCCGGCTCGCCGCGCCAATTTTCGCGCATCACGCGCCAATAGTTTTAACCCTCGAGCCTGCACGCCCTGCTTCATCACTACACTCGTGTTCTGGTTTTTCCCCTTGGAGAGCACCGAACGCAGCTTGGAATCTTCGTGCGAGATGCGAATCGCGCCGATCCCATGTTTCTTCGCCAGTCGCAACGCCACCTCAAATAATCCCGGAAGCATGTGCACGTGTTTATGCCCATCAAGGTGAGTCGGCTCGATCCCGGCACCAAGTAATTTTTGGATTTGCGCATCCCATTCACGCTCAATTTCTTCGCCGCGCAGGGTTCGTTTCGCCATTTTGAGCAACAGGCTTTCCGGAGAGCCTTCCAACTCCCCAGCGGAATTCAACAGCGATTTAACCGAGTGAGCAGAAGCAACTGGCGGACCATCGCTCAAGTTCAAATGAACCCCAACTCCCAATTCACGATGGACTTTGGCCACAGTGACGCCGCTTGCAAACGCCCGCCCGTTTGCAAGCAGCGAAGTACTGGTCACCAATCCCCGGCGATGAGCGTCCGTGATGCCGCGGTTCACGCCTTCCGTCCAGCCGAGATCATCCGCATTTACGATCAGATTTTTCAAACCGCCTGTCCTTCCGTACAGCTACTCTTTTGCCGCACAGAGCTAATTCGTACCATTGACCCCTCTTGCCTCTAACTTTAGCATGCGGAGAAGAGGGGCCGATGACCGTTAAACTAGGGGATTTAGAGCAGGTAGGCATTCGCTACCGTGAGAAGCGCCGCGGTCGTCGAATGAATTCGCGTGTTCCTGTGCGTCTCGAATGGGATTCGGAAGGCAGTGGACGCGTTGCTGTTGAGACTGTTACACGTATCGTAAATCCTTACGGATGCATGTTCACCTTGCGGCACTCACTTGATTTGAACCATCGTGTCGCGCTGACCAATCTTTCCACGCAATCCAGCAATGCTGCCGTAGTGGTATGGAAAGGGAGTCCTCAGCCGGATGGGTGGGAGTACGGTGTAGAACTGATCGCGCCGGAGATGAACTTTTGGGACATTGAGCTATGACTCCTCCGCAAAAATCCACGATTCCTTCGCCCTCCGTGGGGACGGCCCAAGCCGGAGGCAACCAAGTGAAGCGCAGCTCGAATGCCGCGCGCCCGCAGACGGCTGAGGAACGCCGGCGAGCGCAACGTGTGTTGCTGAGGATTCCGATTTTGGTGCACCTGACCGGGAAGGCCAACCCGATTCACGGTGTGACGCACACAGTCAGTGCGACTGGTGCGATGATCATTTTGCCGGAAGGTCTTTCGCAAGGCACCAAATTCTCAATCGAAATCCCTAAAACGCAGAAGAAGGTGGAGGTGAACGTAGTGCGGCCTCCGACGCTTAACGCTGAGGGTTCGTTGATCCCTGTGGAGTTCACCACACCCAGCCCTAATTTTTGGAATATTTTCTTTCCGCCAAACGCGGCCGGCTAGTTCTTTCCTTCTCCCCAAAATCATTGAACGCCCAGATTGACTTGGAGTGAGTGAAGATCGCTGCCCGTAGCTCCCTGAATCGTTGCGGGCATGGTTCCCGTGATTACCTGCGTCAAGGGGGCAGAGCTAGACGGCAGATTATTGGCATCCCCGCTGTATGTGGCAGTGATCTGGTAGAGGCCTAGGTTGTTAAGGTAGCTGGAACCAGTCATTGCTTGCCCATTCGTTGGCGGAATCCCGCCGTTGACCGGGCTTCCGTAGTTGTAAAAATTAACCGTCCCCGTAAGCGGTTTGCTGGACGTAATCGTCGCCGTGATGGTGAACGGAACGTTTTGCGCGACCTTAGCGTTCGTGGGCGCGAGCGTAATCGTCGTCGGTCCCAGAGATTCACCACCGGTACTTACTCCTCCAACTCCTGTTCCTCCTCCTGCGCCCCCCCCACCTCCACATCCAAGAAAGAAGAGAAGCAAGCTAACGGCGCCAAGGACAAAGGCCTCCCGAAATTTTCTTCGGCGCCCGCGAATTCCAAGAAGGAAGAACAACACCACACCCATCATGAGAGTCATGCGCCACCAATCGCCTCGTTTGAAAGCGGGCAAGCCTCCATGCCGCGTTTGGTGCTGAATGGCGCTGGTGGGAGCAGTACTTGTGGGAGTCATCGAGATCGTTACTGGAACCGGCGCACCATTCAAGCTGACCTGTTGGGGACTCATGGCAATCGTGTATCCAGAAATCACCAGGGACGAGATCGACAGCATGACTGTGCTCGATGGCTGACCCGCGGCCGCCGGGGCTACGGTGATTTGTCCGGAGCCCGGCTGTCCTGCCACTGGCACGACGCTAACACCATTTGCTGGACCCAATGTGAAATCGGGAATAGTAACGGTGACCAGATCGCCTGTTGTGGCAAACGAGGCATAATTCGAATCCCCAGGATAGTAAGCATAGATGTATCCGCTCGCTTGTGGAATTGTCGTTCCCGTGGTGGTGAGGGTCTGGTTGCCATTTGCATCCGTGCCCGTAGTTGTGGTGACGCTGGTAAAGGAAGCGTACTGGCCGCTCAGTTGAACTTGTCCAGTCAACGGAGGTGTCTTGCTGTTGGCGGTAACCTTCGCGGTCACAGTAATGCTTTGGCCATAATTGATGTTCGTGGATGATTCGCTCTGCACCATCGCGACGGGAATATACACGTTGATGTTTGTGCTGCTGCTTGTGGACGCGGCGTAGTTGGTGTCGCCGCTATATTTGGCGGTGATGGATTGCTGCCCTGGTGTGGAAAAAGTTGTAGTGATGTTTGCATAAAGTGTCCCGGGGTTGCCCACACCGCCAACTCCCAAACTTACCCCTCCGGGCAGCAACGTCGTTCCAGCGTAAAAGGTAACCGAACCGGTGGGTGCTATGGCCGAGGCAGACACCGCAGAATTCATAGTGGCTTGGAGTTGCGCTGGCTGGCCAAGCAAAATGGTGGGCTGAGAATAAGTCAGCTGGATTTCGGTACGTGCAGGGGTGACCGTAAGTGGGGTTGTCGTGGACTTACTCTGCTGGAAGCTATTGTCGCCACTATATTGAGCAACGAGTGCGTAGGTGCCACCAGTCAAGCTGGGTGAGATGTCTCGCGTATATCCGGCGTTGTTCAGTGTGTAGCTGCCACCATCTACTGCAGCACCGTTGGCAGTTAGAGTGACGGTTCCAGTGGGACAGCCCAGAGGGGATTCCTGGACGTATTCTTGGTAGCAAGTGGGACTCGGCGGGCCGGTGGGGCTGGCAATGGCATTTTTATCGGTGACATACATCCGAAGGATGTAGTTCGAACCATAGGCGACAGATGTCGCATTTCCGTTCGCCTGGTTACCGTTGCTATCAAAGGTGGGAACAACGATAAATGTCTGACTGGATTCTTGCCCCACGCTGACTGCAACTGGTGCGGAATCACTGGGCGCGTTTGTGCCGTCGCCGGCATAGTGAGCATACACGCTGTAGGATCCGCCGGGCAGGCTTTGGGTCTCTTGCCCTTTGATTGAGCCGCCGGCCAGGGTGAATTGGTCCAATCCCTGCGTCGCGCCATTGAGGTTCGCGATTAATGAAACGTCGCCCGTGGCTGTTCCCGTTGTCGGCTTTACCGTGATGTTCACGCTTACATTCTCATTTGTGCCGTGGGTGATCCCCGTTAGAGGAGTTAACGCCAACGTCGTTGTCGTGGCGACCGTCGAAACGCTGCCCCACCGCGCGACCAAATTTCCAATGTTCATCGTTCCTAACCCGGTGGTCATGTCATAACCTGCAGCGGCAGTCCAAGCTTCCGTGGTCGGATGCGCAGGATCGACCAAAACTCCGTTGGCAGTCGAAACTGCGGCGCTGCAATTTGGCGTTCCGCCCGTGCATGCCACGCTGTTCGTACCCACGCCAACGCCGCTGCTCGTCGGCAAGTCGCTGTTGCCCTTGGTAACGTCGTTGAAGACGCAACCGGCGGCCTCCGATGCCGATGACGCACAACTCGCGCCACTTTGTTTCGCGAGCGCATACAAAACATGGTTCGCATTACCTTGTCGATTTGATCCCGTTTTGGCTTGCAGCTGGTTCACTAGGGCCATGGTTCCCGCAAACGCGGGCGCAGCCGCAGAGGTTCCGCCAATGATTAGGAAGTCGTTTGTCAAGTTGCAGGTCTGGGAGTTCGTCTGATCCTGCTGGCAAATGATGTAGCCGGTCCCGTCAAATCCCGCGCTCGCGAAAAATGATACGTCTGGCTGATCGCGATGACCATCGCTGGGCATTCCCGCTACACCCATCTGCCATGTCGGTTTTGAGTAGACAGTACTCGGGCCACCGCTCCCTGCCACGATATTCACCCATCCGCTCGGTGCATTCGCGCCGCAGCCGGTCAGTCCAATTTGCGCGCAATTCTGATTCCACGGAATTTCCGGGATGTAGCCCAGGGCTGACGTTCCGGTTAGTGAATTTGTTGCGCTCCAGTAAAGCGCTGGATCGCTGTTCTGATCAAAATCAGTGCCGCCAACCGATACGTTGAACGGCGTGGACGACATGCCACTCACTGCCAATCCCTTTGTCGCCGGTTTCCCAGCAGTAAAATCGTCGCAGCCTGCCGATCCCGCGTCTCCCGCAGAGAGAATCGCGGTAATCCCTTGGGCCGCCGCCTGCTCCCAAAGCGAGTTGTAAAACGCATTGCCAGCAGTACCCAAATTCTGTTCGCATTCACCGTAACTCTCGCTCATCACTCCAGCGAGGTTATGCTCGATGATGTAGAGCGCGGAAAGATCGACTCCGGCCGAGGCAGGAGTGGAAGCGGAAACAACGAGTTTCACAGTTGCTCCTGGAGCGACTGCTCCAGACCACTCCACGTCCAGATCCGCTTCCGATTCCTCGTCTTCAGAAGTTATTCCCGGGTCTTCTCCGTTCAAAATTACATCGCTCGCTGTGAACGTCGCCGGCAATCCGAAGGTCGAGCGAAAGTTGGTAATATCCTGCACATTGATGTTCGTTTCACCGACAATCGCGATTGTTTGCCCAGTTCCATCGTTGCCGCTGGCGATTAACGATTTCGAGTTGTAGATGGTGGCGAAATCTCCCGGCGCCAGCCCATAAAACTTTCCGTTTCCATTCGGAGACGGGAATGTAAAAAACGGCTGCAATCCCACTTTGCCCGGAATCCTTCGAGCCACTCCTAGAATGCGCGCATGCGAAGCCCGTGGAAAATTATTGAGCGAAACGATTCCCGCAACCACCGGCGCCAGCGCGGCCGGGATTTGCGGATTTTGCACGTTTGCGACATAGGATCTGCCGGCAACCTCAAACTTGTGAATTTCCACCCCGAAGGCCTTTTGTACCTGCCCGGCGTTGCCGGAAAATTCGATGACGGTTTTCCCAGTATAAACTTTCTCGATAGAAAAGCCCTCCGAACTGAGCCAGCCGGCAATCGCTTGAATGTCTCGATCCGCCGGACCGTAATTTGCGCCAAAAGTCTCCGGCGTTAGCCACGCATGATAGTTCGGCGAACTCTTATCCTGCTGTTGCTCCATCAGGCTGAGCAGCGCGGCTTCCTGCGCGTTGCTGCGTTTCAGCAACAAAAGCATGCGCGTCATCGGTTGCCCACTACCCAGAGAGCCTCGATCAAACTCCGCGCGCGCTAGTGGCGGAACGTTTCCTGAGAGAGTGACGCGATCATTGTCATCGATTGCTTCCGTTATGCGTGGCTGCGCTTGGGCCCAGGAGGTGTCTGCACTTGAAACGAAAAAGAATGGAATGGCGAAGAAATAGATCAGTCGCGGGTGCAGCGGAAGGCCCATACACGTCCTGGCGCCTGCAGAATTTTTCATCACGGTGGAGAACGAGCGTGTCAAATTCGGGCAGAGAGTAGCACCTTGCCATGC
>Ga0209040_10001661_pt1 | contig 17685 bp, 15 predicted proteins | sample BogFormECP12_OM3_FD_188240 | JGI IMG/M metagenome (GOLD analysis project Ga0209040, IMG submission 188240) | Bog forest soil microbial communities from Calvert Island, British Columbia, Canada - ECP12_OM3 (SPAdes) (version 2) | ecosystem: Environmental > Aquatic > Freshwater > Wetlands > Bog ...
CTCCGGCATGCCGGAGGCCGCTGCCGGTATTGTCGCCTGGCCCGTGAGAAAGTTCGCGGAGGTCGCCAGCGCCGGTTTGCCGAGAAACGGAAACCACTGCTCTCCGAACGCCATGTTGTAGTCGAATAGAACCCACACGACCAAGACCGAGGCGAACGCGTAAAAGCACATGAAGGCAGAATTGATCGCCCATTTCTGCTTGACATATCCGGCGTAGAGAACCGCCAGGCCAGGAATGCTTTGCAGGCCGACAAAAGTCGCGGCCGCCAACTGCCATGCATTATTGCCGGAATCGAGCCATTTGGGTGATGGTACCAGCATTGATTTATCCCCCTTTTCTGTTGCGATGAGCCCTCACAACCACCGGTGCGAAATCGTGGGGCTGAATGAGCGGACGAAGTAAGGCTGGGGAGGCAAAAGGCATGCCAGCGCGTGGCCCCCATGAAAATCGCCCGCAAGCGCGGAAAGCCGTCATCTTTCTGGTTGGCGTCTAAGCCTACTGCACAAAATCTAGGCAAGCGCGGTCGTAGGGCCGGCTAGCTTTCCACAAAGCCTGGATTTGGCTATGGATCGGTGCAGGGCCATGTGGACGAAATCATGTTCCAAAACCGGATTCTCGCGGCAGGAATAGCAGGCTTGGCAACAGGTTTGGTCGTTCCGACGATCAACGGTGACGCGCGGGAGCCCGAGACGGCGATCACCTGCACCAATCCGATGAGCGGCACGTCCTGGCAAATTGCGATCGATTTCGACAAAGCCACTGTCGATTCCCATCGAGCCAAGATTACCGAAGCCGAGATTTCCTGGTTCGATCCCACGGACGGCGGCAACTACACGCTCGACCGCAAATCCGGCGATCTCACGGCAACTGTCGCGTCGAGCACCGGGGGCTATTTTCGCCGTGGTCGTTGCAGTTTGGAGAAATCGCGGTGACGGCGCGGAGCCCCGATCCCCACGTCGTGCTCGCATCACCGTCTCGTTACGGCCCACGCGACCGGCAAGCCCCCGGAAGCGGAGCGATGGCGACGGTTGAGACCGGTGTACGGGCAAGCATCGGGTTCGCTTCGAAGACCGGGCCGCGCAAGGACAACGAGGATTTCGTGGGCGCGCTGTTCGGCGCGGAGTTGCCGGAGCCGCGCCAGGAAGTGGTGGCGGCAATCGCCGATGGAATCGGTGGCGCGAAGGGCGGCCGCATCGCCGCCGAGACTGCGGTGCGCGGTTTCCTGGACGGATTTTGCGATCTGCCCGAGACCATGGAGGTGCAACGAGCAGGCCCGAAGATTGTAAGTGCGCTCAGCGGCTGGATCAATACCATGGGCCGCCAGGACCCCAACCTCGCCGGAATGGGTTGCACGTTGACGGCGCTGGTGCTGCGCGGCCGCATCGCCCACCTGCTGCATGTCGGGGATACGCGCGCCTACCGGTTGAATGGCGACCGCCTGACGTGCCTCACGACCGACCATGTGCGCCAGGATGGTACCGGTCGCTCGAACACGCTCAACCGTGCGGTGGGAGTGGAGCCGGAAGTGCGGCTCGACTACGCCTCGCTACCGATCGCGCTGCACGACCGTTTCCTGTTGTGCAGCGACGGCGTGCATGGTTTTTTGACGGATCAGATCATCGCCGACGTCTTACGCGAGCGCTCCGCTCCCGGGGTTACTGCCGGTGCGCTGGTTGCGACTGCGCTCCGATCGGGCAGCACCGACAACTGCACCGCCCTGGTTCTGGATGTAATCGCGCTGCCGACCGCCGGATCGGCCGACATCAGCGCCGCCATCCTGCAACTGCCGATAATTCCCGTGCCGGTTCGCGGCGAGACGATCGATGGATTTGTCCTGAAGGCATTGATCTCCGATGGCCGCTACACGCGGCTGTTCGGCGCGCAGGACGAGATCGAGGGGGGCATCGTTGCCTTGAAGTTCCCCAAGCCCGAAATCGCCAGCGTCGACGCATACCGCGCGGCGTTCGTCCGCGAGGCTTGGGTCGGCGCTCGGGTGCACAATCCCTCGGTGGGGCGCGTCATCGAGCTGCCGCCCGGGCGGCAGACCTGCCTGTACACGGTCATGCCGCTCTATCAGGGCGAACTTCTGGAGACGCGGCTTTTGCGCAGCCCCGCACTGGGATTGGAGGAAGGGCGCAATATCGCCGTGGCGCTCGCCCGAGCAGTCGCAGCGCTGCATCGCGCCGGCATCATCCATCGCGACATCAAGCCGGACAACATCATCCTCGAAGCGGGCGGATCACTGAAGCTGATCGATCTCGGAGTGGTTCGCGTACCGGGGCTGGAGGAATTTCCACCCGAGAACATTCCTGGAACTCAGGCCTATATGGCGCCCGAAATGTTCGAGGGTGAAGCCGGCAACGAGGCCACTGACATCTATGCGCTCGGCGTCACGATGTTTCGCGCGTTCGCGGGGCAATACCCGTACGGTAATCTCGACGCCACCAGTCCGCCCCGCCGGGACCGACCGAAGGACTTCTCCGCGCTGCGGCCCGATCTCCCCGCCTGGGTCAAGGCGGCGCTTTCGCGCGCGATCGCTGTCGATCCTGCGAAGCGCTATCACGACATGACCGAGTTCGCGTTCGAGATGGAGGCCGGACCGTCGCGCGCCCCGACCGAAATTCGCCGGCCGCGCACGCTTTACGAGCGTGCCCCGCTACAGGTCTGGCAAAGCATTGCCGCTCTGTTGGCGGTTGCACTCCTGGCGTCGTTGTTAGTGCGTTAAGCCTCAGGACGGCTCAGAACAGAATGCCGAGCTCGAGCACGCCACGGGTTTGGGTCGTGTTGGTGCCGTTGGGGCCGAACACCAGGCTAGGGGTCGTGCTGTTGGTCCCGACGTGGGAGATCTCCGCACGAGCGAAGAAGATCTTGTACTGGTGAGTCGGCGTAAAGGTTATCGACCAAGCGGTGCTGCCTGGACCATATAAAAGGTTGGGCGCGCCGTTTGCTAGGTAGCCGGTCGAGCCGATATACTTGAAGCGCACCGGCAGGCTAAAACCCGGCAAAGGCGAATCGTCGCCGAGACTGTAGTTTGCCAAGATCGCCCGCCGGGAAAGATGTCATTCTGCCATAATTCGAGACCGCTGACGATGCCGGTCCAGTAGACCGGGCCGAGCGAGAAACCCGGCGATCGGATTCGGGTTGGCCACGAACGGGCCGGTCGGCGCGGGTGTCGTCATCGCGGTCGGCGCGGCGGGTGCCGTCTGCTCACCGGCGGGGCGCTGGTTGTTCGCCGGCGAGTGGCTGCTGATCCGGCCAGCACGAGAGTGGCACCGAGGCAGAGCAATGCCCCCACAATGGCGGCAGCCGAGGCGATGCTTTTCCTCAGCTCCTTCAGGTCGCACATCAAGGAGGCCTTTCGAATCAACGTTTCGGACGCAGAGCCGTACACAACCTCGGGACAAACCCGCCACGGGTTCCGGTCAACCACCGAAGACGATGCGGTGCAGCAAACCCTTATATTGTGTTAATGGTTATAGATTCTCGTTATAGTCGCAGGACCATGTGGCTGTGAAACGGGGATGCTCTCGGCTGGTGAGACCGTAAGTTTCCGGATTAGGAACATTTTGGTCGTGCTCGCGCAGCGGTTTACCAGAATGATGCCTAAAAAATTTCTCTGCTTGCCCAATCTTGCCTAAAAAAAGGGCAAATTCAAATCCAGATTCTAGATTTCGGCCCTCCGGCGCTTTGGCATGATTTTTGGTTCCCACACCTTAACGCGGTCTAACCACGCGTGGTCTGGTGCGAGATCCAAAGCTGCGTTAAACGGTGGGAGACCCGTGTTCTTACAGGGACCGGATTAATGGGTTTGTTTCTCCGACGAATTTTAATAGGTGTGCCCATCGCGTTCCCTTGGACGGTCGCGGCGCTGGCGCAGCAAACGCCGGGGCCCGCCGCCGGCGCTGCCCCTGGCGCCGGTGCGCTCAACACCGGCGACACCGCGTGGATGCTGACCTCGACCGCGCTCGTGCTGATGATGACGATTCCCGGGCTCGCGCTGTTTTATGGCGGCATGGTCCGCAAGATGAACGTGCTGGCGACGGTGATGCAGACCTTCGCGGTGACCTGCCTCGTCACGGTGTTGTGGATGGTAGTCAGCTACAGCCTCGCTTTCACCAGCGGATCGCCGTTCGTCGGGGGATTGAGCCGGTTTTTGCTCCTTGGCATGACCCTCGATTCGGTCAACGATCTCGCCAAAACGATCCCGGAATCGGTCTACATGACTTTCCAAATGACCTTCGGGATAATAACTCCGGCACTGATCTGCGGCGCATTCGCCGATCGCATGAAGTTTTCGGCACTACTGTGGTTTATCGGACTGTGGGCCGTTCTTGTCTATGCGCCGATTGCTCACTGGGTGTGGGGGCCCGACGGTTTCCTCAATGATGCCGGCGTGCTCGATTTTGCTGGCGGAACCGTGGTGCACATCAATTCCGGAGTGGCCGGTCTGATGGCCGCGCTGGTGATGGGCAAGCGGCGCGGTTTTGGGACCGAGCCGATGCCCCCGCACAACCTGGTGCTCAGCGTGACCGGGGCCTCTCTGCTGTGGGTCGGCTGGTTCGGCTTCAATGCCGGTTCTGCCACGGCGGCCAACGGCAATGCCGGCATGGCGATGGCGGTAACCCAGATTGCGACCGCGACCGCGGCTCTCTCGTGGATGTTCGCGGAGTGGATCGTTAAGGGAAAGCCGAGCGTGCTCGGGATCATCTCGGGTGCGGTTGCCGGCTTGGTTGCGATCACCCCGGCATCGGGCTTCGTCGACCCGCGGGGTGCGCTGATCATCGGCATCGCCGCCGGCGTTATCTGCTATTGGGGCACCACCGGTCTCAAGCACGCGTTCGGCTATGACGACAGCCTCGACGCGTTCGGCGTACACGGCGTGGGCGGAATCGTCGGCGCACTCCTGACCGGCGTGTTGGCTGTGGCTTGGGTGGGTGGTGAAGGCAAAAGCGGGCTGATTGACGGCAACCCGAATCAGGTGGTCACGCAGCTCTACGGCATCGTCTGCACCGGCGGCTATGGCGCGATCGCTTCGCTGATCCTGCTCAAACTGGTGGATCTTACGATCGGGCTTCGGGTCGATTCCGACGTCGAGCGTGAGGGCCTCGATCTCGCGATTCACGGGGAGGCCGTGCAATGACAAGGACGGTTTATCGAGGTCCCCGGCTTGAGTGGTCCAACCAGGCGCGCCACTTGCAATCAAATGCAGCGAGGCTGCCGAACCCTAGCCCGCCTCGAGCTCGGCACGAGATGGTGAGGCCATGAAGAAGATCGAAGCGATCATCAAGCCGTTCAAGCTCGACGATGTGAAGAATGCGCTGCACGAGGTTGGCGTCACCGGCATGACCGTCACCGAGGTCAAGGGCTTCGGGCGGCAAAAGGGACACACGGAGGTGTATCGCGGAGCAGAGTACGTGATTGACTTCCTGCCCAAGATCAAAATTGAGGTCGTGCTCGATGACGCCCTTGTCGAACGGGCCGTGCAGGCCGTTCAAGACGCCGCTCGCACGGAGAAGATCGGCGACGGCAAGATCTTCGTGGTGCCGATCGAACAAGCTATCCGGATCCGAACCGGGGAGCAGGGACCCGATGCCGTATGAGACCGCGCTCATCAGTCAGCCACGCGTCCCTGGCCACTGCCAGCCAAGCCACGGGAGTGGCGATGACGAACATTTGCACAGCGCCCGAAGACGTCGTCAAGGCGATCAAGGACGACAAGGTCGCGATGGTCGATCTGCGGTTCACCGATCTGCCGGGTCTGTGGCAGCATTTTTCGGTGCCGCCGAGCGCGCTCAACGGCCACAGTTTCGGGGACGGGGTCGGGTTCGACGGCTCCTCGATCCTCGGGTTTCATGCTCCATTACAATGGCGGGCTGTTGCAGCACCCGCCGGCGCTGCTGGCGCGATCTGCGCGCGGACGGTCAACTCCGCCGGCTGGTGCCGGGCTTCGAGGCGCCGGTCAATCTCGGCTATTCGCAGCGCAACCGCTCGGCAGCCTGCCGCGTCCCGATGTATTCGCCGATCCCCAAAGCCAAGCGCGTCGAGTTCCGCTGTCCGGACCCCAATCCCTATCTGGCGTTGCAGAACCGGCTCCATCCGGGCGAGCCGATCGATGAGAACCTCTATGACCTGCCGCCCGAGGAGCTGGCCAAGGTGCCGTCCGCTCCGGGCTCGATCGAGGAAGGCTTGAACGCGCTCGAAGGCGACCACGGCTTTCTGTTGAAGGGCGACGTGTTCACCCCGGACGTGGTCGAGACCCATCTCAGCTATAAGCGCGCCCGCGAAGTCGACGAGATGCGGCTGCGCCCGCATCCCTACGAGTTCTTCCTCTACTACGACGTCTGATACGGCTCCCCCTCTCAGAAGAGTGAACGATGACCGATACCGCAAAAGTCATGGAAATGATCAACGAGCACGAAGTCAAATACGTCGACTTCCGTTTCACCGATCCGCGCGGCAAATGGCAGCATCTGGCGCATCACGTGCGCACGATCAGCGAGGACTTCCTCAATGAGGGGGTGATGTTCGACGGGTCGTCGATTGCCGGGTGGAAGGCGATCAACGACTCTGACATGATGCTGGTGCCGGATTGCTCGACGGCCGTGCTCGACCCGTTTGCAGCGCAAACCTCGCTGATCATCTTTTGTGACGTGCACGAGCCGCTGAGCGGACAACCATATGTGCGCGATCCGCGCTCCACTGCGAAGAAAGCCGAGCAATACCTCGTCACCACCGGCATTGGCGACAAAGCCTATTTCGGCCCGGAAGCCGAGTTCTTCATTTTCGACGATGTGCGCTATTCGAGCACGATGAACGGCGCGATGTATGCGATTGACAGCGAAGAAGGGCCGTACGTCAGTGACAAGCAGTTCCCCGACGGCAACACCGGCCATCGCCCGCCGATAAAGGGCGGCTACTTCCCGGTACCGCCGGTCGACGGCCAGAGCGATCTCAGAGCCGAAATGCTGTCGGTCATGCACGACATGGGATTGGCCGTCGAAAAGCACCACCACGAAGTGGCGCCGAGCCAGGCCGAGCTGGGAGCCGAGTTTGACACCCTGGTGCGTACCGCCGACAACATGCAGATCTACAAATACGTCGTTCACAACGTCGCAAATCAATATGGCAAGACGGCTACCTTCATGCCGAAGCCGATCAAAGGCGACAACGGATCGGGGATGCACGTCCATCAGTCGGTTTGGAAGGGGGAGCGGCCGACCTTTGCCGGTAACCTTTATGCCGATTTGTCCGAGACGGCGCTCTATTACATCGGCGGCATCATCCGGCACGCCAAGGCGATCAACGCCTTCACCAATCCGACGACGAACAGCTACAAGCGACTGATCCCCGGTTTCGAGGCGCCGGTGCTGCTCGCTTACTCCTCGCGCAACCGCTCGGCCTCCTGCCGCATCCCCTATACCGCAAGCCCCAAGGGCAAACGTGTCGAGGTTCGCTACCCCGATCCCGCGGCCAATCCTTATCTCGCCTTTGCCGCGATGCTGATGGCCGGGATCGACGGCATCCAGAACAAGATCCATCCCGGCGACCCGATCGACAAGAATCTTTACGATCTGCCGCCGGAGGAGTTGACCGACATCCCGGTCGTCTGCGGTTCGCTGCGCGAGGCACTGGGCGAATTGCGCGCCGACCACGCCTTCCTGCTGAAGGGCGATGTCTTCAGCATGGACCAGATCGACGCCTATATGGAATTGAAATGGGAGGAGGTGTACGCCTTTGAGCACACCCCGCACCCGATCGAGTTCCAGATGTACTATTCGGTGTGAGCCCCGGCCGAGCCGTAGCCGCCACCAACGGGCCGCCCACGGACTGGATGGGTGGCCGAGCGGTTTAAGGCACCGGTCTTGAAAACCGGCGTGGGTGCAAGCTCACCGTGGGTTCGAATCCCACCCCATCCGCCAGGACTGTGGCTATTGTCCTCGGACTCTCGGCCGCTGGTGGAACAGCTCGATGAATCTCGCCCGCTGTTCCGGCGACAGCGTCGCCAGAAACGTCATGGTCGTCGTCAGCAGCTCGCGCTGGAAGCCACGGCGCGTTTGCCCTGCTTCGTCGAACAGCCGTTCGACCGTCGCCTCGTCGGCGTCGGGTTTGGCGAGCTCGGCCCGAGCAGCACTCAGCAAAGGCTCGACCGCCTCGCGCATCTGCTGCATGTGCGTACGCACCGTCTCGGAATACTGCTCGAAGGCCTGCCGCTGCTGCGGGTCGAGAGCCAGCCCCGCCCCCACCCGCTGCAACCGCTCCTCGGGGCTTATCGGCGCAGCCGGTCCTTGGAGGTGAGCCCACAGCGCGCCGGCGACAAAGCACAGATTGAGCACGACAGACAGGGTTAACGCCGCCCAGAGAAGATGCTGTCGCGCGGTACCGCGCGCCGCCACCGAGGCAAACGTCACGTCCGTGGACTTTCACCCAAATCGCGCAGAAAACCGGTTCCCGGGTCGAGCAGTTCGGGCAACACACTCACGTCGCTCGACTGAGAGGGCTGGCTGAGCATCAGCGACGCATCGCTGCCCATGGCAAAGCCGAGCCAGCTCGCCACCGCGATCGCTGCGGCGAGGCTCCCCCATTGAGCGACCCCGTGCAGGATGCGTCGGCGCCGTGGTGGTGGAGCGAAAGGAACAACGCGACCGGGTGCCACTAGCAGGTCGGGCAAAATCGCGCAGGCTCGATCAACGATGCGCTCCAGCGCCGCCGGCGGCTCGGCGACGCCGCTGGCGAGCGCCCGAGCCGCCGCGACATCGTCCCGTGCGGTCAGATCGGCAGCGAGCAGGGCGGCGACGCGATCCTGTTCATCGGTATCGAGCAGCCCGTCGGCAAAGGCGGCGAGATCGAGAAAGCGTGCAGCCTCGTCCTCGGGCGCGTCGGTCGTCCGACACCGCTGCCAAAGCGCGCGATCGGACGCGAGGTCCGGCGCTCTTTTCTGTTCCTCGTCGGCTCGGCTCATGAAAATGTTCTCCTCCCATATCTACGTAGAAGGCATCGCTGCCATCCCCGCAACTTTATGGTTCCGGTACCGAGCGCCGTGCGGGATCGCGCTTTGTAGAGCAGCGGTCATTTCGCCTCGGCCTTGAAATGAGCGCGCAGCTTGACCATCGCCTTGTGATGCGCGCTGCGGACCGTCTGCGGGTCGATGCCGAGTGCGCTGGCGATCTCGCTGACCTCCAACTCGCGATCGTACAACATCGTCAGAATTTCGCGCTGCCGCGGCGACAGCAGCGCTTCCGGGAGCTTGAGTTTGTGGGCGGGCTCGACCGGATCGACGGCGAGCCGGGCTTCCGGCACCGCTTCGATCGGCACCACCACCGGTCGGTGCCGGCGCAGCGCATCGCGAGCGGTGCTGCGCGCGACGATCGTGATCCAAGTGGAGAGCCCCGCCCGGGCCGGGTCGTAACTGCGCAAAAGCCGAAAGTCGTCCTTGCACAGCCGGAGAAACACCTCCTGCGCCAGATCCTCGACCTCCGCCGCTTCGCGCGCCACGCCGCGCACGGCCGCGGCGACGAGGCCGGCATAACGCCGCACGAAAGCGTCCCACGCCCCCTTGTCGCCGCGCGCGAGCGCCTCCAGCTCGTTTCCTTGCGCCAATCAGAGGGCCCCGCATCCTCGTCGACACTCAACCGAGCGCGTCAAAGAAATCGTTACCCTTGTCGTCGATGACAATAAAGGCGGGAAAATCGACCACCTCGATGCGCCAGACCGCTTCCATCCCGAGCTCGGGATATTCGACCACCTCAACCTTGCGGATGCAATCCTGCGCGAGCCGCGCGGCCGGCCCGCCGATCGAGCCGAGGTAAAACCCGCCATGCTTGCGGCAGGCGGCACGCACTTCGCCGCCGCGATTGCCTTTGGCGAGGGTGACGAAGCTGCCGCCTGCCATCATGAAGGCGTCGACATAGCTGTCCATCCGTCCGGCCGTAGTCGGCCCGAACGAGCCCGAGGCATATCCTGCCGGCGTCTTGGCTGGCCCCGCATAGTAGATCGGGTGGTTCTTGACATAATCGGGCAGTCCCTCGCCGCGATCGAGCCGCTCCTTGAGCTTGGCGTGGGCGATGTCGCGCGCGACGATCAACGGGCCGGTCAGGCTGAGCCGCGTTTTTATCGGGTACTCCGAGAGGGCGCGGAGGATCTCGCCCATCGGCCGGGTGAGATCGATCGGCACGACCTCGCCGCCGAGTGCCGCCTCGTCCATTTCGGGCAGGAAGCGTGCCGGGTTCGTCTCGAGCTCTTCGAGGAACACGCCCTCGGCGGTGATCTTGCCGAGGATCTGGCGGTCGGCCGAACAGGATACGCCGATCCCGATCGGCAGGCTGGCGCCGTGCCGCGGCAGCCGGATCACCCGGACGTCGTGGCAGAAATACTTGCCGCCGAACTGCGCACCGATCCCGAGGCCGCGGGTGAGCCCCAGCACCTCCTCCTCGAAGCCGCGGTCGCGGTAGGCCTGGCCGTAGCGGTTGCCCTCGCTCGGCAAGGTGTCGAGGTAGCGGCAGCTGGCGAGCTTGACCGTCTTCAAATTCATTTCGGCCGAGGTGCCGCCGATCACGATCGCGAGATGGTAGGGCGGACAGGCGGCGGTGCCGAGGGTGCGAATTTTTGCGTCGAGGAATTTCACCAGTGATTGCGGGTTCAGCACCGCCCTGGTCTCTTGATACAGGAAGCTCTTGTTGGCCGAGCCGCCGCCCTTGGCGATGAACAGGAATTTGTACGCCTCGCCCGGCTCGGTATAGAGGTCGATCTGGGCCGGGAGGTTGTCGCCGGTGTTGACCTCCTCGTACATCGACAACGGGGCCACCTGGCTGTAACGCAGATTGGTCTCGGTATAGGTGCGGCGGATGCCGGCCGAGAGTGCGGCGGCGTCGTCGCCCTCGGTCCAGATCTGCTGCCCCTTTTTCCCCATGACGATCGCGGTGCCGGTGTCCTGGCACATCGGCAGCACCCGGCCGGCCGCGATGTTGGCGTTCTTCAACAGGTCGAAAGCGACGAACTTGTCGTTGGCCGAGGCCTCGGGATCATCGAGGATCGCGCGCAGCTGGGTGAGATGGCCCGGGCGCAGGAGGTGGGCGGAATCATTGAAGGCCTGGGCGGCGAGCAGGGTCAGGGCGTCGGAGGCGACCTTGACGATGCGCCGGCCCTCGAAGGCGCCGACCGCCACGTGATCGCCGGTGAGCTTGCGATAGGGCGCCTCATCCGCACCGAGCGGGAAGAGCTCATGATAGGCGGCATCGCTCATGCGTCACTCCGCGCTGCGATCTCGCTGCACAATCGCCGTTTCCGCGCTTGCGTCAAGCCGGCTCGCTGGCCAGCGACAACAAACGGTTGTGTCGAGTATGAACGGGTGCTGCACCTGCAGCAAATCTGCACCGAAACTTTTCCTTGGGTCGTGATGCCGTCCGCGGCCGCGGGCAGGCGTCAGGGCCGTCCGGGGCCTTTCCCGCATATTCGCTCGTTACGGGTTCACTGCGGCGAGTACGCTTTTGAATGGCCGCAGCTCCGGCCGCGACACGTTGTCTGCGCGCAGTTCTGCCAGTAGTCTCCGGTCCCGCCGACAATTAGCCAAATCGAGCGGACTCTCCGATGCCAAGTTCAACATTGCGCCAGCGGCACGGGAGAGAGTCGTCGCTGAATCGGCAGCTATCGGCCGGTCTACTCGCCGCCGTCCTGCTCGGCGCGGTCATCATCGGCGGTGTGGCAGTGGCGCTCGACAGGTTCGGCCGCACCCCCCGCGAATGGGCACCTTACCTCGAACGCCGCGCCCTCAACCACAACCCGCTGATCACTGGCTCCGTCGATCTCGCTGCGGCCTGGCTGCGCTACGCAGACCGTCTACCTTGGGAAGGCGTCCGACCGACCGGATGGGCCGGCGCCGCGGTTGGCCGCCCGTCGCTGGCCGCCGAACGCGTGCCGCCGCGGCAGGCGCGGGTGCCGCGGCTGATCGGCACGGTTCCTGGGCTGCGCAAGGCGCTGCAAGAGGCCCAGGCCGGCGACGTCATTGAGATGCTGCCAGGCACCTATAGGCTCGAGTACCCCACCGTGGGGGTGACCGCAAATGGCGCCGCCGGGGCGCCGATCACGCTGCGCGCCGCGCGCCTGGGCGACGTCGTATTCCAATCAAACGGTGTCGAGGCGTTCAAGGTGTCTGGTCCGTACTGGATCTTCGAAAACCTGGTGCTGCAAGGCGTCTGCGAGGACCATTCCGGCTGCGAGCACGCCTTTCATATTGTCGGCGGCGCCGACCACATCATCCTCCGCAACAACCTGCTGATGGATTTCAACGCCCATATCAAGGTGAACCCCGATGGTAAAGCTCCCGATCACGGATTGGTAGAGTACAACACGATCACCGAAACCAGCCCGCGCGGCACCGCCAACCCGGTAACGCCGATCGACATCGTGGCGGCCAGTGGCTGGCGCATCGCCGCCAACCTCATCACCGATTTCGTGAAATCCGGCGGCGACAACGTCTCCTACGGCGCCTTCGCCAAGGGTGCGGGAGATCACAACGTGTTCGAGCGCAATGTCGTCCTGTGCGAATACAAGCTCCGCGGCCAAGCCGGCGAGCGCATCGGCCTATCATTCGGAGGCGGCGGCACAGGACCGGAATTCCTCCGCGACGCCGGCGCCTCCGGCAACGAGCAGATCTCCTCTATCATGCGTGATAACCTGATCGCCTTCTGCAGCGACGATGGCGTCTATCTCAACCGCGCCGCGGAGACGGTAATTGAACACAACACCATGATCGACACCGCAGGCATCGATTCGCGCTTCCCGGAATCGTCCGCCGAAGTCATCAACAACATTGTCGATGGCGTCATCCGCCAGCGTGATGGCGGCGCGCTTCACGCCGCCGGCAACGAGGAGTCGCTGCTGCTCGGGCTGTTCATCGGCTGGCATCCTGCACGCCATCTGTTCGTCAACCCTGCGCGCCTAGATCTCCGCTGGCGCGCTCCCCCGACATTGCGACCGACCACGCCCGGTAGCACCGATCTGTGCGGCATTACCCGCGGCACCGTGGCGCGGCCCGGCGCGTTCGACGATTTCACCCCCTGCCTGAGCGGCGACACCCGGCAGTGACGGCTCGACCGCGGCCGCGGTAAACCTCACCCCCCCTGGCCCTTCGTCGGAAAGCAAACGCGCGGCGTTTTCAGGCTGATGCACTGCCCCGCGGCGTCAATACGATCTTTCGCCGGACCGTGCGGTCGTGGACTTGCTGCAATGCCTCGGCGCAGCGCTCGAGCGGGTAGGTCGCCATGACGAAGGGCACAAGCTCGCCGGTCTCGTAAAGGCCGAACAACTCGTCGAAGCATCGGCCGACTTCGAGGGGCGCCTTTTTCTTGTAGTCGCTGACCTGCAATCCGCTGACTTCGATATTCTTGAGCAGCAGGTAATTCGCCTTGATCGTCGGGATCTGCCCGCCGGCAAAGCCGATCACGACCATCCGGCCGCGCCAGGCGAGTGTGCGCAATGCCGCATCGAACACCTCGCCGCCGACCGGATCGAGGATGATGTCGGCACCCTCGCCCGCGGTCGCCTCGCGCACCTGTGCGCGCAGACTGTCGCGCAGATCGGGGCGCCACAGCTCGATCACCACATCGGCGCCGGCCAGCCGCGCCAAGTCGACTTTATCCGGCGTGGCAATGCCGGCCAGAACCCGGGCGCCGAGCGCCTTGGCGAGCTGGACGGCGGCAAAGCCGACGGCACCCGAGGCGCCGAGCACCAGCACCCGTTCGCCGGAACGGAAGCGGGCGCGGTCGCGCAACGCGAACCAGGCGGTGGCATAGTCCAATCCCAGCGCCGCGGCATCGACAAAGGGCATCATGGCCGGGAGGCGATGACACACACTCTCGGGTGCTGCGAGGCTCTCTGCGTAGCCGCCCTCCTCGACCCAGGCCAGCACCCGGTCGCCGACTTGAAACCCGGTGACAGCGCTGCCCACCGCAGTCACCACCCCGGCTGCACTCTTCCCCGGAATGAAGGGAAGCTGCGGCCGGGTCTGGTATCGCCCGGCGATCACCAGCAAATCGGCATAGTTCACCGGCGCCGCGTGGATCGCGATCAACAGCTCACCGGGTCCGGCAACCGGATCGGGCACTTCGGCTAGGGCAGCGGCCTCGATCGGGCCGAATTCGCGGACAAGCACTGCGCGCATCATTTCTGCCCCTGAGCGTGTGACGAAATCTGGGTCGAAGGGTCGAAGTTGCGACAAGCAGATAATCGCTCGTCGTTCCCGACGAAAAAGCATCGCAAGAGATCACGAAAAACCCAGTCGTTTTAACGGCAAGATTGTCATTCCGGGACGGCCCGTCAGGGCCGGGCCCGGAACCCATGAACACCGGCTCGTGCTCAACTCGCGCAGGCCCGTGTTCATGGCTTCCGGGCTCGCGCGCGAAGCTCGCGCCCCGGAATGACACGAAATCGATAGGCCGTTTCAACCTTGGTAGTGCACGCCGGCACCCGGAACCGCGTGCAAGCACGCGGATTCCGACCTCTTCCTGCAAGCGGGGCGAGGTGACTGGGCAGCCAGGTCGGACTCCTTCACAGCCCTCCTCTCCAGCGCACCGGGATGGGGTGAAAGCGTCCCTCGCGAACCCCGTCGACGAGGTCGCGCTTTACCACCTTGCCGGTCGCGGTCAGCTTCATATGGTCGAGCGCCAGCAGATATTCCGGCATGTCGAATTTCGACAGGCCTGCGGCATTCAGGTGTTCGAGGATTGCGGCACCGTCGCTCGCCATTCCGCTACGAAGCACGACGGCGAGACCGACCTTCTCGCCGAGCCGGGTATCGGCAACCGGAAACGCCGCTGCGCGCTCGATCGCCGGGTGGCGCAGTGCCAGCGCCTCGATCGGCGCCGGATAGATCTTCTTGCCGCCGCGGATGATCACATCCTTCAGCCGGCCGCGAATGCGCAGATAGCCGTTCGCGTCGACCTGGCCGAGATCCCCGGTCATGAACCAGCCGTGGCTGTTGAACGCCTCTTCGGTGGCGATCTGATCGTCGAAATAGCCGAGCATCAGGCTGGCGCCGCGGCTGCCGATCTGCCCGATCTCGCCGAAGGCCGCTTCGGTATCCGGGTCGTCCTCGCGCCAAATCCTGATCTCGAAGCCGGGGCAGCAGCGCCCGGCGGTCTCCATGATCAGACGCGGGTCGTCATCCGGCAATGTGTATTGATGCGAGCAGGTCTCGGTCATGCCGTAGCCGCTCTGCGGCACGATGCCGTGCGCCATCAGCTCGGCGATCACCTCGCCCGGCACCGGCGCGCCCGAGATGCGGAACCCCTTGACCCGCAGCTCGCCGGAAGAGCTGCGCGCCCGCAGCTCCGCAAGCAGGTCGACGGCGTGGGTCGGAACGCCAACGAGGTAAGTCGCGCGCGTTTCCAGGAGACGATCCAACAAGCTGCGCCCCTTCGGGAGATCGTGCACGACCAGTTCGCCGCCGACTGCCATGGCGGTGACGAGGGCGCCAATGCCGAGATTGTGGCTCAGCGGGCTGAGAGAGTAGATCACCGTCTCGGCGCCGAGGCGCCAGTCGGCGGCGACCGCGCGCGCATTCGCCAGCAAGGTGTTGTCGCTGTGCATGACACCTTTCGGCACGCCGGTCGTCCCCGAGGTGAAAGCGAGATAGACGACCCGGTCCGGATCGGGGGTGGGCGAGGCACCACCCTCACCCGCCTCGCTGCGCTCGGCACCCTCTCCCGCAGTGCGGGAGAGGGGGGACCCTGGCGCGGTAGCGGCGGGGTGGGTGAGGGCATCTTCCAGGCGATAGACGTGGCGCAGGAACGGCAGCTCGAGGGCGGCGGAAAAGACGTCCTGCCGGTCGCCGTCCGCGCCGTATCCGGGCTCGACGAGGAGGACTGCAGACCGCGTTCGCGTCAGCAGAGCGAGCACCTCGGCGACGGTGTATTCGCGGTGCAGCGACGGGCAGCAGACATATCCGTTGCGCGAGCAGGCGATCAGTGCCACAGCCGTCTCGATGCGGCTCGGCAGCCACACCGAGACGCGCTGACCCGGCCGCACACCGCGGCGGGCGAGGTCGCCGGCGAACGTATCGGCATCCTTGAGGAGCTGGCGGTAAGTCACCCGGCGGGTGCAGTCGCGCAACGCGAAATAGTCGGGCGATCGCCGCGCATGCTGCTCGACGAGCGAATAGATCGTGTCGTGCCGCCAAAATCCCGACCGATAGTGCTCGGTGAGCCGCTCCGCGCTCAGCAGGCTGAGGATCGTATTCTGCGCCGGCAAGCGCGGCTATCGCTTGCGAAACTTGTCGAGAGTCACGATCTCGGCCGCTTGCCGTTCCGGTTTTGCGGCTGCGTCCGCAGGAATCTGCGCGGGCAGCACGACGCCTTCGGGCGGCCTCTCACCTGCGGGTTCGAACTGAAGTCCGAACTTGACCGAGGGGTCGGCAAAGCTCGTTACCGCCGCGAACGGGATGGTCAACTGCTCCGGACGGCCCTGAAAGGTCAAGGTCACGGAAAAATCCTGATCCCGGACGTCGAGCCCCCAGAACTGATGCTGGAGGACGATCGTCATCTCTTGAGGGTACTTGGCCAGCAGATCGTCCGGCAGCCCGACGCCGGGAGCGCCGGTGCGAAAGCTCACGTAAAAGTGGTGAGCGCCGCGCAACCCCTCTCGTGCCGTGCGCGCCAGCGCTTCGCGTACGACCCCGCGCAACGCATTCTCGACCATCGTCGGGTAGTCGAAGAGGTCCTGGGCCATTTCCGGCTCGCTCGCTGGTAACGGATCGGTCGAAGGCGAGTGAGGGGCTTCTGTTGCCCGGTGCCCCTCGAACCGCGATTTACTCCAGGCTTTTACCCCGCTAAGGGTTAGGCCGCGAGTGCCTCAGTTGCGAAGTTATCGTTCGCAGCTAGATTGTGACCCGATAACGGCGGTATCATGCCGGGCGACGGATCTTGCCTTTACCACGCGCGTCGAGCCTAGTTCGCCCCCGCGAATCGCCGGCACTGCGGCCGGCGAGAAATTGGTGGAGGCGCCGGGTACTGCCCCCGGGTCCGCAACGCTTATTTCACAAGCCGTTTATCGCCATAGTCGGTTGCCCGACAACGCAAATATAGGGCGGTGGGCCGGCCGAGGCAACCCTGCGTGCCGCCGCCGAGCAAGGAGAAGGGGATGCGGCTGACGCCGGAACAACAGGACGAGGTCGCGGGCCAGCGTGACGAGACCCGAGCGACCCGGCGCGCCACCGTGCCCGCGCTGGAGGAGATCCTCTATGAGCCGCTGCCGGTGCTCGATCACGGTTTCATCCGCGTCGTCGATTATATGGGCGACGATGCGGCGATCGTGCAGGCGGCCCGCGTCTCCTATGGCCGCGGCACCCGCAAGGTCAGTGAGGACCGGGGGCTGATCAATTATCTGATGCGTCACCGTCACACGACGCCGTTCGAGATGTGCGAGATCAAGTATCACGTCAAATTGCCGATCTTCGTCGCCCGGCAATGGATCCGGCACCGGACGGCCAACGTCAACGAATATTCGGCGCGATACTCGATCCTCGACAACGAATTTTATGTTCCCGCACCCGAGCACCTGGCGGCCCAGGCGACAGCGAACCGCCAGGGGCGCGAGCAGGTGCTCGAGGGTGCCGCGGCGCAGCGGGTCCTCGATCTGTTGCGCACGGAAGCCGAGCGCGCTTACGCCGGCTATGCCGAGCTCCTGAACGAGGA
>Ga0209040_10001662_pt1 | contig 17677 bp, 15 predicted proteins | sample BogFormECP12_OM3_FD_188240 | JGI IMG/M metagenome (GOLD analysis project Ga0209040, IMG submission 188240) | Bog forest soil microbial communities from Calvert Island, British Columbia, Canada - ECP12_OM3 (SPAdes) (version 2) | ecosystem: Environmental > Aquatic > Freshwater > Wetlands > Bog ...
TAGTCCGAAGTTCCCCCCAGTGAGTTGACGAGTTGGGTGCGTTGAACTGGGGTTTTGTGGTTGGGGGTGTGGTTTTACTGACTACGCCAGTCCGTGACGGTGGGACACCCCGAGGAGTTCGAATGCGCGCCGCTGCTCTGGGGTGGGGGTGGTGATCTTGGTGAATGCCGGCAGGTCGTCGGTGGGCTGGATCTGGTTGGCGCAGATGGTGGCCAGGTCGGTGAGCAGGCTGGTGAAGCTGTGTACCGGGGTGTTCTCGGTGGTGCGTTTGCGGGCGGCTTTGGCCAGTGCGGCATCGGAGCGCTGGGCCGCGGCGACGGGGCTGGAACGTTTGGCGGCGCCGGCGGGTTTGTCGTTGTCGACAAACAAGATTGGGGCCAGGGCCTGTTTCATGTGCCAGCTGATGTAGTAGGACAGCATGCGCAAGAACATGTGCGCGCGCACTCGCTCGGCGAGCCGGTGGCGGATGGGGCGCACGTCGAGTTCGCTGTTGAGGGTGCGAAAGAACCGCTCGACGTCTTCGAGTCCCTTGTAGCGGGCCACCACCTCGCCGTCGGTTAGGGCGGTGTCGGGCAGGCTGGTGCGCAGCACGTAGATGCCGTCCAGGGCGGCTTCGGCGGCGATGTTGTCCTGGTTGCGGGAGAAGCTAAACGAGGTGTCGGTGATTTCGGTGTGGAAGTGTTTGGCCATTTTGTAGTGGTTGATCACCTTGCCGACCCGCAGGGCGATGCGCTCGGTGCCGCGCAGCGGGCGGCGCTCGCGGCGGGTGGCTGCGGCGATGGTTTGCAGCTGGTTTTCGGTGGCGGTCAGCAGATCTTGGCGTTTGCGGGCGCGCTGTTCGGCCAACGCGGGGTTGCGGCAGCACACCAGCCGCTCGCCGAGAAAATCCGGGGAGCTGATCTCGATGAGGTCCTGTTCATCAAATAGCGACAGCTGCAGCGCCTCGGCCTCGACGAGGGCTTTGATTTGGGGGGCGCGCAACGCGGTAATCCAGTCCAGTTCGGCTGGGCGCAGCTCGTCGCTGATGCGCGCGTTGGTGAGCATGCCGCGATCCCCGACCAAACAGATGCGGGCCAGCCCGAACCGGCCCTTGAGCTTTTGGATCTGGGCGGTCAGGGTCTTGGGGTCGGCCGTGTTGCCGTCGAAGACCTCGATGGCGATCGGCACCCCGGCGGTGGAACACAGCAGCCCGTAGACGATCTGCAGCCGGCCTTTGACCCCGTCTCTGGGGTGCCCGATTTTGCCCAGCGGGCAGGTGCGGCCCTCAAACGCCGCCGAGGACACGTCGTAGAGCACCAGCATCCCATCGGCCAAATGCCGCTTGGCCAAGGCCTTTTCAATGGCGTCCTGGCGTTCAAGCATCCAGTCCATCGCCTCATACAGGTCGTCCTCATCACAGCCGGACAACCCCAACACCTCACCCAGGGTGCTGGTGGTGGCGGTGGCGGTGCGCAGCCCGCGGGCACAAGCCAGCTTCGATGCCGGGGCGATCACCTGGGCCACCAGCATCGCAGTCACCAGATCGCGCCGCCGCGAGCTTGCCGGGTCGATCAGCTCCTCCACCCGGAGGTGGCGTGCGGTGCCCAACACCGCGGCGACATGCCCGTGCGGCAGGCTGCGGCCGACCTCAAAGGCAGCCGCCAGATCCATCTTGGGCGGCAGGCCTTTAAGCGCCCGCTGCAGCTTCTCCACCTTGTGCTCGGGCCAGCGCGACAGGTTGGCCAGGGTGCGGACTTTAACCTTGCCGTGCTCGCGGTAGCTTTCCCGCAGCAGCACCGCCGGCGGTGACCCGCGGTTGGGCACCCGCGTCACATACATGTATACATGATCTCACATTCATAACCTGACAACACCTACATAAGTTAATGACACGCCATACATATCTTGTTATTACATGTTTACAAATTCCGCTCCCCAGAGACACAGACCACCAGCTCACAGTGGCCGTGCAGGGATCAGACCAGCCTCACAAGGGGGAACTTCGGATTAGTGGCCGTACAAGCATCCCGAGAGATCATCATTGATGCGCCGCCGGAAGTGATCCTGGGCGCGCTCGCTGATGTTGGCTCGGTGCCGTTGTGGTCGTCGGTGCACAAGAAGGCCGACGTCATCGACACCTATCCCGACGGCCGGCCGCACCATGTCAAAGTCACCGTGAAGGTGATCGGCATTGTCGATCAGGAAGTGCTCGAATTCCACTGGGGCCCCGACTGGTTCGTGTGGGACGCTAATAAGACCCTGCAGCAGCACGGCCAGCACGTCGAGTACACCCTGCGCCGCGAAGGGGAGACCAAGACGCGGCTGCGTTTCTGCATCACCTTGGAGCCGTCGGCGCCGCTGCCGGAGTTTCTGGTCAACATGGCGCGCAACAAGGTCCTCAAGGCCGCGACCGAGGGCCTGCGGGACTTCGTTATGAGCCGCGAGGGCCCGAGCGATTCTTAGCTGGGGGTCCGTCCCGGAGCGCGGAAAGCCGCCTGATCCCCTCGTCGAGGGTGTCATCGCGTTTGCAGAAGGTAAAGCGCACCAGGTGATTCCACACGTCGGCGTGGGCCGCTGCGGGATCGCAGAACGCCGACATCGGGATCGCGGCAACCCCAACCTTTTCCGGTAGCGCCGCGCAGAATTCCGTGCTGTCGTCGTATCCCAGCGGACGCGGGTCGGCGCATAGGAAGTAGGTGCCGAAGCTGTCGTGCACCGTGAAGCCGATCTCGGACAGACCGGCCGCCAGCCGATCGCGTCTGGCTTGCAACGCACCGCGAAGGTCAGCCACCCACGCGTCCTGGGTATCCAGCGCCAGGGCCACCGCCGGCTGGAACGGCGCGCCCCCGACGTAACTCAGATACTGCTTGGCCGCTCGCACTCCGGCGATGAGTTCGGCCGGGCCGCAAGCCCATCCGATCTTCCAGCCGGTGCAGTTGAACATCTTGCCGGCGCTGGAGATGGTGACCGTGCGTTCGGCCAGGCCGTCGAAGCCCGCCAGCGGCAGGTGCCGGCGGCCGTCGAACACCAGATGCTCGTAGACCTCATCGATGATCACCAAAAGGTCCGCCGCCACGGCGATCTCCGCGATGGTCGCCAGCTCGGCCTCGCTGAGCACCGCGCCGGTTGGGTTGTGCGGCGAGTTGACGATCAGCGCCCGCGTTCGGGGTGTCAGCGCGCGCCGCAATGCGTCGCCGTCCAAAGCGAAGCCGCGACCGTCGGCGACCATGGGCACGACCACCCGGCGCGCGCCCGCCATCGCCACCACCGGCGAGTAAGAGTCGTAGAAGGGCTCGATCAGCAGCACGTCGGAGTCGGGTTCGACCAGGCCGAGCACCGCTCCCGCGATTGCCTCGGTGGCCCCGACCGTCACCAGCACCTCGGCGTCGGGGTCGTACTCGATGCCGAAATGCCGCAGGCGCTGCGCGGCTATCGCCTGTCGCAGCGGCGCTATACCGATGCCCGGCGGGTACTGATTGGCGCCTGCGGCAATGGCATCTTGCGCGGCCAGCAGCAACGCCGGCGGTCCGTCCTCGTCGGGAAAGCCCTGCCCGAGGTTCACCGCGCCGATGCGCGCCGCCAGCGCCGACACTTCAGCGAACACCGTGGTCGCGTACGGCCGCAGCCGCGACACCGTCATGGTGCATGAGCTTAGGAGGGCGACGATGCGGGCCGCTTGCGGCCCGAGGTGGGGCGCGACAATTGGGCTTAGGAGCGGGCCGGGCCGTTGTCACAGCTGCCACATTGGCCTCTGCCGGCCGGGATGTTCTTTTTGTCCGCGTCGCAGCGACAATTTGTGGGTGTCGCTCAAAGGTGGGCAAATTGGATGCCTGACGGCGCAGAGACTGATGTGGCAACTGCGACCAATGCGGCGTGACGCTCGGCACATCTCACCAGCTAAGTCCCGCCCAACCAACAGGTTGGCCGGGAGTCCTGTTACAGTGCTGTTACTGGGCCTAGTCTCTAAGTCGAATCTAAATCCCTCTTTTCCCGAACAGGAAGCCGACATGTCCGAAGAAGCGTTTGTCTACGAGGCCATCCGCACACCGCGTGGCAAGCAAAAGAACGGCGCGCTGAACGAGGTCAAGCCAGTCAACCTGGTCATTGGCCTCATCGAGGAGTTGCGCAAGCGCAACCCCGACCTCGACGAGAACCTGATCAGCGACGTCATCCTCGGGTGCGTCTCACCCGTCGGTGACCAGGGCGGCGACATCGCCCGCGCCGCGGTGCTGGCCTCGGGCATGCCCGTCACCTCCGGCGGCGTACAGCTCAATCGGTTCTGCGCCTCGGGCCTGGAAGCCGTCAACACCGCAGCCCAGAAGGTGCGCTCCGGCTGGGATGACCTGGTCCTGGCCGGTGGTGTGGAGTCGATGAGCCGGGTGCCGATGGGATCCGACGGTGGTGCGATGGGCCTGGACCCCGCCACCAACTACGAGGTCATGTTCGTGCCGCAGGGCATTGGCGCCGACCTGATCGCCACCATCGAAGGCTTCTCCCGCGAGGACGTCGACAAGTACGCGCTGCGCAGCCAGGAGAAGGCTGCCGAGGCGTGGTCGGGTGGCTACTTCGCCAAGTCGGTGGTGCCGGTCCGCGACCAGAACGGCCTGCTGATTCTTGACCACGACGAGCACATGCGCCCCGACACCACCATGGAGGGGCTGGCCAAGCTGAAGTCCGCCTTCGAAGGCCTCGCGGCGATGGGCGGCTTCGACGATGTGGCCCTGCAGAAGTACCACTGGATCGAGAAGATCAACCACGTGCACACCGGCGGCAACAGCTCCGGCATCGTCGACGGCGCGGCACTGGTCATGATCGGTTCCGAGGCCGCCGGCAAATCGCAGAGCCTGACCCCACGGGCCCGCATCGTGGCCACCGCCACCAGTGGCGCCGACCCGGTGATCATGCTGACGGGGCCCACCCCGGCCACCCGCAAGGTGCTCGACCGCGCCGGGCTGACCGTCGACGACATCGACCTGTTCGAACTGAACGAGGCGTTCGCATCGGTGGTGCTGAAGTTCCAGAAGGATCTGAACATCCCGGACGAGAAGCTCAACGTCAACGGCGGCGCCATCGCGATGGGCCACCCGCTGGGTGCCACCGGCGCGATGATCCTCGGCACCATGGTCGACGAACTGGAGCGCCGCAACGCGCGGCGCGCGCTCGTCACGCTGTGCATCGGCGGCGGCATGGGTGTCGCCACGATCATTGAGAGGGTTTAAGCACATGGCAGCCAACACGATTCAGTGGGACAAGGATGCCGACGGCATCGTCACGCTGACCATGGACGACCCATCCGGGTCGGCCAACGTCATGAACGAGGCCTACATCGAGTCGATGGGCAAGGCCGTGGATCGCATTGTCGCGGAGAAGGATTCGATCACCGGCGTGGTGATCACCAGCGCCAAGAAGACGTTCTTCGCAGGCGGTGACCTGACCTCCATGATCAAGGCCGCCCCCGAGGACGCCGGGGAGTTTTTCGCCACCATCGAGACGGTCAAGAGGCAGCTGCGCACCCTGGAGACGCTGGGCAAGCCGGTCGTCGCCGCCATCAACGGCGCCGCGCTGGGCGGCGGCCTGGAGATCGCGCTGGCGTGTCATCACCGCATCGCCGCCGACGTGAAGGGCAGCCAGCTCGGCCTTCCCGAAGTGACGCTGGGTCTGTTGCCCGGTGGCGGCGGGGTGACCCGCACGGTGCGGATGTTCGGCATCCAGAACGCGTTCGTCAACATCCTGTCGCAGGGCACCCGGTTCAAGCCGGCCAAGGCCAAGGAGATCGGGCTTGTCGACGAGGTACTGCCGACGGTCGAGGAGCTGGTGCCCGCCGCCAAGGCCTGGATCAAGGCCAACCCGGACTCGCACGAACAGCCGTGGGACAAGAAGGGCTACAAGATGCCCGGCGGCACTCCGTCGTCGCCGGGGCTCGCGGCCATTCTGCCGTCGTTCCCGGCGTTGCTGCGCAAGCAGCTCAAGGGCGCGCCGATGCCGGCCCCGAAGGCCATCCTGGCCGCCGCGGTCGAGGGTGCGCAGGTTGACTTCGACACCGCCAGCCGCATCGAGAGCCGCTACTTCGCGCAGCTGGTCACCAGCCAGGTGGCCAAGAACATGATCCAGGCGTTCTTCTTTGACCTGCAAACCATCACCGGCGGCGGCTCGCGGCCCGAAGGCATCGGCAAGACCCCGATCAACAAGATCGGTGTGCTGGGCGCCGGCATGATGGGCGCCGGCATCGCCTACGTCTCGGCCAAGGCGGGCTTTGAGGTGGTGCTCAAAGATGTCAGCGCGGAAGCCGCCGCCAAGGGCAAGGGCTACTCCGAGAAGCTGGAAGCCAAGGCGCTGGAGCGCGGGCGCACCACCGAGGAGAAGTCGAAGGCGCTGCTGGACCGGATCACCCCGACGGGTGACGCCGCCGATTTCGCCGGCGTCGACTTCGTGATCGAGGCGGTGTTCGAGAGCCAGGACCTCAAACACAAGGTGTTCCAGGAGATCGAGGACGTCGTCGAGCCCAACGCGGTGCTCGGGTCCAACACCTCCACGCTGCCGATCACCGGCCTGGCGACCGGCGTCAAGCGCCAGGAGGACTTCATCGGGATCCACTTCTTCTCGCCCGTCGACAAGATGCCGCTGGTCGAGATCATCAAGGGCGAGAAGACATCTGACGAGACGTTGGCCCGCGTGTTCGATTACACCCTGGCCATCGGCAAGACCCCGATCGTTGTCAACGACAGCCGCGGCTTCTTCACCTCCCGCGTCATCGGCACCTTCGTCAACGAGGCGCTGGCGATGCTCGGCGAGGGCGTCGAGCCGCCCAGCATCGAGCAGGCCGGTTCACAGGCCGGTTACCCGGCGCCGCCGCTGCAGCTGTCCGACGAGCTCAACCTGGAGCTGATGCACAAGATCGCCGGCGCCACTCGCAAGGCTGTCGAGGATGCCGGCGGCACGTATGAGCCGCACCCTGCGGAGGCCGTCGTAGAGAAGATGATCGAGCTGGGTCGCTCCGGCCGCCTGAAAGGCGCCGGCTTCTATGAGTATGTCGACGGCAAGCGCAGTGGCCTATGGCCTGGCCTGCGGGAGACGTTCAAGTCCGGCTCGTCGGAGCCGCCGCTGCAGGACATGATCGACCGGATGCTGTTCGCCGAGGCGCTGGAAACGCAGAAGTGCCTCGACGAGAGCGTGCTGACGTCCACGGCCGACGCCAACATCGGGTCCATCATGGGCATCGGGTTCCCGCCGTGGACCGGGGGCAGTGCGCAGTTCATCGTCGGCTACCAGGGCCCGGCCGGTACGGGCAAGGAAGCCTTCGTGGCCCGGGCCCGCGAGCTGGCGGCCAAGTACGGCGACCGCTTCTTGCCGCCGGACTCGCTGACGTAACTGCGACCGCGAACAGGCGCAAAATCGCCCTTTTTGGACATGAAAAGGGTGATTTTGCGTCTGCTCGCGCTCCGTGCGCTGCAACAGATAGCAGTGCACCACGAATCGGTTGCGAACTAACGCGACCGGTGCGTATCGGTTAACGGGCCCTTTGGGAAACGCCAGTCGTTCTTCCGCCGCCGACAGCAGCGTCCATGCGGGCATGAGTCGGCGTTCGACCTCGGCCTCGTCGAGTCCCAGAAATCCAATCGGGCCACCGGGTTTGGCGGCGACGATCATCAGCCGCACGCCGGGGGGCGCGGCCGCGGTGATCTCCTGGACGTAAAGGTCACGGTCGCCGCCACTCATGCCGTGTAGGCAGCCGTTGTCGACGATCAATTGGAACTTCGTATCGACTCCGGCTCGACTCAGATGTGTGACGTCGGCGTGGATGAAGTCGCCATCCGTGCTGGGCCAAGTAAACCGACGAATCTCCCGTGCCGCATCCGACGTCCAGCGCCGCTTCTGGCTGCAACGCCGGCGTGTCAGCGGTTCCCTCGATCAGCTCCCGCAGCCCTTTCGCGTGCGCATGACCATCGCACGGGATGAAGCCGAGCCCGTAAAAGACCCGGAACAAGTTGTGTCGAGAAGCCATGACTCACGGTATTCCTTTCGCGGCCGCTAGCCGGCCACCGGCGTGCTGTACTCCTTGTACTGCATCGAGTCGTATAGCCGCACGGTTTTGGTGTTCAACCTTGCTACGGCCTTGGTGAGACCGGCGGGCAGCATCGAGATCAGTTGCGCGCCACGGGTCAGCGCCCAGACTCCGGCGGTTGAGTTCGGAACGAGGCCCTTGGCGATTCCGCGCGCCATGGCACGGCTGCGACGCACCGGTTCACTCATCTCCCGCTCGTAGGCCGCGAATGCCCGCATGTAGTCTCCGCCCGCTTGTGCCAGTTCACCCGCCAGAATGTATGCGCCGAGCACCGCGATGCTGGTGCTGCCCCCGACCGCGGGCCCCGGGCAGTAGCCGGCGTCACCGACCAGCGTGACCCGCCCGCGCGACCAGGTGTCCAGCTGCAACTGGGTGATCGAGTCGAAGTAGAACGTCGGAGTGCGGTCGAGCTCGGCGAGCCAGCCGTCCACCGTTGCATGCATCCCGGCAAACGCTTCGCGCAGTAATTCCTTCTGCCGCACCGCATCTCGGTAGTGGTATTGCAGTTCCTCCTTGCTGCGGAACATGAACAATGCGCGCGCGTCTTGCAGAGGCCGCGCGGTGTAGATCGCTGCGAGGCGGCCTGCGCCGATGTGACTGTTCATCTCTCCGTCGCGCGCAAGGGTTTTCGGCACCGACTCCACCGCCAGGTACCCGCCGAGGAAGTGGGTGCGTCCGGCGTCGTCGCCGAAGGCCAGGCGCCGAACGTTCGAGTGCAGCCCATCGGCGCCGACCACCAGGTCGAACCCCCGTGGCGGCGCGTGTTCGAAGGTCACCTCGGCGTCGGGGGAGATGGCCGTGATCGAGTCACCGAAGATGTACTCGACGTCGTCGCGGCCGGCGTCGTAGTATGCCTCGCTGAGATCGTCTCGCATGATTTCCACGTGCCGGTCGGATACGGCGCCGACGGCCTTGGTGAGATCGACGCGGACCGGCCGCCGTGTGCCCTCGCGACAAATCGTCGCGGTGTCCGTCCCGGTGGCGAGTGCCTCGATTCGCGGCAGCACGCCCGTTTTTTCCGAGATCTCCATGGCCGGCCGGAACAGGTCGACGGCGTGGCCACCGGTTTTACGCAGTTGCGGCGCGCGCTCGACGACGGTGACGTCGAAACCGTGCCGGGTTAGCCAGTACGCCAATACCGGGCCGGCGATGCTGGCCCCTGAGATGAGAATCCGCATGACGACCTCCCTGACTTCTCGAAGTTAGGTAAGCCTAACACAGCTGCTTACCTATCGGTAAGTCAGTTAAGCTCTTGGGGTGACCAAGCCCCGGTCAGATACCAGGCAGCGCATCCAAGAAGTCGCTCGCGACCTATTCGCACGGCAAGGCGTACAGCGCACGAGCCTGCAGGACATCGCGGACAAGCTGGGCATCAGTAAACCCGCGTTGTACTACCACTTCGACTCTCGGGAAGACTTGGTGCGCAGCATCCTGGTGCCGCTGATCGACGAAGGTGAGCGATTCGTCGATGACCAGGAAAGCCGCGGCGACACCGACGCCCGCGAATTGCTGGAGGGCTACTTCGATTTCCACTACCGGCACCGTCAAGACATGGTGCTGGTGCTGGCCGAATTGACGATGCTGGCCGACCTTGGCCTCATCGACAAGGTGCTGGCTTGGCGCGACCGCCTGGGCAAGCTGGTGTTCGGCCCGGAGCCAACGCTCGAGCAGTCCACCCGCGCGGTGGTCGCGTTCGGCGGCCTGCAGGACTGCTGCCTGCAGTTTCCCGATACGTCCTATGAGGCGTTGCGTGCCACCTCGGTGAAGGCTGCGCTCGCCGCGTTGGGTGTGTGAGGCCGACGGGCAGCATGAAACGTGTCGCCATCCTCGGCCGCGGTGGTGCCGGGAAATCATTACTGGCACAAAAACTCTCGGCCGCTCTCGACCTTCCCGCCATCGAACTGGACAGTATCTTATGGCAACCAGACCTGCGGCCGACGCCGGAACGCGACTGGGCCGAAATCCAACGCAACCTCGTCGAAGGCGACCGCTGGATCATCGATGGTGACCTCGGACCCTACGACACCGGTCTCGAACTGCGCCTGCGCGCGGCGGACACCGTCGTCGTGCTGGACTTCCCGCTGTGGCGGTGCGTGTGCCAAGCGCTCCGAAGATCACGAGAAACCCGCGAGTTCTGGACCTGGGTCTATCGCTACCGCCGAGATAGCCTGCCTATCGTCACCGAAGCGATCGCGACGCACGCCTCACACGCGGACGTGTACATCCTTCGTACCCCGCGTGAGGTGCAGCGCTTCCTCGACGAGAACCGCGGGCCGTTCCGGGCCGCACCGTCACCGGGAAATTAGCTGTGGCGCAAAGACTCTCGCACAGCCTTGTGTCACGCGGTGCTCTGGTCCTGGGCGTTCTGCGTAAAGATGTCGCCGGAGCTTGGGTTGGTGTTGTCGTCGACTGCGATGACACCGCCGCCGCCACCCGTGCCTGGTGCGGTCTGCGCGAACTGCGGGCCGAAGGACGCACTGGCGGTTTCGGCGGCCCCGGGCCGCGCAGCGCTGAATAGGGCGAGCGTCGCGACGGTCGCGGCACCGGCGAATATCACTTGCATTAAACGGATTTGCCGACGCCGAGCGTCGGCTGAAAGGACTTCATGCTCGTTGGTGATTGATTGCTTGTCCGTCATCCATCATATTTATCGCCTCATGGTCATGGGGAGGCTTGGCCCTTGTTATCGATCGGCTGTGAAGTTGTGGGGCCCGGACTCCGTTCCGGGCCGCATCGTCGGCGGGCTAAAGTCACCGGTATGCGCTTTGGTCTCTTCATTCCGCAGGGCTGGCGGATGGATCTGGTAGGCATCGAACCGGAGAAACACTGGGCGGTGATGCGCGACCTGGCCGCCTACGCCGACGGCGGCGCCTGGGACTCACTGTGGGTCTACGACCACTTCCACACCGTCCCGCTGCCAAGCGGCGAAGCCACGCATGAGGCGTGGTCGTTGATGGCGGCCTACGCGGCGACCACGTCGCGGATCAAGCTCGGCCAGATGTGCACGGCCATGAGTTACCGCAATCCCGTGTACATGGCCAAGGTAGCGGCCACCGCCGACATCATCTCGGGTGGCCGGATTCAGATGGGCATCGGTGGCGGCTGGTACGAACATGAGTGGCGCGCTTACGGCTACGGGTTTCCGTCGGCCGGGGTGCGGTTGGCCCGGCTGGACGAAGGCGTGCAGATCATGCGCGACGCATGGCGTGACGGCAAAGTCAGTTTCACCGGCGAGCACTACCAAATCGACGGCGCGTTTGTTGCCCCGAAGCCATTGCAGGACAGTGGTATTCCATTGTGGATCGCCGGCGGGGGGGAGAAGGTCACCTTGCGCATCGCCGCGAAATACGCCCAATACACAAACTTCACGGCGGAGCCCGAGGCATTCGCCCACAAGTCCGACGTGCTGGCAGAGCACTGCAGCAGGTTGGGCACCGACTTCGACGCCATCGTGCGCTCTTCCAACTTCACCGCCGTGGTCGGCACGTCGGACGCCGATGTCAAAGACCGGCTGCAGCGGATACGCGATCGCATGGTGGATTATGTGCCCGAGGCCGTGGCGGATGCGATGATCGCCGGTGGCAGCGGGCCGGATTCGGCGACGGGGACACCGGAACAAGTGATCGATCGGATTGCCAAGATCCGCGACCTCGGGTGCGAGTACGCGATCTGCTATTTCCCGGAGGCCGCGTACGACCGGTCCGGCATCGAGTTGTTCGAACGCGAAGTGATCCCCGCGCTGAGTTAGTTCGCCGGACGTCGCGCATTCGCATTATTTGTATGTGCTATGGGGCGCGCAGATTCGCGTGCGTCAACGCTCTTCGGTGAGCTACGTTTTAGGGTCTCGCGGCGGGTCATCGGGAGACCAGCCCTTAGCCATAGGTGATTCAAATGAGCGATTCGCCGGAATCGGTCGTGCGCAACTTCCTTGCCGCATGGGCACAACCCAGGCTGGACGAGCTGGTCGGTTTCTTCAGTGACGATGCCGTGTTCATCGACGGCCCGCGCGGAGTGCACCGAGGTATCGACGCCATCAGGTCCGAGCTTGACGCCGAGATTTCTATGGATTTCGGAGGCGCCAAGATAGACGTGAACACGCTGGTCGCCCAAGGTGGAACCGTGATGATGGAAGGGGTCGAGAACTACCGCATTGGCGGGAAGCCCTTTTCCTTGCAGGTCATGGGAGCGTTCGAAATCGACGCTGACGGGCGAATTGCGCGGTGGCGTTACTCCTACGACTTGAAGTCGATCACCGACCAGCTGGAGGCAGCTGGGTTGAACGTCCCTGAACCGGCGAGAGCCATCAAGTCATCGGTCTAGGCGTGCCCGTCAGATATCGGTAGTGACATACCTCGTCTTGACGGGAGGCGCGGCCAGCAGCGGAGGAAGCTCCGCGATCCGGCCCTCGCCGGCGCGGAAGCTGCGGTAGGCCTCGTCGTGCTCGACCGACTCCCACACCTCGTTGAGAATCCAGTGCGTCTCGTCGTCCTGATCGACGAACACCTCGGTTCCGAGGTTGCCCGCGAATGCCCGGGTGTCCTTCAGCGCACGGCGCATGACATCGCGCGCCTCGGACACCGCTTCGGGCTTGAGCCTGAGTTCGAGTATCACCGTGATCGGCATAGTCGCCAACATAACGCAGGAGAGCCGCACGCCTGAACGGAGAATGGGATTTCCACTTTTCGGAAGGCTGTTATACGGTTCAGTGAGCACTATTCTGTTGGCGGACTGTGGACGATCACTGGAGGATCGCGCGATGCAGAAGGCACTCGCCCCCGACATCTCGACCTGGCCCGACGAGAACCCGCAGCTGATGGGCAGCCGATGCGGTGACTGCGGCGCCACCACCTTCCCCGTGCAGCAGCGGTGTCCGCGCTGCAGCGGTCCAGAGATGAGCGAGTTGTTGCTGCCCCGCCGCGGAAGCCTGGTGGCGTGGACCACCCAGGGCTTCCCGCCCGGAGCTCCCTATGCCGGTCCGACCGGCAAGGACTTCGTGCCGTTCGGGGTGGGCCTGGTCCAGCTCGGCGACGTGATCCGGGTCGAGGGCCGGCTGACCGAGAACGACCCGGCCAAGCTCCAGTTCGGCCAGCAGGTCGAGCTCACCATGGTGCCGTTTACCACCGACGGCGACGGCAACGAGATCGTCACGTTCGCATTCCAGCCGGTCTAAGAAGGGGAGCCTGAGATGACTAACGATGTGGCCATCATCGGCGTGGGCCTGCATCCATTCGGCAGGTTCGACAAGACCGCGATGCAGATGGGCGCCGAGGCGATCCAATCCGCGTTGACGGACGCCGGTGTGGGGTGGAAGGACATCCAATTCGGCTTCGGCGGCAGCCACGAGGTGTCCAACCCCGACGCGGTAACCCGCCTGGTCGGGCTGACCGGCATCACGTTCACCAACGTGTTCAACGCCTGTGCCACCGCGGCCAGTGCCATTCAGCAGACCGCCGACACCATCCGGTTGGGCAAGTACGACATCGGTATCGCGATCGGCTTGGACAAGCACCCGCGCGGCGCGTTCACCGACGACCCCGCCAAGCTGGCGCTGCCGCAGTGGTATGCGCAGAACGGGCAGTTCGTCACCACCAAGTTCTTCGGAATGAAGGCCAACAAGTACTTGCACGACCACAACATCTCCCAGGCCACGCTGGCCAAGGTCGCCGCCAAGAACTTCCGCAACGGCGCGCTGAACCCGAATGCATTCCGTCGCAAAGCGATTTCCGAGGACGAGATCCTCAACTCGACGGTGCTCAACTACCCGCTGACGCAGTACATGTTCTGCGCGCCCGACGAGGGTGCCGCCGCCGTCATCATGTGCCGGGGCGACATGGCGCACAAGTTCACCGACAAGCCGGTGTACGTGCGAGCCACCGAGATCCGCACCCGCCGCTACGGCGCCTACGAGGTGCACGCGACGTTCGCTCCGCTGGACGAGGACTCCTCGCCGACGGTATACGCGGCCAAGGCCGCCTACGAGGCCGCGGGCATCGGACCAGAGGACATCGACATCGCCCAGCTGCAGGACACCGACGCCGGCGCCGAGGTCATCCACATGGCCGAGACGGGTCTGTGCGCCGACGGCGAGCAGGAGAAACTCGTGGCCGACGGCGCCACCGAGATCCGCGGCACGATTCCGGTCAACACCGATGGCGGGCTGATCGCCAACGGCGAGCCGATCGGCGCGTCGGGGCTGCGGCAGGTGCACGAGCTGGTGCGCCAGCTGCGGGGCGAGGCGGGCGAGCGTCAGGTGCCCGGCGACCCGCGCGTTGGTCTGGCCCAGGTGTACGGCGCACCTGGTACCTCGTCGGCGATCATCCTGTCCTTCTAGCGCGAGCAGACGCAAAAGCCCCCATTTCGTCCCGAAATTGGGGGCTTTTGCGTCTGCTCGCCACTAAATCGCCGGGCCCAAGAGGTCGTCGGCGTCGCGGATGATGTAGCCGTAGCCTTGCTCGGCCAAGAATCGCTGCCGGTGCGCGGCGTACTCGGCGTCCATGCTGTCGCGGGCAACCACGGAGTAGAAGACGGCGCCGCCGCCGTCGGCTTTGGGCCGCAGTATCCGGCCCAGGCGCTGGGCCTCCTCTTGACGTGAGCCGAACGTTCCCGAAACCTGCACCGCCACAGCTGCCTCCGGTAGGTCGACGGAGAAGTTGGCGACCTTGGACACCACCAGCGTGGAGACTTCGCCGCGGCGGAAGGCGTCGAACAGCTCTTCGCGTTCACGGGTCCGTGTCGACCCCTGGATCACCGGAGCGTTCAGCTCGGCGCCGAGTTCGTCGAGCTGATCCAGGTAGGCGCCGATCACCAGGGTTTGCTCGCCGGGGTGCTTCTCCAGAATCGACTTGACCACAGCGATTTTGGTATGCACCGTCGAGCAAAGCCGGTAACGCTCTTCGGGTTCGGCCGTGGCATACATCATGCGCTCGTTGTCCGTCATCGTTACCCGGACTTCGACACACTCCGCCGGCGCGATCCAGCCCTGCGCCTCGATGTCCTTCCAGGGCGCGTCATACCGTTTCGGACCGATGAGGGAGAACACGTCACCCTCGCGGCCGTCTTCGCGGATCAACGTGGCGGTCAGGCCCAGTCGGCGTTTGGACTGCAGGTCGGCGGTCATCCGGAACACCGGCGCGGGCAACAGATGCACCTCGTCGTAGATGATGAGGCCCCAGTCGCGGCTGTCGAAGAGCTCCAGATGGCGGTACTCGCCCTTGATGCGGCGGGTGATCATCTGGTACGTCGAGATGGTGATGGGCCGAATCTCCTTGCGTTCTCCGGAGTATTCGCCGATCTCTTCCTCGGTCAGCGATGTGCGCGCGATCAGCTCGCGCTTCCATTGCCGGGCGGCGACGATATTGGTGACCAGGATCAGCGTCGTCGCTTGGGCTTTGGCCATCGCGGCCGCGCCGACCAGCGTCTTACCGGCGCCGCACGGAAGTACCACCACCCCGGAGCCGCCGGCCCAGAACGAGTCCGTGGCCAGCTGCTGGTAGTCGCGCAGCTGCCAGTCGTCTTGCCGCAGGCTGATCGGGTGCGCCTCACCGTCGACGTAGCCGGCGAGATCCTCCGCGGGCCAACCGATCTTGAGCAGCAGCTGTTTGACCCGGCCGCGCTCGCTGGGGTGCACGATCACGGTGTCGTCGTCGATCCGGGCGCCCAGCATCGGCGCGATCTTCTTGTTGCGCAGCACCTCCTCGAGCACCGCGCGATCCAGGCTTAGCACGGTCAGGCCGTGCGCCGGGTGTTTGACCAATTGCAGCCGGCCGTAGCGGGCCATGGTGTCGACGATGTCGACCAGCAGCGGCTGTGGCACCGCGTAGCGCGAAAAACTGACCAGCGCGTCGACGACCTGTTCGGCGTCATGGCCGGCGGCGCGGGCGTTCCACAACGCCAGCGGTGTGATGCGGTAGGTGTGCACGTGTTCGGGTGCGCGTTCCAGCTCGGCGAACGGCGCGATGGCGGCGCGTGCCGCACCGGCCTGCTCGTGGTCCACTTCGAGCAGCACCGTCTTGTCGGACTGCACGATCAACGGTCCGTCAGTCATGAGACCCATTATCCGGACTCCGCCGACACCACCGAGGTGATGCGGTGGATGGCGAAGTCACGCAGCCGCCCGGACGCCGAATCGAAGGCCACCAGCTGACCGCCTCGTATGACGATCGGCGACACCACTCGCTGGGTGGCCACGCCGGCGGCGTCGAGGTAGCCGATCACCAGCGTGGTCTCTTCCCGTACTGCGCGCTGCAACAGCGACATGGTGACCGCCGGGTCGACGCGGATGTTGCCGAACGGTGCGGCAGTCACCTTGCGCAGCACCGCGACGACCGCGTTGAGGGTCTCGCTGCTGGGGCGCGGCGGAGAACGGTAGGGCCGGCGGTGCTGCGGGGTGGGCACTCGGGCCCCGCGCGTCCGGACATCCACGATGGCGCCGGAGGAATCCTCGGCGGCCGGGGCGAAGCCCGCGCCCCGCAACGCGGCGAGCACCTCGGCAGTCGGCGCGGGGGACACCGCCACCGTGGGCGCCAGGGCGCGCAGCTGCAACTCTTCGCCCGCCGCCACCGCCTGGGCGAGCAGCGCTGGATCCTCGCACCGCACAAACGATGCGGCCATCCCGATCCGAAGCTGGCCGTGCCGGCGCGCTACGTCATCGATGAGGTATGTGAGTCCTTGTGGCACAGGTGTTTTGGAGTGGTTCGCGAGAAATGCGTGCATCCAGTCGCGAGTCTTGCCGATGTCGAGCGCATGCCGGATCGACTGCTCGCTGATTCGGTACACCATTGCCGCGCCGGCTGATTCGACCGTGGCGACGGTTGCCAGGGCGTCGGCGAGATCGCGTTGCAGTGGCCCGGGCACCACAACGGTCAGGTCGGCCTGCAGCAGGAAGTGGTCGATGGGTTTGGGCAGCGCGTGCGTCATTGCAGCGACCGCTGCGTCAGGGGCGGTGGTGGGTTCGAAGGCTTCGTCCAGCAGCGCGCGGCCGGGCGTGCTGATCGCCCCGCGACCAACCAGGCCCACCGCATGGGCCTCGGCCAGCAAATCCGCAACGGGTCCCGGCTGCAGGCGCCTGGCCCAGCGCGGGCGCCGCCAGATCAGCGCCGCCGACGCCTCGGCTGCGTCGACGCCGGCACCCGCGGGCAACTCGGCGAGCATGCCGAGCAGTAGCCGACGATCTAGCGGTGCCGCCGTCGAGTACAGCGAATCAGACAGCGCGCCATATGGTTTGGCGTCCGGACCGCGGCTGCCGATCAACGCCGGCCGGCCCGGTAGGTCGAGCCAGGTGCTGGCCAGCAGGTGCCATCGCTCGGCGGGCGACATCGCGGTGAACCGGTCGACGGCCGCCGTCGGCGCCCAATAAGGCGCGTCACCGGTGGCCGGCACCGGAGTGGGCATGCCGCTGGCGATCAACCCGGCCGTGGCCGCGACCTCGAGGATCAGGCCCAGCCGCGGCTCCTCGATGCCGGTCGTTTTGGCCAGCCGTTTGACTTCGCGCACTCCCAATCCGCCGCTGCGCAACTCCGAAACCGGTGCGGCGCCCAGGATCTCGAGCAGCACGTCGAGCTCGCGCAGCAGGTCGATGACAGCGCCGGCCGCCGCGGCGTCGGAGTCCTCGGGGGTGGTGGTCGACACCACCGGATC
>Ga0209040_10001663_pt1 | contig 17674 bp, 2 predicted proteins | sample BogFormECP12_OM3_FD_188240 | JGI IMG/M metagenome (GOLD analysis project Ga0209040, IMG submission 188240) | Bog forest soil microbial communities from Calvert Island, British Columbia, Canada - ECP12_OM3 (SPAdes) (version 2) | ecosystem: Environmental > Aquatic > Freshwater > Wetlands > Bog ...
GGACCTACGTGTTCAGTTTCCAGAATTTTAATTTAACAGCAGATGCGCTCGTTTCGGCTGTACATACCTACATCGATAAGTCGATCGCGCCGAACCGGGGCATCCTCTGGGTCACTGATGCAACAGATCCGGGCGCAGTCCAATTCTCAGGACTGGGTTTCTCTCAAGGATCTGCACCTCTCGTCTCAAACGCTCTAACCGGTCAGGTCTCCGAAACTCTCCTTCTGAAAATCCCTAACGGTTGTAACGTGAGTTTTGACGCAGGCACGCCGGCAATTCGCATCAAGGGTGACACCGCTACGGCTCCGCCGATCAGCCTTAACACCATAGAAGGGATTGCCAAGACCGAAGTCTATCCCAACGAGGTGGCGTTATTCTTCTCGGGAGCAGGCAGGGGCTGCATCGATTTTGATCTCTTTATCCGCCAAGGAAGCGACTTTGACATATTTGATTTTGGGCTGAAGTACTTTTTCCGAGATTCGGAAGCCAAAGTCCTCATTCAAAGGTATCCGATTCTTAGACCCAATGAAGAAACCGCTAACGACCGGGTAGGTTTCAGAGTGTGGATTGATCTGACTAATCTCGAGAATAGCGAGAAAAAGCTGCGTAGTTTTTTTGCTTTCAGCGGCAAAAACAAAGATTCAGCTCAAACTGTCCTGCCCGCAACATTTGTCACTATTTTCGGGCATAAGATCAACCTCGTGCCGCGAGTCAATCTTGGCTTGCGATCGGACCTACCCGGCGACGGAAGCGCCTTAATGGTATTGCAAGAGAACCCGCGCCAAGGCCAGAACCGTTATCTGGCGCCGGAAGGCGAATTCTCGCTCACTCTTGCAGGTTCTTCGCAAGACTGCGGTTCGGGCGGCTGCAGACTCCTGTGCGGGATGGATGGCACCGAGTTTATCGGGTTTACGCCCGGCGACCGACTGCGCTTTACCCCACAAAACTCCGCCTTTACGCCTCAATTTCCGTTTGATCAGGCCTCACCGGTGGGTCCGCCCATAGAGCCCGATGCGCCTCGGTTGCGCGCTACCTACACGACCTCCTGGGCAACCGTTGTCAAAGACAGCGCAAATAAGAGCGACCCGCTATACGTGGCGCAGCCCAAAGGATCAACGCTTTTTGGGCGGCACGATGGATTAATAAACGACAAATATCCGGCGTTGCTGGGCCATAAAGATCCAGCCTATGTCTTGCCGACTGGAACGAACTTCGGGTTTCCATTGGTGCCTTACGCCGGCATCGACCTCAACGCAGATGGTAACTCCTTTTCCCGAGACCAGATCGAAACATTCGAGCGTCAGGTTATCGGAGCCACTCGACGGAGCGTCATCGGAGCGCCGCAAACCAAAATGGTGCTCTCCGCCCGTAGCGCGTTTTTTGAAGCCGGACCAAGCGACTCGCAGGAAAACGTTACAACCCCTTCGGGCGTTCTTGCCACCCTGGAAACTAGTGGAGGCCGAACGGTGTGGAGCAAGATCCTTCTAGGTCAAATCAAAGGCAATAAAACGCAAAAGTTCTATTTCGAAAATCCCGACCCGCAGCTGGTCCAAGCATTTCAAACGAACCAACTTTTCCTGGTCGCCGCCAACTCCTCGCACTTGGGTGAACTCGTCAGCCAAAAAGGGCCGCTTTCCTCCGAGGCGAACGACGCCGGCTCTGCAAAATTCTACAATGACCTGGAGATAGGGGGCTGGCGACTGGCTGCCGACGTTGGCCATACCAACCTGTATAACGACTACCGAAACGTTCTCATCGTCAAGGGGTGCAAAGGGAAGCTCTACGATCCCCCGCCACATACGCCGGATGAACCAGAGCAGGACCGGGTAAGTTTGGTAGCTAACCCGGATAAGTGGACGCAGCGAGCTGATTTTGCCTCGCCCACTACACGGCCCGCTCCGGGCGAAAAGTTGCAGCCGCCTGATCCCGGTCAGCAGGTGATTCTATCTCAGTGGCTACAGGACTTTTTCAAAGATGTCAGGGACCGAGCCTCTCAATCGGAAGACAAGCGATATTTCGAAAAGCTGGACAGTATCGCACGGGCTGAAAACTGGACCGGAATCCTGATACTAAGGATGACGATTCAGGATACACCCAACGACCTTAGCGGGATCATCGGCGGGATCACCGACATAGCGGCGTTCAACGCTCACCACTTGGCCATTGAGATTAGCCAGGTGACCAACACGGATCCAACCCAGCCGATCGATATCAAAGATTCCAGTTCGATGTTCGGCCTCATTTACTACAACGATCGTGACTACGACCCAGCGCATCCTGGGCAGCCCGTGCCTCCAACGACGGGCATTGATTATGATTTTCGTCTCCTGACACTCAAAGTTCTGTTTGAAAACACCGCTATCAAAGATTTTCAGAGCTACGCTCAAGTCACTCTCAACAAGCTCTTAGCGATGCCGGTGAGTCAGATGGGCGCAGGCGGAAACGCTTATGACACTATAGTATTAACCGGCAGCTACCAGAACGACAATGGCAAAGCGCTCTACAGCCTGCGTAGCGTTGACGATAGTACTTTTTACTTCGAAAACAACGTCCTTGGGAAAATCGAGATCATCACGGCGCAGATGTCCACCCGTCACGCGGGTGCAAGCGGTACTGTGGTCTCCTGGTTTGGGTTTAGCGGTTTCCTTGATTTTAAGACCGTCTTCAGGACCGTTGTCGGTGAGGACGGCCAGGAGAAGAGACTGCCATTCGATGTTTTCTCGTTTGGCACCGCAGGAAATGATGCACCGCGCCAAGGCTTGAGTTTCTCCAACCTCGGGCTGCAGATGAGTTTCCCGAAGGCCGACCCGGCAACGCGACAATTCACGCCTTCGATCAGCGAGATTCGGTTCGACGTCGGCACCAGCACGGCGCGAACCGATAGCTTATTCATCAACTTTGCTTTGGAACTACAGGGACTTCAGAGCGGCTCGTCGGACTCACCACCCTCTCAAGGAGGCGCTCTGCCCGTCCTTACCGATGCGCGTCTGACCGGCGTCGACGGGAGTGACTGGTACGCCCTGCGCTACCAGCTTAATTTAGGATCGCCAGGCGCCCTGGCGGGAAAAGTCGGCCTTTCGGCCTATCTGCTTACTGCGTGGTCGCCGAACAGTACTGGAGAAGACAGTTACGAGGCCATGGTCGGCTTGGAGTTGCCTGGCACGGGAGGCGGAGCCAAGCTCATCAGCCTCCAAACGGTGTTAAAGTTGTCGATTGGTCAGCTGCGCCTGACTCGCGATGAAGCGAAGCAATCTTTCCTTCTGATGCTGACCGAAATCGCGCTAAAATTCCTCGGCCTTCTCAAAATCCCGCCAAGCGGTTCCACGTTATTCTATTTATTCGGCAACCCCAAGAGCGACGGCAAAGCTTCCGGACTCGGTTGGTACGCGTTGTATCGAAAAAAAGAGGACGCACGCCCGTTGCAGCCCGTTTCCCTACTACAGGAGGTGACCAAAAATGTCTGACCCGTTAATGGACCTTGTCGTCCGCCTGTCAAGCGGCACGCGAAATTCGAATAACGCAAAATTGGGAGAACGCTTCGCGGAAGTTAGAGACTATATTTTGGGCCTCGAGAAGATACGGATCTTTATTGCTGACAGCATAAACTATGGCCACCAATCATCGTCCGTAAATATAATGCGCAGCTTTATCCGTTGGGGATCAAACGCGAAATTTACCCTCCTGCTCTATGGAAACATTGCTAGCCTTGAACCGAAGATCAAGCTGCTGATCCCTCAGTTTTCTAAACTTGATGAAGACTTCACGTTAGACGGCCGGACCATTAAAGCCATTAAGTTAGACGATACGACGGTGCTTCCTAAACTTCCGTTTGGCATCACCGGCGGTTTTGATGACAAGGAGGTGGGGACTCCACCGCCTCTCACGCTCATCAATGTATCCAATTTCGTCGAGCTCCAGCCGTATGCGTGGAATCGCGGAACGAACATGATTTTTGCGGAAGACCAGAAAGGATGGCAGTCGATAAACCTGGATACACTCGACTCGCTTCAAATTCAAAAGCGGGCCTTTTATCTTCCTGATCCGCAGGTGACAGAAAGCGATTGGGCAGCGATTTTGGGCTCAGAGTATGCAGAGAAGGCCAAGATAGTCAGGTTTCTCGTTGACAAAGCCACAGCCGGAAATATCCATCTCTGCCCCATTTACGGCATTACCCGAAAATTTGCTCCTTACTCCTCTCTCTATAATGCCGTCTCGGGGATGCTATCGGGAGCTGACCGATACCCTCAGGCGAAGAGGCCGATTGTCGCTCTTGTCATTGCCGAGATGCAACTAGATGACCAAATCCAATTCAACACTTATATCAGAAACCCATCTAACAAATTAAGGCCGCCTACTATCAAGCCGTCTGAGGATTTCCTCACATGGCACGCTGCCAACAATGTAAAAGCACGCGTCAATCCCGAAGGGGCTTTAACGCTGAGCGAACTGGAAGTCGACCTTAAGGAGGTCAAGTCTGGCAATGTCCTGGTGGTTGGGCTGGGCCGAATTCCCGCTGTCCTCTTCGACTACCTGTACCTGCGCGCTACGCTGCCGCCGATGTTGGAGGGACAGAACACGGCCGAATTGATGCTAAACATCGGCAAGCCGTATCTCAAATTAGGCTCCAATGTCAGCGAGATCGCTTTTGGCTACCCGAGCCTGCCTCTAACCTCGAAACCTAAAGGCAAAGACGCCAAGACCAGTCAGGAAATCGCCTTTCGAGGTTTATATGACGCCCCGCCGGACAACTGGTACGAATCGAGATCTACTTTCCCACCAAGGATCCTCCTGAAGATGATCTTCGCTTACGTAGGTGGTTCAGCTGCGAATCCTCTTACGCGGTATTTTAATAATCTTCGCTCCTTCTACCACGATCCCGTCAATGACAAGTTGCTGCGGGCGATGGATATTCTTGTCAATTCAGTCCTGCCGAAACCGGCAGTCGTTTCGGTGTCCGGACTATCGCTTGGCGAAGAGGGCCCCATCCCAAAGCTCTACAAAGAGCTTAATGACAATCTGCACAATGGCGTGCTCAATCTGCTCCAGGTGATTACGAGCGGTTTAATCTATGATTACTTTAAAGAAATCGTAACCGATAGCGCCTTTACACTCACCAACGCTACGGTAACAATCAATGACGATCAGTCGGAGGTCACAGTAACTGGAAAGAGCGCCGCCTTAGGCGTGCGATCCCCTGACTTGAAGATCAATTTCACGATGGCCAATGAGGATTCGTATGCCGCAACGGTCACGATGGCAATCGATAGCGCCTGGGATCTTTCCGGCGGGCAATGGTTGAGCCTTTCGAACCCGAGCATGCAACTGAGGATTGACCCTGTAGCTGCCGTACCGGTGATGGGTGCAGTGGCCGTGAAAGTGCGGGCCGGTTTCACGATGAATATGTCTATCGTCTTGCCTGCTGAGTCCGGAATAGCAGTTTTTCAGAGCACGTTCACGGATCCGAAGCCAAGCATCACCAATATCTTCCAGATTGTCGGCGGCATTAATCTTCAAAATATCCTGCCCAGCCAGCTACAGCTATTCAGTGACATTGAAGTTCAGGATTTCTCCATCCGCTATAACTACGATGACAAGCAGATTGATTCGATCGGTGTCATTCTCGGCACACCAGAGGAGAAAACGTGGAAAGTAGTTCCATCGGTCGAGATCACCAAAATAACGTTGCAAGCCACTATTTCCAGTCCGGCGAACATGGCAGAGCGGGAAACTGCCTACCAGATCGGTGGATCGTTTAGCATCAACAAGAGCGAGGCGTATGTGGATGCCTCCTTACCCCAACTATCCATTTCTGGCGGCCTCCGAGAAGGCAGCCAGCCACTGCACGTCGCTTCCATCATCGAGACGTATTTGGGGAAGGACTTTGTCAAAGCGCTGCCTGACGTGATCACCAAAGCCGAGATCGATATCCTAACGTTCTCGCTGGACCGTGCAGCAGGGACGTACTCTTTTGGGATGCACGTGAGAACTTCGTGGCCCATTACGATTGACCAGAAAACGCTCTTCACTATCGAAGAGCTCGGTCTGTACATCAGCGCCACATCCAGCGAAATCGATACAACAGAACAAAAACAAGACACCAATGGCGCGGCCCTGGCAGACAAAACGACCGATATCACCGGGAAATTCAATGGCGTCATCACCATTCTTCCTGATTCGGCAAATATTGGATTAAGCATCTCCGCCTCTTACGATGGACCCGACGCAGGCTGGACCTTCGATACCAGTACTACAACCGCAATTAAGGTAGCTCAACTACTGAAGGATTACGGCAACTTCGATCCGGGATCGCAAAACGACTACAGTATCGACAGTCTCGCCCTGACCATCACCACCGGAGACAACTCGTGGGTTTTCGTCGGTACGGTCAGCAACTGGAAGGTCGACTTTCTAGACCTGCCCGCGATTAAGCGAGCGTCGGTAAAACTCGGTTACAACGGCGAGAAAGCCAATCTGCTTTATCATCCGGCCATTGTCGGGTCAACCGCCTTGCTGATTCTAACTGAGCAGGAAGACGAGAAAGGATACTTCGCTGAAATCGAAGCCGATATCGAATGGCTCGGTGTCGAAATAACGACCTGGATTAAGTTCAGTAGCCAAAGCAAACCCAGCTGGGGTCTCACCTGGAGCAAACTTCAAGCCACAGTCCAACAGGATCCCGAGCAGGATAACGATTGGATCGGCTCCATCAAATTCAAAGAAGATACCACGCTAGGCTCCATGGTGGAAGCCATGGTGTCGTGGGCGACAGGCTCGAAGTTCGGACTCAGCGCGCCGTGGGACATTCTTAGCAGCATCAGTCTCAATGGCCTCGTTCTTATCTACAATTTCACAAAGAAGACGGTTAGGTTCTCGATTAACATTGGTCCGATTGAGCTCGGTTTCGCTCGCATTGACAGCATAGGCATCGCTTATCAGAGCGATCAGCCGAAGCCTGAAGACAACGGCGTCAAAGTGACATTAGAGGGCTCGTTCCTTTGGCTAACCAAGCCCGACGAACCTCTGTCGTGGGATGCCAGCAAGCCCGAAACGACGCCTGCGCCTCCAGGCGACGGGAACAAGTACCTCGATCTGCGGCTCTTAGCGATGGGACAGCACGTAACGGTGAAAGACATAACGAAGGCCGACACCATACAAAAAGCGATCGGGCTCATGCGCGACATGCCCGACCCAAAGCCAGGCGAACTGCCCACCGTCGACTTCGACCCTGCGAGTTCGTGGCTAATCGGTGCAGATTTCGGCGTCCTGAAACTGGAAAGTAAAAAGAACGGCGCTAACGGACCACTCGTTTCCAGCGACGGCGAGAGGAGCGTCCTGGCTCCGAGTGACGTCTCGTTGATCGTTCCAAGCAATGCCTCGAAAGGTCTCGGTTATTTTCTGACGGCTCAATTTGTCTTTAACGACCCGCATTTGTACGGTCTCCGGCTCGCGCTGGACGGCGAACCGGCCAAGATTTTCAAAGGACTCGACTTTCAAATCATGTACCGGCAGGTCAGTGAGACCGTCGGTGTTTACCAGGCGGAGATCACGCTGCCCGATGTGATGCGACGCTTGGATGTCGGCGCTTACACGATCACGCTTCCGGTGTTTGGCATCGCCGTTTACACCAACGGCGATTTTATGCTCGATATCGGTTTTCCATGGAACCAGGATTTCACGCGCTCCTTTAGTATCGAGGCGATTATTTATCCTGGCATTCCAGTCGTCGGCTCTGCCGGCCTCTATTTTGGGAAACTATCGAGTGCTTCAACCAATAAGGTACCTCCGGCCGTCAACGGCACGTTCAATCCGGTGATTGTTTTCGGGTTCGGCATGCAAGTCGGATTCGGGAAGTCTATCGAAGCCGGTATTCTCAAAGCCGGGTTTAGCCTTACGATAGTTGGGATCCTGGAAGGAGTCATCGGTAAGTGGAATCCTTATCAGCTGATAGACAGCAGCCAAGATAATACCCAACTCCAGGGGTCTTATTATTTTTGGCTCCAAGGCACGCTCGGCATTATCGGCAAGCTTTATGGGTCGATCGATTTTGCGATTATCAAAGCCGACGTCAACCTCACGATAAAGCTTCTGATTCAGCTCACTTACGAGTCTTTCGTCTCGCTGGCATTAACCGTGATCGTTTCGGTCGACGTTTCGGTGAATATCGAAATCAACCTTGGGCTCTTCACGATCAAGATTCACTTCAGTTTTTCGCTGCTCCTAAAGGAAAGCTTTACCATTGATAACCACGGCGAGCCACCCTGGAAGGTAGCAGCCACCAAGGACAAAAGCGTTCTGCATGCCCCAGCCGATCATCGACTGAGCTTCCATCGCCGACGCGGCCGGCGTCTCCAAGCGCTCGGCGCAGAGGGCCCGATCAATTGGTCGAATCTCAAAGCACCGGCACAACCGGCGGATCTTTCCGGCTATCTCGCCCCGGCGCTGACCGTTGCGCGCGACGAATGGAGCACGAGTGAAGATCCAAAAGATCAACTGCCATGTTACGTGACGATGCTCTTTATCGATTCGGCGCCTCCTTCCACAGAAGACTCCAAAACAAGCGCACTCAAAGCGGCAGGGGCGCTACCCGATACTCCCTTCGAAGCTTTATGCAAAATGGTTCTACGGTGGGCCATCGCAGCGATTCAAGACGGTCCACGGACGATTCGGGAGATCGATGAACTCGTGATTGGAGACCTCGAATTGCTCAACCTGGCCGAGTTGCTCAACAGCACCGATGACAACCCAACTCCGATCCCGGGTAGCGCAATCGAATCATTTCTCTTCGACCAGTTCCGTCTTACCATTACTGTCCCTGGAAAAAGTAAAGGCGCCGGAGATGCCGCCTACTTTCCAGTCCCGCCCCAAGTTAAGCTTGAGATCCCATCGTACGGCGACCATTATGCGGGTTATAACTACAGGTTCGCCGAATATAACTCGATCAGCGACAGTGGCCTTAAGGCTTTTCGCGTCTACTTCGACCGACTCGCTGTCCAGCTTCAACGAGAAGTTCAGAAGCCTTCCGCTGCTCTGGCAGAGAAGACGCTCTCAATGGCGGGCTGGATTCAGGCCGACTACTTCCTGCTCATTGCTCGACAAATGGTGCAGGCAGCGCGCTCAGCTCTGCGCGATTTCAAATACCCGATCGAGGACGGCCAGAAAACAAACCAAATCGTCCACTGGATCAATGACACAGCAAAACTGACGGGCGCAGATGCTTACACGCTCGCGGCTCTCTTTTCCGCCAACCCGAACCACCCGCTCAATAAGGACAAGACGTTAACCATCGGGGTCACTTATCCGATTGATCCCGATCTCGCTCCATCTGCCAGTTTTTCGGAGATTGCGGAAAATCTCGGAAACACATTTGCTGCCACTGATCTGGCAGCCGTCAATTCGGCCAATGACCAGATCCTGGCCGTCGGAGCGATCATCACCTATCGAGATCGTCCCCCTTACCCGGTTACCCCCGGAGACAGCCTGATCAGTGTCGCGAAGCACTTTGGGGTAACGCTGAACGACATCTGGATCGGCTCAGACGCCCTAACGAAAAAAGGCTTGCTAAAGCCGACGGCCACCCTCGTGATCCCGTACTTCATGGTGCAAGCGTTAGTCAATGACACGTTTGAGAAGATAGCTAGCGCGAGCGTATACAAAGGCGGCTTTAGCGCCAAACAGCTGGCCGCTCTCAATGCGGGCCGGAGTGTTTTGCGTCAAGACGCGACCATCACATACCCAGACAAACAGCCCTGTAAAGTCCAGGCTCGCGATTGCCTGGGCGATATCGCAAATCGATTCGAGGTGTCTCTTTCGGACCTGCTCGACAAAAGTGATTTGTTGCAACAAGCGGATTTGTTTGCCCCAGTCGCTCTTCTGGCTCTACCGCCCTTCCCCTACCTGACCGTCGCCGGCGATACGCTTCGTGGAATCGCGAGTCACTTCGCCACCGCCATCGGAGTTTTGGGCGCCGAGACTGCCAACGGCGATTTCAGTGATCTGTTCTCCAAAGCGACAGCCGAAAACCAGCCAACGCCTTACCTCGATGTGCCACACTTGGCTCGGTTCAAGGTTGCCGAACTAATCGCTGAAGCGCAACGGTCTTTGGCCCTGCAGAATCTTTCAGGCATGACATCGCGCTACTACTTGCATGGCCTGCGGCTGCCGACGGTTGATGACCAGAATCGGCCAATCATTACTCCGTTGAAAGAAGGCATGTGGGTTAAGCCAGGCTCACCCATGACTCTACCTCCCAAAGCGGGTCTTTTCGCCCTGACCGGCCAGCAGATTCCGCTCCCGGAAATCCAGAAACCGGATAACTTCAAGATTACCTTCGACCGTTCGGACGGTCCAAATTGGTTGCTTTTCAACGAATCACAAAAGCCAACCGACAAGCTCACAATCGAGATAGCACCTGTTTCGGATGACAACACGCGAATCCAGAAGGTGATCAAATATGCCCAAGGAAATCGACTCGACATGGGCCTGACGCAGCTCGGGTCGGACCAGATGTCTGAGAGCGAATTGGTAACCTACCCACTGACTTCCCAGCTCGTCTGGCAAAGCGCAACAGCTGTTGTCTTGCCATACGGTAAGACGCCCAGCGGTATTCCCTCGGTGCGCCTCTGGCCGCTGCCCGAGGCAATCGTGTCTTTACCCGATCCGATGACTCGAAAAATCAACCCACGTTTCAGCCTCAAAGTGGGTCGCTACGACGAGGCAACAGGCGGTACCGTTCAAACTTTCGTCGGCTATTACGGTTGGTCTTCGACAATCAATTTTAAGGTAAAGAAGATACCAGCAATCCCCTCGAGCCCGGCCACTGCTGCAACTTACGAAATCAGCGGAGCCGATGGTAACGACATCGTCTTGATGGAACGTTTACTGGCCGAGGTTGGCGCTGACGAGGCGTTCATCGACCAGGTTATTATCGGTTATTCGCCTAACCAGACGGGTGACGCCACTCAAGGAGTTCAGACCGATGCGCCTGATGCGGTTACCCTCGGAATCGCACAGGTCAACTTGTCCACCGAGACTCGGCCGGCGGCTGCCGCAGCGCGTGACTTTTCTGCCGTCGTTGGAGCAACCCAGGGCTTCCTCAACACGAAAATTGAATTCATACGGCTTCTCTGGGAAGCCAGTATCACCAACTCCGGTGGATTTTTTCTCTATTATTATAACAGCACGTCGAAGACCGGGTTCCCCGATCGCATCTTCAACGACCAGAGCGAAGCAAGCCTCACCTTAATTGTGCTCTACGCCAAACCGCCAGTCGAGGCCGATCAGAATCGGCTGACCGACTTCATGAACGCGGTTGCGATTGGCGACGCCATCGACACATCGAACGCCCTCATTTTCGCGCAAGCTAGCCCGCCATCTGATCCCGCCACGGAGATTGAGGCGGCAGAGGACACCAAGCTCGCCACCTTAGGGTATCAGTATTACACCGACGTCGCCGACGTGGCGCAGGCCAATGCGACCCGAAGTCTGGCGAGCGGCGTCAAACTGCAGGTAACCGAAGGAGTCTATGAGGTGGGGCCGGCCGGCGGCGAGCCCGGAGGAGATCTGGAGCAAGTCGCGCGATATTTTGGGACCAGCGCTCAAGCCATCAAAGATGCAAATCCGCGCCGAACCGATTGGCCCAATCCTTTGCCGACTTTCACTGCGCTCCGGTTGCCGCCCTTGGAAGTGACTGTTGGCACCAGCCCAGGGGGAACTACTCTCGGCGATATCGCGACCTACTATGGCGAAAATCTCACCGCGCTCGCCGCTCGGAACGCAAACGTGCCTGGTCTATTCGCTCTCGGTCAAAAGATCACGCTCCTTGGCGGACCGCGCTTACGCCGCGCAACGGTGCCAGCCGGAGTTCAGGCCCTCGCAGCATCTCGACTCGCCATTTTGCAAGTGCCCGATTTAAGCAGTGAGCACTACGCCCGAGACTTCCTGCTCCAGACCTTCAGCCTGCTCAATTACCAAGTAGCCGGCAACGTCGATTTTAACTCGAGCGGCATCGGACTACCGGCGGGTCCGATTAATCCTCAAAATGAAGAAAACCATTTCGACAAGGTCAGAACCCCACGAGTGCCGACCGATGGAGACGCTTGGGAATACAAGCAGTCATTCCCCTATCCGGGTTTCGTGAAAGCCTCGGCGCCGCATCTCACAGACTTACCTGATGCCACGCACAATCCATATCGAGCTATCGGCAAACTGCTGCAAGTCGCCTTTGAATGGCAAGACTTCTATGGCAATACGTTAGTCACAACGCTTTCCAGTCCCGCGATAGCCGATAAAGGCCCGTTGAATCAACCACCGATCCTCACGGGTTATACCGATGCGCTGGTTGGACTCGGACAATGGCCTTCCATCTCCACCGACTGGGCGGTCATAACCGCCGGCAATCAGCCAGCCCTTCAGTTGCGAATGAACTTCGATGTTAGTCGCTACCAAGGCTTGCTCCGCGCCCAGGCAACCTCTGCGACGCAGATACTTGCGACCTTCACCGAAGAGTTGGAGCCCGACTCGGCACGTGACCGCAACAATTACAAACTCGACAATGAGGTCGTGATCGATAGCGTCGAACCGAGTTTAGACGGCAAATCGGTTACCTTGACGGTTTCCAACCTTTCTCAAAGTACTCTTTACACTCTGTCCGTCGACCTGAAACGCAAAGCAAGCGATCAGAAGGTCCAGGGACGCGGCAGTTTCAGCTTCCCAGATCAAGAGGACCTGGCAAAATCCACCGTTCAGGAGAACGCATTCAATGATTTACACATTTACACCCAACTTTACTATCAACTAACTGATGCGAACGGCATCGATTACATGCTGGAAAGCACCTTGCTTAAAAGCTCGGACGGAGGGGCAGGCGCTGTAGCGTTGTCGCCTGCACAGGTCGACGATCTAAAGAAATGGCTTTTTGAGGGAAGCGGTCCGAGCAGCTCCATCTATTCTTTTCTCAGCGACCGAGCTAACTTTCGAAGCGCCGTACTTCCTCCGCCGGCTCAAAACGTCGTCCTTTGTTTGCTTAAGACTGATCAATTGAACGATAGTCAAATTTTTGACCTTAGCCTTTCGTTCACCATCCGCCGAACTGGTGGGACGGTATTTGGAGACCTTCAAACAACCCCCGAGATTCAACGTGCCTCCACGCCTGTTGCGCCGCTAACCGGCAAGATCGATACCGCAAGCGGTGATACTCTCGGGTTGAACGAATTTGCAAAGAGCTTTGAAACGGCATTATCCGTACCGGGAAAGTACATTAAGACAGTCGCCACCGGTATTAACCGAGCACGCTTTTCCACTGTCCACGGCGGCAGGGCGACTTGGGCAATACGCTTGGGAGAAACGCCTGCTGAGGCGATCTCTTACACTCCACGTCGACGCGATCCTGATCATCCCTACCCTGCGATTTTCGCACCGCGGCCCATCTCCAATAAACTCGAGAGCAGCCAGGGGCAGGTGCCAATTTTTGGCTACACCACCGGAAGCGGACTCAGCAGCACGCCCACTAAATACCTAGAATTCACCCAAATCGACTTGGATGTCTGGGGTAGACAATTTTTAGGTGCAATTGATAACGTGCTTTCCCCTGAGTTTACGGCTGCGGTCCAGCTCGTCAGTAAAAAACAAAACCACTTCTCCCCGCGCAATTTTCTTACCCAGATTTTGGCACAAAAGAAGGCGTTAGCTGAAATCGTAAAACTATGGATGATGCCGGTGTTTGATAAAGAGGAACCCGATCCCAAGCCTGTACAGGCGGCATTCTATCAGCAGTTGCTCCAACGATTAGGTAACGCTTACACAACGCGGGCCGCTATCACCGCACAAAGCGATGTCAATGCTGATGTCATCGATCCGCTGGCCACCGAATCGCCGCGGCTGTTTGGTGAGATCACCATCATCGACGCACCAAGCTTCAGAGATGCCCCGGGCGATCCGACCAGCGGAATTGACCTCACCTCGCCAAAACTGCCACTCCACACATTCACCAACCAAGCTTTTGGCTTTCTCTTATCCTCACCAGCCTTGATCACCGGCGCCACCGGTGAAGTTCTCAAGGCAATCGACCTTAACCTCCGGTACGACGCCACGACCCTCGAACACCAAATCAGTTCCGTTGCTCCCATTGAGGGCGATTACAAGGCGTCCAGCTGGTTGGGCTTTGTGACCAATACCGGGAACGCATACCTGCATAAGGACCTCGGATTGTTTACTGTTCCGCTTGTGGTACGTGCTTATCCAAACACGCCAACCATGGCTGCCCAAGACGGTAAGCCCACGAATCCCGCAACTAACGAGCTGAGTCTCCTAACGTTCTGGAACTACACATTTACTTACGCGCTGCCGTTCCATTACCCGCAGGATCGCATTCACTGCGAGGTCGATTTTAACGTTGCGACACCTGCCGCCGCATTCACAGGGCTTGAGAATGCATTTAATCAACTCGCCCAATTTGTGACTGTGTTTCCGGATGTTAACAAGGATTTGCTCGGCATTCTCGCCAAAATCGATGCGACGACTGTCGATCAAACGGCCATCGATAATTCAGCGATCGCATTGGATGCGTTCTTGAAGATGGTCAGGGCAGTGACTGCAGTGGGTGCAAATGCCGCTCTTTTTGCTCCGCATCGTGAAAAGCTGATAACCAGCACCCTAGTAAAACCGTACAAGTTTGCCATCGGCGAGGGCACTGCCTCTATCGATAACAAGGAGGCGCTCCTGGTCACGATTTACGGCAAGCCACCCGATAGCGGCATTGGCGCGCCCAAGGTATTCGTCGACCCCGATAACTATGAGATCCAGCTGTATTCGGGCCAGTGCGCCGGCGATTACTGCTACTGGTACAAGGGGAAAGACGGCAAACCGTTGAGCGCCGTTGACGGACAAAAGATCGCCAATCGCCAGGTACTGCTTCCGGGAATGGACATTTTCCAGCGCCAAGACGCGTGGTCAACCGTCTATGTGAAACGTAACGAAGACCTGGTGCCCGGAAAGCAAATCGCTGATGTGTTCGTTTACACGACTCCGAATGTCCAATTTGCTAATCCGCAGTTGCCGACCATCGACAGCGATGCCGTCGTGGACATCGGCTCTATTGGGACACCGCCTCCTCCTCGTTCTCTCCAGGAGACCTTCGCCGCCCTGTTTGGCGAATTGCTCAAGGCGGTTGCCGCCGAACAACTGGTCATTCAGGTTGAGGTTAGCTACGAATATACCGTTAACAAGCAACTTTCGTCCATACCTCTTCCTGTCTTCATGCAGCCCCCTTTAACCGTTACAGTAAAAGAGCCCGGTGTTGGGACTCTTCAGGAAATGTACATTGACTGGAGCGATGCAATCGAGGCCTGGTTTAAAGCCTATCAACCGGAGCCTGCCGAATTGAAAAATCCAGGGACACTTTGGTTCGATTTGACTATAATGTCGAATCTCACGGCACAGCCCATGCCCCTTCTACGACTGCGTCAGCTGAAACTGCCATTGTTAAGCATTAAACCCAGTTTAGTCGCTGTATCAGTGTTAGGTGCAGCGTATGGTTAAGTAGCGTCCCGCGACAGTTAGGATAATACAATGAGTTCAAATCAGAACGACGGCGGACTGGAAATTATTCCTTTCCAGATTGTGAACCAGTCGGGGTTGAATGCGCCTTTGTACGTATGGATTCAGGGCATCATCCCGGATAAAAAGCCCAATGAGTACGTCTATGTGAACGACCTCAAGGGCAACGTAGCGGACATGCCGAAAAGCTCAGCAAAGGCAACCTTCTCGATGTTACTCCCCGAAAAGGATACAATGCTCGCGCTTCCTCGGCTCGTGTCGTTGCGCATTTACCTGTCGTTCGGTGATCAACTATTTACGACAACCTCAGCCGATGGCAATCCTGTCTCTCCGAGTGGCTGGAGCCCTGGTGATCCAGTTCAAGGCGGGAATTACGCTAAGTTGTGGGACTATTTCGAGTTAACATGGACGCGAGACAACCCCACGACGACCGCGCTTGGCGCAAATCTCACGCAGCTTGACTTTTTCGGGCTGCCGTTGCAACTCGACAATTATGGCTACAAGCCCGATCTAAAGACGCCGGAGCACCTGAAAACCGGGTTTGAAGGCAATGCACGAAGCACCATATTGAAGACGATCAATGGCCTCGGCGAGCCTTGGAACAAACTCGTCCTCCCCGATTTGAACCCAGCGTTTCCTGGAATCCCCCTTCGGGTCTTCTCCCCGTACCACGCAATGGAACTCGATCTGTTTCCCCAGAACCAGCTTGAAGCCTATATCGACCGTGTCTGGACCTACTACACGAAGAAGAACCTTCGGGTCACGGTAAACGGCCGCGAATACACGGGCCTTGTTCATACAGACGGACCGACCAAAGACCTTTTCGTCTTCGAGCCGCCAACCGGATCTGGGTTGCAACCAGTCAAGATCATGAACCCCAACAAAAACGGCCGTGTAGGGTTTATCTCGGGATCCAAGGATGTGTATGAATGCCAAATCCAGCTTGATGTCGTTCCGCCGGAACCGCTCTCGGCAGACGCGGCGGACATCGCAAGAGACCTTGGGGCTGGGTTCCTGCGATCGACATTGGGAGTGGGCGTCGATCTCGACACGCTACCAGCCTGCGATCAGGTCGGGCAATATTATAGGCATGAGCCGATCGACATGTACGCGGCTATCCTTCATGAAAACGCGATACTGCAAAAGGCCTACGCGTTCGGTTACGACGATGTTTGCGAGCAGAGCAGCGTTGGTATTACTAAGAATCCCAGCAAGTTGGCGCTGACAGTACATCCACTTGCCAGCTAAGTCGGCGAGACCTGTTGCTGAATATTCGGCAACCCGATTAGGCATGCGTGATCCTGCGCAAACAACCGAATGAAGGAGAAGAGAGATTCATGAGCAAGTTTACCTTTAAAGTCGTGAACAACAGGGGCGACGAAACCCAACTTAATCTAATGCTGACCGCGGCAAGCAACTCCGGGCTTGAGGGCATCCAAGTCCGGAAATCGACGTTGATCAAAGATTTCTTTACCGGAAATCCGTCCCATTCGTTTTCTGCGGAGACAGTTGTGGAAGGCCGTTTGTATGTCGGGTATGGGCCGATGCCACCGGCTCCCGACCCAAACAGTAACCAGTATTATGGCTGGGTTGAATTCAGCAGGAATGATGTCGACAAGGGAGTGTGGCTGAACCTTTCGAACGTCGATATCGTCGGCCTGCCGCTGACGCTGAAAGGTAAGTTGGCGGAAGATGGCGAACCGTTCTCGTTGGGGTACAAGAAGCCGGTGAAGGATATCATCTCCGAGATGAAGACTCGCGCCCTGACAAGACAAGACCCGGCGGTGGTGAAGGACTGCGGCGGTGGCAGAACCAAGATCGTCGCCCCCAACATCCAGTTTCCGTTTTACCGTGAATACGACGATTATCTGAACACATTAACCATGGCGGGCGCTAAATTGACGATTCAAACCGATACGCCGATAGACGGAACGTCCAAGACGTTCACGGGAAGCTTTTCCAAGGGGAGATACCAGGACCTGGCCGATGCGAGCCCTAGTCGTTACAAGAACGTCAAAGCCAGCGGCTTCGGCGGCATTGAGCAGATCGCTGTTTTGATATCGGCTCCAACCTTCGCGCGCGGACGTGCTGACCGTATGGCCCACGAGAAACTGAGCGAGCG
>Ga0209040_10001664_pt1 | contig 17674 bp, 14 predicted proteins | sample BogFormECP12_OM3_FD_188240 | JGI IMG/M metagenome (GOLD analysis project Ga0209040, IMG submission 188240) | Bog forest soil microbial communities from Calvert Island, British Columbia, Canada - ECP12_OM3 (SPAdes) (version 2) | ecosystem: Environmental > Aquatic > Freshwater > Wetlands > Bog ...
ATGGCTGCATCATGGTCCGGGTCCGCACCAGACCCCCCGAATACAAGAGTGTAGGCGCGATGTTCCGCGCCCATTGGCGAGTTCCCCTCGGATCATCCTCGGAAACGTGATGGTCACGATTGACAATAGAAGCTCGGCATGCCCCGCCATCGCATTGGTCCTATCCCGATGAGCCCAGCGGAGCGCCAAGCCCGGCGCCGCGCCAAGCTCCGCCGGCACACACCCCGGGGCCGCCCACAACAGCGACCCGGCGCATCGCCCCGCGGCCAAAACGATGGGCCGCGGCGGTGACTGCCCTGGTCAATCTGCAAGAAGAATACCGCACTTGGCTGGACAACCTACCGCCGAACCTCGAAAGCTCGACGCTGGCAGACAAGCTGCAGACCATCGTCGAATTCGACCTCGAAGCGCTGCAAGAAGTCGACCCGCCGCGCGGCTACGGTCGCGACTGATCCAACGATGGCCCTTGACAGCCAAAGCCCCATACAAGCCTGCCCCCTGGCATGAACAGGGAATGACTGCTGGCGCCCTGGGGTCCTGGATTCCCGCTTTCGCCGGAATGACGAATAACCTGCATCCCGGAAAACCGAAATCGTTCACCAAGAATATGAAGCGCTCAAGATTCTTGATCAAAGATACCCAGGGATGACCCTGAGACCTAGAGTGGTTCCCTCTGTGCGATCGCAAGACAATGGCGCGATATTCGCGTCGTTGTGGAATTCCGATGCAGTTGCTGACGGTGGCGGTTCTGAGGGAGAGTCAGATTTTGAAAAGTTCGCCTATGAAATTGCAAACGCGGAATTTGTTCGGCCTTTATTCGTTTTGCGACGAGGCACCTTGGAGGGTTGTTCCCTCTGCCTTACTCCGCACCTCATGCAAGGTGGGGTTCTCGGATCGGTGGAGCAGACCGCTGTAAAGAGTTCGCCGGGGAAAGTTTCGATCTTGTGATATCGAAAACGTCAACGGAACGAAGCGTTTTTTGGCTGTGCTTTTGCGTAGCGGCGCGGCCTCGGGGGAGTGAGGAGACTGAGATGCGCAACCCGATCACTGCCAAGATCACAAGTCTGTGCCTCGTGCTATTGCTTACACTTGGCATCTCCGCCAAATCGGCCGCAACGCTCCCGGGCCCGGAGGACAATGTGCGTAGCCTCTATGCGACATTGCTCGCCACCATGAAGGACGGGCGGACTCTCGGGCAGAGCGGACGCTATGGGCGGCTGGCTCCCGTTGTCGACAGGGTTTTCGACGTCTCGTCCATGACCCGACTCGCGGTAGGTCCGTATTGGGCGACCCTCTCTCCGGCTCAGCAGCAGCAACTGGTCGACGCGTTCCGGCACTACGTCACGGCGACCTACGCCGACCGTTTCGACAGCTATTCGGGGCAGCAGCTGCAGGTCACCGGGGAACGCCCCTACAACGCGGATATCATTGTCCAAACCAAGATTGTCAAATCGGACGGTGATACAACCACGCTCGATTATCTGCTGCGCCAGAACCAGGGCTCGTGGCAGATCTCCGACGTCTACCTTGACGGCACAATCAGCCAGGTGGCGATACAGCGCTCGGAGTTCCACTCGATCCTCCGGCGCGACGGGGTCGACGGCCTGGTCATGGCGTTGAACCGCAAGGTCGACTTGCTGGGCCGGGGCGTGGCCAAAGCGTCGTAGCCCGTTCCGGCGTCCGTCCAGAACTCCTACAATCTACGAGACCGCTCGTCCGACGCCCTGATCGATGTCTGCGCCGGCGCCGGGATGGCCTTTATTCCCTGGTATCCGCTCGCTGCAGGTCGGCTCGCCGAGCCCGGTTCGCCGCTCGCCGGTATTGCGCAAGCTCACCAAGCGACGCCGGGCCAGATCGCGCTGGCCTGGCTGCTGCAGCGCTCGCCTGCGGTGCTGCCGATTCCGGGGACCTCGTCGATCGCCCATTTCGAGGAGAACCTCCGGGCGGCCTCGATGCGCCTGAGCACTGAGGAGTTCCGGACCCTCGCCGCTCGCTAATCCGAGCTTCCTTCGATCCCTTCCGTCTCGATATTTACCGGCTTCCTGGACCCTGTCGGCACGGGCTGCGCCTGGCTGATCGCCTTTGGCGGCGCGTCGGTTACCGGCGATCCGAGCAACGGGTCGAGTTGCGGCTCGATCGCCTTGAGCAGTTGGACGGCGATGGCGCTCGTGAAATGGTAATTCCCGGCGATCGCACCGGGGACATAGGCGGTGATCGTGCCAAAGAAGCGATCGCCCAGAAAGAACACGAACGTCGCGGTGCGATCGACCACCCGTTGCGAAATCAAGCGTCCGCCCGCACCGAAGCGATCGAAGCGGTTGTCGCCAGTGCCGGTCTTGCCGCCAACCGGCAATAGGCTTCCGTCCGGGGCGTGGTAGGCACCCCGTAACCGTGTGGCGGTGCCGTCCGCGACGACGCCCAATAGTGCCCGGCGCACCGTCTCGGCGACCGCGGGAGAAAGGACCCGCTGCGGTTCGGGCTTGATCGCCATATCGGTCTGGTAAGGAGTGCCGGCGGCAAAATCCAAACGCTGGAGATCGACCGTCGGCAGCCGCACCCCGTCATTGAGGATGATCCCCATCAGATCGGCGAGCGCATCGGGCCGGTCGCCGGAGCTGCCGATTGCGCTGCCGTAGGATGGCACGAGGTGGCCGAACGGGTAGCCCTGCCGCTGCCAGTCTTGCAGGATCCGATCAAACGCGTCCTGTTCCAGCAGGATACGGATCCGGAGGTCCTGCTTGTGCGTGCTGTGGCCCTTGAAGAGCCAGCCATAGACCTCCTGACGCACCTCCTCGCTCGCCTTCGTCACCTCGGCGCGCGACGCGCGGGGGTGATCTCGCAGGTAGGTTACGAACCACAGTTCGAGCGGGTGGATGCCAGGCAGGTAACCACGGTCCTCGAGCGAGAACCGCTCGACATCGTATTCTCGATAAAGATCCCAAAGATCGTCGTCGCTGACCGAATCGCGCGGCAGGTAGCGCGCGAGGAAGGCCCCGAGCGCGGCTCTGTCGGCCTCCGGCCGGAGCGAGCGGAAGACCACGGCAAGGCGCCGGGCGATCGGCCGCGTGCGATGGGCCAGCTTCTCCAGGGATTGGTCGGGTGAGAGGCCTCGGTATTCGCGATAGAAATGATCGAGGTACTTCCGGCTATCCTGGTCAACAAAGCGCCGCAGATAGACCTCTCGGCCTGCGTCGTCGCGATCGGCGACCAACAGCTTCTGGCCATCACTCTGCGCGATGTAATATCGCGTGATGTCGCGCATTACTCTGATAAAGACGTTGTTGATCGAGTGGGAGAAGGCCTCCTCCACGCTGGCGGACGAGGAGTTTTCCCATTTCTCGAAATTGGCGAAGGCCTGCATGCCGCCACCGGTAAAGAAGGCCTCGGGGCTGCCCGAATAATGGAGTTGCATGGCCGCGTCGAGCATTGGCTGCAGGTCGCGGTTGGTGCTCTTGGCCAGATAATTCGTCCCCCATTTGGTCAGCGGATCCTGTGCCGTTGCCGCTGTCGCCACCAAGTCGCGGCGGGGCAGCTGTTCCAACCGGCGATGCAACTCCTCGACGATGTCGAGATAGGTGATCAAGGTCCGCAGCTTGGCGGTCGACCCGAGCTGTAGTTTTGCTCCCGAGTTGATGTCGAGGGGTTCGTTCAGGCTGTCCGCGTGGACCCTCAGGTAATTGCGGTCGGCGCCGCGCTCATAGAGGACGACGCTCCAGGTCAGGCGAGCCGGGTTCTCCCCGCCGAGCAGGTCGTGTCCGACCAGGCCGAGCGATCTGACGTAGGCGGGATCACCAAGCCGGGTCAGCACGTCGGTGACGCGCTTTTGCGCCGGCGTGTTGATGGTCGCATAGCCCGTCAGATCGAGCCGGTCGAGGGCGTAAAGGTCCGGAAGGTGGAGCAACGATACGAGCTTGGCGCGTATTCGATCAGTCGCCTTGTTCCCGACAAATGACATCGCCGCCGGCGGCGGGATGTCCGTCCGGAAACGCAGCTCGGCGTGAAGGGCCGCGGCGCGCAACCCGGCATCGATGACCCCGGCGGTCGCCAACAGCCGAAGGTAATTGTCGGTCAGCGCCGCGAGTGCGGCGTGGTGTTCGACCAGATAGTAGGCGGGCCGGCGGCCGGCGAGGAGCAGGCTGAGGACCTGCCGATAGACCTCGGCTTTGCGCGCGAGCTCGGCCTTTGTCGTGGCGGGCGCGGTCAGCACCCGGTTCGCCTCGGCCAAGTCGGTGCCGTACCAGAGCCACAAAGCCTCCGGGACTCCGACAATCTCGCCATAGCGAGGCCGCGAGGCGAAAGGCTCGGAATCGAGATAGGTGGTGACGATCCCGCGGCTGGGTTCTGTCGTATCCTGGCCATCCCGGTAGGCCCGCGCCGATGCGGTCACCATTTGGCGCAGCTTCTCCCCGGCTTGCGGCGTGCGGCCACCCGGTGAATGGCGAAACTTCTCGATCTGTGTGGCGAGCGTACTCGCCCCGCCCTCCCTGAATCGTCGATCCAGCAAGCCGGCGACCCGTCCCGCCGCGGCGAGCATGAACCGGCTCCACTCGACCGCCGGATTGTGGCGGGGATTTTGCAGGTCGAGGAGGTCGTGATCCTCGACGAACAGCAGGCTGTTCACGACGAGCGGCGGGATCGAGCCGAAGTCGGCGTAAGTCCGTTCGGGATAGCTCGCCCGGTAAAGCGGGTTCCCGTCGCGGTCGAACAGGCTGAGACCGGCGCGCGACTTTTCTCCGTAAATCGCATAACCGCCCTGGTCGACAAATCGGGCGAGCTCGTCCGACCATTCCGCCTGGCGATCGACAGCGAAACGATGTGCGCTCAGCGAGGCGATAAAAACCGGCAGCCCGGCATAACCCAGACGCTCATCATAGGGTCCCCATTTCGGGAAGCGGATTGTACCGTTCGGGCCCGGCCGGACCGTGAAGCTCATGTCCCGCGTCAGGCTCGAAAAGACGTGCGACTGCAGATAGGAGGTGCGCGCCTCGGTGGCGAGCCCCCAGACCAGCAGCGCCAGCACCGCAAAGACCGCCGCCCAGCGGAACACCCGCACCAGGAAGCCGAAGAAGCGGGTGCTCCAGCCCCGCAGCACCGGAACGGCGAGTGCCGCGCCCCTACGAAGGACCCGCCCAACAGCGCAACAGAGGCGGATGCCGCAACCCAGCAGAAGGGGAGCAGCAATCAGGATCGCCCGGCGGAGCGCCCGCACGACCAGGCGCAAAAGGCGTCCGTACCGCTGCGGACCCGGCCACTCGGGTCCAACCACCAACTCGACCATGGAGCTCCCTCGTCGTTTCCCACTTGGCGGCTGACAAACGCCGAAAGCGCCCTAAGCGATCCGTGTGCGGGTCGTTCGCGCGCTAGGGTTCGCGAGCTCTTCTATTCGCCTCAGGCCGGGCTATCGGAATACGCAACCTCGACCTCGGCATGCGGGGTGGCGATTCCTCGCAATTCCCCTGTCGGCAGCGGAAAATTGCGTTTTCACCGCCGAGAATTGCCTGGTCAGGGTCAAGAAACCATTTGCAATCAATCCGTTGAACCCGATTTAGCCGAGTCGGCCGACAGCGGAAATTTAGGGTGTCGGAACGGGGTCGGCAGCGGATCGGCAGCGGAACTCAGCCGCACCCTCCACCATTCCTGAAATCGGCATAAAGCCACTCTTTTATATTGACAAATTAGCATTTCTAGTGTAGATAACAGGCACGCTCGGCGCCGCGAGCGGGCGCGGCCGGCTCGGAGCAATCAGCCGCCGCCGATCTTGGGGATCAGGTAGATCTCGCTCGCGATCGGCACGAGGTAGGCGTCCGGGTAGACCTCGCCGTCGATCGCCGCGCGCAGCCGTGGGGCGACATCGGAAGTTCGCGCTTGCGCACGCTGATCGCGTCGTTGATGGCATTGGCGACAGCCGCCATCGGCCGCACGATTGGCACCTCGCCGATGCCGCGGGCGCCAAACGGATGGCGCGGGCGCCAAACGGATGGCGCGGGCGCCAAACGGATGGCGCGGGCGCCAAACGGATGGCGCGGGTTCGCATTCTCGACCATGACGGCATCGGTCATCGGCGCCTCCGGTGCCACCGGCAAGCCGTAGTCGAGAAAGCCCGGATCTTCGAGCCGTCGGTGTCGAGCCCATCGACTTAATCTCCCGCGACGGTCATTTCTTGCTCTCCTTGAGAGCCGCATCGAGCTGACTGCGCAGCCGTTCCAGCTCAGCGGTACGAGCCAGCAAAAAACGCAGATCGATGCGGCGGTTGAGACCGTAGTCGGCCTCGGTACTGCCTTGCGCCTGCGGCAGCGGCCGTCGATCACCAAAGCCCGAAACACCGAGCAGCGGATAGCTGCCGTCGGCGCTCCGCAGCGCGTCGAGGCTAGGCTGCGCGCGGCGAAGCTCGGCGAAGACCGCCAAGGCCCGTTCGGTGGAAAGCTGGTCATTGTCGCGAAAGCCGGTTCCCGCAATGCCGATCGGCCGGCGATCGGTATGCCCTTCGACCAGGACCGTCTCCAGAACGGGCAAATTGGGCGGGTCGCAGTGGGTCCGATCGGTGATCGGGGTAAAGCAGGGCAGTATCCGCGCCAGCGCATTCGCCAGGATTCCGACGCTGTCGCGCTGCCTTGGTCCGAGCGTTGCGCTGAGTGTCTCGAAAAGAAGATCGCCCGGCAGATGCAAAATGCCAGCTTGGCGATCCACCCACACCTGGATGCCCCGCTGCGACAGAGTTGTCTCCAGCGTCGTCAGTAGACGATCGCGTGCATCGGAACTTGCCTCGATGTCTCGTTGCAACTGAGCGGCGGCCTGTTCCAACAGCTCATGCACGCGATCTGCCCGCGCCTTTTCGATATCGAACCTTGTTCGGCTGACCTCCTGGTCGTGCTCCGCTACGCGGTAATTCAGCGCAAATACGGTCAGCATCAGCAGAAACACGAACAGGATGCCGACCATCAGATCGCTGACCGAGGCGAAGTAACCCTCAGCGCCCCCCTCTTCGTGGTCGCGGAATACCATGCTCGTCGCTTACCCGCGCGTCAGCTCGACGTCCCCGAACATCTCGTTGAGTTCGCCTGCCACGCTCAAGATATGGCCTGCCGAGCCGAAGCCGCCACTGTGTTCGGGAGACTATGGTCCACGCCTTCGTCACGCTGTGCCGCCGCGGCGATCTCTTCGGATACTCGAGCGGCGCCAGCCTTTGCTGCCTCGAACCTCTGTGGAGCACCACCCATCTGTTCGACAGCCGCGCCTAGACTGGTCGCAATCACGCGCAGCGACGCCGTCGCCGCCTGCGCTGCCTCTGCGCTCCGGCGCAGATCCACAGCGCCGGCAGCGAAAGGCGCCACCGATTCCCGCGTCGCGCGATCAAGCTGATCGATCCGCCCCCCCATCGCCTCGGCCGTCCCCGCTAGTGCGGCGGCTTGGCGGGCCAAGGCCTGGCCGGTGCTCTCCAGCATTTCGCGAATGCTGGACGCTGCCGCTCCCAATTCTTCGGCAGCTTCACCCGCACCGCGAGCGAGCGCCTCGCTGGTGCCGGTAGCGGCCTGGGCAAACGTCTCGGTCATGCGCGAAGCCGCCGCTTCGAATCCAGCAGCTGCACCCTCGATGCGGGCGGCAAGAGATTGCGCCGCGTCGGCGCCCGCTTCGCGAGTCTGCGTCGTGACGCTGCGCAGGGTTTCCATCAGCCCGCCCATTCGGACGGTGATCCGGGTCAAGGCTTCCTCGGCGCCTTCACCCATTCCTGCGGCCATCGCTTCGGCGGACTGCGCCATGCGCGCCGAGGCCTGGCCGAGCCCGTTTTGCAGACCTTCGAGGAGTGTTCCAAGCGCCGCTAGATTCTCGGCGACCCCAGCCAGATGATCGCGCGTTCCACCCGAAAGGCGGTCAATAAAGGTTTTCAGCATCTGCTGCATCGCATCTTGGTTTTGCGTGCTGATGCGATCGGCGAGCGTCTGCATCGCCTCGGAGCCGGGCCCGATATGTTTGTCGAGACGCTGGTCGAAGGCGCTGTCCAATTTTGCGCCGATACTCACAGCGAGATCTGTGCTGAGGGTCTTGAGCGTCGTCGATTGCGCGCGTAGCGCTTCGTTGGTCTCGTGTTGCAGAAAGGCCGGCGTAGCCAACGGCATCCGCCGGTCGAGTGCCGCGGTGAAACCATCGAGTGCTTGCTCGACCAAACGAATACGATGGTTGCGGAAGCCGGTAAAGGCGATCGAAAGCGACAGGCCAGCGAGCGAGGTGATGAATTTGAAGCTCGCGGCATCGAGCAGCTGGTGTAGCCCCTGCCGGCTTTGCACCGGGTCGCCGCCAGCAACGACGCCGCCCGCGACGGAAAGCGCCACCGCCAACCCCAAGAACGTGAACAGCAGCCCGGCGCCGACTAACATTCCCGGCATCGCCGCGTGATACCGAGGCTTTAAACCGACTGCGCGCAGCAGCCCGAGGTCGAATACGCGATCCGGCCGCAACGTGCTGCGAGCGGGACGCGAGGCAGTATTATCGCCGAGAACGATCAGCGTGTCGTAATAAGCCGACCACGGGCTGGCGAGCAGGGGAAGCGCGGCTAATTGCCCGGCTGCCGCTTCAAAATTCGTCAGAAACTCCGGTTTCTCTACGATCGCCCCGGCGGCCCTGAGCGTAGAAATCAGGCTCTCGGTCCGGCCACGTAGTTGGGCGGATGACCATCCGGCCCACACCACGAGGAGCCCGACGACCACAAAGATCGTGGCTGGGCTTGCGAGAGACTGGGCAAGAGAGGGCAATACCGACTCCGGTGGCGGACTTATCGGGAGCCGTACCTAGAATTCGTGAAGATAGTGTAAGTGCAGCTGTTGCGAGCCGGTGAGCCCGCTGCGGCAGCCGACTCAGCCGCCGCCGATCTCGCTCTCGGGGTTGAGAGGGGCCAAGTAGGCGTCCTGCTGGATCTCGCCGTCGATCGCCACCGCCATCCCTTCGTCGATCTGGTATCCGAGGCCCGGCAAGCGGCGATCGAGATCGAGGATCAGGCGGCGGAAATTGCTCGCCTCCACCTCGAGCTCGGTCAAGCCGCCGGTGAACCGGTGGGCGGGTTGGCCCGAGATGACGACACGCGGCAAGCTGCTATCCGACGCTATGGTCGATCGCGGCGCGCAGCCGCGGCGGCGACATTGGCAGGTCGCGCGTCCGCACGCCGTCGGCCCCGCGCATCCCGCCGCGGCCCAGGCGGTGGGCGGCGGCAGTAGCGGCGCTCGTCAATCTGCAGGACGAATACCGTCGGCGAGGTGCCGATCGTGTCGTCGATGGCGGCGGTCGCCAACGCCATCAGTGACGCGATGTTGGGGTTGTCCGGCGGCGCTGGCGCAGCCTGGCGCGGTGCCGCACCTGGCGCTCGGCGGGCGATCTGCGGCTGCGCGGCGCGCCAAAGCGGCAGGCAGGGTACCAGCCAGCGGCTGGCAAAGGCGTTCGTCGTCGTCACCCGCAATGGCTGCCGGCTCGATCCCTCTTTCGCCTCCGACAATGCCGCCGCAAAAGCGTCGAAGCCGTTTCTGATAACGGGAAACAGCCTCACCCCCACTGTCGTCAGCGCGATCGGACGCGGCCGACGGCGGAACAGCGGTCGCCGGCAAATCTCCTCGAGCAACCGGACCTGATGGCTGATTGCCGTCGGGGTCAACCCGAGCTCGTTCGCCGCCGTCTTGAAGCTCAGGTGCCGAGCGGCGGCTTCGAACGCGCGCAGGGCGGTCAATGGCGGCAGCTTTCTCACCAGCGGACCTCCTTTGTCCCGATGCGTCACGGACGCGACAGGCGCCGCCGGCACCGGTCTCGATTGCTTCCGTCATGGATCGCCCCGTTCAGAGCAGCTCCGGCGGGTACATATCCCAGCGGGACGCTCGCGCGCCGTGTTCCGCGTACGATAGGCTCAGCCGCCGCGAGGCCGGAAAGGTTACGGTACGGACGGAGCGCCGGGTGGTTGCGACGCAAGCCGCTTCAGCAGCTGGCCCATCTCGATCGTGTCGATCCGACCTTCCCAATAGCCGACGAGTGCCGCGTTGTTCAGCGACACCCATTCGAACACCGCTTGCCGATCATCCGGCGACAAATGGCCTGCGATGACATGCGGGGTGGGGCGAACGCTGACGACCGCCGTGTTTGAGATGATCATTTGGTCGCCGTGGGTCATGTTGACCTTCACCCGAACATCGTGACGAGCGTTCCCGCGCGGGCTGACCCATACGGTCATGGGCAACCCTGTCGTACGCGGAAACAGGTTCGCCATCTCGAAGAGTTCGTCGGTATCAGGTTCAGAGGCCTGTTGCATGGCTTTCGCCTTCTCACGCCGTCGCAACGGGCGCAGCGGCCCTTCAGCCGCCGCCGATCTTGGGTATCAGATAGATCTCGCTCTCGGGCTTGAGCTGCGCCAGGTAGGCGTCCTGAAAGATCTCGCCGTCGATCGCCACCGCCATGCTCTCTTCGATCTGGCGCCCGAGGCCGGGGAACCGGCGGTCGAGCTCCAGCACCATCCGGCGGAAAGTGTTCGCCTCCACCTCGAGCTCGGCCAGCCCGCCGGTGAACCGGCGGGCGGCCTGGCCCGAGAAATGGACGCGCGGCAACTTACTTCCCGTTATGGTCGATCGCGGCGCGTAATCGCGGCGGCGACATCGGCAGATCGCGCATGCGCACCCCGATCGCGTCGTTGATCGCGTTGGCGACCGCCGCCATCGGCGGCACGATCGGCACCTCGCCGACCCCGCGGGCGCCGAACGGGTGTCGCGGGTTCGCGTTCTCGACCAAGACAGTATCGATCATCGGTACGTCGGGAGCCACCGGCACGCGATAGTCGAGAAAGCCCGGGTTCTCGAGCCTTCCGTCCTTGTCGTAGATATACTCCTCGTTTAATGCCCAGCCGATCCCCTGGGTCACCCCGCCCTGGATCTGCCCCTCGACGTAGGAGGGATGGATCGCGCGGCCGACATCCTGGACCGCCGTATAGCGCAGGATCTTGACGTAGCCGGTCTCCTTGTCGACCTCGACATCGCAGATATGCGTCGCAAAGCCCGGTCCGGCGCCCTGCGCGTTGATCGACACCTCGGCGGTAATCGGCCCACCGGTCCGCCCCGCTTTGAGCGCGATCTCGGCCAATGGAAGCGGCTCGAAGCTACCGGCATTGGCGCCGGCAGGGAACGCCTTGCCGTCCTTCCATTCGACCGCGTCGGGGCTGATGTCCCAGATCATCGCCGCGCGTTTCTTCAGCTCCTCGACGACCTTTTCCGCGGCTTGCGTCGTAGCCATGCCGGTCGCAAAGGTGACCCGGCTGCCGCCGGTCAGGAACGAGAAGCCGATCGAGCTGGTATCGGCGACGATCGGGCGGACGCGCTCGACCGGAATGCCAAGGATCTCGGACGCCATCATCGCCATCGAGGCGCGCGAGCCGCCGACATCGGGGGTGCCGACAGCGACAACCGCAGTGCCATCCTCGTTGATGTGGCAGGCGGCACTCGACTCCCCGCCGATGTTGAACCAGAAGCCGGAAGCGACGCCGCGGCCCTGATTGGGGCCAAGCGGCTGCTTCATGTGCGGGTGGTTCATCGCGGCTTCGACGGTTGCGGAATAGCCGATGTTTTGCCAGGTCGGACCGTGCAAGGCCTTGACGCCGTCCGTGGCCGCATTCTTCTGGCGCAACGCCAGCGGGTCGATGCCGAGCTGATCGGCGAGCTCGTCGAGGCAGCTCTCGACCCCGTAAGACGAGTTTGGCGCGCCGGGAGCGCGATAGGCGGCAACCTTCGGGCGATTGCTGACGACGTCGTAGCCGGTGACCTTGGCGTTCGGGATGTCGTACATCGCAAAGGCGCACATGCAGCCCGGCCCGACCGGTGAGCCCGGAAAGGCGCCGGCCTGGTATTTGAGCACCGCCTCGGCCGCGGTCAGCGTTCCATCCTTCTTGGCGCCGAGCCTGACCTCGATGACGGCACCCGCTGCAGGCCCGGTGCCGCGGAAGACTTCTTCGCGGCTCATCACCATCTTGACCGGCCGGCCGGTCTTGCGCGACATCGCCAAGGCCAAGGGTTCCAGATAGATCAATGTCTTGCCGCCAAAACCGCCGCCGATTTCGGCCGGGATCGCGCGGATCTGCGAGATGTCGATACCGAGCAATTTGGCGCAGTACGCCCGCACCATGAACTGGCCCTGGCTCGAGCTCCAGATCGTGGTCTGTCCGTCGGCAGCGACTGACACCACGCACGCATGCGGTTCGATATAGGCCTGATGCACCGGTGCATTGGTGTAGCGCCGCTCGATGATGACATCGGCCTCGCGGAACCCGGCGTCGAGATCGCCCTTGGTGAAGCCGATCATCTTCGCGACGTTGGAGGGGTGGGTCGGCTTGGGATCGAGACCCTGAGTAAAGAGGTCGTCGTGCAATAGCGGCGCGTCGGGCTTCATCGCCTCTTCGACGTCGATGACGTGCGGCAGCACGTGGTAGTCGACCTCGATCAATTCGCAGGCCTCCTCGGCGATTGCCGGCGAGGTCGCGGCGACGGCCGCCACCGCGTGGCCGTCATAGAGCACCTTGTCGCGTGCCATGCAGTTGCGCGACAGATCGCGGAAGTTCATCGGCCCCTCGCCGACAAAGGCCTCCTCCGACGGGATCGGCGGGAAGTCTTCCCACGTCACCACGGCCTTGACGCCGGGCAATGCCCACGCCTTCTCGGTATTGATCGACATGATGCGCGCGTGGGCGTGCGGGCTGCGTTTGACTTTGCCCCAAAGCATCCCTGGCATCACCATGTCGGCGCCGAAATTGGCTCGACCGGTCACTTTGTCGACCCCGTCTGGGCGGATCGGGCGGGTGCCGACGACCTTCTGCAATTCCTTTGGCATATACGTCATGCGAACCTTACTCCTGCTTGACCGTCACCCCGGCTGAAGCGAGTGCCGGGCAGGAAAATCGCCTTGTGTCATTGCGAGCGCAGCGAAGCAATCTCGGCGCAGATTGCTCGACGGATCGAGATTGCTTCGTCGCTTCGCTCCTCGCAATGACTCTCTTTACTCAGCCGCGGCGCGCATCGGTTCCGATTGGTCGATCGCGGCCAACAGGCGCGGCGGCGACATCGGCAGATCGCGCAATCGGATCCCGGTGGCGTCGGCGATCGCGTTGGCCACCGCCGCCATCGGCGGGACGATCGGGACTTCGCCGACGCCGCGCGCGCCAAATGGGTGCCGGGGGTTCGGTACCTCGATCATGACCGTATCGATCATTGGCATGTCCGAGGCGACGGGCACGCGATAGTCGAGGAAGCCCGGATTTTCGAGCCGCCCATCCTTGTCGTAGATGTATTCCTCGCTCAACGCCCAACCAACCCCTTGCGCCACGCCGCCCTGCATCTGCCCCTCGACATAGGAGGGATGGATCGCGCGGCCGACATCCTGGATCGCCGCATAGCGCAGGATCTTGACGTGGCCGGTCTCCTTGTCGACCTCGACATCGCAGATATGGGTCGTGAAACCGGGCCCCTGGCCTTGCGCGTTGATCTGCACCTCGGCGCTGATCGGTCCTCCGGTGCGCGCCGCTTTGGCGGCGATCGCAGCCAGATCGAGAGGCTCGAAGCTGCCGGCATTGGCGCCGGCCGGGAAGGCTTTCCCGTCCTTCCACTCGACGGCCTCGGGGCTGATGTCCCATATAACCGCGGCGCGCTTTTTCAGTTCCTCGACGACTTTTTGGGCGGACTGCGTTACGGCCATCCCGCCGGCGAAAGTGACGCGGCTGCCGCCGGTGGACGCACTGAAGCCGATCGCCGTGGTGTCGCCCACGACTGGACGGACCCTTTCGAACGGGACGCCGAGCACCTCGGCCACCATCATCGCCATCGACGCGCGCGAGCCGCCAATGTCGGGATGGCCCTCGGTTACCGTGACCGTGCCGTCCTCGTTGACATGGCAGGCGGCACTCGATTCACCGCCGGCATTGTGCCAGTAGCCGGAGGCGATGCCGCGACCCTGGTTGGGCCCGAGCGGCACATTCAACTGCGGGTGCGCCTTGGCGGCTTCGACCGTCTTCATATAGCCGATATTGTTCCAGGTCGGGCCGTGCGTCGCCTTGGCGCCGTCTTTGGCGCCATTGATCTCGCGCATTTTGAGCGGGTCGATGCCGAGCTCGCGCGCCAGCTCGTCGACGCAGCTTTCGACCCCGAAAGAGCCGATGGGTGCGCCGGGGGCGCGATATGCGGCAACCTTGGGCCGATTACACAGAACGTCGTAGCCGATTGCCTCTGCATTCGGCAGGTCGTAGACCGCAAGCCCGCAGATGCAGCCCTGCTGCACTGGCGAACCCGCGAAGGCACCCGCCTGATATTTGAGCACGGCCTTCGCGGCGGTGATCCGCCCGTCCTTTTTGGCGCCGAGCTTGACCTCGATGACCGCGCCCGAGGTCGGTCCCGTGGCGCGGAACACCTCCTCGCGGTTCATCACGATCTTGACCGGGCGACCCGACTTCTTCGACAGCATATAGGCGACCGGCTCGAGATAAATGATCGTCTTGCCGCCAAAGCCGCCGCCGATCTCGGCCGGGATCGCGCGGATGCTCGCGTTATCCTCGGCGCCGGCGATCCGCGAGGTATAGGCGCGGACCATGAACTGCCCTTGGCTCGAGCTCCAGATCGTCGTCTGCCCGTCGGCGGCGACCGATACGACGCAGGCATGCGGCTCGATATAGGCCTGGTGCACGGGTTTCGTCGTATAGCGCCGCTCGATGACGACGTCGGCTTCGGCGAACCCGGCCTCGATATCGCCCTTGGCGAAGCGAACCATTTTCGAGACGTTCGAGGGCTTGGTCGGCTTGGGTTCGACGCCCGCGGTGAAGATGTCGTCGTGCAGCACCGGCGCATCGTCTGCCATCGCCGCCTCGACATCCATCACATGCGGCAATACCTCGTACTCGACCTCGATCAGATCGAGGGCCTGCTCGGCGATCGCCGGAGAGGTGGCGGCGACTGCAGCCACAGCGTGCCCCTCGTAGAGCGCCTTGCCTTTGGCCATGCAGTTGCGCGACAGGTCCCACAGATTGTGCGGCATGGCGCCGATGGTGCGCTTGTCCGGCGGGATGTCAGGGAAATCGGCGCGCGTCGTCACGGCCTTGACCCCAGGCAATGCCATCGCCTTGTCGGTGTTGATCGACATGATCCGCGCATGGGCGTGCGGGCTGCGCTTGATCTTGCCCCACAACATGCCGGGCATTTTCATGTCGGCGCCGAAATTAGCCCGCCCAGTAACTTTGTCGACCCCGTCGGGGCGAATGGGTCGGGTGCCAACGACCTTCAACGACTCTTTATCGAGGTAACTCATCTACCGCTCCTTTCATCGTCATTCCCGCAAAAGCGGGAATCCAGGTGCCGGGTTCGTCCTGCTTGGCCCTGGACCCCCGCTGCCGCGGGGGTGACGTTTGTTGGTCGATTGCTGGGTCAGGTTCCCATCGCCCCTACACCCCGCCTCGCGCGTGGGTGGCAGGGGATGGCGGATTCTCCCCTCGCATGACTGCAGCGGCATCCAGCACCGCGCGGATAATTTTGTCATAGCCAGTGCAGCGGCAAAGATTGCCGGCGAGCCAGTAGCGCGTCTCTTCTTCGGTCGGGTTCAAGTTGTGGTCGAGCAATGCCTTGGCCGCGACGATGAACCCCGGCGTGCAAAACCCGCATTGCAGTGCCGCGTGTTCGAGGAACTTTTGCTGCACCGGGTGCAGCTTGTCGCCTTCGGCGATGCCCTCGACGGTCGTGATCTTGCGGCCTTCCGCTTCGGCCCCGAGCATCAGGCACGAGCAGACGATGTTGCCGTCGAGGATCACGGTGCAGGCGCCGCAGTCGCCCGAGCTGCATCCTTCTTTGCTGCCTGTCAGGTTGAGCTCGTCGCGCAGCACGTCGAGCAACGTCTGCTGCGGCTCGCAGAGGAACTCGACGGGCTCCCCGTTTATGGTGGTCGATACGTGGGTTTTGGCCATGGGAGGTCTCCTAGCGCTGGGCGGCGCGTTCAAAAGCGATCGCGGCCGCGCGGCGTGCCAGGACGCCGGCGACCTTAATCCGGTATTCGATGGTGCCGCGTTTGTCGGTGATCGGGTTGCAGGCGCGACCAGCGGCGGCATCAAGCTTGGAGAGGGTTTCTTTATCGAGCCGGTGCCCGATCAGCGCTTTGGCAGCCTCATCGCAGACGATCTGCGTCGGCGCCACCGCCCCCAGGACGACCCGCGCATCCGTGCACACGCCGCTAGTGTCGAGCGTGACATTGACTGCGCAGCCGACGACGGCGATGTCCATCTCGGTCCGCGGAATGAAGCGCAGATAGGCGTCGGACTGGTGCGGCTTCGGCTTTGGCACGTGAAACTCGACGATGAATTCACCCTTTGCGAGGGAGGTCCGGCCGGGCCCAGTGACGATCGCCTCAACCAAGGCTTCGCGTTTGCCGCTTGGGCCGGCGATGACGCAGGTGGCGCGTGCGGCGATCAGCGCAGGGACGCTGTCGGCTGCGGGTGAGGCGTTGCACAGATTGCCGGCGAGCGAGGCCCGTCCCTGGATCTGCTCCGAGCCAATCAGATCCATGCCCTCGACGATGCCCGGCCATGCCCGGGTCAGCGCCTCGTTTTCGTAGATTACGGTCCCTGGCGTCGAGGCGCCGATGACGAAATGGGCGCCCTCCTCGCGGATGCCGATCATCCCCGGGATTCTTTTGGTATCGACGATCAATTCGGGTTTCATCCGGCCCGACCGCAGCTGCACCAGCAGATCGGTCCCGCCGGCCAGCACCTTGGCCATGCCGGAGGCGCCGGCCAAGATCTTGACGGCCTCGTCGACGCTCGTTGGTGCGGCAAAGCTCAAACTGGGCATGTTCGCTCCTGAATTCGCAGGCACGTTCGGGCGGGCCGACCGAAACGTCGGCGCCGCACACCTTGGCTTACACTACCATCCCCTGCGGCGTGAAGCGCTATGTTCGAATGCCTCCAATCGACGCTCGCCAACGAGCTGTCCGGAGGGTTGGATGAAAATCCCTACACGGGGCGGGCAGCCGACCGATCACGCCCAATGATCGTGTATAGAGTTGTCCGCTGTGCTCAGCACGCCGATCAATTGACAGGGGGCGACGATGCTCTACGTCGACATTCCGACGCTTCCCGAGTTTAAGGCGCTCGCCACCGTCCGCGGGGATGCGTGCGTCTCGATCTATCTGCCGACGACGCCGCTGCCGCAGGATACAACCGTCAGCCGGGCGCAATTGAAAACCTTCGGCAAGGCGGCTCTCGATCAGCTCGACGAGGCCGGCTGCGACAAACACCGGCAGGCGAGCATCGGCGAGCATTTGGCCGAACTCGAGGAGGATGACGAGTTCTGGAGGTTCCAGGCGCACAGCTTGGCGATCCTCCTGACCCCCGAAACCATGCGAACTTTTCGTTTGCCGAACCGCCTCACCGCGATCGTGCAGGTATCCGACAGGTTTCACCTCAAACCACTGCTCCGCGCCATTACCTTCCCGCACGAGGCATTTGTGCTGGCACTGTCGGAAAACTCGGTGCGCCTCGTCGAAGTGTTTGCCGATCTGCCGCCGCAACAGATCACCGTACACGAACTTCCCAAAAGCGCTGCCGACGCCGTCAGGCGTGCCTCGGTCAATGACCGATCGCCCAGCAGGCGCATTCAGGGACTGGAGGGACAGAAGGTCCTGTTGCGTCAATATT
>Ga0209040_10001667_pt1 | contig 17653 bp, 11 predicted proteins | sample BogFormECP12_OM3_FD_188240 | JGI IMG/M metagenome (GOLD analysis project Ga0209040, IMG submission 188240) | Bog forest soil microbial communities from Calvert Island, British Columbia, Canada - ECP12_OM3 (SPAdes) (version 2) | ecosystem: Environmental > Aquatic > Freshwater > Wetlands > Bog ...
CGAAGAACAAGTTTCCAGTGACGGCGCGACTGAAATCGAGCAGCCGGTCGTAATTGCCGGGCGGGCGGCCAATGAACATGTTCTCCAGCATTTGCTCAATCGTACTGGGCGAACGGCTGTAGCCAATGAAATAGGTGCCGAATTCACCCTGCGCGGCGTGGCCGAAGGGCATGTTGTCGCGTAGGATCTTGATCTCTTTTCCATCCTCGACCATGGTCGTGAGCGCGTTGTGCGCTGAGGTTGGCTTGATGGAATCGTCCAATTCAATGTCAGACAGCTTCGTGCGGCCGATGATGCGTTCCTGCGCCTCCGTGGACAGCGCATTCCATCCCTTGAGATCATGAAGATACTTTTGCACCACGACATAGCTGCCACCCGCGAACTCGGGGTCCTCTTCACTGACAATCACGGCGTCGATCGCCGACTGGCCCGTCGGATTCTCCGTTCCGTCGACAAAACCGAGGAGATCGCGCTCGTCAAAGTAACGGAATCCATGAACCTCGTCTACAGGCGACACCGCATCGCTGAGACGCGCCATGATTTGCGTGGCCAGCTCGAAGCACAAATCAAAGCGCTTCGCCCGGATGTGAAGCAGCAAGTCGCCCGGAGTAGCGACGGCATGTCGGGCCCCAGCACGAATCTCACGGAACGGATGTAGCTCCACCGGCCGAGGTGGCCCAAAGAGCCGATCCCACGCTTCCGACCCAAACCCCAGCACGCACGAGAGCCCCGCCTCAATGTCACGAAATCCTACCGCGCGCAACAGCGCGGCCAGGTCTCCGCAGAATGATCGAAGGGTGGTGCGGTTGTCGGGGCCCGGGTTTAGAGTCACCACGAGGAAGATTGCGGCGCGAGTAAGTGGCGCGGCTATCGGTTGCGCGATACCCCGCGTGGCGTCTGCCGTTTCCGGCGAGGTGATTGGATCGGATGCCATGGGTTGTCATCCTCGCGGGGCCGGAAGAATTTCGCGCTTCGAAATATCGCCCTCGCCCCACACAGAAACAATCGGACGGCAAGCTTACCATCGCCTATTGATGGCTGTCCACGCCGCCAGCCCAATGCTAGCCCAATGCCCTGGCCGCGACGAGAGAGCCACGATTTGTGGCTCGACGATGACCCGGACTGCGTTGTGCTGAGCCACAGCTCATTGCCAGCTTAGCGTGGCGTTTTCGGATGGACCGCAGGCCACCCGTTCGATCTACTTCGAATTCTCGCGGGCCGAAGCTTCCATTGCTGCCTCGATCTGCAGACTTTGCAGATCCCGCGAAATCGTTGCCACAGCGAGGGTGCGATCACCGCTCATGTAGGTAACGGCGCAGTCTCGCGCATCGAGCTCTCCGTCAATCTCGATAGCATCCCACTTCTCCGCGTGGCCGACGTAGTTAATGGCGATATCGTATGAAAAACTCGGGGAGCCAGATTCGTCGCTAGTGGAGGAGTGAACGTAAGAACATCTGCCGTCGATACGGGACTGGAATCAGTTTTGCATGCGTACTCTAAGAACGCATCCTGCGCGGAGAATGGCCCTCGTATAAAATCGGCCTCAGCAGCAACACTCTTGAGTCTTATGACGAACGTCGATGCGCTTCGGGTATCCGCACACGCACAACTGCGCGTTTACGAGTCTTTGATAGGTTCCGGTCGGGATCCGAACGATTTTACTGGCGGGGATAAAAGCTTGAAACCAAGAATTGTCCTTTCCGGCGTCAACGTGCGGGAAGTGGGCGCGCTGTCGGTTTTCCGCGATGCGCTAGCGACGCTAGCCCGGGAACACGGCGACCGATACGAAATCGTTGCGCTGGTGACGCGCCGCGAACTGTTCGACATTACAGGGGTTACTTACTTTGAATATCCTCGAATCATGCATTCCTATCTAGCCCGGGTGCACTTTGAGTACTGGTCTTCGAGAGAGATCAGCGCGCGCTTGAAGCCGAGGCTCTGGCTGTCGATGCACGACATGACGCCCAACGTGTCTGCGGAAGTCCGGGCGGTGTATTGCCACAACCCCTCGCCGTTTTACCGCCCCACTATTTCCGAGTTCTTCCTGGACTGGAGATTCGGGTTATTTACGCTTTTCTACAGGTTCCTATATCGGATCAACATCCACGCCAACGATTACGTGATTGTGCAGCAGGATTGGATGCGCAAGAGCTTTATGCGTCTTTATGGAGTTCGAAATGTTATCGTCGCGCACCCTGTCGTGAACCTCCCAAACCCGGTGGAAACGCTAGCGGGCGGGGCGGCGGCCCGGCCCTACCGCTTCTTCTATCCCACGTTTCCGCGCACCTACAAGAATCCGGAATTGTGCCTGAAAGCGGCGCGGATCCTGGAGCGCCGTGGCTTCAACGAGTTCGAGCTGTGGTTAACCTTAGATGCGTCGGTAAATAAATACGCCTCGAGGGTGGTGAAGGAATTCGCAGATGTGCGGTCGGCGCGCTGGCTAGGTCAGCTATCGCGCGAACGCGTCTTTGAGCTCTACGCCGAAGCGGACTGCCTGCTGTTCCCTTCCCGACTGGAGACATGGGGCATGCCGATCACCGAAATGCGAAGCTTCGGCAAGCCGATCCTCGCTGCTGATCTGCCCTATGCACACGAAAGCGCCGCTGGCTACCACAAGGTTCGATTCTTTGAGCCCGGCGATGCCGAGCAACTGGCCGACCTCATGCGGCAGGCCGCAACGGCCCAGCCCATCTTCGGCAAAGCGCCGGAAGCCGCCATCGCGGAACCGTACGCCGGCAACTGGTCGGAGCTTTGGGCACTTCTTCTACCCCAACTTCCGATTTGAATCTGAGCGACTAGCTCTGTAATGTCGCTGTACGCCTTGGGCGGGAATCACGAGCGCATAAGTTGTCGTATAGGCTCTGGTACGCGCGCGACATACGTGATGCAGAAATCGCGTCCAGCGACTCTCGGGGAGGCTGCAGCATGTCGACCTTTTCCCGTGGGCCGTTCGCATCCAGCGCCGCAGCAACTGCTTGGGGCTTATGTCCCGAGTAAATGAAAACCTGCTGGGCAAACATGTCCCGGATGTGGCGGTGGGACGAGATGTCCGAAGCGATGATATGCGTGCCGCAGGCGCAACCTTCCAGCAGCGCCATCGGCAAGCCCTCGGAGACGGAGTTGGAAATAAGCACATCGCTGGCACGCAGCAGGTCGGGTATGTCCTGCCTCTTCCCCAGGAAGAAGATGTTCTTCGCGCCAGCCGCAGCTTGCTCGCACCGCTGGCGTAGTGGGCCTTCGCCAGCTACTAAAAGCACGGCATTCTTTGATAACCTTGAGCCGAGAAATCCGGCAACCACCTCGACAGGTTGCTTGCGGTTCGTCAGACTTCCTGTATGGAGCACCACCGTTCGCTCCAGCGGCAGTCTCAACCGCTGGCGCAGAAGCACCTTTTCGGAAAGACTTGATGGGGGATGATAGGCATTCAGATCGATGCCGTTTGCGATTACTTCGCACTGCAATCCATGCGATCGCACCGCCTCGGCTACCGTTTCCGAGACTGCAACCACTCGATTAAACCCCGAGAGAGCTGCATATTCGCGCCGCGCCATCCATGTGCCTACGACTCTGCCGTTTAACATTTGATAGTCGGTCAAGAGGTCTGAGTGGATGGTGGAAACGGTGGGAACTTCCAACCTAGGTTTGTTGAAGAGGATGTCGGCCCGAAAGCCGTGGCAATGAACCAGATCAATCTTCAAGGCCTGAATCATGTCACGCACGAGTCGGGAGCCGACCAGGAACGAAGCTGCACGCGACAGGTTCATCTCCTCGACCCGAATGCCAAACGAGTGGAAATCGTTTAGGGCGCTGTCGGAGGGATTGGGAGAAAGCGTCGCAACCGTCGCCTGGTAATTTGCAGGATCGTAGCCCCTCACGATGCCTTCCAGCACGTTGATAGGTCCGCACCGCCACAGGGTCGAGACTATGGAGAGAACCTTTTGGGGCAAGGCTTGGGTACCTAAGCACTACACAATTCAGGTGTTCCGTCGAATCAGCCGCATTCGCACTCGGTCAAGAAAATACCGTGACTGCAACGGCCAAACTGCGGAAACCGGCAAACACAAGACTGCTTTCTTCACGCAACTCCGGGAGGTAAATCCAGCTTAGGCCAGCCGGCTTGCGACTCGGTGAAGGGCATACTTCTGCTCATCTTCGGAATCTCTGTGTCGGGATTTCCATCGTGCCCGGCTTCCGAGCAACATACACCAAACACCCTCCACTTGCACCCCCTTTTTGGATACTCTTACCCTCCGGGGCTCCGGCGGCCCAGGAAGGGCCAGTATCCGCCCTTCCGAATGCAGGAAAGCGGGGCAGGGATACGCTCGCCATGACACGTGCTGAAGTCCTGCGGTTCAAACAACGAGGCGCTTAAACGCCGCACTATCCACCTTCGCACGCGGGATCTCCTTCGCCGTGCTTCCGGCAATTGCGAGGCAGGCCAAATAGATCGCATACGAGATCACGGTATTGACGGCGGCGGCCAAGGCGCCATAACGCGGAATGCCGATCCAGTTGAGGACCACGTTGCTGGCGGCGGCAACCAGGACGCACACCAGCACCTTCCGCTCCATTGACCACGCGATATAGGCGCTGGTCAGGTAAGACACCAGGAAGTCCAGCGGAATGGCGCACGCCAGCACCAGCAACAGAGGAGAAGCAGCCACGAAGTCGTGGCCGAAGAGAATGGATAACACGGGTCGGCGGAAAACAGCCACCAGCACGGATAGCACGCTCCCAGATGCAAACAGCGCAAGGAGAATGCGTGATCTCAACATCCGCACCCGTTCGGCCACGGTTTGCCTCGCAAGCTGCGGATACAGCACATTGGTCAGCAGATAGTAGGTCACTAGCACCTGACTGAGGATGCGACAGGAGGCGCTGTACAGACCTAGCTGCTCGGGATTGGACATGATGCCCAGCATCAACATGTCGATGGTTGCGAAGGCGTAGTTGCCCAGCCAGGCCAGTCCCATGATGCTGGTGCGCCCCCATTGTAGGGCCTCGACAACGGCAGCCGCGCCGTGTTCCTGCTCACCAATTTCCCGCCGGTGGCGTTTCCACCAAATCCAGAACACGATTGCCTGCAAGCTGTATCCGATGAGGTTGCCGACGATCAGCCACGCCAGAAGGTGCTGGCTGCCGATGGAGAGTAGGAGACAGATCAGCACGCAGCCGGGAACGATGGCCTTGGCTAGTCCAACGAGGCGAAGCTGTTCCCTGCCCCAGGCGGCCCAGTCCAGCGACAATGCATACATGCTGCTGATCGCCGCGAATACGAAGAGAAAGACCTTCATGTCGAGCGGCAGCCGGGCAAGGGCGGCATAGAGCAGGACGAAGGGTACGACGGCGGCAGCCATGCCGAGACGACGCCGCTGCACGCGGTGCATAATCTCGGACGCAGAACTCGGGAATCGCGCCATCAGCCGGGCGCCCACATGCCGCAGGCCGAAATCGATCACCGGTTGCAGGTATTGCGAGATGCCTTGGGCCAGGGCATATACGCCAAGAATCACTACGCCATACTTGTGCCCGAGTAGTATGACGGCAGCTACACCAAAGATTCGTGCCAGCAGTTCTCCCGAACCCAAATGAAAAATGCCGCGAAGCAACTGAGTGAAGTAAGACTCCTTCCCTGCGCCAGACTCCACGTGGTCTCCCCGATCCTACCGCTGCGACAGATAACCCAAGACGCGGCCAAATATCACATTGTAGTGATATCGCATCTTCGGCCAGTTGAGTGAACCGGCTGCCAGGCACATTCCGCCGAAAGCCCGTACCCACGTCTGGGCCACATACCAGAACGGGTATTGATGCTTTCGCAGTACGAACCCCAAGGCCAAGTTGTACCCCCGTGCCTTCCGATTGAAATTGGCGTCGTACATCACCGCAGGTTCGCGATGGAATATCTCGATATCGGCGTCGAGGTTAAGGTGGAATCCCATCGCCAGAGCGCGAATGAGGTAATCGCTTTCTTCCGCCGCAATCTTCCCGGTCCCACTTCCAAGTCCCAATCCCTCATCAAATTCCCCAACACTCTCGACAACCCTCCTTCGAATAAAGACTGTGAACGACGTGCAGCGAAGGAACACGTTGTGTTTACTTATCGGGCCACTTGTCCGATGAAAGCGGGAGAACGAGCTGTCAATCGGCCGTCCCGTGACCCCGTCTAATTCGGGATTCACAACCAGAACCCGTGCCACCCGCTCCAATAAATCCGGCGAGTACCAGCAATCATCGTCGGGGAACGCAATGACGTTGCCGCTCGCACGTTTAAGGCCAACATTGCGGGCTCGCGACAATCCCAGCGCTGACCTGCAATGCGGGATTGGGAACCGTGCCGCATAACGGGCCAGCAGTGGTACTAGCCTGTCGTCTTGGTTTTGATCAACCACAACCAATTCAAAAGACCGATAGGACTGCGAGTCTAAGTAAGCCAGAAAATTGGCGACGTCCTTACCTGTCAGCAAGATCACAATACTACTGCAGAAGTACAGGGCCACCACTGTGTAAAGGAATTTCTTTCTTGTCTCGAAGACGAAAATCGCCACTAGAACAGGAAGAGTCAACAACGCCACGACTCGGACAACCAAGGGAACACTTGCGGCTAGCCGATCATAGTCATTGTAGAAAACGGTATACCAGCCATGGCCCTGAATGTAACGATAGTAAAGGTAATTCTTGTAGAGCAGGAAGGGCAGGCTGGAAAAGAAAACCAAGTATAAGTAGGGCAAATACCGGCGGACGTTTAGATCACTTGGCGGCGGGATCCGCCGGTAATTCCATCGGCAAGGAGCATAGATGCATATCGCCGATAAGGCAATGCACAACATGACGATGCCAGCATCGCTCCTTGATATCCCGAATGGGGCGTCGACCATTACTTCCACCAGGAACGGGTCAGAAATGCTGCCGAGGCAGTAGGCGATCAACCTGCCTCCCTGGAACAGCATCAGAGTGCAGAGGAACAGGAAGCAAGGATGGCGCCCATGACCCAGATTGATCCACGACATCACGATGAGCGTTGCGAGCAGAACGACTGTGAGGACGACCGCGCCGTTCACCGCCAGCCATCCGGCAAGAAAGCACAATGTGGCAACGGCGACCACGGCCAGGTAAGCCAGCACCTCGAAGGCCGCCGGAAGGCGCAGCGAACCGTAAGCAGGAATCGGATACGAGGGCGCCGCCGTACTCATAGCCCACCCGGAGTGTCGAGCAGTCCTTTCAAGTATTGCCCATAGCCATTATTGGACATGGCGGCGGCCAACCGTTCGAGTTGCGCGGCGGCGATGTATCCGGCGCGATAAGCGATCTCTTCAGGACACGCAATCTTGAGCCCCTGCCGCTTCTCGATGGTCTGGATAAAGGTCGCCGCCTCCAGCAGCGAGTCGTGCGTGCCAGTATCGAGCCAGGCCATGCCGCGGCCCATGATTTCGGCACGCAGCTCACCGCGCTCAAGATAAAGCCGGTTGAGGTCGGTGATTTCCAGTTCGTTGCGGGCCGAGGGCTTCAGGCTGCGCGTCAACTCCACTACCCGGCGGTCGTAGAAATACAGGCCGGTGACGGCATAGCGCGACTTGGGATGCTTGGGTTTCTCTTCCAGGCTCAGGGCGCGGCCATGGTCGTCCATTTCGACCACGCCGTAGCGCTCGGGATCGTTCACCGCGTAGGCGAACACGGTAGCGCCCTCCTCTCGGCTGGCGGCATTGCGCAACGTGCCGGATAAGTTGTGCCCATAAAAAATGTTGTCGCCCAACACTAGGGCGCACCGCTGTTCGGCGATGAAGTCGGCTCCGAGGAGAAACGCCTGTGCTATGCCTTCAGGTGCTGCCTGCACGACATAGCTGAAGTGCACGCCCCAGCGCACTCCATCGCCGAGCAACTGCTCAAAGCGGGGCGTGTCGAGCGGCGTCGAGATGACGAGTATCTCGCGAATGCCCGCCAGCATCAGCACGCTGAGCGGATAGTAGATCATGGGCTTGTCGTACACCGGCAAGAGTTGCTTGGAGACACACTGCGTCGCTGGATACAGGCGCGTGCCCGATCCTCCGGCGAGAATGATGCCCCGTAGCGCCGAGTTCTGGCTCATGACTTCACTCCGCTCGCGTCAGCCCCCGCCCGCTGCGCATACTGGATATCAATCCAGTCACGATAGCTCCCGCTGGTGACGTCGTTCACCCACTTCTGGTTCTTGAGATACCAAGCGACGGTGGCACGGATACCGTCTTCAAATGTCACCTGCGGCTTCCATCCCAGCTCTTGCTCGATGCGGGTCGAGTCAATCGCATAGCGGCGGTCGTGGCCGGGCCGATCGGTCACGAAACGGATAAGGTTCGCATGCGGCTTGAACGGCGAGTCAGGACGCAACTCATCAAGCAGCCGGCAGATGGTGCGCACCACGTCGATGTTGTGACGTTCGCTGCCTCCCCCAATGTTGTAGGTCTCCCCGGGACGCCCGTCGTGAAGCACCCGGCGTATGGCAGAGCAGTGGTCCTCCACGAACAGCCAGTCGCGCACGTTTTTGCCATCGCCATAAATCGGCAGGGGCTCGCCTTTGAGCGCGTTCACGATCACCAGTGGAATCAGCTTCTCGGGAAACTGGAAAGGCCCGTAGTTGTTGGAGCAGTTGGTGGTCAGCGTGGGCAGGCCGAAAGTATGAAAATAAGCCCGCACCAAGTGATCCGAAGACGCCTTCGAGGCAGCGTAAGGACTGTTCGGCGCGTATGCTGTACTCTCGCTGAACGGGTCATCGTCCGCTCCCAGGGAACCGTATACCTCATCGGTGGAAACATGCAGAAAGCGGAAACGTTGCCTGTCATTTTCGTGCAGCCCATTCCGATAGATCTTCGTCTCCTCGAGGAGCGCGAAGGTTCCGTGGATGTTAGTTCGGACAAACTCCTCGGGGCCGAGAATCGAGCGATCGACATGGCTTTCGGCCGCAAAGTGGATTACGGCGACGGGTTGATGATGACGAAAGGCTTGATTAACGAGGGCACGATCGTTGATGTCGCCGTGCACGAACTCATAGCGCGGATTGCCACTCAGTGACGCCAGGTTGCCCGGATTGGCGGCGTACGTGAGGCAATCCAGATTCACAACTCGTGCGGATTCCTGCGCCAGCCACTGCAGGATGAAGTTAGACCCAATGAATCCGGCACCGCCGGTAACGATGATCGATTCCGTCATAATGCCCCTAAGCTAGAATTCCTTAAATAGTGCCGTAATTGCGCGATTCGCGCGCCTTCGTTGGGATCCTGCTGCTTGCGGCGGATTGCCTCCCAGATGAGCACTCCCAGGCAGGACAGCAGGAACGATGCAACGGCCGTCACAGCGATGATCAAAAGGCGCTTGGGACTTGATTTTCGTTCCGGCTCTACCGCCCTATCGACCACCTGCACCGTGACTGCGTTCTTAGCCTCATCGATGCGGGCGGCTTCCAACTGCCTGCCGAGAAAATCATAGAGGCTCTCGTGGTACTTCAGCTCCCGCGCCACCCGCAAGTATTCGAGGCTGGCCTCTGGAACCCGTTGCGTCGGTACCTGCAGATTTCCCTCGCCAAGATCAGCTCCGCTGTGCGCCATCTGCGACAGCTTTGCAGATTGCGCCTGCAGTTCGGCCAATTCCCGCTCCACCCGTTTTACATCGGGATTGTCTTCTGTCGCGTACATGCGCAGCGCCTGCAATTGCACCTGCTTGGCCGCCACCTGGGCGCGGAAATCCGCCACAGCCCCAATGAGCGATCGAGCTTGTGCGTCGGGCTGGATCAGTCCCGTTTTTTCCTCGAGCAGCTTCAGCGCCAATTCCGTTTTCGACAGGTCCTCACGCTCTGCTGCCAGCTTTTGCTCGAAGAAGAGGCGCCGTTGCGCGGCCTCGGTAAGCGCGAGATTTTGGTTCAAGGAACGTAGTTCGTCCACCCAGGCGTTGGCGATGTCGGCAGCGCGCTTCGGATCACGGTCGCTGACCTGAATCGAGATCAGGCCCTCTTTCTCGGGATTAATCTCGCTCCGCTTTTCCAGGATTTTGCGGGCATCCTGGTATCGCTTGACGTTGTATAGCTTCCGCAGATCGAAGCGGTTGACGAGCGCATCCTCGACGGTGCGGCTTTGGAGCATCCCCACGAAGATGTCAGCCGGGTTCTTCAGTCCCAGGTCCCTGAGATCCAGGGCGGCGCCTCCTCCAACCTGCCCGACCAGTGTGCTCAAGACGGACTGGTTCTGCTGCGGAGGCAGTATCATGGCCTTCGCGGTATACATTTTGGGCATCACGAACACGATAATTGTCACCAGCAGTGTGACAGCCCCCGTGATTTGCAGGATCCGCTTCTTCTCCCGCGCCAGCACCAAAAGGATTTCAAGAAAGTCGGCGTGTCCGTCGGCCTGTTCGGCCGACCCGACTGGTGCGCTGATGTCGTTCACCGCTGCTGACTGACGTTCCACCATGAGATCTCGACTACGACTGCGGGTATGTGCTTTCTCCGGGAATGGTTTCGCGGTTCAGACCAATTCTCCGTGTCTATGGGCTCAGAACTTTGACTGCGGCTGCCGCCAGCCCGAAATTGAACAGGATCGTCGACCAGTCCTTCAATCCCCGTACAAACGAGCCCTTGTCGGTCTGTTCAGGCACAATCACTGCGTCACCGGGCATTAGAACCATGCCGTCAAAGCCGCCTGACCAGAACGTAGACGACGCGTCCTTGTTGACGACTCCGCCGTTGGCCCGGACAACGAAAATTCTTCCCTTATCGGCGTCGCGCGTGGGACCTCCGGCATTCCGCAGATAGGAGTTCACCGTCGTCCCCGGGGTGCGAAGGAACGATCCCTGGTTGTACACCTCACCGATTACAGTAACCGTGGCTGGCACGCTGGGCACATAAAATTCGTCGCCATCCTCCAATGCCAGATCAGGGATCGAGTCGACCGCAGTGTCGTCCGGATGAAGGTTCAAGACGATGCGGCCGTCAGGTTGGATGCGGCGGAGCAAATCCAGGCTCGCTCGTTCAGCATCGAGGTTGGCCCTTGCCGACGCCAGTTCGTTCGTGGTGGTGGAGGTAGTGGCAAGTTGTGCGGCCCGGCGATCCAGACTACGTTCGTCTTCAGCAATCACCTGGTCTAGTCGCCTCCTTTGCTCGATACGTACGGATTCGCGACTGAACTGCGCGCCGTAGAGATACGCTGATGGGGTCAAACCGCCGGCTTCCCTCACCAGATCCCGGAGCCGCTGTCCTTCTTTCACTCGGTAGACTCCGGCTGCGCCAAACTCACCGTCCACCCGAACGAACTTGGTCTGCTTCACTTCGGGCACGCGCAAATCGGACTGCGAAAAAATGGTGACGATGTCGCCTGGCTGCAAAGCGATATTGTTCAAGACGTCATGTTCAAGAACGACCTTGCCCAGGTTGAACGGAATCAGCCTGGTGGACAGATCTTGCGGATCCATGCGCTGCACTACGGCGTAATCCCAGTTGATGTCCGGCGAGGTGCGGCGCACTTCATTCTGCGCAGCAGACGGTTTGGCTCCTGACGCTTGCGACTCCAAAGTGATTTGATTCTGTTGCTTGTAATAATCACGCGTCACCAGGAATTCGCGACTGGGAATCAAATCGCTGATGCGCATGCCCTCATGCCACGGATACCGCCCGGGGCTCGCCACGTTGCCGCGCAATGTGACGGCGTTCTCGAACTTGGGGGATAGCGGCGTCACGTTGAGCAGGTCGCCATCCTTCATTGAGCGGGCCAATCCGGCCGCATCAAGCGGGACCTCCTCAACGCGCCGCGAACTCCGGTTTTGAATCTCCTCGACAAAAACCTTGCCGCCGAATGCTGTGTTGTTCAATCCACCGGCCATGGCCAACAGTTCAGCCATAGTCGTTTCGCCCTTCAATTCGTAAATCGCAGGCGTATTGACTTGGCCTCCGACCGCCACTTGCGGTCCCACAGGGAGAAAATAGATGACATCCTCGGGTTGCAACGGCACGTCACGCGACTTGTCTCCCTTAATCAGGAGGTCGTACAAGTCAAACTCCGTCACCACTCTTGCTCCCCGCTTCAACTGAATGCGACGCATGGACCCGGCGGGGGATGGTCCGCCCGAAGCAAAAATCGCGTTCGTCAGAGTGCTAAGGGAGCTTACCGTGTATCGCCCGGGCTGGCTCGCTTGACCGACTACAAAAACATCGATAGAACGGAGGTCGCCCATGGTGACGTTGAGATCGAAATTCTGGTAGATGCGTCCAATTTGCGCAGCCAGAAATCCTCGAACTTGTTCGAACTTAAGTCCCGACACGTTCAGATTTCCCACCCTGGGGACAAATACTGAGCCGTTGCGGTCGACCCTGGCGTGAATGTCGAGATCGATTTGTCCCCAGGCACGAATCAGCAATTCATCGCCTGGTCCAATCACGTAATCCGCCGTGACCGGGATCCGCTCGACCGGTGCAAATGTCGTGGGGACGTTGTCGAACAGGCTCGCTCCATAAATGGGAAGCACGTATCCCAGCGACTGTGCCGCAAACTGCTGGAAATCGGTGAGTTCCAGAGTCTTGGGCGCTGGCTGTGTAACCCGTTGCCGACTCTTGGCGGTGCTTTCTGCCGGGGCTTTGGGTTGCTCTGGCGGCTGGATTTGCGATGGAGGCGCAGCAGTTGGTGGTGATGGTACGCCGGACTGCGCGGGACTGGCCCCGGTGCTGGCGCTCGACGGCCCTGTGCCGGTTTGCGGCATCGCCGCCGCTGTAACCCAGCATAGGAACAGAAGAATCGAAGAAAGCAGAACCCAACATCGAGCCCGGAAACGCAAGATTCTGGCAACCCTCGTTTGACGATGCATTGGCTTAACCATAAGGGTACCATCAGCACCGCGCAAACCGCTCAGCATGATATGGTCTATCGGGTAATTCCCGGCTCGACCCGGGAGTTCACTATATCGACCGAAGCCGATCGACCGCGGAAACCAGACCCATTTTATGTCGTGCCTGCCACATGAGCCGCTGAATCTGATGGTCGTTTTGCACGAGTCACTCACCTGCAGGGCGCTGCTCGGGCTCACCAAAGATCAACGGGAGGGAACAACGGCCTGACGAGCACACTGCACCGGTTGGTCTAGCGCAACGTCTGTCTGGGCACGCTCTCACAGGATCGATGGCTACATCCTGCGTCGCCATTGTCAGCCGCGGGGCCCGGGTAGGCATCAAAGTGGGGCGGTTCTTGAGCATGAACTGGCTATGCGCCGGTAGCTATGCTAGATCCAGCGCCGACAGCGCGTATTTAAACCGAGGAACGACAGAAGGTGCTTGTATTCCAGGGGCGAAGTGGCACATAATGCACATGGCTGAGCCAGGATTGTAATGCTTGACGTGGTTGCCAGCCAGACGAACATTCTGGATTGTGATGCAGTAACTGACTTTCATTACCACTTCGCCACGTGCTATGGCACTGTGTTCCCATTGCGCCTTAATAGAGCGCCGTGGTTTCTGAACCTTCGGTTGCACACGCATATTCGCCGTGGCGGGTTGACTGCCGGAATCCGACGGGCTGCTTTGTAACGATGATTGGCTGTGAGGAGGTCCCAATGAAGAAGCTTATCCTTCTGGTCGGTTTGTTGGCGTTGACAAGTTCCGCCTACGCTGGCCCCGTAAATGTTGTTTTCGGAGGATTCCAGTCGAGCGGATGGCCAGCCGGCTACCCTTATTTTGCTACTTTCAACGGCGGCCCGGTCCTCAACGTGATGTGCGATGACTGGGTGCACGGCGGTTTGCCCGGTGATACGTGGCAGGCGAACTTCACCAACTTGGGCACCGCCAATCTGAATCTATTGCGCTTTAACCAGATGCCGGGAGCACTGACTCTGTACGATGAGGCTGGCTGGCTCCTGTTGCAAACTCAGGTAGCTCCTCAAACAGAGTGGCAGCCCATTAACTATGCGGTGTGGAACATATTTTATCCGAGCGCTCCACCATACGGAGACTCCGCGGCGTGGCTGACTTCGGCGGGGCTGGAGGCGGCGAAGGGCTTCCCGGGTGTCAACTTCTATAAGGTCGGCATCTACACGCCGCTCAACCAATACGACAGCAATCCAGATGGCCCGCAGGAGTTGCTGAGCGCCGTTCCTGAACCCGGAACTTTCATTCTCCTGGGATCGGGACTCGTGGGTTTGCTTGCCCGCAAGCGCCTGACTTAATTAACCTCGCTCCGCCGAGCAAAGCAAATTGCGTATGGGACTGCTGACTCAGGTCGGCAGATCTTGCTGTCCGCTGCTTTGCCAAGTCTTCGAGCCCCGAGGGTGTGGTCGATCCGGGGATCTTGTCTCAAAGCCTAGCCAAGCCGTCATCAGCCGATGTAGGCTTGATGCTGTACAGGAGACTCAAATGTCTTGGCATCTTGCAGCAGCGGGGAGACGCGGTGCAGGGGCGCTGATTGCACTGAGTTGCGCGCTTTGTTTTCTAAGTTCGGTCTCACTCGCGCAAAACGCCGGACGGCCGGCAGACGAAATCTTTGGCGGATACGCCTTTCTTGCCCCAAATGGATGGGGCGACCTGGACTACAAGATCAACTTCATCCCGAATGCTTTTGATGCTTCCAACACCTACTACTTTAGGAGTGCCCCCAATTTTGGCGTCCTTATCGATGGCAGCGGCCACTTCCATGGAGGCACCACACCGCCCAATCTGCAGAACGGATCGAATGACAGCACGGGAGTCGGCTACGCATTAGGCGGGCTGCAATACAAGTTTCACGGGAATTCCCTCTCGCCGTTTCTCCGCGGCTTCGTTGGAGGCGCCAGTCTTTCCCCGGACTGTTGCGGCGGAACGCAGTGGAATCTTGCCGCTGGAGGTGGTGGCGGCCTGGATCTCACCGTCAATCAGCGGTTCTCGATTCGTCTGGCACAAGTGGACTACATTTACTCCAACTACAATCACTCGTTTCCCAGCACCCACCCAACCCAATGGAATAGTGTCCGGGTGGCCGCAGGTGTCGTGTTTAGCCTGGGCAGCTACAACACGTTGCCTTTGTCCTGTTCTGTCACCGTCTTGCCAATGCCGGCTGAGGTTTTGGCTGGCGAGCCGATAAAGCTCAGCTCTACCGGCACCAACTTCAACCCGAAACACCCCGCGAATTACGGATGGACCACAAGCGGGGGAAAACTGTCGAGCGCCACGACCCAAGCAGCCGAGATTGACACGACAGGTATGGTGCCGGGGACCTATTCCGCCAGCGCCACAATCACCGATCCCAAAACTAAGAAGATGAACTCGGCGACGTGCTCCGCGAGTTTCATTGTGAAACAACCGCCTCCGCCGCTTCCACCGGTCGTAAGTTGCTCCGTCATCCCCTCCACGGTCGCCATCGGCGAACCAGCAACCATCACGATGACAGCCAGCAGCCCCGATCGCCGTCCGCTGAATTACACTTGGTCCGCTACCGGCGGCCAGTTAAGCGAGAAGGGTACGTCCGCCATCCTGACGGCTTCTAACGCTGATGCGGGTAAGACCATTACGGTTACGGGAACTGCGACGGACGATCGCTCTCTTAGCTCCAACTGCACCGGGGACGTCAAGGTGGCCCCGATCGAGCCTTGCGTCAAAATTGAGGATTGGGGCGAATGTACCTTTGAAAAGGACCCCAAGCGCCCGTGGCGTGTCGACAACGATTGCAAGGACGTCCTCGACAAGCTCGCCATCCGCCTGCAACAGATGCCAAATGGCAAGTTGGCAATTGTCGGCTATACCGATGAGAAGGAAGTCATCAACGAGCAGACCCTTGGCGCGCAACGTTCCGTCAACGTCAAGTACTACCTGACCACGGATGGTCCGACCAAGAACGACTCTGGGCGCATCCAGCCCCAACAGGGCGGAACCAAGGGTAAAGCGACTCACTTCTACTTCATGCCAGAAGGCAAACTTTGTGGTGGACAAGTCGAACTGGGTACCACGGTGGACGAAACCAAGATGCAGGGTCAATCTCGCAACTCGCCTGCGCGAGGAAAGAAGCCCGCGAAGGCCAAGCCTCCGGCTGCCCCGTCGCAATAGCTCGAGTTGCGGAGCGAACTGAGGCAGGTAGAAACCGTGGGTTCGACCCGCCGTTTCGCAAGCGGTGCGAAGCCTGCAACGATGGTCGGCGGCGCAAGCACGCGGTCAAGGGCAGCGGTCTGGCAAAATTGAGCTGCCCGGTGGGACTGGATACCTGGCCGCGCCAATTGAATTCGATGACTCCCCATTCGTGGGAATCAACCTCAGCGGCGTCAGGTCATCCGCGAGGACCTTCAGCGGAGATCAGCAGCCTGAGAAACAAACCAGCCGCTGTGGGGAAGGGTCTCCGATTGCGAAGGGGCGCTCCTTTGTGCCCACCCATGGCGAATCGTGAAGCACGCAGTTGGGCTGGGACACCTGGATCCTGGCCGCATCCTCAAACAAACACTGTTTCTCGAACAGCGGATCACGAGCACTAACAAAAACCAATCGTCGACTGAATCGCCTCAAACGGAGATTATTATCGCTGCATGAAACAACTGCGACCCTGAGTAGGGCCAGCGGACGATTCAGGAATAGGAAAAGGAGGCCGACGATGCGCCACTCCCGGCGCCACATTCATTTGACACTCTGTTCGCTTGCTGTCTGCCTCATACTAGGGGCCTGTCCAGCTCAAGGTCAGTCTATCGCAGCTGCTCAACCGGATAAATGCCCTGCACCTTCCCACCTCGTCGGGGACCTTTGTTTGAGGGACACCTCTTTCGAGATAGCCCACGAGGTTTGTTTAGCTGGTTCCCCGAATTCCCCGAAAACTTGCGTGTGCGACCTGATCCATAAGCTTGGCCATATGGAACAAACTAATCGCTGCGGAGCCCAGGCCAGTCAGGCATTGATCTTGCGCCAGGAAATCAGCGAGATGGTATTAACCGCGTCGCTCCAGGTCGATGGCTTCCTGGCCGAGATCGACAGTGAAACCGCAGAGATCAGGGCAGTTCGCGATCGGCTGATCGACCAGCGCGATAAAGCCGTCGGTCGCAGTACTCTTGGCAGCGCAGTCGGGACTGGGGGCGGCGCGGTTGGCTCAGCCCTCGCCCTCGGAGCCACTACCGTTGGCACCGCGGGTAATTGGGTGGCAGCAGTCTTTGGCGGAGTCGGTGCCGTGTATGGTTTCTTGGGCTACTTTCAGCAGAGGGGCCCGCAAGGATGCTTTCCTGACTTGCAGGCCGACCCTGAAAAGAAAGATGAGAAGAATCAGTGCCGCAAGCTGGACGACAAGAAGAATTCTGTTCAAACCTCGAAGGACGTTCCTCCCGAAGGTAACCAAAGCCCCTGCGACCCAAAGAAGACGAACCCGTCCAGTGCTTGCTCGCCTCGTATGCTATACCGGCTTGTCTTCCCTGAAGATGAGTATGGTACAGAAAAGGCCGGGTTCCACAGCGAATATGATCCGGTCATCGATGCGTATCTTGGTGAGGGTCCGCAGAGCCGGCGGGAAACGCTGGTCCAGCCCTGGAGAGAGGAAGCAATGGAGCAGGCGAATAAGAAGGGGAAGGTGAAGCCAGCTGATGCAAACGACCTATTAAAAAGCGAGGAGGGTTACCTTTTCACCAGCAACTCAGACCCTCGGAAACTCTCAATCGACAATCTCACTGATCGCGCCAACAAGCTTGCTGATCTTCGCTGGAGAGTTTCCCT
>Ga0209040_10001668_pt1 | contig 17644 bp, 16 predicted proteins | sample BogFormECP12_OM3_FD_188240 | JGI IMG/M metagenome (GOLD analysis project Ga0209040, IMG submission 188240) | Bog forest soil microbial communities from Calvert Island, British Columbia, Canada - ECP12_OM3 (SPAdes) (version 2) | ecosystem: Environmental > Aquatic > Freshwater > Wetlands > Bog ...
GGGAGTTAGGTGGACCCCGATTGTGAGACAGTCAGAGTTTTGTGTTAAAGTGTAGCATCGCCGATTTTGATGTCGGCTCCAATCGCGGTCGGCGCGATGGTTGGTGCGCCGCTTCTATTCTTTATCTGATCAATATCAAGTCCTTCGCTGGCTGTGGTGCCTGTGAATATGTGGGCGAAGGCGAGCATTTCCCCGGCTTCCGAGCCGGCTCGGTTCGATTCGAATCTGTTGTTTGACCCAGTTTTATGCGCCCCGCCCCTTAGTTAGGGCCGCTTATTCGGCATGACGATGGTGTGGGAGCCGGCAAACATGCCGCCGACGCCGTGGCAGACCGAGATCCGGGCGCCGGGGATCTGGGCTGGGGCGGTGCCGCGCATCTGGCGCACGCCGCAGGAGAGCGTGCGCGACGCCATATACACGCGGGGTCGGCGCGGAGCGGAGAACGAACTTTCCCCAGTTGCCAGGAGTGGCGGCGGGAACGCCCCACGAACATCGTTCCGGCCTGGTTTCAATCGGTGCCCGCCTGGTGCCAGCAGTCGACGGGCGTTACCGTCACGCTCCGGCATTTCAAGTCCGATGCCGAAGCTGAGATGCGCGCGGAATATGACGGAAAAGCTGGTGCTGCCGGTGGGTATCGAACCTACGACCTCTCCCTTACCAAGGGAGTGCTCTACCACTGAGCTACGGCAGCGCTTGGGCCTCGAACCGGGCGCAGATACACGACACCCCGGCAATTGGCAAGCCCGGCAGGGTTTTCGGCACCGTCCGGTGGACGGCGCGCGGGGTCACGCGGCCGCGAGCGAAATGCCGAGCGATGCGAGATCCGGCTCGATCCGCGGGGTGAGAACACCAACCTTGCGCAGGTTGCGCACCAGGCCGGCGTGCAGATCGCGGCGAAAGTATTTGCGGAACGCAGTCTCGTCGCCGCCGGCGGCGCGTTCGCGCCGAAAGCGCTTGATTTCTTCGATCTCGGCCCGGTCGAACCCCATCTCCTCATAGGCGCCGAGCGGGAAAATCCCTCGCAAAGTGCGGTTCAACGCCCACACCGCAAAATCTTCCATCTCGCGCCGTTCTGCCGCGGTCGCATCGGCCACAACCGCCGGCAGGGACAGCATGCCAAAGCCCATATGGCGCGCTTCGTCCTGCAGGATCCGCCGGCATACCTGGCGCAGGATAACATCCTTCGACGACTCGGCGAGCATGCGGAACAATGAGACCGCAAAGGTCTCGGCGACGAGCTGCAGACCGATCGTCTTCAGGTACCAGGCCGAGGTGCCGAGCAGGGTATCGAAGATCTCCCGGACATTGCCGGCGAGCGGGTAGGTCTCGCCGTCGAGCCGCAACGTCACATAGCGGTGCAGCACTTCATTGTGCCGCGCCTCGTCGACGACTTGCGTCGCCTGGAACAACTTGGCGTCCTGCCCCACCACGTTCTCGACCAGCTGGCTGCACACCAGCATGGCGCCGTGCTCGCCCGCCATCAGGGTCGAGATGCGCCATCGGCTGACGCACCGGTTGAGCTCAACCCGCTGGGCGTCGGACAGGCGGTCCCAGAACTTCGTCCCGTGAATATCGACCAGATCATCGGCGATCAGGCCGCCGTCGCCGTCGAGCGGCTGCTCCCAGTCGATGTCCGTCGCAGCGTTCCACTGATCGATCTTGGCCTGCTCGTAGAGGCGCCGCATGTCCGGCTGTTCGCTGTCGTAGACATGGTGGAAATACGCGACGTTGCGGATGTCGATGTGGTGCCCACGCTCCATGCGGCGCCTCCCGGTCAGTCGAATGCAAGATAGTGCATCTGCCTGCGGTTGCAACAGCCGGAGCCAGGGTGTTGCTCCGTCACGCCTTTTCGCCATAGTTTGCCGCACCGTGGATCGAGCGAACGGGAGACCGGCATGAAATCCGAGATGAGCAGACGCCAATTCCAAACGGCTCTTGGACTCGGCGCCGCTTCGATCGCGCTCTCCGAGATGGGGCTGTCGCGGCGGGCCTGCGCGGAAGAGAATTTCACGCTTGCGTCGACCGGCGGGACGTGGGGCGAGGGACTACGCGCGGCTTATGTCGATGCGCCGAAGTTCGAGGAGAAATATGGCCTCAAAGTCTCATGGGAGTACGCCATCGACTCGGTCTATACGGCAAAGGCGATGGCGAGCTGCGGCAATCCGCCGTTCTCGACCGTCGCCGTGTTACAGGCCGAGGCCTCGTTCCTCGCTCTCGGCGGATGCTTACAGGAGTACGATCTCGACATCTGCACCAACTACAAGGACATCATCGATACGGCCAAGGAGCCGCCGCGCGGCGGCCTCAAGAATTGGTTCGTGCCGCATGTTCTGACCATCATGGGCTTTGTCTGGAATACCAAGGAGGCCACCAGGCCGGCCTCGTTTCAGGAGCTGGCGAGCCCCAAATACAAAGGCCGCGTCGGCATCCCCGCCTATGGCTGGGTCGGCAATGCCTGGCTGCAATGCCTGAACAAGACGCTCGGCGGTAACGAGGACAATATCGACCCCGGGATTGCCTTCCTCGCCGCTCTCGTAAGAAAGAACGACGCGATCATCATCGAGAACACCGACGCCGCGCTGAAGGCGTTCGCCCGCGAGGAGATCGTCGTCATGCCGTTCTGGAACGGGCGCACCTTTACTCTGCAAGCCGAGGGCGTGCCGGTCGATATCGAATACGTGCCGGGCTGCATGATGGTGGGCAACGGCTTTCCCGTGCTCAAGGGCGGCAAATTCGTCGAGCTGACCAACCGCTTCTGCAACATCTCGATGGACGGCCAGTATCAAGTCATGATGACCAAGCGCTTCCTGTATCCACCGTCGAACAGCAAGGTCAAACTGCCGCCGGACCTCGAACGTTACGCGTTTCCGCCGGACAATATGAAGAACGTGGCCGCGCTCGACTACGAGAAGATGAACGCGCACAAATCCGAGTACCTCGACCGCTGGAACAAGGAAGTACTGGGCGCGTAGGGTGCCGCAGACCGAGCCGACGATGCCGAACGGCGTCGAGCTCGAGGTGCACGGGGTGACCAAGCGGTATTCGCCGCAGGTCACGGTCGGTCCAATTTCCTTCGAAGTCCGGTCGGGTGAGTTCTTTTCGCTGTTGGGGCCGAGCGGCTGCGGCAAGACCACGACGTTGCGCTGCATCGCCGGTTTCGAAACACCGAACGAAGGCTCGATCTGGCTGCGCGGCCGGCGGCTCGACGACAAGCCGCCGCACCGCCGCGACGTCGGACTGGTGTTCCAGAATTATGCTCTGTTCCCGCATCTGAATGTCTTTGACAATGTCGCCTTCGGCCTGCGGCTGCGCCGGGTTTCCTCGGCGAGGACGAAGGAGCGGGTGGGTCGTATGCTGCAGCTGGTCGGATTGCCGGAAATGGCGGCCAGATTTCCGGCGCAGCTCTCGGGCGGCCAGCAACAGCGTATTGCGATCGCCCGCTCGCTGGTGCTCGAGCCGCAGATCCTGATGTTCGACGAGCCGCTCTCCAATCTTGACTTCAAGCTCAGGATCCAGATGCGCGACGAACTCCGCCGTCTGCAGCGCAGCCTGGGCAAGACGTCGATCTACGTCACCCACGACCAGACCGAGGCATTAGCCCTGTCTGACCGGATCGCGGTGCTGTCGCATGGCCATATCGAGCAGATCGGCACGCCGGGCGAAATCTACGAGCGGCCGGCGAGCGCCTTTGTCGCCGATTTCATCGGCAGCTCCAACCTCTTCGACGCTCGGGTCGTCGGACACAACGGCGAGGGCACGATCGTCGAGACGGCGGAGGGACTGAGGCTGTGCTGCAGTGACGCCGCCGACCCCGGTGTGGAAATTTCGGTCCTGCTTCGGCCCGAGCGCATTCGCGTAGACGGGTCGGGCGGCGCCCAAAGGGGTTCCGAACCGAACCGCTTTCCGGCGCGGATCGCCGAAGTTACGTATCTCGGCGAGGATCTGCATTTGAGCCTCGAACTCGCCAGCGGGCGGCTGTTGCGCGCGGCAATGAAGAACGGGCCCGCCGCTCGCGGCTTCGCGCGGGCGCAGCAGGTGGAGTTCGTGGTCGATCCCGACGACATCCGTCTGCTGCGGCGCTGAGCTCGTTGAAATTAAATGGGTTGGCCCTCCTCTCCAAACTCGTCACTCCCGCGAAAGCGGGAGTCCAGGGGGCGCCAGACGAGGGCTTTGTTCGGTTGCCCTGGATGCCCGCTTTCGCGAGCATGACGAAAAGGGGATGACGCAGAGAATGGGCGAGGGCAGCGCTCGGCCGGTCTGGGCGTTCCTCGTCAGCCCCTATGCGCTTTACCTGCTGATCCTACTGATCGTGCCGTTCGCCAATGTGGCGCTGTTCAGCATCCAGACCTATTCGCCGACCAAGATCATCCTGCCCGAGCTCACCCTCGTCAATTACCTCAAGCTGTTCGATCCCTATTATGCGCGCCTCTTCGGGCGAACCTTGAAGCTCGGCCTGATCACGACGGTCATCTGCGCGGTGCTGGGCTACCCGCTCGCGTATTTCCTGGCGCGGGCGCGCCCCCGCGTCGCGACCATCGGGCTCTTTCTGCTGATCATGCCTTTGATGGTCAGCACGGTAATCCGAGTGTTCGGCTGGATCGTCATCCTCGGCCGCAAGGGGCTGGTCAACAAGGCGTTGATGGCATTTGGCCTCGAACCTCTCAAGCTGCTCTACAACGAGACTGCCGTGGTGATCGGCCTCGTCAACATCTTTATGCCGTTCATGGTCCTGCCGTTGATGGCCTCGATCGAGCGCATTCCGCCGAGCCTCGAGGAGGCGGCTCAGAACCTCGGCGCCAACTGGTATCGGATGTTCGCGCGGACCATTCTGCCGCTCAGCGTGCCGGGCCTGATATCGGGTTGCCTCCTCGTCTACAGCATATCGATCAGCGCCTTTGTGACCCCGGCGCTGATGGGCGGACGGCGCGAACGGATGGTCGGCCAGCAGATCTATGACGAGGTGCTGGTCTCGTTCAATTGGCCGAGCGCTTCGAGCCTCGCTCTGACATTGGTGCTGTTGACCCTGGTCTTGCTGTTCGCCGCGCTCTACGCCACGCGGCGCGCCAGTCGATTGGAGACCGGCCGATGAGGGGCCGGACGCGTTGGGTGCTGCTGCCCTTCGTGATCCTGGTCTATTTGGGGTTGCTTGCGCCGCTGGTCGTGGTCATTGCCGTCTCCTTTGGCCCCAGCCCGGCCTTCGAGTTCCCGCCAAGCGGTCTGACCTTGCGCTGGTTCGCGGCCTTCTTCGACAGCAAGCCCTTTGTCGCCTCGTTCTTTCGGGTGAGCCTGGTCGTCGGGCTTGTCGCGGCGGCGGCGGCGACGGTGCTCGGCACCGCCGCGGCGGTCGGTCTGGTTCGCTTCCGCTTCTTCGGCCGTGAGGGGCTCGAGACCTTTTTTCTGATGCCGCTGCTGGTGCCGCAGATTCTGCTCGGCGCGGCGCTCTACCTGTTTTATGCGAGCCTCGAGATCCACCCCTCGCTGATGACATTGCTGTTGGCCCATGTCATCATCTGCACGCCCTATGTGATCCGCAGCGTTACTGCCGGCCTTGTCGGAATGGACCCGCGGCTGGAGGAGGCGGCGATGAGCCTCGGCGCAACCCCTCTCCAGGCCTTTTTCAAGGTAACCTTCCCGCTGCTGCAGTCGAGCCTCTTATCTGGGGCGATATTTGCGTTCATCATCTCGTTCTCGGACATCAATCTGGCGCTCTTTTTGTCCGGACCGGAATCGACGAGCTTGCCAGTCCATCTGTTCTCGCAAATTCAGTGGGAAGGCGACCCGACGATCGCCGCCGCCTCATCGCTGCAGATCGTCATCATCGGCGCATTGATCCTGCTGGTGCAACGGACCTTCCGGCTGCGGCTGATGGTCTGAGGACCTCCCGGCGAGGAGGATCAGGCTTCGACGATGTCGGATTTGGTGCCGTCGACGAAACCGAGCACGTCGGCCCGTTCCGCTGCCGGCACTTCAAACGTGGCGAGGGTCGTGTCGAGATGGCCGAGAAAGGCTTGCCAGTCGGCCTCACTGATGCGCATTCCTTTATGGGACAATTTCATGTCGCGGCCGGCGTAATACATCGGCCCCCCTGACGACGCGCACAGGAAATTGATCAGCGACTGTTTCTCGCGGGCGATGCTGTCGGCTGCGCGATGTTGCCAGAACCGCCCGAGCAACGGGTCGGACATCAAGCGCGGCAACAGATCGTTGCAGACCGCGGCAATGGCGTCGTAGCCGCCCAGCCTTTGATACAAGGATTTTGCGGTTTCCATGTGCTGGCTCCCCTCTAACGATAAAATCCCGTCGCACCTTATCCGGTTTTGCCGGGGCGGGCCATGGTTGTCGGCCGGCGTGCCATCAGGGCCGCCAAGATGCTGAGGCCGGAGAGCACGGCAAAGCACTGCAGGGACAACGCGTAATTGCCGGTCCAGTCGTGCAGCGCACCCGAAATGAGGGGACCCGCCGCCTGGGCCAGCACCTGCGCCGACAACGCGACACTGCGGATCGCCGCGAAGTTGACGCGGCCGAAATAGTCGGCCCAGGCGATCGGCAGCAATGTCAGGAGGCCGCCGATGCCAAAGCCGAACAAAGCAGCGGCAACATAGCCCTGTCTGGAAGACGATATTCCGACCATCAGAAGCGTCGCGAGTGTCAGAAACACGCCGATGACTGCCATCGGAAAACGGATCGGCAACGAGCGCGGCAGGAAGCCGCAAGCAAGGCTTGCGAAGGCCGACATCAGCGAGAAGGTGCTGACGATGGTCGCCGCAATGGTCGGCGCGACGCCGCGCTCGATCAGGTGCGCCGCCTGGTGCAGGCTGACGCCGGCCTGCACTGGGTAGACCAGCGCGGTATACAGCAGCAACAACCAGAACGCGCCGGTGCGGACGGCTTCTCTGCGCGAAAAACTCGGCTCATCGAGCTGCGGCCGAGGGGCGGCAATCCCGGAGTGAGGCTGCCGGTCGGGGAGCAGGCCCAGATCCTCCGGCCGACGCACCATGAAGAGCCAGACCGGCAGAAGCCCGACCACCAGGGTCAGCGACCCGATCGCCAACCAGCCGAAGCGCCAGCCGCTCTCTCGCATGGCCAGCTGGGCGATCAGCGGCATCGCGACTAGACCGGCCGCCTGCGCGAGGGTGGCGACCGAAGTAGCGAAGGCGCGACGGGAGACGAACCAATTGTTCACGGCGCCGTAAATCGCGAGATCGAACGGACCTGCCCAAATCATCCGGGCAATGCAAAACAACAGATAAAAGACGAGCAGCGACGGGGTCAGCGACAGCAGCATCATCGCCACCCCGATCACCAGCACTGCGAGGGACAACGCTATGCGCGAGCCATAGCGGTCGACGAGCGGGCCGATCGGCGGGGATACCAGCGCCGCCAATACCCCGCCCAGCGACACCGCCCCGGAGAGCGCGGCGCGCGACCAGGCGAATTCGCGAGTCAGCGGCTCGACAAAGATCGACAATGTCGCGACCGCCGGCCCTTGCCGCGCAAAGCCGGCGCAGCACAGGCAACCGAGGATAACCCAGCCGTAAAAGAACGGCAGCCGTCCGCTCAGCAGGCGTGGGAGCGCCGGGATCACCAAACTCACCTTAATCGTCACACCGGCGAAGCCTGCGCCTGGCAGGAAACAGGGGGCCAGTGCCCATGGCGCAAATGGGTCCCGGCCTTCGCCGGGATGATGCTACGGCGCCGCCTCATTGCCGGGATGGCGGGCTGCGGCGAGCCCTCTCAGCTCGCCACCAAACCGCCATCGACGTTGTAGGCTTGGCCGGTGATGTTGCGGGCGCCGGGCGAGACGAGAAACACCGCCATTGCGGCGATGTCCTCCGGCTGATTGGTGCGGCCGATCGGAATGCGCGCCTCGGCTTCGGCATTGAGTTCGGCTACCGTGATGCCGCGCTCGGCGGCCCGCTCCACGGCATTACGCGCGCCGAGCCCGGTGCGTGTCACCCCGGGGCAGATCGCATTGACATTGATGTTGTGGCGTCCGAGCTGCTGGGCCGCCATCCAAGTCAATGAGATGACCGCGCCCTTGCTGGCAGCATAAGCGGCGTTCGAGGCTCCGGGATAGCCGCGTCCGGAAATCGAGGCGATATTGATGATCCGGCCGCCGCTCCCGTCGACTCGATTTTGCCGGATCATCTCGCGGGCGGCGCGCTGCAGGCAGAAGAAGACGCCCTTGGCGTTGACCCGGTGGATACGGTCCCAATCCGCTTCGGTCAAGTCCATGATTTGCGCATAGCGTGTGACCCCGGCATTGTTGACGATGACGTCGAGTCGGCCGAGCTCGGCGACGGTGCGCACGACCATCGCATCGATGCTCGCGACATCGCCGCAATCGGCCTCGATCGCGATCGCCCGCCGCGCATTGCCGGCCGCCTGGTCGGCGGTCCGCTGCGCCGCGGCGAGGTCGATGTCGGCGGCCGCCACACTGGCGCCGGCTTCGGCCATCGCGAGCGCGGTGGCACGGCCGATCCCTGCCCCGGCCCCCGTAACCAGCACGACTTTATCCTGCAAAATCGACATATGTCTCTCCCGCGTTTCCTCAAACCGGCAGCAACCGTGCAGCGCCAGATGGCGTCGCGGCCCAACCTAACCTAACCTCGTGCCAGGCGGTACCGCTTGGACGGCAGATCTTGACCAACTCTGGCGCTTCTGTCGGGGTGGAAGGTCAGCCTGGTTGATTCACCGTGACGGCGAGGGTGTCGGGTCCAGGCGCGATTGACCCCAGTTCTGTAATCGGATTGCCGCGGTCAAGCCCCCTCCTTTCTGAAACTTGGCTGCGGGTGACCCACACCCTTGCCCTCGGCGAGAGCTTGGCGAGCTCGGTCCAGGTCCGGGCGGCGCGCCGCTTTGCTTGGATACCATTGCCGAGATGGCGGAACCCCGGTGGGAACATGAACGGCGTCGACGCGTAACGCGGCGCCTGGTAGACCGGCCGGCATTCCCGCTTCGCCGGCCGGTCCAAAATCCCCGTTTAACGGGTCGGCTGGAACGCGTTTCTTGACCTGCTTGCGTACGGTCCACGCGGGATGTAACGCTGGGACACCTCTTACTTTGAGGGGACCATGCCTCAAATATCGGGACCAGTCGCTACGGGGCTTGGCTCTTTGTAACCTGCAAGCGAAACCTGAACGGGAAGAACGGAATGCTGAGATGGCTGGGGCTGGGCCTCCTGCTCGGTGCGGGGCTTGGGAGCGTCGCGTGGGCGCAGGGCTCGGCTAAGTTCGATGGCCAGTATATGGGAGAACTTAGCCTCACGAAAGTAATCAGTGGTGACTGCACCCAGCCTCCTCTCGGAGCACTTTACCCTCTAACGATATCCAGGGGCGACGTTCGGTTGGTATATCTCCCGCGATTCGGCACCACATTACGCGGGAAGGTCGATGTAAATGGGATTTTCAAAGCCTCTGCCCGTTTGCGAAGGGGATTTGTACAGATGACGGGGCATATCCAAGGAAATAATCTTACCGCTTACATCGTATCTCCAAGTTGCAATTACACCTTTCAGACGAAGAACTAGGCAGAAAGATGTCGGCGAGGTCGCGGTTATAATGCTCGCGCCCGACTTGCGTCACGTCCACTGCGCGGCCCTTACAGGTAAAGCACGAGTTTCGCGCGAACGACGAACATCGGGGGATAGCGCGACAAAGCGGTTATGATGTCCTCGGCGATGCCGTCGGCGAAGAACTCCTGCTCGGGATGGTTGCTCAAATCGGTGAAGGCCAGCGCTGCACCCGATGGCTTATCCGGCAAGGGCAGCGCGGCCGACGGCTTAACCAACTGCGGCGGAAGGTTTGCCGAGACCGGAAAATCTGCACCGGCTCGGCGACGTTCTTGACCTGCTGCATGCCCCCGCATCGGGGAAGGCGCCGGCAACTCGCGTCCCCACATGCTCGCGCACTGCTGAAACGCAGATCTCCCCCGGCTTGGCGAACGACTCGAGCCGCGCCGCAATATTGACGGCGTCGCCAAAGAGATCGCCGCCCTTGATCATGTTGTCCCGGAAGACATGCACCGGCTCGGCAATGTTCTTGACCTGCTGCGCGCCCGCATCGGTGAAGGCGGCGGCAACCCGCGTCCCGACATGCTCGCGCACTGTCGCTGAAACACAGATGCCGCCCGGCTCGGCCAGCGCCTCGAGCCGCGCCGCGATATTGACGGCGTTGCCAAAGAGATCGCCGTCCTTGATCACGATATCTCCGAGACGGATGCCGATGCGGAACAGCATCCGCCGGCCGGGCGGCAGGTCCGCATTCTGCATTGCAATGGCCCGCTGGACCGCGAGCGCGCAGGAGAGGCCTTCGGCAACGCTGGGAAATTCGGCGCGCACCGAATCCCCGGCCGTGTTGGCGATCCGTCCGCGGTGCTCGGCCATCAGTGGATCGATAAGCGCTCGGCAGGCAGTGAGCGCCTTGAGCGTGCCGTCCTCATCCGCCCGCATCAGCCGGCTGTACTCGGCGACATTGGCGGCAAGGATCGTCGTCAGCCACCGCTCGACCGGTTCCGCATACGAGTTCCTCCGCCAGCGCGTTTCCGCGCTCCGCCTCACATTCTAGCAGATCGCGATGGCCTCGGCAGCTTCACGTCCTCCGCGCGGCGAAATCGATGCGGGGGTCAATCAGCATATAGGTCAGGTCGCTGACCAGTTTGAGGAGCAGCCCGATCAGTGTGAAGACGTAGAGCGTCGCGAACATGATCGGGTAGTCGCGATTGATTGCCGCCTCAAAGCCGAGAAGTCCGAGACCGTCGAGCGAGAAGATGACCTCGATCAGCAGCGAGCCGGTGAACAGGATGCCGATCAGCGCCGCCGGAAAGCCAGCGACGACCAGCAGCATCGCATTGCGGAAGATATGGCCGTAGAGCACCCGGCGCTCGGTCAGCCCCTTGGAGCGGGCGGTCAATACGTATTGCTTGTTGATTTCCTCCAAAAAACAATTCTTGGTCAGCATCGTCAGCGTCGCAAAACCCGAGATCACCAATGCAGTGATCGGCAATGCGATATGCCAGAAATAATCGGCGATGCGCATTGGCCAGGACAATGAGGCCCAATTGTCGCTGACCAGACCGCGCAACGGGAAGATCGAGAAATAGCTGCCGCCGGCGAACAGCACGATCAGCAACACGGCGAACAGAAAACTCGGCACCGCATAGCCGACGATGATCACGGCGCTGGTCCACACGTCGAACCGGCTGCCGTCGCGGACGGCCTTTTTGATGCCGAGCGGGATCGAGATGAGATAGGTGATCAGGGTGGTCCACAACCCGATCGAGATCGAGACCGGCAATTTGTCTTTGATCAGATCGACGACCCGGCGGTCGCGGAAGAAACTAGTGCCGAAATCGAAGGTGATATAGTTGCGCATCATCAAAAGAAAGCGCTCGAGCGGCGGCTTGTCGAAACCGTATTGCTTCTCGAGCTCCTTAATCAGCGCGGGATCGAGGCCGCGCGCGCCGCGATACCGGGTATCGCTGCCGCCAGCCTGGGTCTTGAACTCCCCGGTGCCGCCGCTGACCCGCTCGGTCGCGCTGACCGTGCTGCCTTTGAGGCGCGAAATCATCTGCTCGACCGGACCGCCTGGCGCGGCCTGCACGATCACGAAATTGACCACCATGATCGCGAACAGGGTCGGGATGATCAGCGCAATGCGGCGGATCGCGTAGGCGATCATGCGCGGCTCCGGCAGATCACTGCTTCGTCACCTCGCCTTTCTTGGCTTCGACCGACTGCTCGGCGGTGGGGTCGATCCACCAGGTCTCGAGCCCGACCGCGTATTTCGGCGAGACCGCGGGGCGCCGGAACTTGTCCCAATGGGCGACGCGGAACGCCGCTATGTGATAGTGCGGGACCAGGTAATAGCCGTACTGCAATACCCGGTCGAGGGCATGCGTGTGGGCTACCAGACTCGCCCGGTCGGGCGCCCGGACCAGCCCTTCGATCAGCTCGTCGACGACCTTGCTCTTGATCCCGAGCAGGTTGTGGCTTCCTTGCTCGTCGGCGGCTTGCGAGCCCCAATAATCACGCTGCTCGTTGCCCGGCGACAGTGATTCGCCGAATGCGACCACCGCCATATCGTAGTCGAAAGTCTCCATGCGCTTCTGGTATTGCGCATTGTCCACGGTGCGCACCCGCGCCGTGATCCCCATCCGCTCGAGGTTCTTCGTAAAAGGCAGCACGATCCGCTCGAACTGCGGATTGTCGAGCAGGATTTCGAACTCGAAGGGCTGACCCGTCTCGTCATTGACGAGCTTCTCGCCCTTGAAGGTCCACCCGGCCTCCTTCAGCAGTTTCAGCGCCGCCCGCACGCCGTCGCGAATGTTGCCCGAACCGTCGTATTTCGGGGGGTCGTACTCGGTCGTGAAGACGCTGTCCGGGATCTGCCCGCGAAACGTTTCGAGGATCTTCAATTCCTCGCCCTGCGGCACCCCGGTCGCCGCTAATTCCGAATTGTCGAAATAGCTGCGCGTGCGCTTGTAGGCGCCATAAAACAGATTCTTGTTGGACCATTCGAAATCGAAGGCATAGGCCAACGCTTCGCGCACCCGCGGGTCTTGGAACAATGGCCGGCGCAAATTGTAGGCGAAGCCCTGCATGCCGCTCGGCAGCCCGTTCGGGATCCCTTCCTTCTTGATCAGGCCAGCGCGCAGGGCCGGGCTGTCATATCCGGTCGCCCAGTCCTTCGACGAGTTTTCGAGTTTGACGTCGAATTGGCCGGCCTTGAAGGCTTCGAGGGCGATCGTCGCGTCGCGGTAATAGTCGTAGCGGATGACGTCGACATTGTAGCGGCCCTTCATGACCGGCAGATCGGCCGCCCAGTAATCGGCAACCCGGCGATAGGTGATCGAACGCCCGGGGTCGACAGATTCGATCTTGTAGGGGCCGCTGCCGAGTGGCGGATCGAGCGTCGTCTTCTCGAAGTCGCGCCCCGCCCAATAGGTTTTCGACAGCACCGGCATCTGCCCCAGGATCTGCGGCAACTCGCGGTTCTCCGCCGATTTGAACGAGAACCGGACGCCGCGTTCGCCCTCCTTCTCGACCTTGGTGACGTCGCCGTAATAGGAGCGGTACGACGGAGCGCCTTTGGTGCGCAAAATTTCGAAGGTCCAGATGACGTCCTCGGGCGTCATCGGGGTTCCATCATGGAAACGCGCTTCCTTCCGCAAGGTGTAGAGCACGGAAAGCTTGTCGAGCGCGAGCTCGATCTTTTCGGCGACGAGGCCGTATTCGCTGCTGGGCTCGTCCTCGGACGCAACCGCCAAGGTGTCGAAGATCTGGCCTATCCCCGCCGCTGGAACGCCTTTGACGACAAAGGGGTTGAGGGTATCGAAGGTGCCGATCGAGAAGAGTCGCATCGTGCCACCCTTCGGCGCGTCCGGGTTGGCGTAATCGAAATGCTTGAAATCCGGGCCGTATTTGAGATCGCCGAACAACGACATTCCGGGCGTCGTGGCCGCGACTGCGGCAGCGACCAGTCCGAGCGATACCAAGAGCGCGACGAGGATTGCAGAAACTCTGCGCATTGCTGAACTCCCAGCGGACAGCTCAACCGGCGAGGAGCGCCAGCGCTGCTTCATGGGTACGCCGGTCGCCGGCAATCAGGGCGCGGCCTTCCGAAGCGAGATCGAGAGGCGCCCCACGCCAATCGGTGGCCAGTCCGCCTGCCCCTTCGACGATCGGAACCATCGGGCAAAAGTCGTATGGCTTGAGGTCGGCTTCAAGAACGAGGTCGATGAAACCCGCAGCGAGCAGGCCATAAGCGTAGCAATCGGCCCCGAAGCGGGTCAGCTTGACGGCGTTCGAGACCCGGGCGAAAGCCGCGGCATCGCCTTCCTTGAACATGTCGGGAGTCGTGGCGAAGAGCGTGGCGGCAGCGAGCGCGGGGCAGGCCCGGCAGTGGATCACAGCCCCGTTCAGCGTTGTCGGACGACCGGCGACGCCAACCCAGCGCTCGCGTGAGATCGGCTGGTCGATAATCCCGAGGATCGGGCGCCGGTCACGGGTCAGCGCAATCAACGTGCCGAACAGCGGGACGCCGCTGATAAAGGATTTCGTCCCGTCGATCGGGTCCAATGTCCAGACGAACTCGGCATTTTCGCGCGCCCGGCCGAACTCTTCCCCGATGATGCCGTGGTCCGGGAAACGCCTCTCGATCAGCGATCGCATCACCTGCTCGGCGGCCCTGTCGGCAGCCGTCACCGGGCTCAGGTCGGCCTTGTCGTCTACCGCCAGCGGCTGCCGAAAATACGGCCGGATCGCCTCACCCGCCGCATCGGCGAGACGAAACGCAAGCGTAACAAAGTCATCGAGTTCGTGCGGCGGCACGGAGAACTATTTCAGCGTCTCGAGATAGGCGATTACATCGGCGCGGTCCTGGGCCTTGGGGATGCCGGCAAAAGTCATTTTGGTGCCCTTCATCAAGGCCTGCGGCTTCCACAGCCACTCGTTGAGCTTCTCGGGATCCCACTTTTCGCCTTTATGCCCTACCATCGCGGCGGAGAACTGATAGCCGGGCACCTCGGCCATGGCCTCCTCGGTGATCCCCCACAGGTTCGGCCCGATCTTGTTCGCTCCGCCCTTGTTGAAGGTGTGGCATGCGGCACAGACTTTGGCTATCTGCTCGCCTTTTTTAGGATCGGCCGTGGCGAGCAACGGCCCGACCGGCTCGGGCCCGGCTGCCGCTCCCTCCGCCGCCGGTGCGCTCGCGGTCGGCTCGGCACCCGCCACAATAAAGACCGGCTTTGCCAGTTCCTTCGGGCGCACGAGCTGACCCGCCAGGATCCCCGACGCCATTGCAACGATCATCGCGGTGAGCACCGAGGCGATGATCTTGTTCCACTCGAATGACGACATCGATCCCAACCCTCCCGCGGCTGGACCGAATTATCACGCTTCCGGCGCCCGGACGAACCGGGCATGTTGTCGCTATCGGAGCAAGATCAAGCAACACCCGTGAGCAGAACCGCACCCGAGAACCCGATCATCCTGATCCCCGCCCGGCTCGCAGCGACCCGATTGCCGGGTAAGCCGCTCGCCGACATCGCCGGAACGCCGATGATCGTGCATGTCTGGCGCCGCGCCGTCGCTGCCGAGGTCGGACCCGTCTTCGTCGCCTGCGGCGACCGCGCGATTGCCGACGCCGTCGAATCGGCGGGCGGACGGGCAGTCATGACCGACCCGCACCACCCCACCGGTTCGGACCGCATTCACGAGGCGATCGGGCGGGTCGATCCGCGCAGCCGGCACGACGCGGTAGTCAATGTGCAGGGCGATTTGCCGCTGTTGGATCCGGCGGCGGTCCGGATCGCCGTGGCGGGTCTCGCCGATCCCGAAACCGACATCGCGACGCTCGCCGCAATCATCGAAGACGAAGCGGCGCTCGCCGATACCAGCGTCAACAAGGTCGTCGCCGGCTTCACCGATCCGACCCGGCCGGCGCGGGCGCTCTACTTCAGCAAGGCCGTCGTGCCGTGGGGGCCGGGGCCGCATTACGAGCACATCGGGCTCTACGCCTACCGCCGCGAAGCGCTCGAACGGTTCGTCGGGCTGCCGCGCGGCGTTCTCGAGCAGCGCGAGCATCTCGAGCAATTGCGCGCGCTCGAAGCCGGGATGCGCATCTCGGTCAGCCTGATCGATCCCGTCCGCCTCGGAGTCCAGGTCGACACGCCGGCCGATCTGGCGCGCGCCCGCCACCTCGCAGCGTCCTCCAGTTACTCCGCCCCATCCCGTCATTCCCGCGAAAGCGGGAATCCAGGGGGCAGAGTACGGTCGCCAGACCCCTGTTCAGGCCAGAGGCAGGCTCTGGACCCCCGCTTTCGCGGGAGTAACGAAAGAAGGCGGCAACTGGAGCCTGGGCAGTAAAACAATGGCAATGCACTCAAACCCGGAACGAACGATCGCGTTTCAGGGCGCTTTCGGGGCCTATTCGGACCTGGCGTGCCGGCGGGTGTTTCCGGAGATGGCGACTTTGCCGTGCAACCAGTTCGAGGACGCCTTCGCTGCGGTGCGCGAAAATCGCGCGGCATTGGCGATGATCCCGATCGAGAACTCGGTCGCGGGCCGCGTCGCCGATATCCATCACTTGATGCCGGATTCGGGTCTTCACATCATCGGCGAGCATTTCGAGCGGGTTAACCATCAGCTGTTGGCCCTCCCGGGCGCCACTCTCTCGACGATCCGCACGGTCAGGAGCCACGTCCACGCCCTCTCGCAATGCCGCAATCTGATCCGCTCGCTCGAGTTCGAGCCGGTCGTCGCGGCCGATACCGCCGGGGCCGCGGCCGAAATCGCCGAGCGCGGCGACCAGACCGTCGCGGCGATCGCTTCGGAGCTTGCCGGGCAGATCTACGGCCTCGTCTCGCTGAAGGAGAACATCGAGGACGCCGAGCACAACACGACCCGTTTTCTAATCATGTCGCCGGCGCCTACGCGGCCGCCGCGCGGCACCTCGACGGTCACCACCTTTCTGTTCCGCGTCCGCAATGTGCCGGCAGCGCTCTACAAGGCAATGGGCGGGTTCGCCACCAATGGCGTCAACATGACCAAGCTCGAGAGCTACATGGTCGGCGGCGCATTCGCTGCGACTCAGTTCTATGCAGATGTCGAGGCGCATCCCGAGGACCGCCCGCTCGCGCTGGCGCTCGAGGAGCTCGCCTTCTTCTCACGCGAGGTCAAGATCCTCGGCGTCTACCCGGCCCACCCGCTGCGCATCGCCGCCTCGGCGGCGGACGCGCATTGAAAGCGGGCTGCATCGGCGGCGTGCGTGCTTCGAGACGCGCCCAAGGACGCTCCTCAGCATGAGGGAAGACCTTGATAAGATTTACAAAACCCCTCATCCTGAGGAGGCCGCGAAGCGGCCGTCTCAAAGGACGCACCCCGCAAATTCAGCGAACGGGAGATGACTGATGATCCTGATCGACCACAGGGAACTGCATAGCACCGCGCTGCGCGTCTTCGAGGCGGCGGGGAGCGGCCACGGCGAAGCGCAAATCATTGCCGACCACCTGATCGAGGCCAATCTGCGCGGGCATGACAGCCACGGCGTCGGCATGATCCCGACCTATCTGCGCAATCTCGGCAATGGAACCGTCGTCGCGAACCGCAAGGGACGCGTCGTCAGCGAGGACGGCTCGCTGATAGTCTATGACGGCGAGCGCGCCTGGGGCCAGATCGCCGCGCGCGAGGCGGTGATGGTCGGTATCGCCAAGGCGCGCGAGACCGGGGTCGCGGTCGTGGCGTTGCGCAACCCCCATCACATCGGTCGGGTCGGCACCTATGGCGAGCTTTGCGCCGAGGCTGGGCTCGTCTCGTTCCATTTTGTCAACGTCACCGATGCGCGGCCGGCCGTGGCGCCGTGGCGCGGTACCGATGCGCGTTTCAGCACCAACCCCGTTTGCATCGCCATACCGGGCGCCGAGCCCGAGCGGCCGATCATTCTCGACATGGCGACGAGCGTCGTCGCGATGGGCAAGGTGCGCGTCGCCCGCAACAAGGGTGAGCAGCTGAAACCCGGCACCCTGCTCGACGGCGCGGGCAAGCCGACGACCGACCCCGGTGCCATGTATCGCGACCCGCGGGGTGCCGTGCTGACCTTCGGCGAGCACAAGGGCTATGCGCTGGCCTTTGTCTGCGAGATGCTCG